>VFQN01003452.1_pt1 | contig 22567 bp, 28 predicted proteins | sample 3512371 | NCBI WGS metagenome assembly VFQN01 (sample SAMN10412370, study PRJNA504923) | tailings metagenome | isolation source: Replicate 2 from Balatoc abandoned mine | place: Philippines: Itogon, Benguet | collected 2017-08-28
GGGGGGGGGGGGGGGGGGGGGGGGGGGGGGGGGGGGGGGGGGGGGGGCGCCGGGGACCTTGAGCGCCAGTTCACGGTACTCTGTTCCCCATACCTCTGGCGCCCTCCGCTGCCCCACCCCCCAGTGACGCAACCAGACTTCTAAGCCGACACCGGAAGTGCATCCCCATCATCACAGGCCCTCCCCACCAACTCTTGGCTGTCGAGGGCTAGGAAACCCGAAACCCGGCCCCTCCCCCGGCCCCTCCCCCGGCCGCTCCCCCTCCCCCCCGGCCCCAGCCCTAGCCCACCTGTGTTTGGCTCCACGTCTAGGAAGGTGGTGTGGCGGGCGGGGTCGCACGCCACGCCGTCCAGCGCCGCAGCCAAGGAGGGGTCGGCCTGCGGCAGGCGCACGGGGCACAGGGGCCCGCAGCAGGACGTCGATCCCCACAGGGCTTGACGCGAGGCAAAGCGTCACAGGCTTCGTGCCACCATAACGCTGGAATGCATGAAATCATACATACACAAGTTGTTTGTTGGTTGACGCATGCACATAGCGTTGGACCTGCCGGGCAGGTAATGCGGCAGGCTGACCAGCAGCGGCACGCTCCTGCCCTAGGCCCCCCCCTCCGCGCTGCTAATACACACGCCCCCCGCCTAACCCACCTGGCAGTAGTGCGGCAGGCTGACCAGCAGCGGCACGCTGTGCGCTGCGTCGCTGGAGCCGTTGCCCGTGGGCCCCACCGCGGAGGGCACAGTGATGTTGGCCAGGCCCGGGATGACCTGGTGGTGGCAGGGGTCGGGCTGCGCCTCGGCAGGGTCCTGCGGGCGGTAGGCGTTGGGCGAGGTCAAGGCCGTTGGAACGGGCAGTGTCGAAAGCAGGGCCATGGCGGCAGGGGAGGGGGTGAGCCTCGGCAAGCGCTGTGCCCCAAACTCAGCGGGCTACCAGTGCTGCTTTGCGATGTGCTCCAACACACCCGACACCCCCTGCCCACCGGCACGTATCTCCACAGCGTGACGCCGTGCAGGTCCTGGTCGCCCTCGAACTGCAGGGCGGCAGACCTGGGGCAGGCCGGCGGGTGGATGAGTACCGTGTGGAGAATTGGCACGCTAAAAGCGCAGCTGGTGACACAAGGACGACCGGAGCAGTGGAGTGAAGGCGCGCTGATCAACGCGTGCACGTGTGCTTGTCCACGAGGCGTTGGCAGCTCTGGTGGCTTTGACAGTTGCGGCCAAGTCCAAGGCCCCGTGGTGAGGCTCCGTGGCAGCTAACGGACGATGGCAACAGCCCGGCCGAAAGCTCCGACCACTGCGCCAGCCAGACACTAACTGTGATTGCACTTCCGTAGTCCGCACCCGCCCGCGCGCCGCTGCGCCGCCTCCCATTCCCGTTGCATGCTTGCACCCGCCCCGTCCCCTTCCACTTCCCAGCCCCAAACCCCTCCCTCGCCGCACCTGAACAGCTCCGAGATCCACACCCGCAGCTGCTCCCCCCTGGCGATGCGCGGCCGGAACTGGAAGGCGTCCGTGCCGCGTACCCGCTCGGAGCAGTTGGGGCCCCACGCCGTCACAGCAGACCAGCCAGCCTCCTCAACCATCTGCGGGCGGAGGCACAGGCATGTTCCGAACCACAGGGGCAACAGCGTAAGGCACAGGCTTAGTGGAATAATTCATCGTCCATACAGCGCGTTACTGCAGTGTGCGCGCACTCCAGTCTGCCCCGACTGAGGTTCGGGAGGATGACAACAGTGCAGCTGCTAGGGAGCAGCACGAAAGGGTCAGCCGGCTGCTGGCCTGGAGAGGTTGTGGCAGCAATCCAGGGACAGAGAGACCAGCCGCCAAGAAGCTTGCCCCGTTCATCCATGACATAGACTTCCAAGCAAGCACAACCCTGCAGCCGCGCCTAGTCAACGCGGCACCCAGCCGTATGCCCGTGTCCTACGTTCCAAATTGCCGCCTCGTCGTACGTCTCGCTCCGCCGCCGCCACGGCAGCCAGCCGCTCCCCAGCGTGCCGGCCCCGCCCGACAGCCCCAGCCTCCCCAGCCGCCCCCGCCCCGCCCCAGCTGCCAGCTGCAGCTCCCTCCTCATCTCCTCCGCGGTAAGCCACTCCTCCAGCTCTGCGCCCCCAGACTCCGCTCCTGCCTCCGGCCCTACGGCACCCATACCTCCTGCTGCGGCTCCGGGCACACCGCCATGCTGCTTCCCTCCCTCCCACCCTTGCCCCTGCCCCTGCTGCCCGTGCTGTCGCCCCTGCCCCTCCCACCCCATGAGCAGCGGCCTCCAGCCCGTGTCTATGACGTTTGGCGCCCGCCTGCCCGCCACCTCCTCAGCGCTGCTGTCGTTGGCCAGCAGCTGCACCCGGGTGCGCGGCACCACGCCTGGGCCCAGCAGCAGAGACAGCCGCTGCAGCAGCGTGTCCTGTGTGGGTTAGCAGCACGGCGCGGGAGGGGTGCAGGACACGGACTAAGACACTAGATTACCCGGCAGCAGGGCCAGCCGCTGCAGCAGCGTATCCTGTGGGGTAGCAGCTGGGGTTTGTGGAGAACGCAGAACACAGCAGCAGCGGAAGGGCCCAGCAATCAGCGCCAGCCGCTGCGGCTCCGTGCCATGTGTGGGGTAAGTGGCGTGTGCAGGTCGAGGCACCTCAGCTGAGTGCGGCAAGGGGATGCGTGCTTTAAGGGGACATTGGTTACGGCACACGTGCCAGCCATCATCTGTACGCGAGACTCAGTCCGGTACTGACCCAGAAGGCCCTGGACACGATGTGAGACCCTTTGTAACCCGCCAAGCTAGTTGGCGCTAGACCACACCCACCTCGTACCCCCAGATCAGCTCCTCCGCCGTACGCCGTACGAACAGCCCGTCCACGTGCTCGTCCCGCCAGCCCGCCAGCACGCCCACCACCACGTCGATGAGGGGCTGTACGGCGGGCGAGGTGGCGGCGCGCGCGTGCAGCAGCTCCAGCACGCCCAGCAGCGCCAGGTTGGGCACGCACACGTGTGCGGAGGGCGACGCGTCGGACAGGTCCGGCCGGAACACGTGGTAGTCCCATTCCTGGGAGAGAAGTTGGTTCGGAGGACGCAGTAAACGCTGTTACAGGATGTAGGTACATGGGCTGCCTGTTAGGCCAACGGACGCCCCCTGGCAACTACCGGTACAGACATTGCTACATACCGCCAGGAGCCTTGCCAAAGTACCGCAGTGTGCAGCGCATTATGAGTGCTGAAGCTCCACGGACCGCCGGTAATTGGGACCTCCAGCTGTGGCCTATTGCTGCATGGCTGTCAGCTTGCTGGCGGTAAGCTGCACGCACCTTGACCCTGACGCGGCCCCGGCGGTCCCACAGCGCCTCCACCTTGACCCGCCGCTTGACGTAGGTCAGGGGGCCCACCTCCTCCTGCATTTGAGCAGCCACACAAAAGGAGCTCGAGCCTCATACCCGCATGCAAGTACGGTATGTCAGACACGCCAGTACTGCAGTGCCTTAGATATGCTCTGGTACTTGCGGTGTCATCCCCTTCATCGCATCCTGCTTAACGCCAGGACTGCGCCAGTACACCTTCGCGGAGGCTGCGGGGGTCACCTAGCACCTAGGCGGCACCGCCCTGCGCCTGGGTCTGCCGCCTGACGACCCGCGAGCACCTGACCGCCTCCTCGCGTGTAACACAGCCGTTCTGCGCGTTCCCCGCTGCCTTCTGCACCTAGAGCTGATATTCGCGCTTGCCACAGCACGCTGCGCGCACAGGCCTCCGCCCCTGGAACCTCCGCCTCGTCTACTGCTGCCCCCTTCGCCACCCGGCCAGCGCACCATTCGGGGCTTCTGCCCTTGCCGCACTGCCTCCAGATTGGTGATGTTCCACAGCCATACTCGGAACAGATCGGGATTGGCGTGCGCGGAGGGAGGCGGCTCCGGGTCCCCTCGGAACCGGGCTGCGGGTGGGCAATCAGCAGGGTAGTACATAGTAGTAACAGACTCTCGCGTTGAAAACGGCAGTCCAGCACTTGCATACTTGTTGCATGAGGGATCTGCAGTGGTTACAGAGAGCTGGTGGATGCTGCAGCGGGCTCGTTCACGGCCTGCCGGGTGTGTATGAGGCTGGGATTGAAGCAAAATTCCCTAGGCACCCGACGTACCGTCAACGTCAGGCGGGGAATCTGGGCGCCATACGACAGCTTTAAGGATCTGTAGGGCGGCATATGAAGTGTTGAGGCTAGCCCTCTTGCAGGGGAGGAGAGGGTAGTGGAGCTGGGCACGTGTGCACGTCGCGGCGCATAGAATCCTCGACCACACTGCTAACAAAATTGTACACTTGTAACATAATTCATCTGATTAGAGCCGCAAACTAATGCTGGAGTGAGACTACAACTTGTCATCGGCCTGTTCCTGCCTGTTCACCTCACCCCCTGGTGAAGGGCGTCATCAATATACTCTGGTAGTAGCAAACCAACAAGTGCCAAAGTAGTGGCTAGGACCGCAAAGGCCACGCCAAGGCGTTTTAAGGGAGCTCGAGCCAGCATCCTGCTAACGTCTTGCAGTTACAAGCAACACCATGACATCAAGATGGAAACAACGGTATGTGCATGTTGCCTAACGTTCACTTTGTCAAAGTCATGGTGGTTAGGCCTTGTTCAGTCGCGAGTATCGGGTCTAACGCGGAAGCAAGCAACAGTTACTGGTATTATCTCGCACGGTCTACTGGCCTCTACAAGATATTGCAACCCGCCACTGGGGTGCACGAAGTCCGGGTGGGGTCAGCTGCGGTGGGCGTCACCAAGGTCAAGGTCACTGCTCCCGGCCGTTGTATATACCTTGGATCGGCCAGCTGCAACGACGCGAGGTGCTTCTCAGCGCCATGAAGCACCCAAGCGTTGCGTACTTGCTGTCTGCTCCGGTATGCAAGGGAGCTTTCGCACCAGGGAGTCGCCCAGGCAATCCATGGAATGTTTGCCGTTGCATTGGTGGCTCCCGGGACCCCCGCGCGTTTGTAGGACGTGTTTGTAGCACGCGTTCCCAAAGTTGACGCTTATAACACATACACATATACGTGATCCTTTATCACGAGCTGGCACGAGCAGGCACAGGGGAGCCCCTCCGTCGCGCGTGGGATTGTGCTCCTCACCTTTGTTTAGGTGACACGTGCGCTGTGTCTGCAGCTGTATCGAGGAATGCACACGTGTTCCCCACCTTTATGACATCGACTGTCACATTGCGTCGCTGTACGTTGATGGGGATGGGCACAAGACCGAGTGGGGCCCAGGTTCACGCAGAGGGGGCCCAGCGGCGCACGGGTCACCGCAGGTGAGGAACGACGGTCTTGCAAACGAGGCATGCCACGCATGTAGAGCATTTACAGTTATTACGTATAACTATTGAATGCAACGAAAAACATTAACGCCGTGGAGCGTGTGTTGCTGACGAACGATAGTGCGATGTGTACGGTGCTATCGATCGCGGAAACGACGCCGCGAGCGTGAGCGTATGGAACGGCACAAAGACCACCGACAAGTAAAACATATAAGCAATTTGTTTGGCCTGCTGCGCTGTCATACTCCGGCCTTGTAAGAGTCCTCTGCCTGCCATACACAGCGCATACCAGACGCTGAAGCTTCACACGCGCTATCACGCGTTGCGGCTTGGTTGGACACAGCAGATGAACAACATGCTCCAGGACCCTGGTTCCGTTGCGGACGGAGTGCTTGCAGTCAGGCATTGCTCGGGGCGACCTGCCGCCGACGACCGGGTCCCAAGCCCATACGGCCTCTCAGGCGCTACCCGACTGGAAGCCAGCTACCCATACCACTTCAGCGAGGGCAACTCGTCAGGGGCACAGCGCGACAGGAGCGGCTGTGATGCGAGCTTGAGGCCGACCAAGCGGCGTCGGATGCCTCCGCCCTCGCCTGCTCCTGCTATGCCGCAAGTCAGCGCCGCCCAGTCAAGCACCAGCGGCAGCGACTCCGACGACGCCCTGACAGGCCGCAACAAGGACTGCTCCTATCGGCGCACCCACCACCAACCCACGCATCAGCTCTTCCAAGCTCTACCGGTACACTATGGTTCCGCCCAGCACCAGCACCAGCAGCACTTTGCTCAGGGGCTACAGCAACCCATGCCGAACGTTGCAGCCTCGATCCCGGGCCCAGTGGAGGTGTACGTTCACGGGACGACCATCGTGCGCGGCACCTTCCACCCCGACCTGTACCTGTCGGGCGGCGACTGCATCGAGTGGGAGGGGCAGCTGGTGTCGCGCAGCAGATTCGAGAAGGAGGGCGGCTCCACAGCCGCCAAGTGGCACTGCAGCATCAAGGTGAGGGCCGGGCAGTGGGAGGCACCAGAGCGACGCTGTTTTCACGAGCATGCAAGGGGCACTGTGCCTGTGCGCCCTTACGGCGTGGGCCTCCCGTAACCAGGGCATGGTGCTTAGAGCCTCCCCAGCGTCGTGCTTTGCTTGGGGCTCCTGTGATCAGGAGATCCTGAACGCGTGCTACGCAGGCCCCTGCTTCGCGTTGCTGACATGGCTAGTGCGGGGCGGCTTGAATGTGTGCATCCCTGGCATACACACACGCCTGCTATTGCTTTGGTGCGAACATGCAGGTGGCGGGATCCGGCAGCGGTGACAAGCAGTCCCTGGGCGTGTGGCTGCAGGAGCGCAACCTTCCAGTGCTCAAGGTTAGACATGCAGATATATGCATGGCGCCGCGTCGCATATCTGCCTGACCCACTGACCGCAACGAAAGTACTTACCCCAGCCAAGAGCCACGGGAACCCTTCGTGCGCATACGTATGTGACACGTGTTGGTCGTCAGTCACTAAGCCGCACGCAAGAGGCATATGCGACTTGTTTTACTTGGACTCGGGCACGTCCTGCCAGCCGCGAGTTGTTTGGACAACCCTGAGCATGTGGCCACGCCTGCTCTGCATACGGTGCCCCAGGGCGTCAACCGCCGGAGCCGCCAGCAGCGCCAAGCGGAAGCCTGCCGCGCCAGAGCCTTCCAGACACAGCCGCAGCCGCAGAACGTTGGAGGCTGCCCCGCCAACACCCCACTTGCGCCCGCCCCCGTCGCCCTGACCACCGGCAGTGGCGGCCCAGCTCTCATCCTGCGCCCCATCGCCGCCCGCGCCGCAGCCTCCTCCACCCCGCACAGCGCTCGGGCCCCCTCACCCGGTGCGCCCCCTACTCCCGGCCCCACCGCAACTGCCCTTCACCAACACCCCGCTTCCTTGGGAACCTCCATCGCCGCTGCCATCGCCGCCGCAACGCACCCCACCACCTCCCACACCGCAAGCCACCCCGACCAGCTCTACGGCCCCTGGCACCGCCCCCTCTCGTGCCCGCCGCCTGCGGAGGAGCCCCTCCCTTGCATGGCCGCCGCTGGCGGCAGCAGCCTGCGGACCTCCTCCTGCGGCTTACCCTCCCGCGTGGTCAGCACGAGCATCTCCCATCCCACAGACGCCTGCAGGCCTACCCGCCAGCTTCAACGGTCCCTGCAAGCAGCACACCCTGCCCATAACACCACCGGGGGCAGCGGTGTGCCCCCCTGCAGCAGCAGCGCAGGGGCGAGCCGCACTGCTGCAGCCGGGGGCGGCGGCGGCGGTACGACGCTACAGCTCATGCCCCTGCATTTGCTACTGGTCAAAGTGCGAGAGTACGCCACCAGGGGCATCGCCTTGCCGTGCGAGGGTCTTGGAGGGCAGTGTGCGGGCCTGCAGCCGGCTGCTGCCCCCTCGGGCGCTGTGCTGGCGGCGGCGGAGCCGGGGGCGGCGCGGCCGTCGGCGCCGGCACAAGAGGTCGCGTCGTCGGCGGTGGCAGGGCCGTTGGCGAGGCCAAGGAGAGGTGTTGGTGGTGGTGTGGGAGTCAGGGGCGGTGACGGCGTGGCAGGAGCTGCTGCAGCGGAGGCTGGCCACGGCGAAGATGACTCGGACTACGAGCCTGACGCGGATGTGGACGAGGAGGATGAAGATGAGGACGAGGATTACTAAGGGCTCGCTGTGGCCTTAGACGCCACGCAGTGCACGTGCAGCTGTTGCCTTGTGCACAGGTAGCTACCTGGGTGGCCAGGGGTGGAAAGCCCCGTTGACCCCCCTCCGTTGCTTGACGGGGAGCAGTGTGCTATCGGCACCGGTATGCGTCAAAGTGTAGGTACTTGTGAGCGACTGAGCGTGACGCGCAATTGCGCCCGAAGGCGTGTCTGATGCAGTGTGCGCCCCTCATCTGTGGCTTGACGTTGTGAAGGAGGGGATGTAGTAACGCCCGCTTTTCCGGGCCCGCCCTGCGTGCTCCGGCTGTAACTGTTGGCCGCAAAGTACCGGTAAGCGCATCTCCCTTAGCATGCACAAGCGGGGCCTTGATTACAGCCAGGTGCAAGTCCGGCTGTGCAAACCAGTTCGCGCCACCGGCATGCACTGCTGGCCGGACTGGGCGAAGGTAACAGCTGATCAGCCATGGGTCATCAGCAGCTCAGCACACCGCCCTTTCGGCCGCATCTGTCCTTGCCTGCACGTGCACGACAACGCAACTCACCTGCGGAGTATACGACCTACCAGTGCCATGCGGTAGGAGGACAGTGCCATGGCGGCAGGTGACGGCTGCAGCAGAGTGCGGAGATGACTCCAGGATACCGGTACGAACACGAAACTTTTGCCACGCCTTATATGGGAACGCGCGTTGTAAACAGTGTGAGGTATTGCCGCGGAGCGTCTGTGTAGCGCAGGGCAAGGCCCCTGATGGCATCAGTGCCAACTGCCAAACGTGTGACTACCCTGGTGGATATTGGTTCCAACCATTCGGCCAGCCTGTTGGCAGTGTGCAGAGGAGTGCTTGGGCGAACCGACCGCCACACCGATGGGTGGCACCAGGTGGCGGGATGCAAGCTGTACCTGTATGGGCAGCCGCCAGTCATCCATTGCGACTAGCTGCGAGTACGGCAGGGTTGGCATGTACCGGTATTCCACGTGCGTTTCACAGTAGCCGCTTCCAGAGGACATGCAAAATACCCCAGTACAGTGGGGCAAGTGAGCAGGGAATTTGTCCAAATGGCAATGATCTGAAAGGCATACTGAGCGTGGGTACCAAGGGTTGCCGTGACCAGCAGGATAGCTCCCTGGTCAGGAGCTCCGGGACCTGGCTTGGGTGGCGTGCTGGGTGGCTCATGCTGTGGCGGATTTGCACGAGCCTCTCGCACCAGTTCACAAAGATGCTAAGCGTATCACCCGCATAACAGTTTGCGTACATCGTTGTAAGGAACTTCCACGCCTGTCCTGAGGATGAGCCCTTTGAACGTATGATGCCGGCAAGTCCTGGCGCATTGCCTTAGAGATGGTAGCCAGAGGGCCAAGTGTGCTTGATACCTACATGTCTATTACAGCCTGCCATCGTGACTGACTTGGAAGAGCGGCAGCTGTCGAGCGCAATTCCGGTGCGTCTAAGGCGCGGCGCAGCGTCGTCTCGCCCCAGAGCCGCCAGGAGCGGTATACAGTATGCAGTATGCAAACAATCAACATGGGCGTAGCTGAGCACGAGCGTTGTGCTGGCAAGGACACATCATCAGGGCAGCGTGTTAAGTCGACCGCCTGTCCGCGTCAGGGGCCTCGGTTTGTGAAGGCGCTCTGCTGCGACAGGGCCCGAGTGGACCCCAGACCAGGCCTACGCTTCTGATGACGATGCCCCGATTGCTGACTTGCTGCAGGCAACGGAGGTTAGCTTTTACGGCGGGATGCAGCTCAGGGTGAGCAACATGGGACTGGATGGGGGCCAGGGGAGATGGGGGCCTCCCACTAGAGGGGGCGCTGCTGCGCATTGGGGCGAGCGCCGTGCCCCTTCTCACGCCAGCTTGGGGCAAAAGAGCTTGGCCTGGAACGGGCATCGCTTTCCGATGGATGGCTTGCTGCTGTTGCAGCGCTCTGTGCATGCTGATCTTGCGTTGGGGCCGGAGTGCCTGCTGCGGTACTGTAGAAGAGCAAACGCGGTACTGCACAGGGGCACACGCCAAGAATGCTGTGCATCGGTAAACGGATCTATGATTGGCATCATATCGGTGTGCCATCCTGCATGTCCCACAGCTTACCACTGGTGAACGGAGTGGAAGACGCTCACGCTCAAGAGAACCCCTGAGTTCGGCCTCATGCAGCGTGGAGCACGTGAACCTGCTGGGCGCCTGGCGTGCCAGCAGCAGGTGGGGTGGTGCCTGGACAGGAGGGTCTCCTACCTGCTCCGGTCCCGGGCAGGAGGCAGGCAGGGATAAGAGACATGCGGCACTGGCCCTACTGTGTTGCTGCGTCTGCTGCGCTGCGCGGGTATGTAGCCTGCGCATCGTGGTTGTTCATCGATGCCCATTTGCCACCATCTGGGCCTGCCGTTCCGTTATGCGCCCAAAGACTTGGTTTGCAGCTTTGCGTGCCTGCATGCCGGCTACGCACCCTTGTCAGACAAGCTGCGTGCAGTACCGTTGCCCAGGGCCACGTGGCAGTGCCAGCGCGGCGGTTTACCAACACGGGCGGCGGGGACCTGCCGCACAAAAGCTCATGGCGTGCCCGGACGTGTGACCGTGTGGATGCCTATCATTGTCTGCTATCTGCACGCAGGTGCGGCGCCAGCCGGTGCGCTTTCCTCGACCGGCAGCAGCCGCAGATGCATGCGCCCCACCAACGGTCCGTCACCGGTGGGGCGCAGGCCCACAACAGGGCACGTGGGCTAACCCACGCGCGGACGTGAGAGGCTTGAGCGAGGAGGAGCGTGCTTGCGCCTGCTGCGGCGTTGATGGTCGCTCTGCTTCGGGCATGCGAGCGGCTGACAGGGCTGGCGAACTCGCGGAGTGAAGCCAGTGCGTGTGGAGCGAGCAACACGCCCTCCGCTGCACCTATGTGCGGACCCCATGGACCTGTACTCACTCGACAACCGTCACTGGGGCAGTTCGCTGGGGATGCGCCCCTTGCAACGCAGCCATCCAGCCACCGGCGAGCGGCACAGCACGTTGCAGGTAGGGTGTGAGTGCCGCGCTAACGTGATGAGGGTGCTAGGGTTAAACGACACGGGATGGCGGGTACACTGCGGAAATGCGCTGCTTGTGTGCTTGTTTGCTGAGCTCTCGGCCAGAGCAAGCAAGGAACAGCAGCAGGAGCTGCAGGGCGTCCAGCGCGACCCTGACGCATGCATACACCTCGGGCACGGCAAGCTGCCTTATTAGGGTCATCCGCAGGCGTGCCTGGAACGCCATCCAAACCCCGCGTTAGTCCATGCTGGCCTATTGCTCTTGTCTTCTGGGTAGGACGGACAACGTGGCATACACGCTTTTACCTTTCATGATTTTTGGGCTACCGGTATTCGCGCGCGGTTTACCGTAGCACGGCACGCAGGCACCCGAATTCGACGTCATGCAATAGCAAAGCGTGTGCTGTTCACATCTGTGCTGTGTTTTGTCGGAGCTGTGTAACCGGGGTGGGTTTGTGTAACCGGGCCTTGCAATACGAAACGAATCAAGCGACCCCAACTTGAGCTGAGTAGCAGGCGTAAGACAGCTACAAAATACTTAACACTTTTGGCTTTCAGATTCGTTATTAGCTGGTGTCGCAGCAGCTGGCTTCTGCAGCAGAATGCGACACGTCACGTGGCCGACGCAGTTCACCGAGGCAACCCTTTGGGGTTATTAAGTCGTATCCACTATTCATATAATACCGTGTTTTTTATCTGCTGGTGACGCAAAGGGGATACCTCGTAGTGCGCTTCGTTCGAGACAGGACACACTCTTTGGATGGCAGTACGTTGTGAAGTTCCATTCGAGGCAGGCGCACTTTGCCTAATGACAGACCAACCTGTCATTCATTGTTATTATATTCCAACATATATGATTGGGACGGCGTAGAGGTGAGAGGCCAAGAGTACCCTACAGCGCAGAGGTTCCTGCACGTAAGACAGAGCGTTCGCAGCTTAAGGTTATCGACATCCTTTGCCTCGCAGGCTTTGGACGCTGTCGAAATGGCACTTTGGAGGTGCTGCCCGCGCGCGACTCCAGCAGCAAGCAACTTGACCCCGAGGTCCCTGTGAGCCTCCGTCCGTGCTCATGCCCGGAGTCCCATAAGGAGCAAAGTTCAGCGACAAGGAACCTGCAAGACGGTCCTGCTTGCAGCAAGAACGCTCGGAAAATTGTAGCTACCGTAGTTCAGACTGCTCATGAACGTTCACTGGCCCAGCTGTTTAACTCCAAAACCGCGAGCAAGTGCGAAGATCATAAGAATCCAATGCAGATCATACAGGGCAACGCAGCCGTCCGACTGTCTCAGGGCGCTTTTCACCAAGCCAGCCCAACGGTTTCGACGGGACAGCGTCGGGCAGAGGACCCAGCAGCCCCTCCTGCGCGGGAGGGCAGCGCCGGACCGATGCAGCCGGCACCAACTACGCAACCCTCTCCGGCGTGTTCGGTGCAACAGCATCTACAGCAGACCTCTAACGGTGCGAGCGTTGAGACAGGACAGCTGCAGCCGCAGCAGCCACAGCCGCCCAACGAGCAGCTTGAGCAGCAGCAGGACCTGCCGGGCCCTGTGGAGGTGTGCTGCCTGGGCGACTCGCTAGTGCAGGTACGTGTGCATGCACCTGCTATGTGCGAGCAGAGGGCGGCGTGCATGCCCCTTGCAGCTTGCACTGTACGGAAGCTGGCCCGCCTTGCCCCTGCGTCGCTCAGGCCCTCCATTCTCACGCCCTGTGCACGCCGCCCAACCCTCCTTCTTCCACCCGGTCCCTCCGCCAACCCCACTCATGGGCGTGCCGTTTATCTGCCATCTGCTTGCATGTTGCCTCCGCAGCACCTCCAACCCTGCTTTTCCCCTCCCCCTGCCCCTCTCGCAACCCCACATCCCCCAGGGCGTGTTCCACCCCGACCGCTACCTGGAGGGACAGGACTGCATCCAGCTGCACAGCGGCGCCTTCGTGTCACGCAGCGCCTTCGAGAAGATGTCGGGGAGCTGCACGGCCAAGGTACGTAGCATATGCGTGCATGTGTATGCGGACATGTCAACAACTCCGCCAAGACCGAGTTCCGCTCTAACACGTCACGGTTGTGTTTAGACGGGTTAAGATGCGTGCATGTTTGCCGGTCGGCATGAGTTGCAGCGGGCCATAGCTCTGCAAGGGCGTGGATACCCATGTGATGCTGCAGCACGCGAGGCGATCTCTTATCACCCACACCGCTCGTGCTTCTGCCCAGCGCCCAGTATGCCACGTTGCCACCCGTACTTGTTTTCACCTTCTTCACCGCACCCTCCTCCCGCTATCCCTCCCGCCCTCCGTCCTTCCCTCGATCGAACCCGTCGGGTCCATGAACGTCCCGTGGCCTTCTGCACCGCCCACGGCCGTACATACACACCCACCATCGCCGCTGCCTCGGCCTGCCTCAACCACCACCCGCCCGACCATCCACCCGCCCCTCCAACTTACCGCCAACAAACGATGTACTCCTCCACCGTCCGTGGCTCTGCCTGCCCGACCCGCCGGTGCATGGCATGTTTTACGCCACACGCCGTAACGACCTACACACCTGCGGTACCATGCGCAGTGGCATTGCAGCATCAAGGTAGGCTGGGACAGGGCTGTCAGCCAACTTGTCCTTCCCCTGTGCGGCTACTGCCATGCCCTCTGATCTCCGAGTCCCGCGGGCGCCATCCGGTACTTACCGGGAGTCTGGCAACGCACACGCCAGTGCCCACGATTCTGCACCTTCAGCACGCCCACTGCCCGTTCCCTGACGCCCTCTGCTTTGTACTTTCCTGTGTATATGATCGTGCCCGTCCGGGCCCCACTCGCTCGCCGGCCCTCATTGAGTGTAGCGAGTAGCGCGCCCCTACCCCTCTCCACCTGCTGACCCATCAAGAAGCTAGGGCAAAGCTCCCTCCCCCCTCGTCCCACCGCCAAACCTCCTCTCCCCCCCTCTCCTTTCCTCCCCCCAGGTCATGGCGGTGCCCAGCAAGCCCCTGGCGCTGGGCAACTGGCTGTCGGAGCACGGGCTGCCCATCCTCAAGGTGCGCTGACAGGAGCAGACCAGCCCAAAAGCAGCGCACCCGTCTTGCACCTACTGCGCGGCAGGTGCATGCTGCGGCTTATACCTGCACACTGCTTGCAAGCCCGGCCGGGCTGCTTGCCTCGTCCTTGTGCAACATAGCCTGTATTGCTTGTTACGGTTTGTCCGTTTGGTTGCCCACTACACCCCGCCCCACCGCTCCTGCCCGCGCTCCACCCGCCCGTGCAGGGCTCCAGCCGCACGAGCCGCAAGCGCCGTGCGCATGACGCCATGCTGCGGAGCCTATCGTGCCCAGAGCCGCTCCCGCCGGCGGACGAGCAGGACACCCCTGGGGCGCAGCAGGAGCAGCAGAGCCAGCCGCACAACCAGCAACCGGAACGGCGGCGACCGAGGCGGCGGCGAACCGCGTCAGGGTGGGTCCGCGGCCCGGCGGGTGAAGAATGCACAGCTGGCGGCGACGGGGCTTCTGCTTTCGCTGGTGCTGCTGGCGTCGCTGCTGCTGCTGCTGCAGCTGCCGCCGCTGCGGGTGTCGCTGCTGCTCCTGCGGATGGCTTGGGCCTGGAGCGCGCGAGCACCTGCCCTGCCGCCATACCGAGGCCCCTCGCGAGCAGCAGCGCATGCGCCCGGCCAGCGCCTGGTCGCAGGCCCACTGCAACAGCCGCCGACAGCAACGCTCCCGGCGCCGCCTGTGGCGTCTCCTCTGGCCTGAGTTTGGGGCCAACAGCCAGCAGCGGCACGGCAGAGCAGCATCCGCCGCTGCCTCTGCCTCTACAGGCGCCCCTGGCGCCAACAGGCCCGGCCTTCGCTGATCCAGGTGCACCTGTCCCGCCGTCGTCGAGCCCAGCTGCCGCCGCCTCCCCCACAGCCCTGCACCCTGCCGCCGCCGCCCTGAGCGCATTCCTGCAGCTCAAGGCGTCTTCCTCCACGCGTCAGCACGCGCCCGCCCCTGCAGCGGCGCCCACCATGCCGCCTGCGCTTCCTGCTGCTGCTGCTGCCGCGTCCCCCACGACCGGCGCACCGCTGACTACAAACCGCCTGGTGGCGCTACAGCAGCTCCAGCAGCCGCAGCAGCCGCAGCAGCAGCAGCCGCAACAGCAGGGCCAACCGTGCCAGGGCACTGGAGCAGCCCCGCCTGGACTGTTGCCTTGCCCGCCCACTGCCCCCGCTGTATCTGCTCGTAACGGCGGGCCATTCGCGGCGGCAGCAGCGGCGGCAGCAGCGGCGGCGGCAGCAGCGGCGACACCCTTGTGGCCTCCAGCCCCCGCCCACCAGCAGGGCGACACGTGGCAGCCTGCCGCACCTGCTGGCCCTCCCGCGGGTCCTGGCTCGTCGTTTGTAGGTACAGGCATGGCGCGCCACCCTGCCGCCGGACCAACGCATTCAGAAGACCGCGACCCGTACCCGCCTGGCGCGCCTCCGTTGGTGCTGTCCGGCGGCTCTGGTTACGCCTGCAGGCCCCCCGCCTGGCGGCAGCCGCAGCTGCTGCCCCTGGGGCACGCATCCCCGTGGCAGCAGCGCAGGCCCACCCTGCACCTGCGGCCGCTGACGGCGCCTGGCTACGCCGCCTCTGCGAGCCCGGGCGCCTGCTACCACCATTCCCAAAGACACCAGTTCCAGCAGCAGGACAGGAGCCCTTCTACAATCCTACCTCAAGGGCGGGAGGGCCGTTGGACTCCACCCGGTGGTGCATTGGCGGCCGGCAACTCGCAGGGCAGCAGCGGCTACAGCAACGGTGGCCACATCGCCGGCGGCTGCAGCGGCAGCGGCAAGGAGCCGATGCCCCTGGCATGGGGCCCACCACCGGGGCCAGTGCCAGGCTGCTCAGGCGGCGGCGGCGGCGGCGGCAACAGCAGTTGGCATCCAGGCCCCTGGCCCACGGCCGCAGGCAACCACCCAGGAGCGAGGCCCACACCCCTCCGCCTGACCCCGTTGCCTCGCTTGCACCCGGCATGGGCCCACCAGCAGCAGCTGCGGAGCAGCGGCGGCAGCGGCGGTGCCAGCGTGAGCCGCCAGCCGGTGCAGCACAGCCCGATGCTGCTGGACCCAGCAACTGCTACATTCCCCCACTGGGACCAAGAGGACGCAGGTGCCCATGTCGGAGGTTCGTCCGCCGCCGTGGCAGCTGGCAGCCCCTCAGGAGTCTGGCATCAACAGCAGCAGCAGGGCCTCCCGTCGCCGCCAGGCTCGTGGCACGTCAGCGCCCCCACCACGCCGCCGGCCGGGGGCAGCGTCCCACCGTTGCGTAGCAGCGGCTCCGAGGGGCTGCAGACCTGCTGGGACGGCGGCTGCGGGGGGGCCGCCGGGCAAGTGCACCATGCGCAAGGCTTGGTCAGTGCCGCGATGCAGCAGCACCACCACCACCACCACCAGAGTCACCAGCCGGAGCAGCTGGTTGCTCGCTCGCCGTCGCACGATATGCATCAATACCTGCAGAGCTTCCTTCTGGAGGTGCTGCAGGAGGACGAGCAGCAGGAGCAGCAGCAGCACCAGCAGCAGCTGGCGCTGCAGCAGCCAGCTGGTGGGTTGCCATTTGAGGCCACGGGAGCAGGGGTGGACCCAGACAGGATAGATGGCGGTGAGGGAGCGGACGGGCTGCTGGACATGCTGTGGTGCGAGGACCCTTGACCGCCTGGCGTACGGCAGAGGTTCCTACGTACCGCCGTGCAGCCCGCCCGTACAGCTCAGCGGCACGGTCGGCGGCTACGCGCGCCTGGAGGGGCCCTGCGGTTTGGGCTTGCGGGGCGGATTGGTTTGCTAGCAACGGGAGAGCGTGAGTGCGGTTTGCAGCCGCTCAGCTGCGTGCGGGATGGGTTGCGAGGGCTTGTACGGAGAGAGGATAAGTCGTGAGACGTAGGTATGGCTGCACTCAGGCGGTTTTGCAGCGCGCAGGTCGTGCCACACGCACGCTCATATGAGAGTAGGTGAACGTTAACGTTTGGCTGTTGTTGAGCAGGCCAGGGGTCTTGCGCCGGTGATCGACGTGTTGCCAGCTGTCGTCCTTGAGCCAATGCCATGCCAATAACAAGGTCACGGCGCTCCGATGGGCGGCTTGTTAGTTGTAGCGTTGGTTAGACGGGCAGTTGCTGCGGCAGCAGACGGCAAGTGCGTGTGTCTGCGCTGTGCTTGACGGATTGACAGCACAGTACGTTATGCGGTTGTCCGTTTCCCAACAGTTGAAGCTTGGTAGCTGACTCAATGTGCGACACGTAGGTGGGTGGATGCAATTTTGTATGTGTTCAACGGGCGTGACTGGATGTCCTTAGCTGCCTGGGCCGCGGCTTTGTTGGCCGGCGTGGCTGTTAGATGGCGGTTGCATGGTCGACGCAGCCGCTGTTACAACGGCAAACAGTGAGGCGCGCAAGCTTGTCCGTGGCTCCACAGATGTTAGCATCCGTGCTGGTAGAGGGCCTCCCCTTGCAGCCTTGTGGTCTTAGGAATCGCCGTGAGCGCAGGCAGTGATTCAGTTGTGTGGACGGGTGTGTATCGGCTTGCTTGGTAGCCAAGTGGGGTCTGCTTCACAGGGACATCGCCAGTAGTTACCTCGTTCCCATCCCGTACACCCGCACTAGTGACGTCATCATCACCGTTGCCTGAAAGTGTGCGTCCTGGTCGTAGGAACTGCTGCTTGTGCGTGTAGCTGTGTCAAGCACATGGGCTACCTACGCGCCGTGATTCCTTTATTCACAACGCACTGCAAGCCAGCCACAAGCTGCAAGTAAGAATATTCTCAGCCCGTTGCCGGACCTTGGCAACATGGCTTCATGTGTTTGTATTGCTGTGGGCCTAGATAGGGTGAGGTGGTGTCGTAGATGCAGGCTGTGCAATGCCGCTCAGCAGGACAGGCTATCGAGGATCGGATGTTGCACGTGGGCTCTACCCGTCGTGGATGCCGCATCGGCCCTTATTGCCGTTACGGTTAAGGCCCCGCACGCCTGCGCCACGCTGAGTTTTGGAGTACACTGTAGGGACGCAGGATGGGGGATCCAGCTCTATCTGCGTGTCTGTGTACGACGGCCGCTGTGCAATTGGCGCGACCACAGCAGGCCATGCTGATATCAGTAGTCTTGATCGCACCTAACTTTTGCAGCAATGCATCAGACGGGGTGTAGGTGTTCATGGGGTCGGTGCATTCTACAAGCAAGGCCATGCGTGGCTGGCAAATGGTGGGCTTGTTACGAAACGGGCTGCTGTGCCTGCCTACGGCCCGCGTCTGTGATTACTAGCATAGCTTATGCAGTGCTGAAGTACGGCAGTGCTTTGTCGGTCGGTTGCAACTGCTTTTGTGTTCAGGCAAACGCACGCATACTATAGTCATAATTTCGGGTCGGCGTCCCCAAGGGTCAGTCTGCTATCCCCTGTCCTCACGCATGGGCCGGGTGGCATTGCAGAGTGGTACATAGCTACATACCGGTTGGTTAGGCGTTGGTGGTTGGGTGTTTGCACCCAACCCGAGACACCTCGGGAACACGTGGCTCAGCGGCACGTGCGTTGTGAGTTCACAGCGGACCTGTTGATGCCTGGTGATGCCTGTGTGGCAGCAACCGTTGCTGGTCTGCCCACCGTGTGAACCGTATCGGGCACGTTGATTGGCAGCTGCGCACGTACGGTAGCTTCTTGCGTGCACGCGCGTGCACGTAGAGATTCGTGGGTGGCTGTGTCTGGGTGCGCCGCAATAGATTGCCTCCGCTGGCCGTAGCTTAGCTCGCCCTCTAATCTGCTGTATGCAAATGATGGTGCAAATGTTTATGCAGGGTTATTAGTGTGTACGGCAGACGCATGGTGTGTCGCGTGGGACATGAGACGTGGCACACGTGGTGAATGTGCAGCTGGCGGGCCTTGAGTTGCTTCGGGCGTGAGGCGTGCTGATCGTGGCTGGGGAGCGGGGCTATTACAGTATGATGGGGGAAACGCGTACTTACAGGGGCACCATACATGGGGCGGGTTAAGAATCATGGTGGGAACAGATGGACGCAATTTTGAGGCCGCTGCTCCCTGAGTTTGGGTCGGTTAGTTCATTGCTGTACACGCCGAGAGGTTTAGTCCAATCATGCCGCACTGCGTAGTGGATTTGGTAAAGGGCTATGGTGGTCAGGCGTCCTGCTTGCCTACATTGTGTCTCGCTTGGGAAAGCCCGGCGGGGGTGCATGGGACAATGCAGCTTTGGTGCGCTGCACCGTACTCGCTGCTAGCGTGTGGCGGGGCTTTTTTTTTTCTGTGGAAAGGTGTTGAGGGCAGGGGAGCTGACCAGGGGGTGCCCGCATATTGTAACGGCCCGTCAGGCCCGCATACCGTAACGGCCCACCACGGCACCAGGCCCACATACCGCAACGGCCCACCAGGCCCGCATACCGTAACGGCCCACCAGGCCCGCATAACGTAACGGCCCACCAGGCCTGCATACCATAACGGCCCGCCAGGTCCACATACCGCAACGGCCCAAAAGCCCACATACCGTAACAGTGTTGCGGTATGTGGACCTGGCGGGCCGTTATGGTATGCAGGCCTGGTGGGCCGTTACGTTATGCGGGCCTGGTGGGCCGTTACGGTATGCGGGCCTTGTGGGCCGTTGCGGTATGTGGGCCTGGTGGGCCGTTACGGCATGCGGGCCTGACGGGCCGTTACCGTTTGTGGGCTTGGCGGGCAGTTACGGTCTGCGGGCCCATGCGGTCACACGGCCCTGCGTCTGGCCATGCGCTTGGGCAGGCCCACACGTGTCAACAACAAGGTTCGCAGTGCTGCTGAACACCCCCGGGTCAGCTCCCCTGCTCTCACACCCAAGCCACACGCTCCCAGGCAATGCATCGCCCACACCCGAGCCCAGCGACCATGCAGTCTCATAGTATGCATGTATAAACGCTTGATGAAGCGTTTGTGTCCGTGCGGGCAGACCGTTACAGACAGGGGACAATCCCTAGTACGGCAGTCATCACAGCCAGGGCAACAACCAGCGGGGGTTGGGCACCCCGCCGCGGCGGTCCTCGTGCCAGGAGGGTCGGCCGGGCCTGACGGGCGCAGGTGTGCAGCGGATGAAAGTGGATTCTCGCCCTTGGGGCGGCGGTCTCCTGACATCCCGGCTGCTTCCCCACAAACGCAGCCAGGAACATGATAGGTTGCTCGCTTACCGCTTGGCGACCTACGGCAGCGACTCCGAGATGGACAGCAGCAATGATGACGCTGAGGCGGTTTTTTTTTTTTTTTTTTCCTGTGGAAAGGTTCGCTCCTCGTACCTGCATGAAAGGAACAGGTGGCATGAGAACATGAATGTCAAATGCGTGGGGACTAAAATTTGGCACACCCTTGCAACGCCTTAGGCCCATCCCCATCCCTACCCTGTGACCCCTTGTGGATTTGGACACCTTCCATATAAGCCTCGCTCCTGATCCCCTGTGCAACTCCACGGCTAACCATGTAGCCCCCGTTTAACAAAACACATACAACGTTAACCCACACATTCGCTGCTGTGATGATGGCCCCGCCGGCACATATATGAAGCCCTCTAAGAATGTGAAACTGACATGTGAATGGATTCTGCCCTAGCCCCATAACCATGCACTCACCGGTCCAATGCCCTGTAGCGTTGCTCAAAGTCACGCATATCCTCGCCATTCTGGGGCTCCAAACGGTTCTTGTACTCCTTATTTACGCTGCGCACGCTTGTCTTGTGCGCAAACAACCTAGTGGCCGCCGCCTCGAACTCGCTATCAACATTAGTACGGGCACGCTCAAGCCACGCCATCACCTCGTCTGGCACATGCTCGTGCGTCGTGCAGCCACCAGACGGGTTAGAGCCCAGCTGCTGTGGGCCCACAACACAAGTGCGCACAACAGATAAAAAATGATGCAAATTATCTTCGACGCCCGCCTGGTCCTGCCGCCAACATTTGGCTAATGTGAGGTACTCCCACGATGCCTTATCCCAGTTCTCTGCCTCGAATGCGTAGCGCACAGGCACGGCCTCATACTCCCGCCCGCCCCCTACCCCACCACGCCTTCGACGGGTCGGCATGGCAGCGGAGGTGACGTGTGTTGCAGCTGGTCGGCGTTCAGTAACATTATTAATTGGAGGCAGCTGGCAAAAATCCCCAATGAACACCAACTGAACACCGCCAAAAAATTCCTCACTATCACGTACCAATCGTGAAACCTTTTCCAGCTTCATGAAGCTCTCCGCGCTCATCATGCTGCATTCCTCTAGGAGCAAGACGTCCAACTCCTGCCATCGGCGCAGCATAGCAGGACTCGCGCGGATGCGCTTTGCGATATCTTCGGCGGTGCCATCAAAGCGACCCGCCCCGCTCAGCGCATGGATTGTATCGCCCCCAACAGCCAGGGCGCTGATCCCGGTTGTGGATGTGATCCACACTGCGCCAGGCGCGTCGCTCATAGGGTCCTCCCCACACAATTCTTTAAGGAACGGTGCAATAACCTCTACAACGGCAGTGGTTTTCCCGTGGCCAGCTGGTGCACAAAGCAGCACATTACGCCTTTCCTTCAGCAGCTGAAGCACCTCTGCCACATCCATCTTCTCGGCCAGGTCTATAGCCCGATACAACCCACGCTTGTTAATATTGGTACCCATGGGTGGACCAGGCATATGAGCGCATGTTGCAACACCCCTGCGCTGCGCTGCTGCTGCTTGCTTGTTTGCCCCCGTGCCGTTGTTCGCAGGCACCTGTCTTCCAACGCCAACCTGGTGGTGTCCCTCATATAGTCGCTGCATGTCGCTGAACACCGGCGCATGCTTGCCACCTGCCGTACGTGCAAATGCAGGGGTTACTTTTGGTATGCGAGTTATCAGTGAAGTAGCAGATGCCAAAGCGGGTGCAGACCCGTGCTCTTGCCCAACTCACCTGCGTGTTCCTGAGTTGGCGCTGGAGACCCCTGGCTCGGGTTGCACGAAGGTGCTGGCGGACCTCCTGCATACCATTGGTAAAGAAGCACATGACGAACGGATCAATGCATGGCGGTTACAATATGCACCATGACCATTACTGTACCTACGTAACCAGCTTCAATATACTATATGACACGCAATAAGTATTACCGGTGTTCTACTGACCGGTGCAAGGCAGTGGGTGTATACAGACATGCATGCCGTACTTCGGCACAGATATGAACCCACCTGATACCTCATAACTGTCGCCACCGTTATCGTTGTCACTTGTGCTGCCGTTGCGCTGTCCCACAAGTGGACGTGCTGGTGCAGGACGCGCAGCACGATCAGTTGCGTGACGATGAATTTTACGAGCACCTGCAACCATCAGCCGTCAGTATTACACACGTGGCAACACCGCCAGCAATAACAGATGCACACTCATACCATGCCCCAGCTCCCCGTCAAGTCCTTGCTTGTTTCCCAGTGTAAGGAATAAACATGTCCCTGTCGGTAATCCTCCCTTTCCCACCCGGTTGCGTACTTGTTGTCGTGGGTTCACCCGCCCCCATCCACTTCCCTCGTGAACATGTACTTTCGCCACTTAGTACCAGTCCCAACTTACCCATACGATATGACTCCGTGTCTGCAAAACTACGCAGATGCGGATTGACGACGGTACTGTGGCTGCTGAGCTGGTGCCATCTGACA
>VFQN01003453.1_pt1 | contig 22562 bp, 20 predicted proteins | sample 3512371 | NCBI WGS metagenome assembly VFQN01 (sample SAMN10412370, study PRJNA504923) | tailings metagenome | isolation source: Replicate 2 from Balatoc abandoned mine | place: Philippines: Itogon, Benguet | collected 2017-08-28
GGGAAGGTTGAAGGGGGAAGGTTGAAGGGGGAAGCGGCGACAGGCAACGGGCAACGGGGAACCGGGGCTGGTAGGGCCGGCTGGCCCAGCCGGCCGTCACCGCAGAGCCGCCCCCGCGCCAATCGGACAGCCGTGCCCTCGGCCACCGGCGTGCCGGCGGGGCTCTGTTAGCATGTGGCACCCTCATGCTCGCCCTGACTTACGTCGCCCTGGCGGTCGTCGGCTGCGGCTACGTCATCGTGGCGCTGGTGCTTGGCCACGCGCTCGATGGCGACGCCGGCGATGCGACCGACGCCGGGTTCCACTTCCCCTTGTTCTCGCCCCTGACGCTGGCGACGTTCTGCGGATCCGTGGGTGCCCTCGGCCTGCTGGCGACGTTTGGCCTGCACCTCTCGGACCCGGCCAGCGTGGGCGTCGCCCTTCCGGGTGCGATGGTGTTCACCTACCTCGCCACCTACGCCGCCTGGCGGCTGCTGGTGTCGTCCACGGGCACGCAGGCGGTACGTGAAGGCGACCTCGTGGGCGCCCCGGCAGAGGTCCTCACCCCGATTCCCCAGGACGGGATGGGCGAGGTGGTGGCGATGGTGCGGGGCCAGCGACACGCCGCCCCTGCGCGGTCGGTCGACGGTTCGCCGATCGGCCGCGGGGGCATCGTCTCGGTGGTGCGCGTGGTGGGCAGCACCCTGGTCGTGCAGGCCGAGGTCGGCTCGGTGCCGAAGAGCTGAAAGCGGGAGGTCCGATTCGTGTCTGAGCTGTTCCTGATTTCGTCGGTACTCGTCCTCGCGGGCCTGGCAGCGGGCCTGGTCCTGTCCTACCTCGCGTTCCTCCGCAAGGCCGGGCCCAACGAGGTCATCGTCGTGTCCGGTCGTGGGCCTGTCCGCTTCATCACCGGTGGTGCCGGCGTCGTCGTCCCGCTCTTCTCGACGTGGAACCGCCTGTCGCTCGAGATCATGACCCTCGACGTCAACACGCCGGAGGTCTACACCTCTCAGGGGGTGCCGGTGATCGTGGACGGCGTGGCGCAGATCAAGATCAAGAAGGACGAGGCGTCGCTGCACGCCGCCGCCGAACGCTTCCTCGGCATGAAGCCGGAGGAGATCGTCAAGATCGCCCTGGACACGGTCCAGGGCCACCTGCGCGCGATTCTCGGCACACTCACGGTCGAGGAGATCTACAAGAACCGCGATCAGTTCGCGCAGAAGGTGCAGGAGATTTCGGCCGGCGATCTGGCCAACATGGGCCTCGGCATCGACTCGTTCACGATCCGCGACATCAGGGACAAGCACGGATACCTGGAAGCGCTCGGAAAGCCACGCATCGCCGAGGTGAAGCGGACGGCGGCCATCGCCGAGGCCAACGGCTTGAAGGAGGCGTCCATCGCCCAGGCCGACGCGGAGCGCGAAACGCGCGAACGGCAGGCCGAAGCGCTCAAGCTCGCGCAGGAGGCCGAGGCGCGTCGCGACGCGTTCGTCGCCGAGGCGAACGCCGAGAAGGTCAGGCGACAGCGGGAAGCCGATGCCGCGTCCAATCGGGCCGCCGAGATCGCCGGCTTCCAGGCCCAGCAGGCGATTGCCGAGCAGCAGAGCACGGCCAATCGGAAGCGCGCCGAGGCGGAGATGGCCTACGAGCTCCAGAAGAAGACGATGGAGATCGAGTTGCAGGAGCAGGAGATCAAGCGCAAGGAGAAGGAGCTGGACGCCACGATCCGGCGACAGGCCGACGCCAAGCGCTACGAGACCGAGACCCTCGCCGAAGCCGCGCGCAAGCGCGTCGAGACCGAGGCCGACGCCGAGCGGGCCCGACTCGAACGCCTGGCCGAAGGTGAACGGGCGCGAGGGCTCGCGGCCGCGGCGGTCACCCAGGCGCAGGGTGTCGCCGAGGCCGAAGTGGCCAAGGCGCGAGGCCTGGCCGAAGCCGAATCGCGCAAGGCCCAGGGCCTGGCCGAGGCCCTGGCCATGGAGAAGAAGGCCGAGGCCTGGCAGCGATACAACGAGGCGGCCGTCCTCCAGCTGTTGGCCCCGATTCTTCCCGAGATCGCCAGGGCCGTTGCCGAGCCGCTTTCGCGCATCGACCGCATCACGATGGTGAGCACGGGCTCGGATGGGCAGGGGCAGGTGTCGGCCGTCACCAACGAGGTGGCGCGGGTCATCGCGCAGGTGCCGCCGGTAATCGAGTCGCTGACGGGCTTCAAGCTCGAGCAGCTCCTGTCGAAGGTCGGACAGCGCAACACCGACAACGGTGCGCCGACGTCGGACACCACCCAGGTCCCCGACCGTTCCTGACGGCCACCGCCCGTCACCCGCGGCAGCCCGCCGCATCTCTTGCTGGAGAATCCGACGCATGCGCCTCATCCGCACCCTGTGCCTGGCGGCCCTCACGGCCCTCGTCGCGGGCCTCATCGCTCCTCAGGCTCAGCAGGCGCAATCCGCACCGGCCCGGACACCGTCCGCACCGTCGGCTGCCAACCCGCGCCTGGCGGCCATCAAGGCCGCCGCCCAGGCCGACGTCAAGTCGCAGGCGCTGTTCGACCTCGGGCAGCAGATGACCGACATGGTCTTCAGCTTCGCCGAGCTCGGCTTCCAGGAAGTCGAGACGCAGAAGTACCTCACCGGCATCCTCGAGAAGGAAGGCTTCACGGTCGAACGGGGCCTGGCCGGCATACCCACCATGTGGGTGGCGCGCTGGGGATCAGGCAGGCCCGTCGTCGCGCTGGGCTCCGACGTGGACTGCATCCCGCAGGCCTCGCAGAAGCCCGGCGTGGCCTACCGCGACCCGATCGTCGACGGCGCACCCGGGCACGGCGAGGGCCACAACTCGGGCACCCCGCTCAACATCGTCGCGGCCATTGCCGCCAAGCGCCAGATGGAGAAGGAGAAACTGCCGGGCACCCTGATCATCTGGCCCGGCATCGCCGAGGAGCAGCTCGGCACGAAGGCCTACTACGTGCGGGAGGGCCTCTTCAAGGAGGTGGACGTGGTGCTCTACAACCACGTGGGCACCAACCTCTCGACCTCGTGGGGCGACACGCCGATGAGCGGGCTCGTGTCGGTCGAGTACACCTTTCACGGGGAATCGGCGCACAGCGCAGGTGCGCCGTGGCGCGGCAAGTCGGCCCTCGACGCCGTGGAGTTGATGAACGCCGGCTGGAACGCGCGCCGCGAGCACCTCCGCCTGCAGCAGCGCTCGCACTACGTCATCACCAACGGCGGCGACCAGCCCAACGTCGTCCCGCGCAACGCCAGCGTCTGGTACTTCTTCCGCGAGACCGACGAGGCCGGCATCCGCCGGATGTGGGCGATTGGCGACAAGATGGCCGAGGGCGCCGCGCTGATGACCGACACGACGTGGACGTCGCGCGTGCTCGGGTCGGCCTGGCCGATGCACATGAACAGGGCACTGGCCGAGACGATGTACGCCAACATCACGACCGTGGGCCTGCCGACGTGGAGCGAGGCCGACGTCACGCTGGCCAAGGCGACGCAGACCGAACTTGGCGTGCCGGTGGTCGGTCTCGCGACGAAGGTTCCCGCGCTGAACGGTCGCGAGGCCATCCCCGACGACGAGAAGCGCGGGGGCGGCTCGGACGACATCGGCGACATCTCGTGGACGGTGCCCACGGTGTCGCTCTCCTTCCCCGCCAATTTCCAGGCCGGCCCGGGCCACAACTGGGCCAACGCGATCGCCATGGCGACGCCCATCGCGCACAAGGGCGTCAACCACGGTGCCCAGGTGCAGGCCATGACCGTGCTCGACCTCGTGATGCGCCCCGACGTCGTCGCGGCGGCGAAGGACTACTTCACCAACGTCCAGACGAAGTCCACCAGGTACACGCCGCTGATCCGCCCGCAGGACGCCCCGGCCGTGCACCTCAATCACGCCATCCAGGAGAGGTACCGGCCGGAGCTGCGCAAGCATTACTACGACCCGACGAAGTACAAGACGTACCTCGAGCAACTCGGCATCGCCTATCCGACGGTGCGTCGGTAGGGCGCGGAGCCACTGGCGGACGGCTCGGAGAGCCGTCCCTACCGATCGAACTCGCCAGCCAGGCAGACCTGGAGCTCTGCGATCGAGTCGAACAGGTGCGTGGGCTGCCGGCTCGCGAGGAGGTCGCGGGTTGCATAGCCCCAGGTGACGGCGCCGGACGCGATGCCCGCGGCGTGTGCCGCGTCGATGTCGCGGGCCTCGTCGCCCACCGTGATCGCCTGCCGCGGCGCGACACCCGCCCGCTTCACCACGCGTCGGAACTTCGTCGCCTTGCCGAAGATCGACGCCCCACAGTCGAAGTCGTCCACCAGCGACGACAGGTCCGGGCCGAGCACGCGACGAATCACGTCCTCGCCGTTCGAGCTGACGACCGCCACGCGCACGCCAGCCCGGTCGATCGCCTGCAGCAGCGTGTCGACACCGGGAAAGAGGGCGATCTCGTGAGCGCGCTCGAGGGCCACGCGCCGCATGTGCGCGGCGATGCGCGGGAGCTGCCACGGCTTCACGCCCAGCGCCGCCATCACGGCCCTGTTGTCCTGCCTGCGCAGCTGCTCGGCCTCGTCAGCCGACAGCGGCCGGTAGCCGAACTGCTCGGCGGCCTCGACGATGGCGTGCGCCATCATGCGCCAGCTGTCGGCCAGCGTGCCGTCGAAGTCGAAGATGGCGAGCGCGTAGCGCACGCCCGGGGCTACTGCTGCTTGGCCTGCGCGATGAGCAGGCCCAGCAGGCGCGCGTACTGCTGCTCGGCCTTCATGAAGGCGTCGGTGTACTCCTCTTCCTTCAACTTGGCCTTCCGCCAGAGCCCGTCGAACGTCACCGTGCGGCCGTCGAAGGTGGCGGCATCGGGCGCCTGGCCCTTGGCGGGCTTGCTGGCGAGCCCGTTGGCGAGCAGATCCTCGATGACCACCTTGCCCTCGGGGATCGATGCGGCCTGCAGGTCCTGATAGGCGTCGCGGTACTTCCTGGTGAGTACCCGCTCACGCAGCAGCACCGGGGCCTTGTAGTCGGCCGACACCAGCAACAGCTGCAGGTCGGGCAGCACCATGGCCGCGACGAACCGGTCGGGGTCGGCCGGGTCCTCGGCGGCGATGAAACGGGGCCCCGCGCCGCCACCGGTGGCCAGCAGCGTCGAGAGTTCCTTGGCGGCGGCCGCCGTGCCAGAGGTCGCCGACTGCGCGTGCGCGGCGCCGGCCGTTGTCACCACCAGCGCGACGAGCCCTGCGATCACGTGAAACGCCCTGCTGTTCATCGACTCGAGTCCTCCGAGGGACGGGCGCACGTCGTGCGCCGAAGACTGTTGTCAGGAGCTGACGTCAGCCGATGAAGAGCGCATCGTCGTCGTCTGTCGCGGGCTTCCGACGACTGCCCTTCTTGATCGACCCGACGGCCGCCCGGATGGCGGCCGCCAGCGCCATGCCCTCGCGGGCCGGCGCGACGACCGCATTCTGCACCACCGCGAGGGTCTGGTCCACCCGTCGGGCTGCACTGGTCAGGGCCACGTCGGCCTTCTCGGCCTGCTGCACGGCCAGGGCGGAGATGCGCGCGGCGTCGGCGCTGATCACGTTCAGCCGGTCGACCAGCGGCTGCACCTGCCCCACCAACGGCTCCACCTTCTGCTGCAGTCGCTGCTCGGCGGCGTCCAGGCGCGCCTGCAGGCGCCGGGCCACGAGGGCCCCGGCGACGATGGCCCCGACCTGCACGAGGGTCATCACCAGGGTGGAGATCGCGATGATGGCGAGCCAGATGTTGGAGGAATCGTTCATGGCACCGGATACCGCGCACCCACGCGGGATGCGTCAGAAAATGCTGACCTTCACGTTCAGGTACTTCTTCGGATCCTTCTTGATCTCCGCCAGCAGGCTCCGGAACTCGAGCACCGCGCCGTTGATGTTGTCGTACAGCTGCTTGTCGTTGAGCAGCTTGCCGGCGGTGCCCTCACCCTGGTTCAGGTTGGTGACCAGGGTGTCGAGGCGCTGCGTGACGGAATCGAGGCGATTATAGAGTGCGTTGTCGGTGAACAGCTTGCCCGCGGTGCCTTCGCCGGCCTTCAGGCCGGCCGTCAGGCTCCGCAGGTTCTCGGTCGTCGCGGTCAACGACCGCGCCATGGTGTCGTCCTTGAGCAGCGTGCCGATGGTGCCCTTGCCAGCGGCCAGGTCGGTGGTCACCGCATCGAGATTGGCGATGGCCCGCTCGAGGTTCCGGGCCGCCTGCCTGTTCGAGATCAGCGTCCCGGCCGGCCCCTCGCCCGCCTTGATCGCCCGCACGACCTCGTCGGCCGCGCGCACCACGCCCGACACCTGGTCGTACAGCTCATCCTGGGTGAACAGCTTGCCCACCGATCCCTTGCCGGCGCGCACGTCCTCGAGCAACGCGGTCGCCTGCGCCAGCGTCTGCGCCGCGTTCTCGGCCACGTCGGCAATCTGCCCGGGCGTCCGGTCCGAGCGCACGTAGTCCCAGTCCTTCAGCGGCCGGCCCTCGCGCGACGCCGTGATGTCGATCGCGCCTTCGCCGAGCAGGCTCACCGACCCGATCTGCGCCACCGACCGGTCGGTGATCTTGTCCATCGCGTCGGGCCTGACGCGCAACACCATCTCGACGACCGGCCCGTCGAAGTACACGTCCTCGACGGCGCCCACGTTCACGCCCGCGAGCCGGACGACGGCGCCCGACTGCACGCCCCCCGCGCTCGGGAAGCGCGTCTTGAGGTAGTGCCGCCCCGAGAAGAGGCCCGCGTCGCCCCCCACGGCGAAGATGAGCATGGTCGCCAGCGTGAACGCCGCGATCGCGAGGATGCCGATCTTGAGCTGGGACCAGGCGAGTGTACGGGTACGTGGCATCGAATCAACTCAGGAAAAGCTGCAGATAGGGATCGGTGGAGGCACGCAGCTCCGGCGCCGTGCCCTCGAACGCAATCAGCCCGTCGCGCAGCATGACGAACTCGGTCTGCGCCATCTTCTCGGGGGTGGCCGGCACGCTCGACACCTTGCCGTCGGCGTCGCGCACCGCCATCCGTTCGGCCACCCAGAACGCATCGCGCAGCTGATGGGTCACGACGATGGAGCTCACGCCCTCGATGTCGCGCAACTTCACGATCTCGTCGTCGATCGTGATCGACGTGATCGGGTCGAGGCCCGTCGTCGGTTCGTCGTAGAGCAGGATGGCCGGCTGGAAGGTCATCGCCCGGGCGATGGCCACGCGCCGGCGCTGGCCGCCGGACAACTGTGACGGCATCTTGTCGATGTGCTCCTCGAGCTCGACCCAGCCGAGCACCTCCTCGACACGCCGGTGCACCTGTTCGAGGTCCATGTCGGATTCCTCGTACAGCTTGTAGCCGACGTTCTCGCGCACCGACAACGAGTCGAAGAGGGCGCCCTCCTGGAACACCATCCCGACGTCGTCGCGGACCTTCATCATGTCGGCCTCGCCGAGCCCGTCCACGCGCACGCCGTTGACCCAGATTTTCCCCGCCTGCGGCTTCAACAGGCCGAGGATCAGCTTCAGGATCGTGCTCTTGCCCGCCCCGCTGGCCCCGAGGAAGATCTTCGAGTAGCCCGCCCGGAGTTCGAAGCTGACGTCCTTCAGGATCACGTTGTCGCCGAACGCGAGGAACACGCGCTCGAAGACGATGACCGGCTCACCGGGCGTCTTGACCCGCGACAGGCGGCTCTCGAGGGGAGTCGGGATGCCCATGGTCAGTACAGCACCGAGATCAGCAGCTTGGTGATGATGAAGTCGAGCACCAGGACGGCCACCGAGCCGGCCACGACCGACTGCGTCGTGCTCCGTCCCACCCCCTGCGTGCCACCGGTCGTCCGCATGCCGACGAAGCACGCGATGCTCACGATCGCGAATCCCAGGACCACCGGCTTGATGAGCCCCATCCAGACGTCCTGGATGTAGAGCGCCATCACCACGGAGTTCCAGTACACGCTCGACGCCACCCGCAGTTGCGTGACGGTGATCACCCACGCGCCCAGGATGCCCACGAAGTCGGAGATCACGGTGAGGATCGGCACCATCACCACGCCGGCGACGACGCGGGGCACGGCGAGCTTGCGCACCGGGTCGGTGCCGAGCGCCCGCAGCGCGTTGAGCTGGTCGGTCACGGCCATCGAGCCGAGCTCGGCGGCGATGCCCGACCCGACACGGCCGGTCACCATCAGCGCCGTCAGGACGGGGCCGAGCTCCTTGACCATCGAGGCGCTCACCAGCCGGCCCACCACGGACCGGGCGCCGAACTGGTCGAGGGTCATCCCGGACTGCAGGGCGAGCACCGCGCCCGTGAAGCCCCCGGTGAGGAGCACCACGGTGAGCGATCCGACGCCGATCGCGTCGAGCTGCTCGACGATGTCGCGGTAGTAGATCGGCCGCGTGACGAGGCCCCGCCCGAGTGCGACGCAGAGCTTGACGTATTCCTGGACCTCGAAGATTGCCTTCTTGGCCCAGCCGGTGAGAAACAAGGTCATCGCATGGCAGGTGGCGACGCGTCCGACGCGCTACGCCCCCGGCGCCTCCACGCCGGCCAGCGCCAGCCCGGGCTGACGCAGGGTCTTGAGGCGGTCGCGCAACGACGCGGCCTTCTCGAACTCCAGGTTGGCCGCCGCGGCCCGCATCTCGGCTTCGAGGCGGGCGATGTGCGCGGCCAGCTCCGCCTCGCTGTGGAACGCCGTGCGCGGGTCGGGCGCGACCGGCACCGTCAGATAGTCGTGCTCCTCCACCGTCCCCATGCCGTCGTCAATCGCCCGGCGGACGCTGGTCGGCGTGATGCCGTGCTCGGCATTGTAGGCCTGCTGCACCTCGCGGCGCCGCGTCGTCTCGTCGATGCAGCGCGCCATGGAGTCGGTCACCGTGTCGGCGTAGAACAGGGCGCGACCGCTGACGTGGCGCGCAGCGCGGCCCACGGTCTGGATGAGCGACCCGCTCGATCGCAGGAAGCCTTCCTTGTCGGCGTCGAGCACGGCGACGAGCGACACCTCGGGGAGGTCGAGGCCCTCCCGCAGCAGGTTGATGCCGACGAGCACGTCGAAGGCCCCCCGGCGGAGATCCCGCAGGATCTCGATCCGCTCGAGGGTGTCGATGTCGCTGTGCAGGTACCGGACGCGGACCCCGAGCTCGTGGTAGTACTGCGTGAGGTCCTCGGCCATCCGCTTGGTGAGCGTGGTCACCAGCACGCGCTCGCCCCTCTCCACCCGCGCCCGGATCTCGCCGAGCAGGTCGTCCACCTGCCCGCGCACCGGACGAATCTCGATCTCGGGGTCGAGCAGGCCCGTGGGGCGTACGATCTGCTCCACGACCACGCCCCCCGACATGGTCAGTTCGTACGCCCCGGGCGTCGCGCTCACGAAGAGCAACTGCCCGACGCGCGACTTCCACTCGTCGAAGTTGAGGGGACGGTTGTCGAGCGCCGAAGGCAGCCGGAAGCCGTACTCGACCAGGACTTCCTTGCGCGATCGGTCGCCGGCGTACATCCCGCGAATCTGGGGGATGGTCTGGTGGCTCTCGTCGATGATCGTGAGCGCGTCGGCCGGGAGATAGTCGAGCAGCGTCGGCGGCGGCGCGCCGGGGGGGCGCCCCGTGAGGTGCCGGGCGTAGTTCTCGATCCCGTGGCAGTACCCGATCTCCTGCATCATCGCCAGGTCGAACATCGTGCGCTGGTGCAGGCGCTGCGCCTCGAGCAGCCGTCCCTCCTGCTCGAGCTGGGTCCGGCGCTCGACCAGTTCGGCCTTGATGGTCTCCACGGCCAGCTTCGTCCGCTCGCGCGAGGTGACGAAGTGGCTCTTGGGATAGATCGCAATCTTGTCGTGCCGGCGAATCGTGCCGCCGGTCAGCGGGTCGAACGACACGAGCTCGTCGATCTCGTCGCCGAACAGCTCGATCCGGACGGCACTCTCCTCGTACGACGGATAGACCTCGATCACGTCGCCCCGCACGCGGAACGTGCCCCGGGCGAAGTCGGCGTCGTTGCGCTCGTACTGGATCTCGACCAGCTTGCGGAGGATCTGGTCGCGGCCGATGGCCTGCCCCCGCTCGAGGGGCAGCATGAGGCCGTAGTAGGCCTCGGGCGACCCGAGGCCGTAGATGCACGACACGCTCGACACGATGATGACGTCGCGCCGCTCGAAGAGCGACCGCGTGGCCGACAGGCGCATGCGGTCGATCTCGTCGTTGATGATGGCCTCCTTCTCGATGTACGAGTCGGTGGCCGGCATGTAGGCTTCCGGCTGGTAGTAGTCGTAGTAGGAGACGAAGTACTCGACGGCGTTGTGCGGGAAGAAGCGCCGGAACTCCTGGTAGAGCTGCGCGGCCAGCGTCTTGTTGTGCACCATCACGAGTGCCGGGCGGTTCACCCGGGCGATCGTGTGGGCCATCGTGAAGGTCTTGCCCGAGCCGGTCACCCCGAGCAGCGTCTGGCAGGCGTCGCCCCGCTCGAGGCCGGTCACCAGCTCGTCGATCGCCCGCGGCTGGTCGCCTCGCAGTTCGAAGGAGGACACCAGCTGGAAGCGATCGTACGTGGATGGCATGAGCGCGGGCAGGGACCCAATCCCGCGGATCGTACCATCTCGCCGCCCCCGGCCGGATGCCGCAAGTGGCACTTACTGTTGACGGGCAGACGCCTCCTCCGGGCGCAGCAGTGCGAAGTAGCCCTTGCGGGCCCGGACCTTCACGGCCTTGAGATCGGGCCGGGCGAGGCGGACGTCGAGCTTGCGCCAGCGGCCGTCGTTGGCCTGGTTGGTCGAGATGTAGCCGAGCAGGTAGCGGGCGTTGACGTCGCCGAGCACCTGCTCGTAGGCGGGGTCGATCTCCGAGTCGCTGCCCGGGAAGAACGCCAGCCCACCGGTGGCCTCGGCCAGCTGCGTGAGGCGCATGCGCTGCTCGATCTTCTCGCGCGCACCCTGGTGCTGCAGGAAGCCGACGATGTAGAGGGTGACGTCGGAGGCCCTCAACGCCGTGAGCGCGTCCTTGAATGACATGACGCTGCGGGTGTCGCCGCCGTCGGTGTAGGCCACGAGCACCTTCTCACCCTGCTGGAAGACCGTGCCGTCGAGGTAGACGCCGAGCGCGTCGTACAGGGCCGTCCAGCCATCGGGCTTCCGGTTGCGCAGGCGCTCGACGAACCGCGGGAAGTCGTTCTGGCCGAAGCGGGCCACGCGGACCTCGGTATCGAAGTCTACGAGCGTGATGTCCTCGGCACGCTGCAGCATGTTGCAGAACTTGACCGCTGCCGATCGGGCGAATTTCAGGTCGGCCGCCATGCTGCCCGACGTGTCGAACAGCAGGCCGATGTGCAGCGGTGGCCGTTCGGACTCCTCGGCGCCGCCCGTGGTGAACAGCTGCAGCGCCTGGGGCGTGCCGTCCTCGAGCACGACGAAGTCCTCGCGGCCCAGCGAGGTCACCGGCTGGCCGGCCTTGTCGACCACGGCCACGCCAAGGCGGACGGTTTCGACCCCGCTGCGGAATACCTGTGCTGACGCTGGCGAGGCTGAAAGCCACGCCAGCAGCGCTGCTGCCGTCGCGACGCGCGTCATGGATGCCCCCGAAGGGCTCCAGCATACTTCAAGAACCGGAGCGCGGTGCCGATCGTCGGAAGAGTATACTTGTGGTTTGGCTCTCGGGCCTGCCACTCGGCGGGCTCGTGCCCCTACCCATGAAGTGCCTGGCTGTCTGTCAGACCGAGCTCGTGATGCGCACCCTGAACCAGGTGCTCGCTCCGAGCTTCGACGTCGAGTTCCTCGTCGAAAGTCGCCCGCTGGCCAGGCGCCTCACCGAGGAGGGGCTGCGAGCGACCGCGACCGACTGCACGCGCTGTGACTCCTATCTGAAGGTAGACCTCACCCCGAGCACGACGGTCATCGTCGAGGACACGGGCCGGCGGAGCCTGAAACGCCTGATCGGCGCCATCCGCGACGCCGGGGGGACGCTCACCTACGTGGTCTCGACGGGAGCCAGCACCCGCCGCGCCGACGAGATCAAGGCCCTCTTCCCCGACGTCCTCACCTTCACCCTCGGCGAGTTGCTCGCCCCCCAGCTGCACGCCGAACTCGAACGCAGCGTGACCCGCGCCCGCGTGCTGCAGTACCAGCGCTACTTCGCCGACGCCGACCGCGTCCTGATCCTGCTGCACAACGAGCCCGACCCCGACGCGATGGCGAGCGGCCTCGCGCTCCGCAGCCTGCTGCGTCGCACCAAGACCACGGCCATCATCGGCGCCGTGCAGGGCGTCAGTCGGCCGGAGAACGTGCGCATGGCCCACCTGCTCGACATCCAGGTCGAACAGGTCTCCCCGGAGCAGTTCGCGAGCTTCGATCGCATCGCGACCGTGGACGTGCAACCGCACTACTTCGGCGGCCAGCTGCCGCACGTGGACCTGGTGGTCGATCACCACCCGGAGCAACCGGGCTACAGCGCGGTCTTCAAGGACATCCGCGCCGATTACGGCTCCACGAGCACGATCCTCACCGAGCACCTGCGCGCCGTGGACATGAACGTGTCCGAACGCGTGGCGACGGCGATGCTGTACGCGATCAAGTCCGACACGCTGTTCTTCGCGCGCCACACCAACCGGCAGGACCTCGACGCGTTCACCTACCTCTACCCGCTGGCCGACGCCGCGCTCATTCGCAAGATGGAAGGCGCCGACATCACCCTCGAGCGCCTCCAGACCGTGGTCAAGGGCCTGGCCGACAGCCTGCTCCGCGGCGAGCTCTTCTTCGCGAGCCTCGGCGCGGTGCCGCGCGAAGACTTCATCACGTACACGGCCGACTTCTTCCTGCAGCTCGAAGAGACCAAGTGGACCTTCGTGACCGGCGTCGTCAACGACGCGCTGGTGCTGTCGGTGCGCAACCTGGGCTACTCGCGCAATGCCGGGGAGTTCGTGCGGAAGTACTTCGGCGAGATCGGCAGCGCCGGCGGCCACCGTGCCATGGCCAAGGCCGTCGTCCCGCTGCAGGCCTTCGCCGCACGCTACGGCGCTCGGACCCCGAAGCAGATCAACGCGGCCATCGCGAACCTGGCCGACCAGTTCATCCACGAAGGCAACGGCGGCCGGAAGGACACCACCAGCACGGCGCTCGTGCCGACCACGTAGTAGTTCACAGTTCACGGTTCAGAATGAAGGGCTCATCGCGCTCCCCTTGCCGTCCCTGGGAGACCCTCCATTGTGAATGCTGGACTTTGAATTACTCGAGAGCCTGATCCACGTCTGCGATCAGATCCTCGACCTCTTCAATCCCCACCGACAGCCGCACCATCCCACGCGTGACGCCTGCGCGCGCGAGCTGGTCGTCGGTCCACCCGTACTGCGACGTGAGGACCGGCAGGCTGCACAGGCTCTCGACCCCCCCGAGGCTGGTCGCGCGCTTGAACACCGCAATCCGGTCGAAGAAGCGTGACGCCGCCTCGAGGCCACCGGGCAGGTCGAGGGTCACCATCCCGCCGAACCCGCGCATCTGCGCCGCGGCGATTGCGTGGTCGGGATGGCTCGGCAGCCCCGGGTAGAGCACCGCGCTCACGCGCCGATCCCCGTCGAACGCCCGCGCCAGGCGCAGCGCGTTGGCGTTGTGCCGCTCGATGCGCACGTCGAGGGTCTTGAGGCCGCGCGCCACCAGACCGGCGGCGGCCGGATCGAGCAGCGCGCCAATCAGCTTGCGCGCCGGCACCAGCCGATCGACCAGCGCGCGCGACCCCATGATGGCGCCGGCCGTGACGTCGCTGTGGCCATTGAGGTACTTGGTCGCGCTGTGCATCACCAGGTCCACGCCGTGCCGCAGCGGCTGCTGGTTCACCGGCGTCGCGAAGGTGTTGTCCATCACCGACAGCACCCCGGCCTCGCGGCAGGCCGCCGCGACTCGCCCGATGTCGAGGCACCGCAGGGTGGGGTTGATCGGCGACTCGAACCACACGACGCGGGTGGCCGGCCCGATGACGAACGTGGGGTCGCGCAGCTGGTCGAGTTCGACGAACCGCGTGACGACGCCGAACTTCGCGAGGAAGGACTGCAGCAGGTGGAGCGTGCCGCCGTAGATGGCCGCGCTGCACACCACCTCGTCGCCTGCCTGCAGCAGGCTCAGCAGCGTGCTGGCAATCGCGCCCATGCCCGACGCGAAGACCATGGCGGCCTCGGCGCCCTCGGCCTCTGCCAGCTTGGCCTCGAGCGCGTGCAGCGACGGGTTGTCGTAGCGGGTGTAGAAGTACCGGTCGGTGCCCCCCTCGATGTAGGCCTGCAGGTCCGCCGTCGAGTCGAAGACGAAGGTGGTGGTCTCGTAGGTCGGCGTGGTCAGCGGTGCGGCACCGGGCTGGTGGCCCTCGGCCGTGTGGATCAGGCGTGTCGCCAGTCCCCTGGGTGGCGTCGGCATGGTCAGATCAGTTCAGAATTCAGAGTTCACAATTCAGGGTTCAGGGTTCAAGGGTCAGGTCAGCGGGAGGTCGTCGATCGCCGGCACGGCCGATGCCGCCGGCTGCCCGAGTGCCTCGGCGCTGGCGCCCACGACGGGCACGATGAACTGCGCGTAGGCATCGTCGTACCCGCGCCGCACGAGTTCGGCGAGGCTGGCCTGCCGATCGGATCGGTGGTCGTGCGTGCCGGCCAGGTCGAAGGGCCCGAGCGGGTTGTGGGCGGGCTGGATCTCGTAGACGCTCGTGAAGCGGTCGAAGAAGACCGTCGATCCGTCGCGCACGCTCGCGCTCTCGTGGCCCGCAATCGCGTGGCCCAGCCACGCGCGCGGGTCGGCGCGCCGTGCGGAGAGCCCGTGCGGGCCCGCCAGTGGCGACGAGGCGCTCACGAGGATCACCTGCTCGGCCCCCGCCGCCGAGACCTCCTCGAGGAGTCGGATGAGCGCCTCCGGGCGGTCGGCGACCCGATGGGTTTCGCCCCGCCAGGGACCGTCGAGCGGCAGCGTGAGGCTGTGCGGCTCGGCGGCCCAGGGCGGCGCAAGGGCTGCACGCAGGCCGTCCATCGCGAGTTCCCGCCCGGCGTCCAGCAGGTCGATGACCTCGGCGCCACGGGGCGACGCGCCCTCGTCGCCGAAGAACCGCCTCCGCCACGGGTCCTGCAGGGCCGCAAACACCAGATCGCGCCGCGTGTCGAGGTCGTGGATCACGAACAGCAGCTCGGCGGACCCGGGCTGTCCCAGTCCGTCACCCAGCAGCTCGACGTACCGCCGACTCATCGCGCGGCGGTCGCCCGTCCGCCCCTGCGCGGTCGAACCCGACCAGATGGCGTGCGCGAAGTGTGCATAGGCCCGCTGGCCATCGAGCGGGGCGCCCAGCGCGACCCACCAGGGCCATCCCTCGATCCGTCGCCCCGCGGCCTGCCGGCGTCTTAGCACGTACTCGCCGGTCAGGAAGAGCCCGGCCCCCAGCAGCGACAGCACGGCCACCCGGGGGATCACCTGGGTGAACACCGCGTGGTCGAAGGTGAGCGCGATCGCCTCCACGAAGGCTCGCGCCAGGCGCCCTTCGGCGTCGAGTCCCGTGAGCTGCACGGCATACGCGAGCGGGTACAGCAGGGCGGCGACCACCTGCACCAGGATGGGGACGGCCAGCACGAGGAAGCAGAGCGCCAGCGCCCAGCCGACGATGCGCCACGGGAGACGCCAGCCGTAGAGGCGCGCGGCCGTTGGCCCGCTCCAGGCGCCTGACGGCTGCCAGAGCCGGGCGCCGCCGTCGAGGGCGCCGAGCATCGCGCTGGCCACGCCCATGCCTCGGCCGGCGACGAGATCGACCTTCACGCCCGCTTCGGCGAGCGCCTTCATGACGCCGGCGTGGTAGGCGCCCGCGCCGCCGGTGCCCGTGAAGACGAGCGCGGTGCGCAAGCGCGGCGCGTAGGGCGTATCGGCCGCCCCCGCGCTGCTAGTCGTGAATGGTGACGAGCTTGACGAGCTCGAAGACACGCTGGCCATTGGGGGTGGGCACCGTGACCTCGTCGCCCACTTCCTTGCCGAGCAACGCGCGGCCGATGGGCGAAGCCGTCGAGATCAGGCCCTTGCCTGCGTCGGCGTCCTCGGGCATCACGAGTTGATAGACGACCGTGGAGCCACCGTCCTCGCGCAGCGTGACGGTCGAGCCGAAGGCCACCTTGCCCTGCGGAATGCGGTCGAGGTTGATCAGGGAGATGTCGGCCATGCGCTTCTTGAGCATGCCGATGCGGGCCTGCAGGAACGACTGGCGCTCCTTGGCCGCCTGGTATTCGGCATTCTCACGAAGGTCGCCGAGCTCGCGCGCGCGCTGAATCTCCTTGGGCAGCTCGGTCTTGAGCTCGCGGTCCAGGGCGGAGATTTCGTCTTCGAACTTCTTGAGCAGCTGCGCTTTGACTTCCAGCACGTGCGATCCCGGCGCTGGCAATGGAGGGTCTCCGCGGACACCCCATGTGCCTGCGAGCCCGCCTCGGTTGGGCCAACGACGTCGGGAATCTTACCATAGGGGGTCGGGCTCGCCCGGCCGCTTCCGATGACCGATCTCGTCCTCACCAGCCGTCGCCATCCGCTCGTCGCACGTTGCCGGGACGCCGCCGACGGACATGGTCCCGACGTGCTGCTCGACGGTCCACATCTGGTGGGTGACGCGCTCGCGGCGGGCACGTCGATCATCACGGTCGTCATCGCCGAAGGGGCCGACGCCCGCCCCGAGATGGCGAGCCTGCTCGCGCGCGCCCACAGGCAGGGCGTCCCGGTGCACACGGTGACCCCCGGCGTGCTCGACGCCGCGAGTCCCACGCGCACGCCCTCTGGTGTCCTCGCCCTGGCCACCCTGCCGGAGCAGCCCCTCGAGGCCCTGCTCGTTCCAGCGCCCGCACTGGTGACGGTCGCCGTCGGCGTCCAGGATCCCGGCAACGTCGGCGCACTCATCCGCAGCAGCGAAGCCGCCGGGGCGACGGGCCTGCTGGCCGTGCATGGCTCGGCTCGCCCCTACGGCTGGAAGGCGCTGCGCGGCTCGATGGGCAGCGCGCTGCGTCTGCCGATTGCCCGGCCGGCCGACGGGCTCGCGGCCCTGCAGGCGTTGCGCGCCGCCGGGGTGCGCCTGGTGGCGCTGGCCGCCGATGCCACCGCGACACTCGACGAAGCCGACCTCGATGGCGCCCTGGCCGTGTGTGTCGGCGCCGAAGGTGTGGGTCTGCCCGCCGACGTGATGACCCTGGCCGACCAGACCGTGCGCATCCCGATGCAGCCTCCGGTGGAATCGCTCAACGTGGCAGTGGCCGCGAGCCTCGTGCTCTTCGAGGTCGCCCGGCGCCGACGAGGGCGCGTCCATGGCTGACCCGTCCCTCTTCGATCCGCCCGACGTGCCGGGCGGGACCGCGCGCGCCGGGCACGTCCCGCTCGCCGACCGGATGCGGCCGCGCACCATCGACGAGATCGTGGGCCAGGAGGCCCTGCTCGCCCCGGGGCGCCCCCTGCGTGAGGCCATCGAGCGCGACGTGCTCCAGTCGGTGATCCTGTGGGGCCCCCCTGGCACGGGCAAGACGACGCTGGCGCGGGCGATTGCGCAGGCGACGGCCGCGCGCTATGTGGCATTCAGCGCGGTGCTGTCGGGTGTGAAGGACGTCAAGCAGGTGATGGCGGAGGCCGCCGACGCCCGGCGACGTCATGGCACGCGCACGGTGGTCTTCGTCGACGAGATCCACCGCTTCAACCGCGCCCAACAGGACGCCTTCCTCCCCCACGTCGAGGCCGGCGACATCGTCCTCATCGGCGCCACCACCGAGAACCCGTCGTTCGAGGTCAACGCAGCCCTGCTCTCGCGGTCGAAGGTGTTCGTGCTGCAGTCACTCACGCCCGAGGCCATCGTCACGATCCTGGAGCGCGCGCTGCACGATCGCGACCGAGGTCTCGGAGATCTGGCGATCGAGGTCGAGGACGGCGTGCTGCCGGCCATCGCCGTCCACGCCAACGGCGACGCCCGGAGCGCGCTCAACCTGCTCGAACTCGCGGCGAGCGTCGTGCCGGCCGACGAGTCGCGCCTGCTCACCCGTGCACGGCTTGCGCCCCTGGTCGCACGGCGGGCGCTTCGCTACGACAAGTCGGGCGAGGAGCACTACAACCTCATCTCGGCGTTGCACAAGTCGCTGCGCAACAGCGACCCCGACGCGGCGGTCTACTGGCTGGCGCGGATGCTCGAGTCCGGTGAGGACCTGATGTACGTGGCGCGGCGCCTCGTACGGTTCGCGTCCGAGGACGTCGGCAACGCCGACCCGCAGGCCCTGGTCGTGGCCATGGCCTCGCAGCAGGCGGCGCACCTGCTGGGCCTGCCCGAGGCCAACACGGCCCTCGCGCAGGCCGTCGTCTACCTGGCCACAGCGCCCAAGAGCAACGCGGTGTACGCCGCGTACAACGACGCCGCCGATGCGGCGCGTCGCGACGAGGCCGAGCCCGTGCCGCTGCACCTGCGCAACGCACCCACCCGGCTGATGGCACAGCTCGACTACGGCAAGGGCTACGAGTACGCCCACGACGCCCCCGACGCCGTCACCGGCATGGACTGCCTGCCACCGGCCCTGGAGGGCCGACGCTTCTACCGTCCGACCGAGCGCGGGTTCGAGAAGGAGATCGGACGCCGGCTCGAAGGCTGGCGCGAGATCAAGAAGCGGAGACGGGAAGCGGGAAGCGGGTAGCGAGTCTCGGTAGGGACGGCTGTCCCAGCCGTCCGTCAATTCTGTCCCCCTCGACTCCGCTCGGGGCTCGCCTGCCGTCCACCGACCGGGGCGTATCCTGTCGACACCGCGATGACTGCCGATGCCACCCGTGCATCGCTTGCCGACGTCCTGCCGCTGCGTGGCGCGTACCTGCACCAACTGCACGCGCAGTGTCGGTACGACTCCGTGCACGCCCGCGGGTGGGCCGACCATTGGCGGCTTCAGCTCGACGGCCGGACGGTGGGGTATGCCGCAATCAAGGGCCTCGATTCGATCACCGATCGCGACGCACTGTTCGAGTGGTACGTCGTGCCGCCCGCGCGCGCCGCATCGGACCGGCTGTGGGCGGCGCTGCTGGCCTCTGCAAGCCCGTCCTGGGTGGAGTGCCAGACGAACGACCCGGAACTCTCGTCGCTGGCCAGTCGCCACGCGGAACGCGTGACGGCCACCACCTGGCTGTTCGAGGCCGGGCCCTGGCAGGACGCCGGCGCGCGCGCGCTCGCCCGACCCCGCCGGGAGGACGATGTGGTGTTCGCCCACGCGGTGGAGCCGGTCGGCGACATCGTGCTCGAGGTGCACGGTGCGATCGTCGCCACCGGCGGCGCCGCCACCCACTACAACCCGCCGTTTGCCGACGTCTTCATGGAAGTCGCGCCAGACCAGCGCCGCCGCGGCTACGGGACGCGGATGGTGACGGAGGTGATCCGCACGTGCTGGCTGACCGGGCACGTCGCTGCCGCGCGATGCGCGATCGACAACGTGGCCTCGCGCGCGACGCTGCTGAGGGCGGGCATGCGCGAAGTCGGCCAGATCGTCGTCGGCCGGCTGTCCGTCGGGCGGCCGTCAGGTCCGACGCGGCCGCGCTGACCGATCGGGTGTGCGGGACAGAGATCGGTCGCCAGGCGGAAGGCTGGCCCGATACCCGCTCCCCGCTCCCCGTCTCCGACTCAGATCCGCTCGAACTGCTTCTCGATTTCCCGCCGGGTCAGGCGCAGCATGACCGGGCGACCGTGTGGACAGACCGTCGAGTACGCCGTCGCGTGCAGTTCGTCGAGGATGAACTGCATCTTCTCGATCGAGAGCGGGTCGTTGGCCTTGACGGCCGCATGACACGCCATGGTCGCCGCGAGGTGCTTCACCACGTCGCCGACGCGGCCGGAACGATCGAAGCCGTCCAGGTCCTGACCGAGTGCGCGCAGGGTGGGCTCGATGTCGCCGAGACCGATGAGCGCCGGCATCGCCGACACCCGGACCGCCTTGCCGCCGAACGGCTCCACCTCGAAACCCAGGCGCTCGAGGTCGGCCTGGTGCGCCTCGAGTCCGGCCAGTTGCGCGGCATCGGCCTCGAACACCAGGGGCGTGAGCAGGCGCTGGCTCTGGAGGCGCCCGGAAGTCAGGCGTTCCAGGATGCGCTCGTAGAGCACGCGCTCGTGCGCCACGTGCTGATCCACGAGTGCGATGCCGTCCTGATCGACCGCGATGATGTACGTGTGCCGGAACTGCCCGAGCGGCTTCATCGCGTGGATGCCATCGGTATGGCGGTCGGCTGGGACAGCCGACCCTACCGTCTCGGTCTCGGCAGGTAGGGACGGGTCTCCGACCCGTCCGTCGGACAGGGGGCCGCGCTCAAAGCGGTCGGCTGGGACAGCCGACCCTACCGTCTCGGTCTCGGAGGGTAGGGACGGGTCTCCGACCCGTCCGCCGGGCGCGGGCCGTACGGGCATCCACGGATCCGGCCGGAACGTCGGGTCGGGCCGCAGCACGCCCGGCAACATGGGCATGGCCGGCAACGCCACGGGCGCGATGGGCGCCTGCAGCCGCAGTTCCGGCGCCGGCCCACTCCCCAGCGCATCGGCCAGTGCCCGACGGAGCACTTCGTGCACGAGGCTCTGCTCGAGGAAGCGCACCTCCGCCTTGGTGGGATGCACGTTGACGTCCACGCGCTCGGGCGGCAGTTCGATGAACAGGTGCACCTCGGGGCTGCGTTCCTTGACGGTGGCCACGGCGTAGGCCGCCTGGATCGCGTGCGCAATGGTCTTGTCGCGCACGATACGGCCGTTGACGAAGATGTTCTGCGGGCCGCGGCGCGGTCCCTGCTCGGCGAGCGGCGCGATGTAGCCGTGCACGCGCAGGCCGCCGCCCTCGCGGCGCACCTCCACGAGGTCGGGTCGCGCCTGGTAGATCTGATAGAACCGCTCGGCCACGTCGCTGGCCGGCGGACAGTCGAGCAGACGCCGTCCCCCGCTCAGCAAGCGGAACCCGATGGCCGGCGCCCCGAGCGCGAGTTGCGTGATGAGCCGCGACACCTGGGCCGCTTCGGCCGACTCCGCCTTGAGGAACTTGCGGCGCGCGGGCAGGTTGAAGAACAGGTCACGCACCTCGACCGTCGTGCCTTCCGGCGCGCCGATGTCGTGGACGCCCACCAGTTCCCCGCCGTCGACCCGTACCTCGACGCCGGTCAGCGCCCCGCGGGCCCGCGTGCGGAGCGTGAAGTGCGAGACCGACGCGATGCTCGGGAGCGCCTCGCCGCGGAAACCGAGCGTGCGGATGCCGTCGAGGTCGGCCGCCACCTTGATCTTGCTCGTCGCGTGGCGCTGCACGGCCAGTCGGGCGTCTTCCGGCGACATGCCTTCGCCGTCGTCTTCGACGCGGATCAGCGCGCGTCCCCCCTGCTCGATGCTCACCGCGATGCGGCGTGCGCCGGCATCGATGGCGTTCTCGACCAGTTCCTTCACGACCGACGCCGGACGTTCGACGACTTCGCCGGCCGCGATCTGGTTGGCCAGCGCCGGCGGCAGGATGGCGATCTTCACGTCAGAGCCAGCCCCGGCGCCTGAACACCCAGAGCATGCCGCCGCTGATGGCGAGCATCAACAGCACCACCTCCCAGAACTGCGCGCGATCTCCGCCGGGCATGGTCGGCAGCGGCACGTTCATGCCGTAGAGGCTGGTGAGCACGGTGAGCGGCATGAAGATCGTCGCGATTACCGTCAGCACCTTCATGACCTCGTTCATCCGGTTCGAGACGAACGACAGGTGCGCATCGAGCACGCCGGTGACCCGGTCGTGCAGCATGTTGGCCTCGTCGGCCAGCCGCACGAGGTGATCGTGCACGTCGCGGAAGCGATAGCTCATGGCCTCGTCCACCTCGGGGAACTCACGCCGGGCGAGGCGCGCGATCACGTCGCGCTGCGGCAGCACGACGCGACGGAGGACACCGACGTCGCGCTTGAGGGCGAGGATCTCCCGCACGATCGCCTCGTTGTTGGCAGTGAACACGTCCTCCTCGAGCTGCTCGAGCCGCTCCTCGAGCTGGCTCACCTCGGGCCGGTAGTTGTCGACCATCGTGTCCACGATCCGGTGGACGAGCGGCAGGGGGCCGTCGCCGAGCACGAACTCGTTGCGGGGACAGATCCCCTGTACCGACGCGATCGATCGCGACGTGCCATCGTGGACCGTGACGACGTAGTTGGGGCCGATGAAGAAGTCGATGTCGTGGGTCGAGAAGCCGCCCTGCTGCGTGGCGTTGAAGTCGATGCCGTGCAGAATCAGGTACAGGTAGCCCGGGTAGGGCTCGACCTTCGGGTGGTGCAAAGCGCTGACCGCATCCTCCACCGACAACTCGTGGAAGCCGAACACGTCGGCCAGCACGCGGCGGGTTTCGGCCGGGCCGGCGTGACCGAGGTCGGCCCAGACCGTGGCGCCCGAATCGGGCGACAGCCACGCCGGATCGACGGCTGCGGCCGCCGAGGTCCGCCCGTCGCGGTGCACGAAGACCGTGAGCGCGCCGCCTGACGCCGATGGTGCGCTCGTCGAGGTCTCGGCAACGGCGCTGGTCGTGGACACGGTTCAGGAATACCGCAAGCCGCCGAAGGGCACAACCCGATGGGGTGTCGGGCCGGCTTCGCCTCCGCCGTGGCGACGGCGGACAAGTCAGCGAGCCGGCCCT
>VFQN01003457.1_pt1 | contig 22541 bp, 26 predicted proteins | sample 3512371 | NCBI WGS metagenome assembly VFQN01 (sample SAMN10412370, study PRJNA504923) | tailings metagenome | isolation source: Replicate 2 from Balatoc abandoned mine | place: Philippines: Itogon, Benguet | collected 2017-08-28
CCCGTTCCCAGGGCGGCGGTCGCTCCGCTCCCTGGCCCTGGGCTGAGGGCTCCCACGCCTTCGGCCTGAAAACCGACCGCCGCCGAACTCGAAACGACGGGATTCCGGGTGGTGCGTATCCGTGGGGCCGGTTTCCAACCGGCCATAGTCCGGCCGGTTGGAAACCGGCCCCACGAATGCCGATCCACCCGATCCGGCATCCCTCGGTCAGCCCCGAAGGGGCGAGTGAGCCCCGGAGACCCGCATGGAACTCGCGCCACGCCCGCCCGCCCCGCCGCCGCGCGACGTCTGGGCACACGCCGCGTGGGCCGGGCTGTTCGCCGCGAACCTCGTCGTCCCGCTCCTGCTCGGCGTGCTGATCACCGACCGCGGCGGGCGGGCCGGCATGCTCGCGGGCGTCGGCGCGATGTTCGCCATCTGGCAGCTCGTCGTCCCGCGCCACGCCGCGCTCCGGGCCGTACTCGTCCCCGGCACGATGGCGCTCGCCCTCTCGCAGTACCTCCCGCTCGTCCAGTTCTTCGCGGGCGCCGCCGCGGTCGCCGTCGTCGGCGCCGGGCGGGAGCCCTTCACCGGGGCGCCGCTCACGGACCTCGAAGGGTTCGCGGCGACCGTCCTGACGGGCGTGCTGTTGTGGTGCGCGGCGGCGGTCACCGGGGTGGCGCTCCGGCTCGCGGACCGGTGCCTCGTGCGGGCCTTCGACCGCCTCGCCGTCGCCGACGTGGCCGGTCGGCACGGGGGCGGCCGGTAGACCGCAGGCCCGGGCCGGGGTAAGCTCGACCTCATCCTGGCCGCGGCCGCCGGGCCGTCGGCCGCCCCCGAGGACCGCCCGGCGGCGACGAGGCGGAGGCCGGCCCCCGCTCCTGAACCGCAGGTTGTCCGGGTTGCGAGCGACCGGGGCGCTTCGCGGGGGGTGGTTCCCCCTCACCCTCGCCCCTCGGGGGCGAGGGTGAGGGGGAACCACCCCCCGCGAAGCACGGGGGCGAGCACCCCGCGGCCAACCTGCGGACCAGTAACCCGGCAACCCGCGGGGCGGTTCCGCACGACCAACACGGGATTCCCGGACGAGCCGGTCGCGTCCTTCGACTCCTTCGCCGAGCTCCTGGCCGCCGTCCTGGAGGAGCAGGGCGTCGTCTGATACGCGGTCCGGCTGAGGGCGTCTGATCTGGTGGGACCGGCGTCCCGCCGGTCATTGGGGACGACCGGCGGGACGCCGGTCCCACCAAACTCCAACCGGACCGCACCAACCGGACCGGGTATGAGGGTTCCGTCCGAGGGCGGGGTGGCGCCGCGGCCCCGCCCGGCGCGAAACGACGACGGCCCGGCGCTCGCGCGCCGGGCTGTGATGGGTTCCGCGGCCGACCGGGCTGGGTCACGTCGGCTTCCAGTCCTTCCCGAGTTCGACCTGGTACTCGGTCTTCCCGGCCTCGACGGTCAGCCCGCCGGGCACGCTGTACCGGCTCGGGGCGACGCCCTTCTTGCCGGGCACGGCCGCCTCCCGCGTCAGGGCGGCCGAGTACTTGCCGATCGGCATCCACCCGATCTTGAACGTCCCGTCCGCGTTGACCGGGATGTTGAACGACTCGCCCTTCTCGTGGAACAGTTTCAGCTGCACCTTCTCGTCGGCCGGGAACGCGACCGGCTGGCCGCCCTGGACGAGCCGGCCGTTGAAGGCGTCCACCGTCGGCCCGTCGAACGGCTTGCTCGGCCCGCACCCGCCCGCCGCCAGCCCCAGGCCGGCGGCCAGGGCAATGCTCCAAATCCGTGGCATCGGGGTCGCCCCGTGGTTGATGTGCTGGGGACGCCGGCCCCGACGTGGGGCCGGCGGGTCGGGTCGGTCAGTTGGAAGTGATGATGTCGCCGGCCGTGGGGGTCATGAACGGGATCACCTCCCGGTAGTTGGTCGTGTGCCGGAACGACCGGATGCTGCCGTCGGCCATGCCGAACAGGGCGCCGCCGGCGTACGGGCTGCCCCACCGGTTGTAGGCGTCGAGGTCGGGCTTGTCCTGGACGACCACGAACGTGTACCGGAGCCAGTTCTGGCTGGTCGGGTACTGGGTCACCCCGGCGAAGTTGGCGTACGGGTCGCCCGCCTCGGCGGCCCCGGCCCCGGCCATCCAGTCGATCGTGTCCGGGCCGTGCGACCGCATCAGGCCGAACCCGGCCCAGATCCCGGAGGCCGTGATCGGCTCGTCCAGCTTGTCCCGCGTCGACCCGTTGGACATGGTGAACTGCCCGGTCCCGCGGCTGCTGTACACCTGCGTGGCCATGGCCTTCGTGCCGACCAGCACGGTGTTGGACGAGCCATCGGTGATGGTCTCGATCCGCCGGTTGAACGCGGTCCACCTGGCCGGGTTGTTGTCGTTCCACGCGCCGGGGCTGTACCCGCCGCTGCCGTTCGGGGTGGTGTTCTGCCCGGACCCGATGACCATGGCGTTGGCCGCGTAGTCGCTCACCGGGCCGGCCTTCCAGATCCCGTCCCACCCGCCGGCGGAGTTGTACTGGTCGACGGCCAGCCCGGTCCCGCCGCGGCTGGGGTCCAGGAACGTCTTGACCGGGGTGGTGAAGTTCCACGAGTTGTACAGGTTGCCCTGCTCGATGTACGGCAGGATGCGGTAGGCCCAGCTCGTCCCCTCCATCATCTGCGGGCGGGGCGGGTTGGCGGCCCACGGCGGCCCGAACGCCCACCAGGTGTACTCCTGGGTGCCGTTGTGCGGCAGCTTGCGGTTGGCGTCCTGGTAGTTGTGGCACGCCAGGGCGATCTGCTTGAGGTTGTTCGTGCTCTGGGCCCGGGCGGCGGCCTCGCGGACCTTCTGGACGGCCGGCAGGAGCAGGCCGATCAGGATGGCGATGATCGCAATGACCACCAGCAGCTCGATCAGCGTGAACCCGCGACGAGCCGGGAGAGGGAGAGTCCGATTCATGGGCTCCTCAGACAACTGGGAGAAGGTATGAGAAACGCAATCGGGTAGAAAGACCGACACGGACGCGGGTAGAACCCGCGCAGGGGGCATGCCGCGTTATTCTAAACCTTACGCCCGGGCGCCGCAACTTAAAATGGACGCATCGGTTGGAGAGTGCCGCCCGTTTCAGGATTCACCGGAATCCGCGTCGCGGGGCGGCCTGCCGATCCCCGCGGGATGATCCAACCCCCCGGAGGGATTTGGGTTTCGATCCCAGTCGCGGTTCGGTTGGGAGTGCCCGGTCCGGTGGATCGGCGGGACACCGATCGAATCGCCCTTCTTCACCCCAAAGGGGTGAGATTCGATAGCCCGGGGCACCGCCCCGGGGAACCCCGTCGGCGGTGTCACGGCCGAGTCGCACCCGTCGCGCCGCCGTGGCCCCCCACAGACACGGCGGGCGGGGTTTCCCGGGGCGGTGCCCCGGGCTATCGAATCTCAGGCCGTTGGCCTGAAAACCCAGCCTCCGGGTCGGCGGCGGGGGCGTCCGGGGGCTGCGATGCAACGCCACGAGATCGAGGCGGTCTTCGACCAGAAGTGCGCGTCCGGGTACGACCAGCAGTGGGCGAAGCTGGCCCCGCTGCGCGACGCGCTCCACCTGTTCGCCGCCGCGCTGCTGGCCGACCTGCGGGCCGACGCGCGGGTCCTCTGCGTCGGGGCGGGGACCGGCGCGGTGCTGATCGACCTCGCCCGGCGGCACCCGGGGTGGCGGTTCACCGCGGTCGAGCCGTCGGCCCCGATGCTCGACGTCTGCCGGCGGAAGGCCGAGGCCGAGGGCGTCGCCCCCCGGTGCGCGTTCCACGCCGGCTACCTCGACTCGCTCCCCCCGGGGGAGGCGTTCGACGCGGCCACGGCCCTGCTCGTGTCGCAGTTCATCCCGGACCGGGCCGCCCGGTCCGGCTTCTTCCGCGCGATCGGCGACCGGCTCCGGCCCGGCGGGTGGCTCGTCAGCTCCGACCTGGCGGCCGACACGACCTCGCCGGCGTACCGGAGCCTGCTCGACGTGTGGTGGCGGGTCATGCGGGCGCCCGACGCCCCGCCCGAGGGCTTCGACCGGATGCGCGCGGCCTACGCCCGGGACGTGGCCGTCCTGCCGCCGGCGGAGGTGGCCGCGGTCATCGCGGCCGGCGGGTTCGAGGCCCCGGTCCAGTTCCTCCAGACCGGCCTCATTCACGCCTGGTACGCCCGGCGACCCGCCTGAGCCGCCGGACCCCGTGGAAGGCGGCGGGTGGGGCTGGGGAGTCATTTTGAGTCACCTTTTTCGCCCGGTTCGGTCCGTCGGCCGCCGCGGGCGTTATCCCGCGGTTGCCTGCCCGGCGCGTTGAGCTCCGAAGGGGCGGGCGTGAATAGCCCGGGGTGGCAACCCCGGGCGGCGTCCGCGGTGTCACCGGGGCGTGACCCGAACGAACTCCGCCACAGGCCGCCCGGGGTTGCCACCCCGGGCTATTCACGCCCGCCCCTTCGGGGCTCAACGCCACGGTCCCATCCGTGTATCATTCCCGGTCCCGGAACACCCCCGGCAGCCGGGCGGTCGCCGCGGCGCCGAAGTCGGCCGCGTAGGGGCTCTCCCCGGGAGGCCCACCCAGGTTCGCGTCCACCCACCGCGTCACGTACCGCATCGCGTCGAGCGCGTGGTCGTTGTGCCCGATCGGCTCGTCCTTAAGCTGGTTGTGGTCCCACACGTACCCCACCAACTCCTCGATCAGGCACGTCGGTCGCGCCGCGTCGACGAGCTCCGGGTCGGGGTCGTGGTCGAGCGTGCCGGTGCGGAAGGCGATGCCCGCCCGCCCCGTCTCCGGGTCCACGTCGAACCGGGCCTGCGTCGCCTGGATGCCCTTGTCCCGGTCCGCCTTGTCCGCCAGGGTCAGGGTCAGGCCGCTGGCCCGCTCGAACTGGCCCTTGTAGTCCTCGCCGGCGATGTCGTGGTCGCACACGATGGCCTGGGGCGACGGCTCCGCGCCGCCCTCCACCCACGCCCGCGCCCGCCGCCCCAGCACGTCCGGGCGGAGGTGCGTTTGGTACACCTCCCGGGTCAGTACCATCGGCCCCCCGGGCTCCACCGCCCACACCACCAGCGCCGTCGGCACCCGCTTCCCCCAGTCGATCCCCCACACCCGCGGCCAGTGCCGCGACACCTCCCCCCGCCACGTGTGGGCCTCCGGGTCGTAGGCGTACACCGCCCCCTCCGCCCCCACCCACTTCCCCTCGTACTTCCGCGCCCGGCGGATGCCCGTCGCCGCCCCCAGCCGGGCCAGGTAGCGCGCCCCGGCGGCGGTCCACTGCCCGGTCCGCCAGTCGAAGTAGGCGGGGTTCTCGTGGTGCCGGGTCGGGTAGGTCGCGGGGCGGCCGGGCCGGGCGTCCCCGGCCCCCCGCCCGGCGATGAACCGCTTGTACAGCCAGTGGTGGGGCGACTCGGGGTTGCAGTCGGCGATCATCTGGTCGAACGGCCCGGCCATCGCCCGGAGCCGGAACGACAGCTCCTCCCAGTCGTTCAGGGTCAGGTCCGTCGCCTCGTTCACGTAGATCAGGTCGTACTCGGTCGAGAGTACCTTGGAGGGGTCGTCCATGCCGCCGACCACGATCACGGACCGGCCGGGTAGCGTGTAGGCGTGGCGGTGGGTGCGTGCGACCGGGCGGCCGAGGAGCCCGGACCCGTGCAGGAGGCGCTCCAGGGTGACCATCGCCGACTCGGCGAGCGACTTGCGCGTCTTGCGGACCAGGAGGGCGCGGGCGCCGGGGTACTGGCCGCAGAACCACAGGAGCTTGAGGAGGTTGCCGTAGGTCTTCCCGGTCCCGGCCGGCCCGCTGACCAGCACCTCGGACGAGGTCCGGTCCTGGTAGGCCCGGCGGTTGGCGCCGACGAGTTCGAGTCTCATGCCGGACCAGCTCCCGGCCCCAGAACGCAGCCCAGGGCTGACGCCCTGGGCTATTGGCTGCCGCCCCTTCGGGGCTCAAGCCCGCGGCTCGGGTCTTCAGCCCCGAAGGGGCGGCAGCCAATAGCCCAGGGCGTCAGCCCTGGGGGCTCCGGGCCGCGTTCCCCGGACGGGCGTTCCCCGGGATGCCCCCGAGAGAAGCCCTCGGATCCCAGGGCTGACGCCCTGGGCTATTGACTGCCGCCCCTTCGGGGCTCAAACCCGCGGCTCAGGTCTTCAGCCCCGAAGGGGCGGCAGCCAATAGCCCAGGGCGTCAGCCCCGGGCCGCGTTCCCCGGGACGCGCTATCCGGGCGGTGTTCACGGCCCGCCCCCCGAGCCTTCGGATCCCAGGGCGTAAGCCCTGGGCTATTGACTGCCGCCCCTTCGGGGCTCAAACCCGCGGCTCAGGTCTTCAGCCCCGAAGAGGCGGCAGCCAATAGCCCAGGGCTTACGCCCTGGGGCATATTTGCTTACGCCCTGGGGCTTATTCGCTTACGCCCTGAGGCTTATTCGCTTACGCCCTGGGGCTTATTCGCTTGCGCCCTGGGGCTTATTTGCCGTCCCCCGCCGGTGGGTCCACCACCTCCGGGCCGAGGGCGACCTCCACCACGGTGGCGTTCCGCCTCCCCGGGGCCGCCGCCTCCCCCTTGCGGGGGATGAGCCCCGCGAGCTCGGCGAGCTCGACCAGGGCCGCCAGCCGGTCGGCGAACGTCACCTTCCGGGTGTACCCCTTCAGCCGTTTCTTCCCCTTCGCCCCCGGGTCGGGCTCGAGGAGTTCCGTCGTCTCGAACCGGGCGACGGCGGCGGCCAGGTCGGCCGGCCACTCGTGCGGGGGGCGGAGGCCGCCGCGCTCGTCGAACAGGGCGCGGCGGTCGCCCAGGGCGATGGCGCGGACGGCGGCGACGACCTCGGCGAGGGTGGTCCGGGCGGTCTCGGCGGCGTGGCGGTGGAGGGCCTGGATGTACTCCCGGACCGCGGGCCGGCGGAGCCGCCGCCGGGCGGCGACCGCGGCCGCGTTCCGGCTGGCGTGAGGGAACCCGGCGTCGATGTACGACCGGGCGGCGACGCCGGTTTCCACCCAGAGTTGGCAGAACCGGGCCTCACGGGCGGTCAGGGGCGGCGGGTCGCGCCGCCGACGGGGCTCGTCTGCCATCCCCCCAGGGTGGGCTCCGGGGTTGCCTGCCCGGCGCGGAAGAAGAGTGCGGGTTCTCACCCCGTTGGGGTGAAAACCCGCACTCTTCTTCCGCGCCCCCAAGCGTATGATGCAGCCGGGGTGCGAACGACGCCGTGAGGGCCGAACCGTGTCTGACACGCCCGACGACGCGAAGGCGCGGTGCTACGCCCACCGGTCCCGGTACGCCGGGGTGCGGCGGGTGAGGGGGCGGTCGTGGCAGGCCCGGGTGCAGGTGTCGGGCGGGCGGAAGTGGGAGTTCGTCAACCTCGGGCTGTTCGTCGCGGCCCGGTACGGGGGCGACCTGGGCGCCGCGGAGGCCGCCGCGGGGCGGGCCTACGAGGAGTACACCCGCCGGGCCTACGACCAGGCCGCCGGCCGACAACGAGACCCGTGGGAGGTGGTCCGGGAGCTCCAGGGACTCGTGCGGTTCGGCCGCCCCCTGGTCCCCCCGGACGTGCTCCCGCGGTGGGTGTACGCCCGCCCGGACGGGGCGTTCGGCGCCCGCTGCCGCCGCCCCCGCCACGGCATCGCCTTCGACCTCGGCCCGTTCCTCACCCCGGAGGCGGCCCACGCCGCCGCCCGGGGGTGGGTCGGCCGGCTCGACCCGTACCTCAACCCGTACCTGCCGCCCCCGGGCGGCGTTCTCACGTCCGTCGTCATTCGTCCCTCGTCACCCGGGGGCGCGGTCGGCGCGGACGACCTCCCCGGATGACGAGGGACGAATGACGACGGACGACCCGATCGACCTGGAGTTGGAAGCCGCCCGTAAGGCGCAGGACGCCGGACGCGAGGAGACGCTGGCGGAGGCGAAGGGAGTGGTGGCGGCCTTCGCCCGCCTGGCGGCGCGCGACCCGGGCGTGGCGGGAATGGTGCTGGACGCGCTGCCCCGCCGGCCCGGCCCGCCCGCCGCCGGACCGGCGCGGGCGGACGACCCGCCGACCTGAGACCGAGCGGTTTTCAGCCCGAAGGGCTGAGAGCCCTCAGCCCAGGGCAAGGTGCGCAGCACCGCCGCCCTGGGTATCGCGTATCAAATCACCCGGCAGCCTGAAGGGCTGCGAGCCGGCTGGCAGGCCTTCAGCCTGCGGGGGATTCGCGCCGCGAACCCAGGGCGTTGCTCTGGGCTGAGGGCTCTCAGCCCTTCGGCCTGAAAACCCACCGCCGCCGGACTTGAAACGGCGGGATTCGGTGTGACACCCGGCCCGGTCGAGCGCGGGGGGACGCCCGTCACGGCCGCGCGGGGGCGGCCGGCGCCTCCTTCGCCCGTTCCAGCGCGATCTCGACTTCGAGCCTCTTCGCCCGCACCTTGAGGACGGCCAGCTCGGTCCCGCGCGCGGCTTCAAACCGGCCCTTGGCGATCGCCTCGAACTCCGCCAGCGAGCCCAGGGCCGTCGTGTACAGCGGGACGCGCTCCGCCGCCCGCTCGGTCGCCTCCACTTCCGCCCGGAGGAGGGCCATCCGGTCCTCCACCGCCTCCCAGACCTCGAGCCGCCCGCTCTGGGCCATCTTCGTCGCCGCGTCCGCCACCCGCTTCAGCGTGGCGATCCGCTCCTTCTGGAGCTCCTTCACCGCCGGCCCCGGCTCCCGCCCCTTGGGGGACGCGGGGGCCGGGGTCTGCGGGGTGGCCTGCCCCGCCAGCAGAGTGGCCGCCACCGCGGCCGGAATCAGAGCCGTCATCCTCATTGCGAACCTCCGGGGGCATGGCGCGTTGATTGTCGGCGCCGGTGCCGCGGGGTGTCAAGCGCCGTCCGTCGGGGCGTCGTTCGCGCCTGGCGCGGTGCCGGACTTCGCGGTAGGTGGTGCCCCCCACCCCGCGGCGAAGCGCCGCGACCCTCCCCCTCAAGGGGGGAGGGTGCAGGACACCCGGCCTCTCGCCACGTCTCACCGACGCGGCGCGGGAGCGAACCGAGGCCGGCGGCTCACGCCTACCCTCCCCCCTCTGAGGGGGAGGGTCGCGGCGCTTCGCCGCGGGGTGGGGGGCACCACCTGACACCGGGACCAGGGGCGTCGCCCCTCCTGACAACGCCCGCGAATAGCGACGGACGCCGCCGGCGGGCGCGGTATGATGCGCGGTCGGAGAAAATCGCCGTGCCGAATCCGCCCGTCCGGCCATGTAGGTGGGCAATGATCCAGCCGCTACGACTCCTGCGTGCCGTCGCCGGGTCCGACCGCGACCTGCTCGACCGGTACGTCCGCGACCGCGACGAGGCGGCGTTCGCCGAACTGGTCCGCCGGTACGGGACCGGCGTCTGGGCGGCGTGCGTGCGGCTCGCCGGGCGCGACGCGGAGGACGCCTACCAGGCCGTGCTCCTCGCGCTCGCCCGCAAGGCCGGGACCGTGACCGGCTCGCTCCCGGCGTGGCTGCACGCGGTCGCGCGGCGGGTCGCGTCCACCCTCCGGCGCTCGGCCCGCCGCCGGGCCGCCGGCGAGGGGGCGGCCGCCCGCCCCGACCGGGCGCCCGGCGCCGACCCGAGTCTCCAGGAGGGGCTAGCCCTGCTCGACGAGGAACTGTCCCGACTGCCGGAGCAGCACCGGGCGGTCCTGATCGTCTGCTGCCTGGAGGGGCGCTCGCGGGACGAGGCGGCGGCCCACCTCGGGTGGACCGAGGGGCAGGTCAAGGGCCGGCTGGAGCGCGCCCGCGAGGCGCTCCGGGCCGGGCTGGCCCGGCGGGGCGTCGAGCTCGGCGGGGTGCTTCTGGCCGCGGCGGCGTGCGGCCCGGCCCCCGCCCGGGCCGCACCGTCGGCGGCGGTCACTTCTCTCACCAACAGGGTGGTACGCGACATGGCGATCCAACGGTTCAAGCTGGCCGCGGCGGTCCTGGTGGCCGCCGCGGGGGCCGGAATCCTTCTGGCCGGCGGGCGGGGCGAGGAGGGGAAGCCCCGGCCCGCGGGCGGACGGGTCGAGGAGGCGCGGCCCCAGCCGGGGGCCGCCGACCCGCGGCAGAAGGAGAAGGGCTGGCAGTTCGCGGGTCAGACGCAGGCCGCCGCCGCGGTCGAGGTGCGAACGCTCGTGACGGGCCTCGTGACCAAGGTCGCGGCGAAGGAAGGGGCCGTGGTCAAGAAGGGCGACGTGCTCGCCGAGATCGACCCGCGGTCGCACCAGCTCGACCTGGTCGCGGCCCGGGCCAAGCTGCTGGGGGCCGAGGCCAAGTTGCGGGTGGCCCGGCTCGAGGCCGGCAACGCCAAGAAGTTGGTGGAGAACAAGGTCATCAGCGTGAACGAACTGGCCCTGCACGAGGCCCGGGCGGCGGACGCGGACGCCACCGTGATGGCCGCGAAGGTGGAGGTGGAGCGGGCCGAGCTGACCCTGTCGTGGACGCGGCTCACCGCCCCGTTCGACGGCCGGGTGAGCCGCGTCCAGGTCGCCGAGGGCGAGCTCGTCACCGAGCGGGCGCCGGTCCTGACGGTCGTGGACACCCGGGCGCTGGCCGTCTCCTTCAACGTGCCCGAGGCTCTCCTGTTGCAGCTGCAACAAGACGGCCTGGCCGACCCGGGGCGGCTGGACGTGGCGGTGGGGTTCGCGGGGGAGGAGGCGTTCCCCCACGCGGCGAGGCTGGACGCGATCGGGTCGGAGGTGGACCCGCGGACGGGGAGCGTGCGGTTCCGGGCGACGGTCCCGAACCCGAAGGGGCTCATCCTGCCCGGGATGACCGCCCGCGCCCGCCTGAGCCCCCGGCCGAAGTAGGGCCGCCGGCTACATCCCCGCGAGCGCGAACGCGGCCCCGGCGACTGCCCCGACGGACAGGGGCACCTGGGCCGGCAGCCGCTCCCACCCGCGCCCGGCCCGGTCGGCCCGGCGGCCCGCCGCGACCACCCCCGCGACCGCGGCCAGGGCGAGCCACCCGCCCAGCCCCGCCGCCACCGCGGCGCCCACGGCCGGTCCCGACTCGACCCCGCACCCGAGCCACGCCCCGAACGCCATCTGCGCCTTGACGCATCCGGCCCCGAGGTGCCCCCGCGACGCCAGCGGGGTGAGCGCCGCGTAGCCGACGGCCGTGGCCGCCAAGGACGGGCCGAGGCCGCCCAGGATCGACACCGCCCCGGACGCCCCCAGGGCGGCGACCGCCCACCCGGACACGATGCCGCCGAGGGTGAGCCAGTTGGGGACGGTCAGGGTCCGGGCGTTGATGACGGCCGCGCCGGCCATGAGCCCGGCGGCCACCCAGGTCGGCCAGAACCCCACTGCCGTCAGGTCCATCGACACGCCCCTATCGTTCGCCGGCCCGGTAGAACGGATTGCCCCGGACGAGCGCTCGTCGGTGTCGTCGCCGGCAGCCGTCTGATATCCGGTCTGGTTGCGGGTGTCTGGTCTGGTGGGACCGGCGTCCCGCCGGTCCGAGAAGACCGGCGGGACGCCGGTCCCACCAACCCCCTCGGGCCGCACTCGCCGGTGACGGCGAGCCCCCACCGTCACCGGGCGCCGGACTCCGCGGGGATCGGCCGGTAGATCACGAGCGACCCCGTCTGCAAGCGCTTCACCTCGATCTCCCCCCGGCCGACGGTCTTGCGGCCGGCGGCGTTCTGCTCGAACACCTCGTACCGGCCGTTGCCCAAGTGCTTGCGGACGACCTGCGTGTGGTGGGGGTACGACCAGCCGGTGCTGAACTTCGCGTTCTCCAGCTGAATGATGTCGCCGGGCAGGGCGTCCTCGCCCGGCTCGAGCTTGCGGCCCCAGATGTACTCCTTGTCCAGCATCGGCGACTTGACCTTGCCGGCCACGAAGGCGTCGACGACCAGCATCGCGCACTCCCCGTCGTTCACCTGCTTGCCGTAGTGCTTGACGCAGAAGTCGACGACCGCCCGGTTCGCCGGCGGCACCTTCCCGAAGGCCGCCTCCCGCCACTTCTCCAGCTCCGCGGCGCGGTCCTCCTCCTTCGCCTCCTTCCAGAACTTGAGCGGCGGTACGCCCTTCGCCTTCGCCAGCTGCACGGCCACCGGGTAGCTGGCCGCCCGCGCCTCCGGGTCCGCCGCGGCCATCGAGCCCAGCACGACCCAGTCGGCACCTTCGCCGGCGCGGCCGGCGAGGTTCGCGGCCGCGGCGGTCCGGATGCCCGCCGACTTGTGGCCCAGCAGGGGGATCAGCTCCTCGACGCCCGCGCCCATGCGCAGGTAGGCGTCGAGCGCCGCCCGCTTCGCCGTCGCCGGTTCGCGGTCGTCGTTGACCCGCTCGAGCGCCTTCGCGCGCGTGCCCGCGAGCACCTCGTCGATCTGGTCCGACAGCTTCTTCGTCGTGAACCCCGGCTCCAGTTCGGCGAGCACCGCCCCCTTGTCGTCCGTGAGGCGCACCCCGCCCGGCGGGGTCGTTTCGAGCTTCTTCGCGGCCGGCGTCCCCGCCACGAGGAGCACGGGGACGAGTGAGTTCGACCGCGCCACGACCTCCGGCTTCGTGAACGGCTCCGCCGGCCGCTCGCCCTTGCCGACGACCACGACCATGACCGGCACGCCGGCCTTCTTGGCCGCCTGGTGCGCCGAGGGGAGGTCGCCGAGGAACGCGATCTGCCGCGGCGGTTGCGCCGACGCCGCGGCGGCGGTGAGCAGGAACACGACTACGCAAGGCGATCGACGCACGACACGGCCTCCCTGGTGCGGACCGGACAACTCACCAATCTACTGTACCGGCCCCGATTCACCAGGGAACGGCCGGCGGGCCACTCGACGGGACTCCGGTACGATGCCGAACGGCCTCACGCCCACGACCCGGCCGGCAGCGGCGGCGTCACCGCCGCCAGCCGGCGGCGGATCAGCTTGTGGTACGCCGGGTTCAGTTCCACACCGATGAACCGGCGGCCGTGCCCGACCGCCACCTGGGCCACGGTCCCCGACCCCGCGAACACGTCCCCGACCACGGCCGGGACCGGCTCCGCCGGCCCGCAGTCGCACCCGGGCTCCCACCCGGTCCGCCGCACCCGCGGCTCGCCGCACGCCGGGCAGACGCCGCGGGCGCTGGTGCCGGCGCGGACGCACGGCTCCACCAGCGCCCGCGGGAACGCGGCGGGGTGGGCGCCCCGGTAGCGGTCCGGGGCGAGCGTCCAGACGCTCCGCTTGTTGGCGGTCGCGCCGGGGCCGGCCCCGGTGCTCCGGGCCGGTTCGGCCACGGCCCAGGCGTCGAAGTAGTACCGCGGCGCCTTCGCCAGCAGGAACAGGTACTCGTGGGCGGTCGTACACCGGTCGCGGACGCTCGACGGCACCGGGTTCGGCTTGAACCAGATCAGATCCTGGCGGAGGTACCAGCCGTCCTCCTGGAGCGCGAACGCCACCCGCCACGGGAGGCCCATGAGGTCCTTCGGCTTGACCCCCGGCGGGGCCGGCGACGCGCCGGCGGGGCCGGCCGTCGCGTACCGGTCCCCGAGGTTCAGCCACACCGTGCCACTCGGGTGGGTGGCCCGCCGGACCTCCCGGAACACCTCGACCAGGCGGGCGACGTACTCCGCGGGCGTGGCTTCCAGGCCGATCTGCCGGTCCGACCGCTCGGCGCCGCACCGCGGGCAGCGGGCCCGGCTGGCGAACCGCGCCGCTCGCGCCGCCCGCTGCCCGTCCTTCGTGCCGCGGAGGGTGGACGCCGCCACGCACCCGCCCTCCGCGTCGGTGTCGCGCCGGTGGTCGCACGCCGGGTCGCCGCCCTCCCACCGGGCCGTCCCGTAGTCGCGCGTGCCGTAGTACGGGGGCGACGTAACCCAGCAGTGGACGCTGTCGCCGGGGAGGGTGCGCAGCCACTCGGCCGCGTCGCCGCACGCGACGGACCAGCGGGCGCGGTTTTCGAGCACGTCGGTAACGGACACGCGAAGCCTCAGTGGGGTCGGGTTTCGTAGGTCGGGTCGAGTCTTCGAGACCCGACGGGGGCGCGATCCGCGACCGGGTGGGGTCGGTAAACACGAACGCACGTGGGTTCGCGTTCCACGCTCGTGCGTCCGGCACCTCCTGTCCCGCGTCGGGTCTCGAAGACTCGACCCGACCTACGGGGAACCTGGGCTCAGGCGCGGGTGCGTGTGACGTGGGCGGCGGAACCCGATCCCACGTGGGGTTTCGTGCGCCGCGTCCGGTCGGGCGCGCCCGCGCCCCGCGTCGGGTCTCGAAGACTCGACCCGACCTACGGGGAACCCCGCGCTCAGAACGGCACCGGGAGCCAGTCCTTCGCCGCCGGGACGGCCGAGGCCAGAGGCTCCCAGTCCGGGGCGCCGGGCCGGCAGACCCGGGCGTTGTCCCAGTCGAGCTCCGTGCGGGCCTCGACCACCGCCCGGATCTCCGACACCTTCCGGGGGACCGTGTGGTCGATGCCGCTGGCCTCACCGGCGTCGAGGAAGAACACGGGCTCGGCCGCCGGGGCCGCCCGACGCGGCGGGGGGACAGTGGGCCCGGGGGAGAGCGGGACCGGAGTACGACCCCCCGTCCCCCGGGCCCCATGTCCCCCGGTCCCGCTGTCCCCCGCCGGGTGCGCGGACTGGACCCGGGTCTTCGACCCGCTCTTGTTGAAGTCCACGTGGATGGTGAACTCCTTCCCGACGAACGTCTCCAACTGGATGCTCTCGGTCGGCCGGAGCTGCCGCCCGAGGATCGAGCGCAGGAGCTTCCCGAGCCCGTTCATCAGCGTCGCCTTCCGCGGGGTCAGGGCCGACGGGCTCTTGCCCCGGTGGGCGCCGTCCAGAACCTCGAACTCCCAGGCGAAGAGCGGGTCGCCGGTGGTCCCGTCCGGGAGCGTCATCGGCTCCAGCTCCTTGATCGCCGCCAGTCGCGCCCGGTAGCTGCCCGGGGGCACGTCGTACAGGCTCTGCCCTTCTTGCACCGTTACCGAAAGTCCCATGACCGATCTCCGATTGCCCGTTGCGCGAATCCCCGCCGGGACCACCCCGGCGGGCGTACCAATCCGGCGGGGGGGAGTCATAAAGAGTCACCTTTTCGGAACTCGTATGACGCCCCCCGGCTCGGTCTCACCGACCGGACCGCCCCTCTTCACCCCGGAGGGGTGAGATTCGATAGCCCGGGGCAACGCCCCGGGTGGCGTCGGCCGGGTCGCGGGGGCGTCGCCCCACGTGCGCCGCTTGCGTGGCTCCCCGGGTCCGGTTGGGGGCGCCTGGTCTGGTGGGGCCGGCGTCCCGCCGGTCGTCCGGGAAGACCGGCGGGACGCCGGCCCCACCAAACCCCAACCGGACAGCACCAACCGGACCGGGTATCAGGCCGTTGGCCTGAAAGCCGGTCCCATCTCCGCCCGGCGTTCCCGGTTTGGCGTTCCGTGGTATTCCCACCCCCAGGGTGCCCCCGGGAACGCGAACGGGAACGCCATCGGGAACGCCACACCTGCCGGCCGCCCCGATCTCGGCCCCGGCGTTCCCGGTTCGCGTTCCCCGCCCGCGTTCCCGCCCCACCCTGGTGGTAGGAACGCCGGGGAACGCCAAGCCGGGAACGTCAGGCGTCCGCGTCCGTCGCCGGGTGGAGCCGGTATCGCCTGGGGTCGTACCGCCCGCCCTCGCCCTCTACCACCAGTCGGCGGTCGCTGCACAGGCGGGTGAGCAGCGGCCGGAACTCCTCCTTCCGGACCGCGTGGCCGAACGCCCGCTGCATCGCGGCCGTGATCTCGGGCTGCGTCATCCCCTCCGCCGGGCCGGCGGCGACGACCGCCCACACCTTCTGGTAGTCGTCGCCCTGGACCGTGACGGTCAGCCCGCCCGCCGCCGGACCGGCCCCCGCCCCCCGGCCGGACAGTAGGCTGAACCCCTGGCCCCGGGTCCACTGGATGCGGAGCTTCGCCGGCGTCTCGTCGTACCGCCCCTTCGCCACCAGCACCCGGCGGTTGTCCTCGGCCGCGCCGTCGTCCTCGTCGTCGTCCTCGTCCGGCTTCCGCGGCTTGTGGCGCTTGAGGTCGATCAGGACGTCCGGGAACGACCCGAGTACCCCCGACCCCCGGCTCCCCGTGTGCTCCTCCCCGCCCGACTTCCGCAGGTGGTGGACGATCAGGACCGCGGCCCCGGTCTTCGCGAGCTTGCGGAGCGGGGACAGCGCCGCCTGGACCTCGCCCGCGTCGTTCTCCTTCATCACCGGCCACAGGTCGGAGAGGGTGTCGAACACCACCAGGTCGAACCCGTGCCGCTCCACGTCCGCCGCGAGCGTGTCGATGAACTTGTACCAGTCCACGAGCTTCGGCTTGGCCGCGAACGGCTGGATGTAGAACCCCACGTGGTCGGTGTTCGCCGGGGGCCGCCGCCGGCTCCAGTGCCTCTCCATCTCCTCGGTGCAGTACAGCACCCGCGCCGGTGCGATCTCCCGCCCGAGGAACGTCGCGGACCCGTTGCCGAACGCCTTGACGAGCTCGGCGAGGAGCGTGGTCTTCCCGGCCTTCCACAGCGCCGACAGGAGCACGATCCCGCCGCGCGGGAAGTACCCCTTCCACAGCCACTGCGTCGCCTCGTCGTGGTCCCGGAGCTCGCTCCACCACTTGAACTGCCGGTCGACCTGGGTTACCCCCACCGGAGCAGACTCCGGATACGCATTGGCTTCCGGGGGGTGGTACGTGACCCCCGGCACCTCGACCGCCGGGTCGTATTGCCACTGCGACCCGGCGACGGCTTTCTCAACGGTCCGGCTCCCGTAGGTGCCGGCGCCCCGCCGGGCGTCCCACTTCGGGCGCATCAGGCCGGAGGCGCGGAACAGCCGATCGACCCGGGCCGCGTCCCCCCGGCACCACCCGGCCAGGACGGCGGCCAGGGCCAGGTCCGCTTCGGACGCGGAGGCGTACCCGCTCCCGTCCCCGGCCCAGAGCCGGTTGAACTTCTCCGCCTGCTTGCTCTGGCGGATCTTCGCCACGAGCTCGGCGTCGCTCAGGTCGAGCGGGGCGGCAGGCGTGCGAGCGGGCGGCGCCGCGGCGGGGTCGGGGAAGTGCCGCCGGTGCCAGCCGTCGAACGCGGTCTGGCGGTCTTCGACCCCGTGGGGCGAGCACGCCCGGCCGGTGACGGTGAAGAACCGGCCCCGGTCGTAGCACTCCCGGTCACCCGCCTTGCGCCCGGGCCGGCCGGCGGCGGCCCGGATGATGACGTGGACCCCGGCCCCGGAGGGCGTGAGCTCCGCGTAGCTGGCGAAGGACTCGACTTCCGCGGCCGCGTCCGGGTCGATCTCGCCGGTGGCGGGGTCGATCACGTCGTCCCAGTCGATCCCGAGGTACGGGTCGGCGGCCGTGAACACGAACCCGACCCCGTCCCACCCGCCGGACCGGGCGCCGGCCAGGGCGACCTCGAACGTCCCCCACGTCGCGGGGGCGGTGGCGTTGCCCGGCCCGCCGGTCTTGGGGTCGACCGGCACCTTGGTCGGCTTGCCGTCCCGGACCACCCGCCGCCACCCGACCCACTGGGGCCGGGCGCGGAGCTCGGCCGGGACGTTCTCGACCGGGCCGCCGTTGGGGATCGTGTCGCTCGCCACCACGGCCTCCGGATGCAGCCCGCGCGCGTGCGGGCGAACCTAACCCCCCCGGCCCCCCTTCCCTGGGAGGGAAGGGGGGGGACGGCGCGCCGACCTTGCCGGGCGCTGTCGGCTCCAGCGGTGTCGCGGGAGGCTTCGCGGCGCGAGCACCCCTCCCCTCCCAGGGGAGGGGCCGGGGGAGAGGTTCTCCCCGCCAACCCGACACCAAGTTTCCTCACAGCCCACAGCCCACTCCTCACTCCCCGTCCGGGACCGCGAACCGCCGCCCCTCGCCGGCCGTGACCTCCCACCGCCACTTGTCGCCGAGCGGGTGGTCGTCGGCGCGCTCGCGCGTGCGGGTCGTCCACGGCTTTCCCGTCACGTCGGCGACCACGACCCAGCCCGCGGCCCGGAGGCTCGCGCCGCCCTCCTCGGGCAGGGTGTAGGTCACCATGCGCGTGTAGCCGATCGCGCGGGCGGCCTTCCAGGCGTGGGCGTAGAGCATCGAGCAGGCGTTCCGGGTGCCGTCGGTACAGCACCGGTTGACCTCCAGCGTCACCCCGTCGTCCAGGTGCCGCGACACGGGCCGGCCCGCGATGACCACGCCGACCACCCTCGCCCCGTCGTTGACCGCGAGGCAGATGCGATACCCGCGCGGCGGCCGGTGGTGCCGGTGCCACGCGGCCACGAACCGGCACGCCTCGTCGAAGTACACCGGCTGGACCGTCAGCACGACTCCGCGCCCTCCCCCGGCCGGTACGCACGCCCCGCCCGGGGTTGCCACCCCGGGCTACGCACGAACGCCCCCTCCGGGGGCTCAAACCCGCGCTCCGTCTTCAGCCCCCGGATGGGGGCGACCCGCGCGTAGCCCGGGGTGACAACCCCGGGCGGCGTCGGCGGTGTCACGGTTGCGTGACCCCCGCGAATCCCGCCCGCGTGGCTCCCCGGGGTTGACACTCCGGGCTATTGACTGCCGCCCCTTCGGGGCTCAAATCTCTCCCTTCAGCCACTCCTGGAACAGCGGCTCGGCCAGCAGCCGGGCCTCCTTCGCCACCCGCTCCCGGTCCGCCGCGGTCGGCCACTGCCGGCTGCCGACGATCCCCGCCGTCAGCACCTCGGCCTGGGAGGCGAGGAGGAAGAGCCACGCCTCGCGGCGCTCGGCCGGGGTCGGTTCGTCTTTGCGGAACAGGGCCGGTGGGTCGGTCCTCGGCCTGGTGGGAGCGTCCTTCGTCATTCGTCCCTCGTCATTCGTTGGGCTCGTCCGTGCCGCCAGCGCCCCCGAATGACGAGGGACAAATGACGAAGGACGACACCTCAGTCGGTCCCGGTGTCTTCGATCAGCCGCACGGCCGCGTCGAACCCCGCCCACCCGTCGTCGTCCGCCTCCGGCTTCCGCACGACCCGCCGCCGCCCGCGGTCCAGGGCCGCCAGCGGCCCCCGCACCTCCCGCTCCCACCACGCCTGCTCCGCCCGCGCGGCGGCGGCTTTGGTCGGGCCGGCGGTGGGGTTGATCGGCCGTCTCATCGGCGCTCCGTCGCGGCGTCGGGTAACGGGTCCGGCCACTCCTCCCGCCACCGGTCGACCTCCCGGTCCGCCGCCGCTTTCAGCGCGGCGGCGACCTCGGCTTCCGACATCGGCCGGGTCGGGCTGGCGTTGGCGGCGTCGCCGGGGTCGGTGGCGAGCGCGTCGTCGTCGTCGGGCGGGGGCATGGGGTGACTCGGGTCGTGTCAGTCCTGCGTCAGGTCCATCGCCGGCCACCGCACCGCCGGGGCCGGCCACGCGAAGGCGATCCCGCCGTCGGTCAGGCCGGTCGCCCGCCACCCGCACGCCCGGAGCCACGTCTGGGCGGGCACGTTCTCCTCGGGCACCACCGCCTCGATCCGCTCCCGCCGGTGCGTGACGGCCTTGTGCTGCAACTGCTCCAGCAGCGCCCGCCCCACCCCGCAGAGGCGGACGCGCGGGGCCACCGCCAGCCGGTCGAGGGTCAGGTGGTGGCGGTGGAGCGTGTAGACCGCGTGCCCCAGCACGGCGTCGTCCCACCGGCTCGTCGCCACCAGGCCGATGCCGTTCCGGTGGCGGAGGTGCGCCAGGAACCGGCCCCCGGCCCACGGCTCCGCGAAGCTGCCGAGCTCGGTCCGCTCGCACGCGGGCAGGTCGGCCCGGACCAGCCACCGGACGCGGAGCCTCGTCATTCGTCCCTCGTCATTCGTCCTTCGTCATTCGGGGGCCGTCCGCGCCGACAACGCCCCCGAATGGCGAGGGGACGAATCGACGACGGGCGACCACGTCTGCCGAACTGTTTTGCATCAGATGATACAACGATGCATTAGTAGGCCCGACGCACGACGAGGTCAAGAGGACTTTTTGGAATGGCACTGGCGATCCGGGTGCATGTCGGTATGCTTTGAGACGTGCCGCGCCACAACCCGATGGGGGCGCGGGGGATGAGCACGGGAGGGCCGATGCCGGCCAAGAAGAACGACCCGCCGGCGGCGGGCGACGGCGGGGGCAAGGCGGGCAAGCGCCCGCAGACCACGATCCGGGTCTACGTGGACACGGCGCAGAAGGTGAACGAGCTCGCCACCATGCTCCGGCTGCCGATCGCCGACACGCTGGAACGGCTGCTCGCCGACCGGCTCGACAACGAGCTCATGGAGGCGATCGAGGCGCGGGCGCGGCAGCTGAAGAAGAAGTAGGGTCGTCGTCGTCGGCCCGGACGACCAGGGACGCGACCAGCCGGCCGTCCCGGTCCTTCACGACGACCGACACCTTGCCCCACTGCGCGGCCAGGGCCGCGGCCAGCCGGCGGGCCAGTTCCTCGGGTGACACGCTTGACACCTCCCCACAACGCGATAGTGTACAAATGTGAGCTTACCATCCCGCCGGCCCCGGTCCATTCGGTAGCGGCGGAATCGCGCTGCGAGCGTGTACACCGGCGACGCGGGGGCGACCGGGCGTGGGGCTCACCCCCGGGGGTGCCCGCCCATGTCGCACGCGACCGACCTGCCGATCCTGTCCCCGCGCCAGGTCGAGGTGCTGGCCTTCATCCGCCGGTTCATGGTGTGGTTCGACCGGGCGCCGACGTGCCGGGAGATCGCGGACCGGTTCGGGTTCCGGGCCGCGTCCGGGGCGAATTACCACCTGAAGGTGCTGGTCCGGAAGGGGCTGATCCGCCCGGACCGGCCGGGCCAGAACCCGCGGTACGTGCCGGCGGCCGGCGAGCTCGTGGCCGAGCCCGACGCCGACGGCCTGGTCCGGGTGGGCACCACCGGGCCGGTGGCGCTCACCCCGGCGCAGTTCCGCGCGTGGCTCCTGCGCGAGCTCACGGCGCTGGGGGGTGAGGGGTGAGGGCTCCGGGCTTTCAGGCCAACGGCCTGAGATTCGATAGCCCGGGGCAACGCCCCGGGGAACCACCCGGGCGGGGGCCGTGGGCGTATTGCATCCGTGACACCGCGGGCGTGGTTCCCCGGATGGCGTCGACGGGGTCACGGGGGCAATCCCCCCACGGCCCCCGCCCGGGTGGTTCCCCGGATGGCGTCGGCGGTGTCACGGGGGCAATCCCCCCACGCGCGCCGCCCGCGTGGCTCCCCGGGCGGCGTCGTCGGTGTCGCGGGTGCGTTGCTCCCACGAATCCCGCCCGGGTGGCTCCCCGGGGCGTTGCCCCGGGCTATCGAATCTCAGGCCGTTGGCCTGAAAACCGGTCATCTTGATTAGCCGGCTCAGCCGGCCGTTCGCCCGGAGACGCCGACCCGCCATGCCCCACGCCTTCCGCCTGAAGCCGTCGACGATCCCCGGCGCCGGCGTCGGCGTGTTCGCCGCCGCGGACATCCCGGCCGGCGCCGTCCTGCACGAGCTCTTCGCCGACGACGACGTGCGCTTCCTGACGTGGGCCGAGTTCGCCGCGCTCGACGTGCCGGCCGGGGTGAAGGAGAACTTCGCCGTCCGGTACGACGACGGGTGCTACCTGCCGCGCGACTTCACCCGCGTCAGCGTCGGCTGGTTCCTCAACGACAGCCGCGACCCGAACCTGGCGCACGACGCCGACTACGTGTACTCCGCACTGCGCGAGGTCCGCGCCGGCGAGGAGCTGTTCATCGACTACGACCAGCTCTGATACGATGGGGCGGGAGGAGAACCCATGACCGCCATCGACATCGGCCAGGCGCAGGCCGACCTGCCGGCCCTCGTCCGCCGGCTGGCGCCGGGCGAAGAGTTGGTGATTACCGAGAACGGCACCCCGGTGGCCCGGCTGGTCGCCGAGCCGCCCCCGGGCGCGAAGCCGCGCCAGCCCGGCACCCTGCGGGGGACGGTGCTCTACATGGCGCCCGACTTCGACGCCCCGCTCGAGGAGTTCAAGGACTACGTGCCGTGAGGCTGGTGCTCGACACCCACGCGCTGATCTGGTACGTGGACCGGGACCACCTCCTGAGCCCGACCGCCCACGCCGCCATTACCAACCCGGCGAACGAGTTGTTCCTGAGCGCCGCGACCGTGTGGGAGATGGCGATCAAGGTCGGGATCGGGAAACTCACGCTCTCCGGCCCGTACCGACTCTGGATCGAGAAGGCCGTAACCGACCTTCGACTGATCCACTTGCCGGTCACCATCGAGTACGCGGACGCACAGGCCAGACTCCCGCACCACCACGGCGACCCGTTCGACCGGCTCCTGATCGCTCAGGCGCTCACGGACGGTATCGCCGTCGTCGGCGCCGACGCCGTGTTCGACCGGTACGGGGTCACGCGCCTCTGGGCGTAGCCGCTCGCAGCTGAATCGGCGGTCTTCGTAGGCCGGGTCGAGGCGTCGCGGGATCTGACACCGGGCATCTCGCGCGATCGGCAGGAACTGGCGACGGTGGATTCGCGTTCCCGGTCGGTTGTCGTCCGCGCCGCTATTGACCCACGGGTGGTCCGGGTTGCGGTGGCCCCGGGCTGCGCGGTAGGTGGTGCCCCCCACCCCGCGGCGAAGCGCCGCCGCACCGGTCGTCTTCGCCCGGCCGCGGAGCGGCCGGCCCCCTCCCCCCTTGAGGGGGAGGGTTGGGGAGGGGGGCACCACCTGCGCGGTGTCACAGGGGCTCTTGCCCCACGTCCCCGTCGCAGGTGGTGCCCCCCACCCCGC
>VFQN01003458.1_pt1 | contig 22537 bp, 23 predicted proteins | sample 3512371 | NCBI WGS metagenome assembly VFQN01 (sample SAMN10412370, study PRJNA504923) | tailings metagenome | isolation source: Replicate 2 from Balatoc abandoned mine | place: Philippines: Itogon, Benguet | collected 2017-08-28
ATGGAGGACCGTGTGCTTACGGGCATCGACGAGGCGGAAATCCGCGCCAGGTTCCGCGAGAAGGCGTTCGCACTGCGCGACCGCAGCCTTTAGCCATGCAAGGGCTCGACCTTCGCGGGCGCACCCTGCTGGCTTCCGGCTTTCATGCGCCCGAACGCGGCAATATTGACGCATTGCACGGCGTCCTGATCTCCATCGGCGAAGATGGCGTCATTCCGGCGGTCACGCGGCCGGGTGAGGAGGGTTACGTGCGGGCTCTGGCCACGGCCCGGGAAACCGGAGTGCTGTCGACCTTGCCCGACGGCATGATGCTGCTTCCCGGCTTCGTCGACCTCCATGTACACGCGCCGCAATATCCGCAGCTCGGCCGCGCGCTCGACGTGCCGCTGGAGATCTGGCTCCATAAATATACGTTCCCGCTGGAGGCGCGTTACGCCGACGCTGCCTTCGCCCGGCGCGTCTACAGGCGGCTGGTGGCCGACCTTCTCGCCACCGGCACGACGACGGCGCTCTACTTCGCGACCGTCCATGTCGAGGCGACACGCATCCTGGCGGACATCTGCCTGGAAGAGGGTCAGCGTGCGCTGGTCGGCAAGGTGGCGATGGACGACCCGCAATCCTGCCCAGACTACTATCGCGACTCGTCGCCCGAAGCCGCCATTGCCGGCACATGGGAGGTGATCGATCACATCCGGTCACATCCGGCCAATCGCGACGGCAGGGTGCGACCGGTGGTGACGCCGCGATTCATTCCCTCCTGCACGGACGCGACGCTGCAAGGCCTCGGCGAGCTCGCGCGCGACTGCGGCTGCCATGTGCAGACCCATTGCTCCGAGAGCGACTGGGCGCACGGTTATGTGCTTGACCGCCACGGGATGACCGATGCGGCGAGCCTGGACCGGTTCGGCCTGCTCCGCACGGGAAGCGTGCTGGCGCACAGCAATTTCCTCACCGCCGACGACATGGACCTGCTCGCCGCGCGACAGGCGGCGGTGGCGCATTGCCCGGTGTCCAACGCCTATTTTGCTGGTGCGGTCTTCCCGCTCCGCGCGGCGCTGGAGAAGGGCGTGCGTGTGGGCCTGGGCACCGACATTTCCGGCGGTCCGATCAGCTCGATCCTCGACGCGATGCGCGCCGCCGTGATGGTGTCGCGCATGCTGGAAAGCGGCGTCGATCCGGCGCTGCCGCCGCTTGAGCGCTCGGCCAAGGCAAATGCGCGCATCGATTTTCGCGAGGCGTTCCATCTTGCGACCGCGGGTGGCGGGGATGCGCTCAACCTGCCGGTCGGCCGTTTCGCCGCCGGCTGCCATTTCGACGCGCTTGCCATTGATCCCGCCGCGGAAGACGGCACGATCCGGCTTTGGGACGTCGAGGCCGACGACGAGATGCTGCTGGAGACGATCCTTTACACCGCTTCGAAGCCAAACATCGCCGGCGTCTGGGTTGGCGGGGCCCAAGTCGCATGACGCATTCTGCGATCGGCCGCCGTCATATCGTCCACGCCGCGCCCGCTTTTGCCCGCTCGCAAAAGGCCTTGGCGCTTTCGCGCGCCTGGTCGGCCACGAGCTGGATGATCTTCTGGTGAGTCGATGACTGATAGGTCGCGACGATCGGCATCGGTGGGAACCATTTCGACACGTTCATCGGTACGAGCAACCCTGTGTTGAGCTCTCGGTCGATCGTCACCGTCGGCAGCGCTGCCACGCCGAACCCGTCGATAACCAGGTTGATGATCGCGAAGAGCGAGTTGGAGCTCGTCATCTTCGAGGCCAGAACCCGCTCGTCCTGGAAGTAGGGGGCGATCTGGCGATAAGGCGGAGTGTCGCGCGGAAAGGTGATGATCGGCATGCGGGCAAGCTCGTCGACGCTGTAGGTAGCATGTTCGTCGACCAGCTTGGGCGCTCCGGCCCAGATCATCTGCCATACGCAGGCGACAAAGCTTCGGAAGCCGTCGCCGATCGCCGGATCGAGGCAGAAGATCAGGTCGAACTTGCCCTTGCCCATGTCGTGCACCAAGTCCTTGGTGCCGTCGACCGTCAGCTCGATGCGCAGGTTGGGCGCGATGTCGCGGAGGGTCTCGATCAGGTGCGGCATCCAGGTCGAGGCGACCGAGTCGATCGCGCCGATGCGCACATTGGCGACTGCGCCGGCGTAGCCCGCCTTCAGCTCGGTCTCGAGATCCTGCAGGCTCTCGACCACGCGTTGGAAGACCTCCAGTACGCGCTCGCCCTCCGGTGTCAGGCGGAACTCGCGATCGCTGCGGTGGACAAGCTTGCAGCCGTATTCGGATTCGAGCTGCGAGAGGCGCGAGGAGATCGCCGGCTGCGTCGTGTTGAGCTCCTGCGCGGTGCGGCCGAAATGCCGGTTCCGGGCAAGCACGAGAAACGTCACCATGTCGAGCGTTCGCATGATCGACGCTCTAGCAGCAACTCTCTTCCGGCGCAGTACCTTGCCGGTCATGCGGCACCGTGGCGTTAGCTGGGGATCACCCGGATCCTGTCGGGTGCGATGGCGAGCGCGACGCGCTGGCCCGGTTCGAAGAGCGTGTCGTTGGAGGCGAGCACCCGCACCGGCTGGCCGGCCAGTGACAGCACATAGCGGCTGCGCGCGCCGAGATAGACACGCGTGCGCACCTCGGCCGTGAGGCCGTCTCCTTGTGTAGCGAGACGGATGTCCTCCTGCCGCAGGGCGAGTCGGACGCTGCCGCGGGCCGGCTCATCCGGCGCGACCGGCAGGCGCTGGCCGTCGGCGAGCATGGCGATCGGACCTTTGTCCGAGGCCTCGATCGTTGCCGGCAGGATGTTGGCCGAGCCGAGGAAGTTAGAGGCGAACTCGGTCGCGGGCCTGGCATAGATCGCGGCGGGCGCGCCTTCCTGTTCGACGCGGCCGGCATTGAGCAGCACGATGCGGTCGGAAAGACTCAGTGCCTCCTCCTGGTCGTGGGTGACGAAAATCGTCGTCAGCCCGAGCCGCTTGTGGATCTCGATCAGCTCGACCTGCATGTCCTCGCGCAGCCGCGCATCGAGGTTGGACAGCGGCTCGTCCAGCAGCAACACCTTGGGATTGGAGACGATGGCGCGGGCGAGCGCCACGCGCTGCTGCTGGCCGCCGGAGAGCTGGCGCGGCCTGCGGTCGGCCAGATGGCCCAACTGGACGGTCTCCAGCGCCTTCCTCACCCGTTCCTGCTGCTCGTCGCGGGTGCCGATACGGCGCATGCGCAGGGGGAAACGGACGTTTTCGGAGACCGAGAGATGCGGCAGCAGCGCATAGGACTGGAACATCATCGCGATGTCGCGGTTTTCCGGCGGCAGGTTGGTCACATCCTGCCCGTCAATATGGACGCTGCCGGCAGTGGTGCTCTCCAGGCCGGCCACGATGCGCAGCAAGGTGGTCTTGCCGCAGCCGGACGCGCCGAGCAGGCTGATGAATTCGCCCGGCTCGATGTCGAGCGTGATGCCGTGCAGCACCGCCACCTTGCCGAAGGATTTTTGGATCGTGTCGAGTTTCACCGCGGGCAAGGGTCAGGTCTCCGCGAAATTCTTGATGCCGAGCAGGCGGTCGATACAGAAGATCAGGACGATGGTGATCGCGATCATGATCGTCGAAACGGCCGCGACCGACGGGTCCGGGCTGAATTCGAGCTGGCCGTAGATCTGGACCGGAAGCGTTGTCAGCCCAGGCTTGCGCAGGAACAGCGACAGCACCGCCTCATCGAACGAGACATTGAAGGCGAAGAAAGCGCCCGCGGCGAGGCCCGGCGCGCATTGCGGCACCACCACCAGCCAGAGCCGCTGCAGCCGCCTTGCGCCCATGGTGCGCGCCGCCTCCTCCAGGAACGGGTCGGATTCCGACAGCACGGCGAGCGTGGTGCGCACGACGTAGGGTATGGCGACGATCGTATGGCCGATCCACAGCGTCAGGAAGGTCACCGGCCCGAAGACGGAGCTCCACAGCATCAGCATGCCGATGGCGTAGATGATGGTCGGCAACACCAGCGGCGACAGGAAGATCGCGGACATGGCCTGCGATCCCGGCAACTGGTCGCGATGGATGGCGATCGCTGCCGCCCCGCCGATCAGCGTCGCACTCACAGTGACCATCATTGCAATCTGCAGGCTGGTCCAGCCGGCTGACAGGTATTCCGACGAGGACAGCACCTTGCGATACCATTCGAGCGAGAGCCCGTCGGGCGGGAACTGCACGAACTGGCTGACACTTAGGGAAGCGCCGGCGACCACGACGAGCGGCGCAAGAAGCAGGAGCGCGGTGAGCACGACGAAAACGATCGCTGCAATCCGCAGCCAGGTGGGAACGGCCCTAACCATGACTGCGCCCCGTGACCTTGATGTAGGGGACCAGCACCAGAAGCACGCCGACGAACAGGATGACCGCCTGCGCCGCCGCGAACGGCCAGTCCAACGTCTGCGTGACCGAACCGTAGATCGACGCCGCGAGCACCTCGATGCGCGAGCCGCCGAGCAGGCTGGGCGTCACGAAGGAACTCGCGGACAGGGTGAAGGCGAGCAGCGAACCGGCGACGATGCCGGGCAGCGACAGCGGCAGGATCACCGTCCGCAGCGTCTGGAGGAAAGAGCAGCCCATCGTGCGCGCCGCCTCTTCCAGCCGCGGGTCGATGCGGGTGATCACGCCGAGGATCGACAGCGCCATGAACGGCAAGAGCACCTGCACCATGCCGATGACGATTGCCGTCTCGGTCTGCATCAGCGCGAAGTTGCGTTTCACGAGGCCGAGATCGCGCAACAGCTCGGGGATCAGTCCGGAGCGCGAGAGCAGGACCATCCAGCCGAAGGTGCGCACGACGACGCTGGTCATCAGCGGCAGGATGACGATGACGATCAGCCACAACCTGAGCCGCGGCCCGACGCGCGCCATGATGTAGGCGAGGGGGAAGCCGATGAGCGCGCAGATCAGCGTGATGACCAGCGACAGGCGCACGGTGCGCAACAGGATGCCGAGATAATAGGGATCGCCCAGGAAGCGGGCGAAGTGCTGCAGCGTCGGGCCGTCCGGCCCCGAGACGCTGAGTGCGAGCATCTGGAAGATCGGCAGGAAAAATGCCAGCGCCAGAAGCAGGAGCCCGGGCAGAATGAGCAGCAGGTTTTCAGTGCGGTCGCTCACCCGTCCGGGCTCCTTCTCGATTGCTTACTGCGCGATGGTCTTCTTCCAGGCTTCGACCCAGGCCGCGCGATTCGCCTCGATCGCCTTGGGATCGAAACGGATCAGACCCTTGACGCTGTCGGCGCCATAGGCAACGTCCGCCGCAACTTCAGGGGCCAGCTCGACCTTGGCGTTGGTGGGCGTGTAGCGCAAAGCCTCGGCGAAGCATGCCTGTGCTGCCGGCGAGATCGAGATGTCGATGAATTTCAGCGCCAGGTCGGTGTTCGGCCGGTTCGCCACCAGGTTGGTGGTGATGTAGCTGGCAGGCGTGCCTTCGGTGCCTTGCACGAACTTGGCCGGAAGGCCGGCCTTGCGCAGCGTGAAGGCATAGTCCGATGCATAGGGCGCGACCCAGGCGTCGTTCTGGGCGAATTCCTGCTGGATCTCCGGCGACTTCGACACGATGACCGCGCCGCCGTCGATCAGCTTCTTCACTGCGTCGAGGCCCGGCTGGATGTTGGCGAGATCGCCACCCTCAACCTGGTTGAGCATCAGGAAGCCCAGCATGCCGTAACCATTCGAGATGTCGGTCAGCACCAAGTGCTCGCCGATGGCGGGGTCCATGAGGTCCTTCCAGCTCGACGGTGCCTTCGGCGCCTTCTCGGAATTGTAGACCAGACCGATCGCCGCGATCGAGTAGGCCGGGCCTTCGCCGCCGGCGAGGTTGGCCTTGGCGAAGTCGTAGAGGTCGGCGGCGTTGGTCAGCTTCGCCGCATCGATCGGCGCGAGCAGCCCTTCCGCGGCGCCGACGATCTCCTGTCCGCCGGAGAAGTTGATGACGTCGAACTGCGGCGCCTCCTTCTGGGCGCGCAGCTGGGCGAAGGCGTCGGCCGAGTAGGCGGTGACGATTTGGACCTTCGCGCCGGTCTCCTGCTCGAACGGGCCGATGACGCACTTCTTGTGCGCTTCCTCATAGGCGCCGCCAAAGGAGTTGATGGTCAGCGTCTTGTCCTGAGCGAGCGCCGCACCGGCGGTAAGAGCGATAGCCGACACGCCGAGAATGGTGGTCTTGAATGCTGATGTCATGAAATTCCCCTTTCTTGCTTCTATCGTATCTAGGAAAGACGGCCGATTTCGACGACTTTGGCGCCCTCGGTGCGGATCAGGCGGCACTGTGCCGCGATGCCTTCGAGGTTCTCGGTCATGCGGCCGAAATAAGTGCAGGGAATCCAGCCCGTCGGGCCGAAGGTACGCCCGCCTGCGGCATAGAACAGGCCGATCTCCCAGAACTCGGTCGGATCGATCTTGAAGAAGTTCTTGGGCTGGTAGAACCACAGCAATTCGCCCGGATCCGGCAGGACCGTCTGGTTCTCAGGCGGCAGCTTGGTCGGGTCGAAGTTCCGGTTCTCTTCCGGCAGGCCCATCATGATCTCCGGACCGGAGAACATAGCGTGCGTGGCGGGCCAGCGGATCGGCTTCTCCAGCGCGCCCCAAAGCGCCTTGCAGGTCTCCGGAGCATTCTCCCAATAAAGAGTTATGATGCCCGTGACGTCGCTGTCCACGAATTTGAGATAGAGTTTCCGATCCGGCATTGGTCTTCCCATGCATTGAAGATGCCATATTTCCAGGCACTGCCGACGAATTGTCCAATTCCAAATGGGAATTCGGACGATCAAGTATTTTTATCGACATGGCCGCGAACCGTGCATGTGCGCGATCCATCGCCAGACCTGCATAGGTCTAAGTGCGGCTGAACTCTCCGCGACGGCGGTTCCCGCCCGTGGATTGGCGACCTTACGTTGTCGTAGATGGGCGCAGGCCATTCACCGCAAGGTCGGACGGTGCACCGACGATGGTGTCGCCTATTAGATCGAGAACGCCCTCTGCATCGATGTCGATGCAGGCGAGCTGGCTCGGCTTACCGTCCCACGCGTTCGGCGGAAAGCGCCGTCCGTCCGGCTTCTGGATCGTCTGGCCGTCCGCTATGCCCGAGGCGGCGACGCGGATCGGGCCGCTGCGCATCGTGAACAGACCGGGCGCGACGAGATAGGCGCAGGCGCAGCTGTCGTGGACCGCCATGCCGTCCTCCAGGAAGCGCGAATAGAAGTCGAAATAGTGTTGCGAGATGCTCGACAGGAACTCCACGCGCTCGCCGCCGCGCCGTGCGAGTTCGACGAGGTGCGAGCGCGTCATCACCGTCCTCATCGTCACGTCGAGGCCAATAGCCGCCAGTTTCCACGGCGCGGTCATCACGATGTCGGCCGCCTCCGGGTCGCCCATGATGTTGGCCTCGGCGACAGGGCTTACGTTGCCGGGCACGCCGAAGGCGCCGCCCATCAGCACGACCTGCCTGACCTGGCTGGCGATCTCGGGCGCCTCAGCGAGCGCCAGCGCCAGGTTGGTCATCCGTCCTACGGCGACGATGCTGACATTGCCCGGGTCGGCCCGCACGGTGTCGATGATGAAGCGATGCGCCGGGCGCGGGTCGGGCTGCGCCGCGATGCGGTCGGGCAGGGGAAAGTTGCCGAGCGCGTTGTCGCCGTGGACGATGCGCGGCGGGGCACCCCGGGTCCGTGCCGGATCGATCGGCGCGGCCGCGCCCTGTGCCACGGGCGCAGCTATGCCCCACGCCTCTTTGAGGTAGAGCGCGTTGCGGGTGGTCTCCTCGATCGTGCCGTTGCCGAAGACGGTGGTGATGCCGACCAGCTCGACGTCGGGATGATGGTGCAGGAACAGCAGCGCCATCGCATCGTCGATGCCGGGATCGGTATCGAAGATCACCTTGTGCATATGCGTGCTCCGTCTCGCTTCCATCTTCCCTAACGTGGGTGGTCCACCGTTCAAGTGCCATCCGTTGGGCCAGCCGGCGCGCTGAATTTCTGTATCTATCAGAATTTTCTAGAAGAAAAATTTGTTGCCAGAAAAACGATATCTGACTAACATTTGGTGCTGCAACAAGATTGCATAAAGATTAGGCAGGACGCCCGTTTTCCTCGATCCACAAAGGTATCCCGACATGCTGTCCTTCAAGATGCGAGGCCTCGCCGCGATGGTGCTGGCCTCCGTGATCGCAACCCCGCTCTCAGCGCAGGAGCCCGGCACGCTCGTCGTGTCGGAATGGGGCTATGGCGCCGAGAAGCTCCAGGAGTTCCTCTACAAGCCGTTCGAAAAGCAGTTCAACGCCAAGGTGGTCATCGAGAGCGGCAACAATCCCGATCGCCTCAACAAGCTGAAGATCCGCGGCGGCGTGGACGTGATCTGGTTGACGGACGCCTTCTCGCAGCAGGGCATCGACGCCGGCGCCTTCGCCGAGATCGACGCGGCACTGCTGCCGAACCTCGCCGACCTCTACGACATCGCCAAGGCGCCGCAGGGCGAAAAGTTCGGCCCCGGCTATACGGTTGGTCGCTACGGCATCATTTACGACAGCGCGAAGGTCAGCGCCCCGATCACCTCGTGGAAGGATCTGTGGCGCGAGGAGTTCAAGGGCAAAGTTGCGATGCCCGGCTTCAACACCACGTCGGGCCCGATGACCGTCATCGTCGCCGGCGACCGCGTCGGCGTCGACGCCTTCGCGAATCCGGACGCCGCCTTCGCGAGCTTGGCCGAACTCAAGCCGAACATCGTCAAGACCTACAATTCGGGTTCCGAGCTGGTGAACCTGTTCTCGACCGGCGAGGTGATCGTCGGCGCGCTGCAGGATTTCGCCGTGCCGGCGATCCAGGCCGCGATCCCGACGGCCAAGTGGGCGCCGCTCGATGAGGGCAACTTCGTGATCTTCAACACGATGAACATCGCCGCGAAATCCGAGAACAAGGACCTCGCACATGCCTTCATCAATTTTCGCCTCGACCCGAAGGTGCAGAAGGATCTCGCCATCGCGGTCGGTGACGGCGTGGTGAACAAGAAGGTCGAGCTGACGCCTGAAGAGGCGAAATCCGCCGCCTACGGTGCCGAGGCGATCGCGTCGCTGCGCAAGCCCGACTACCGCAAGCTGCTCGACGCCAAGGAGGACTGGTCCAAGCGCTGGAACCTGATCTTCGGTCAGTGAGCTGAAGGGCAGCCGGCCGTGTCCCTCCCGATCCTCCGCCGCCAGTTCGCACGACTGGCCCCGCTGCTCCTGGTCCTGCCGGGCACGCTGGCCGTCGTGCTGCTGCTGGTGGCTCCGATCGGTGACACGTTCTCCGAGACGATCGGTCCGGAGGGCGGCCGGCTCACCAACTACGTCGCGTTCTTCTCCAGCGAATACAATCTGCTGGTGCTGAACCGGACGCTCGGCGTTGCCGCCATGACGACGCTGATCTCGCTGGCGCTCGGCTTCTTCGCGGCCACGGCGATATCGCGCAGCCGTGGCGCCTTGCGCCAAGCGCTCATGATCGCCTCGGTGTTTCCTCTCCTCACCGGGGCGATCGTCCGCTCCTTCGCCTGGATGGTCATCCTCGGCCGCAACGGCATGGTCAACGAGGCACTGCTCATGTCAGGACTGATAGACGAGCCGGTGCCGCTGCTCTTCTCCCGCACCTCGATGGTGATCGGCCTCGTCTACCTGTTCACGCCGCTGGCGATCCTGTCGCTGGTGGGCGTGCTCGACGCCATCGACGAGAGCGTGCTCGAGGCCTCGTCCTCGCTCGGCGCGAGTCCGCTCAAGGTGTTCTTCCAGGTCACGCTGCCGCTCGCGATCCCCGGCCTCATCGTCGGCGGAGTGTTGGTGTTCACCGGCAGTCTAGCTGCCTTCGCCACCGCCCGGCTGCTCGGCGGCGAGGCGCAGATGATCCTGCCCACGCTGTTGCATGAGAAAGCGATGGTCTCGTTCGACTGGACCAGCGCCAGCACCATCGCGGCGATCATGGTCGCCATGACACTGGTCATCATCTTTGTCGCGAACCGCCTCGCGCGGCGCTTCAATCCGGCGATGGGCTGACCGGATGCGCAAGCCTCTCCATCCTTTCGTGGGCGTCATGGCGGCGGGCGTGTTCCTGTTCCTGCTGGCGCCGCTGGTCATCATCTTCGGTGCGGCTTTCAGCGACACGACCTATCTGACCTTCCCGCCGCAGGGTCTGTCACTGCGCTGGTTCGACAACGTGCTTGGCAAGGAGAGCTTCCTCGCCGCGTTCCAGACCAGCCTGATCGTGGCGACGCTCGGAACGACCTTCGCGCTCCTGCTCGGCGTGCCGGTGGCCTATGCGCTGGCGCGCTATCGCTCGGGGCTGCCGTCCTGGTATGGCTCGATCTTCTTCCTGCCGGTGCTGGTGCCGGAGATCGTGTTCGGCTTCGCGCTTTTGAAGACCGTGATCGTCGCGCTCGAGCTACCGGTCATGGCGGCGCTGCTGATCGGTCACACCATCCTCGCGACCCCCTATGCCGTGCGCGTCGTCGGCGCGAGCCTAGCTACCTTCGACTTCAGCGCCGACGAGGCGGCCGTCAGCCTCGGCTGCTCGCCGCTGAAGAGCTTCTTCGTCGTCATCCTGCCCAACATCGCCTCGGGCATCGTGGCGGCCTTCATCCTCGCCTTCATCACGTCGCTCAACGACGTGTCGATTTCCCTGTTCCTGACAGGCCCGGGCATCAGCACGCTGCCGATCGAGCTGTTTACCTATGTCGAGCAGTATTTCGATCCCTCCGTCGCCGCCGTCTCTGTGCTGCTGATGCTGTTGACCGTCGCCGTGATGGTGATCGTCGAGCGCAGCCTCGGCCTGTCCGCGGTCATGAGGTAGGTCATGAGCAGCGTTCCTCTTTCTCTCGAAGGCGTGTCGGCCCACCACGGGCCGACCAAAGTGCTGGACAATCTCAACATCGATGTCGCCGCCGGTGAGCTCGTCTCACTGCTCGGCGCCTCGGGCTGCGGCAAGACCACGACTCTGCGAGTGGTCGCCGGTTTCATGACGCCGAGCGAGGGCAAGGTACGGCTCGGCGGGCGCGACCTTACGCACCTCCCGATCCATAAGCGCGACATCGGCCTCGTCTTCCAGAACTATGCGCTGTTGCCGCACCTCTCGGTGCTGGACAACGTGATGTTCGGCCTGAAGCAGCGCGGCATGGCCTCCGGCCTGCGCCGCCGCAAGGCGCTGGAGATGGTCGAGATCGTCGGGTTGACCCGCTTCGTCGACCGCCTGCCGGCCGCACTGTCGGGCGGGCAGAAGCAGCGTGTGGCACTGGCGCGCGCGCTGGTCATCGATCCGCCGCTGATGATGTTCGACGAGCCGCTGTCGAACCTCGACGCCAAGCTGCGGATCGATATGCGGGTGCAGATCCGCCGGCTGCAGCAGGCGGGCGAGCGCACTGCGCTTTACGTCACCCACGACCAGGAGGAAGCGTTCTCGATCTCCGACCGCGTCGCGATCATGAATGCCGGCCGCATCGTCCAGCTCGACGCGCCTGAAGTGCTCTACAAGCGGCCCGCCAACGCCTTCGTCGCCCGCTTCGTCGGTTTCGAGAATATCCTGCCGATCGAGGTGGTTGCGCGCAACAGCGGCGAGGCGACGGTCAGGCTGTCGGACGGCACGCAAATGGCGATGTCGGAAAAGGAGTTCGGCCCGATCCCGGACAAGGCTCTGCTCGCCGCGCGGCCCGAGGGCTTGCTGCTCGGCGGCATGCCGGGCCGGTCAATCCCGGTGACGCTAGGGCTTCGGACCTATCTCGGCCGCGCCTACCAGTATCATTGTTCGAGTGGGGCGGGCACACTCATCGCACATGGCGACGCCGAGGCGCCTGAAGTGCCCGGCCTGGTGGCGCATCTGTCGATCAATCCGGCGCAGAGTACGATCCTGCCGTTCGAGACGCTTGCAAAGACCGAAGAGGATATCTGAGATGACCCACCGCAACGTCATCGTCGGCTGCGCGCAGATGGGGCCGATCGCCAGATCGGAGACGCGGGCGCAGGTGGTGAAACGCCAGGTCGAACTGCTGCGCGAGGCGAAGGGCAGGGGCGTCGAGTTCGTCGTCTTTCCCGAACTCGCCTTCACGACCTTTTTTCCGCGCTGGCTCATCGAGGACCAGGCCGAGGTTGATTCCTATTTCGAGACCGAGATGCCGGGACCCGAGACGCGGCCGCTTTTCGAGGCGGCGGCCGAGCTCGGCATCGGCTTCTACATAGGCTATGGGGAGCTCGCGGTCGAGGATAGCCGCCGGCGGCATTTCAACACCTCGATCATCGTCGACAGGAAAGGTGCGATCGTCGGCAAATACCGCAAGATCCACCTGCCCGGCCATGCCGAGCCGGTGCCGGGCCGAGACGCGCAGCATCTCGAGAAGCGCTATTTCGAGCCCGGCAATCTCGGCTTTCCGGTCTGGCGCACGCTGGGCGGCATCGCCGGCATGTGCATCTGCAACGACCGTCGCTGGCCCGAGACCTACCGCGTGATGGCGCTGCAAGGCGCGGAGATCGTCTTCGTCGGCTACAACACGCCCGACGACCACACCGGCGTGTTCGACTTCGACCAGCTGACCGGTTTCCACCACCAGCTTTCGCTCCAGGCCGGCGCCTACCAAAACGCCACCTGGGTCGCAGCCGCCGCCAAGGCGGGCAACGAGGAAGGCTCCAACATGATAGGCCTGTCGATGATCGTCGCCCCCTCCGGCCAGATCGCCGCCATGGCGACGACCACCGGCGACGAACTGATCTCGGCGCGATGCGACCTCGAAATGGGCGCGCTCTACAAGCGCACGATCTTCGACTTTGCGCGCCATCGGGAGCCGGCCCATTATGGCCTGATCGTCGAACGCAAGGGTCCGATTCTGCCGGAGTGAGGGGCGAATGAGCATGACGAAGAACGGTGCCGCCATCGAGGAGATCAAGCCCGCCGCCGAGCGGCCGGCTGAGAACCCGGTCGGGCAGATGTTGGCCAAGCTGCGCTTCGAGAACAAGTGGACACTGGCCGACGTCTCGAAGCGCACCGGCGTGTCCGTCTCGGCCCTGTCGAAGATCGAGAACAACGTGTCATCGCCCGCCTACAGCGTGCTGGTGCGGCTGGCCGAGGGGCTGGGCATCGACTTTGTCGACTTCCTCGGCACGCCGAGCGAGCGCTTCGCGACCGCTGCGCGCGTCGTCACGCGGCGTAGCGAAGGCCGGCGCTACGCCACCGACATGGGCGTCTACGAGGCGCTGGCGACGGACCTCGCGGCCAAGTCGCTTGAGCCGATGATCATCGAGATCCCGTTCCGCGCCGCCGGCACTGCACCAGTGCGTTCGAAGCACCGCGGCGAGGAGTTCGTCTATGTGCTCGAAGGTGAGGTGGTGTTCCAGATGGAACCCTATTCGCCGCTCAGGTTATCGCAGGGCGATTCGATCTATTTCGACGGCTCGTCCTCGCACGGCTTCTCCTCGACCAGCGAGCACCCGGCGCGCATCCTGTCGGTTTGCCTCGTCGGCCGTGGCGATGTCGGACAGGACCGCATGGACGAGAGCGCGATCAAATGACGATTCTAGTCGAAGACATCGCGCTTAACGCGAAGACCGAGATCGCGATCCGCCAGGATCTGACGCTCGTGGCGCTCGGCAAGCGCCCGGCCGACGTGGCGCTGAGGGTCGGGCGCCTGCTTGATGTCGCTACCCGCACCTGGCGCGAGGATCAGGAGATCGTCATCAAGGGCCGGCGCATCGCCTATGTCGGCGATGCCGGCTCCTATCCCGGCGAGGTCGGCCGGCGGGTGCACGAGCCCGATCTTGCCGCTGTGCCCGGGCTCGGCGAGGTGCACAAGCACATCGAGAGCTCGCATCTCACGCCCGAATGGGAGGCCGCGCTGGTGCTGCCGCGCGGCAATACCTGGACCTGCGAGGCGAGCCACGAATTCTCCAACGTCAACGGCGGCAGGACGCTCGAATTCTGGCTCAAGGCGCGCGCGGCCGGTTCGCCATTGAAGATCTTCCCGTTGCCGGGATCGGCCGTGCCGCCTACCGGCTACGAGCATGGTGGCGGCTGGCTCGGCTATGACGAGCAGCGCGATTTCCTGCGCGAGAGCCTGATGGTCGCCGGCTTGGACGAGGTGATGGACTGGCCGGCTGTCTGGAACCCTCAGAACCCGTCCTATGAGCGGCTCTGGGGCATGATCCGCGCCACCTTCGAGCAGCGCGGCGTGGTCGAGGGACACGCGGCCGGCATCCGCGACATCCCGACCATCAATGCCTTCGCCGCTGCCGGCCTCGCGTCCGACCACGAGGCGTGGACGGTGGAGGAGTTCTGGGACAAGCTCTCGCGCGGCCTGTTCATGGAACTGCGCCCGCACAGCCTGCCGGAGGTGATCGCCGGCCTTTTGGAGAAGGGTCTGGCGGACTGGTCGCAGATCGCGCTGACCACCGACGACCGCTCGGCCTCCGACACGCTGAAGCTTGGCGCGACCGACCATAATGTCCGGCTGGCGATCAAGGCCGGGCTGGCGCCCGAGATCGCGATCCAATGCGTGACGATCAACCCGGCGCGGCACATGCGGCTGACGCCCTGGGTGGGTTCGATCACACCCGGCCGCTACGCCGACATCGTGCTTCTGTCGAACGTCGCCGAGTTCGAGATCGCCAAGGTGTGGGCCGACGGCGCGCAGGTCTCGGAGGGAAAGACCTATCTGCCCGCCGTGCCGCGCATCGACTGGCCGGAGTGGGCGACGAAGACGATCAACATCGGCCGTCGGCTCGAGGCGTCCGACTTCGCCATTCCCGCCGAGCCCGGCCGCGCAACGATGCAGGCGGCAGTGCTGCGGCCCTTCCACTGGACCGACGACTTCCTGACCTTCGACCTGCCGGTGAAGGACGGCCTGGTGCAGCGCGACGAGAGCCGCAACATCACCAAGTTCTCGATCGTCGACCGTTTCTCCGGCACGGGCGCGGTGTCGAAGATGTTCTGGCTCGGCTGTGGCCCGCGCACACCCGACACCGCGCTCGCCTGCTCGATGGCGCATGACAAGCACAACATCTGGTGCGTCGGCTCCTCGGATGAGGCGATGGCCAAGGCGGTCAACGCGCTGGCCGAGAACGACGGCGGCTGGGCGCTGGTGCGGGCAGGCGAGGTGGTGGCGCGCGTGCGTTACGAGGTCGCTGGGCTCATGTCGTGCCGGCCAGCCGAGGCGCTGCATGAGGAGATGCAGCACCTCTATGCCGAAGGCGCTAAGGTGGACTGGATGTACGAACCGACCTTCCAGCCGCGCTGGTTTCCGGGCTTTCCCGAACGCCTCGCCTTCGCGACGCTTACCTGTGCGCCCTGGCGCTGGGTGCTCGTCGCGCCGAGCGACTATGCGCCGCAAGGCCTGGTCAACGTCCAGACCGGCCAGACCCATCCGGTGGTCTTCTGAGAGAGCATGCCCATGTCTTCCATCTCCAAGCCCGGGCGTCCGCTCGACCTGTCGCGCCGTTTTCCCGGCTTCGACGCCTGCCCGACGCCGCAGGTGGTGGTCGATGCCGAAGCACTCACCGGCAACATCGCGCGTATGGCGCAGGTCACGCGCGGCAAGGCGGCGCTGCATCCGCATGTGAAGACGCACAAGAGCCTCGCCGTCGCCGCGATGCAGCGCGAGGCAGGGGCGATCGGGTTCACGGTCGCGCGCGCCAACGAAGCGGGGATGATTCTCCGTGCCGGCCTGGGGCCGGTGACGCTCGCCTATCCGATGATCGATCCGGCGGAGGCCAGGCGCCTGCTCGAACGCGCGGGCGAAGGAGAGTTGCGCTTCATCGCCGACAGCCCGCAGGGTGTATCTGCGCTCGCCCGCGCCACTGCCGATGCCGGCCGGCAGACGAAGGTCTTCGTCAAGGTCGACGTCGGCCTGCACCGCTGTGGCGTCGATCCGCATGGCGAGGCGGCGCATGCGCTGGCGCGGCAGATCGATGATGCCTCGCATCTGGTCTTTGCAGGTCTGTTGTCCCATGCGGGCCATGCCTATGGCGCGGGCGATCCTAACGGCATCCGCGCGGTCGCGCGGCAGGAGCTCGACTTGATGGCGAAGCTGCGCGACAGCCTTCGGCGAGCCGGAATTGAGGTGCCGGTGGTCTCCGTCGGCAGCACGCCGACGCTGATCGCCAATGCCGGCTTCGACGGCGTGGACGAGGTGCGGCCCGGAAACTATGCCTTCCTCGACCTCACCGCCGTCCGCCTCGGCATCGCCGCGCGCGACGACGTGGCACTCGGCATCGCGGCCCGCATCGTTTCGGCGAACGGCGCATACGCCATCGCAGGCGTCGGCTCCAAGACGCTTTCGTCCGACCTCGGCGCACATGGCACATCGGGCACGTCCAGCTATGGCGAGGCCTGGGTCGGGGGCAAGGACGCGCCGTTCACGGTTGAAAAGCTGTCGGAGGAGCACGCCTTCGTGCGGCTCGACGGCCGCAGCCTGCCGATCGGCGCGCCGGTGCTCATCCTGCCCAACCATTCCTGTCCGGTGGCCAATCTCTCCGGCGGACTGCTGCTCCTCGCACGCGACGAGCCACCGCGCCTCCTCTCGATCGACGCGCGCTCGAACAGCGACGGGGAGGCGTAGGTAAGGCCGGATTGAATCGGCAGGTGATTTTCTTAACCGGTCGTCTATAAATATTGCCACTCGACCTTCGGTCGGGATTCCCGCAACCGAGCTCGGATCGATTCTGGGGTGGCCATGGCGGCAGGAACGGACATCAGGCCATCGCGCCGCGCCGTGATCGGCGGAGCGGCCGCCCTTTTCGTCGCCCGGCCCGCCCTCGCGCAGCAGACAGGCTTCCTGAGCGATCTTTCCCATCCGCAAGGGCAGCGCCTGCTGCGGGTGGCCGTGCCCCGCTTCGCGTCTCCCCCCTTCTTCGAGAAGGCCGGCGACCCCGACGCCGGCATCGATGTCGATATGGCCCGTGCCGTGGCACGCGCGCTCGATCTCGAGCTTGCATTCGACCGCTCCGCCACGACCTTCGACGAAGCAGTCGAGCAGGTCGCACGCGGCGATGCGGATCTGGCCGTCTGCAAGTTGAGCCGCACTGTGCGGCGAGGCCGCCTCATCCTCTATTCCCGGCCGTATGCCGTGCTGAACCACGGCCTGATCACCAACCGCGTCCGCTTCGCGAGGCTGGCCGCCGGCCATCTGGCCGACGACGTGGTGCGCGATTTTCGCGGCGACCTCGGCGTGATCGCCCACTCCTCCTTTGCCGAATTCGCAACCACGAGCTTTCCCAACGCCAGAGTCCGCGAATATGCCGACTGGACGGCGATGGTCGACGCCGTGCGCCGCGAAGAGATCGATATGGCCTATCGCGACGATTTCGAGATCAAGAAGCTCATGGTCGACGATCCCTCGCTGACGGTTGTCGCGCGCTCGATCACGCTCACCGACCGCACCGACACGCTGGCGATCGGCGTGCGGCCCGACATGGCGCATCTCGCCTCTTTCGCCGACCTCTTCCTCGACCTCACGCGGGGCGACGAGATGATGAAGACGGACACCATCATCGCGCGCTATCGCGCCGCCCGGGGCGCCTGAAGATGCCGGCCACGGAAACCGCCGCAGGGCGTCGCTTCGACCTGCTGACGGTGGTGAAGCGCATCCTGCGCTCGCCCTTCACCACGCTTGCCCTGATCGGCCTCGGCATTCTGTGCGGCATGTATGCGCCGGACGTCGCCCATGCGCTGAGCCCGATCGCCAACGCCTATCTCAACCTGCTCAAGATGGTGGTGCTGCCGTTTCTCATCTCGGCCGTGATCTTCTCGATCACTTCGATGGTGCAGGATCCGCAGTCGGTGCGCTACCTGCCGCGCATCGCGCTGGCGGTGCTCATCGTCTCTGTGCTGGGCGTGGCGCTCAGCGGCACGCTGTCGTTGATCCTGCAGCCGGGAGAAATCTCCGATCCGCAGTCGCGCATCGAACTCGGCCGGTTCATCAATTCGCAGGGTGCGGTCTCGACGGACCTCCAGCTTCCCCTGACGCCACCGGTCAATGTGGAAGAGACTGTCGGCCCGGTGTCCATCATCCTTGGCCTGGTGCCGAGCAACGTATTCGGCTCGCTCGCCAAGGGCGATGCGATCCAGGTCCTGCTGTTCTGTCTCCTGTTCGGCCTTGCCGTCGGCCAGGTGCCGCAGCAGTCGTCGATGAGCCTGGCGCGCGTGCTCGACGCAGTCTACCGCGCCTGTATCATCCTCACCAACTGGTTCATCTGGGCGCTCCCCTTCGCGACGTTCATCCTGATCGCCCAGCAGACGGCGACGATGGGGCCGGACCCGCTGAAGCTGATGGGCGGGTTTCTGCTGGTGATGGGGCTGTCCACGCTCGCGGTGATGCTTGTCGCGTTCGGCATCGTCGCCATGCGATCGAGGCAGGGCTACTGGACGACGGTCAAGGCCTTTCAGCCGCTGCTCATGGTGATCATAACGACACGCTCTTCGGTGGCAGCGCTTCCCTGGGTCATCAACCTCCTGGTGGAGCGGCTCAGGTTCAATCAGGTCGTCGTCGAGCTTCTCGCGCCGCTGAACGTGGCACTGCTGCGGACGGGTGCGATCTTCCTTTATGTCAGCGGCGTGATCTTCATCGCCCAGCTCTACGGGCGCACGCTCTCGCTCGGTGATCTCGCCCTGATCGGCGTGTCCTCGTCGCTTCTGGCGCTCACGACGACCGGCATGGCCGGCCTAGTGATCCTGTCGCAGATGTCGATCCTGTGCGGCTACCTGAAGCTGCCCTTCGAGGCCGCCTTCGTGCTGTTTGTCGCGGTCGATGCCGTGTCCGACACGTTCATGACGCTCTCCAGCGTCTGCACCGTCACGGCGACGACCGCAGCGATCGCGCCGCATACAAGGGAGGTGCCGGACACGCATGCCGACGAGGCGGCGATGGAGGAGCCGACCGGCGCGGAGCAGCCGGCGTGACGGAGCGGCTCGAGCTTCGTCTGGGCATCATCGGCGGCCTCGGCCCGCTCGCCTCGGCCGACTTCTATCGCAAGCTCCCCGACCTCACGCCGGCCCGCGTCGACACCGACCACCTGCCGCTCGTGCTGCTCAGCATTCCGCAGCTTCCTGACCGCACCGAGGCGATCCTCAGCGGGTCGGACGCGGTGCTGAAGCAGTTGCTCGTCGCGGTGCGGATGCTGGATTCGTTGGGCGTGGAGAGCATCGCCATGCCGTGCAATACGGCGCATCATTGGTTCGAACGCCTCGCCGCCGAAACCTCGGCCGATCTCGTTCACATTGTCGACAGTGTGGTCGAGGAGATGGGACACGGCTTCGCCGGGCGGCGCGTCGCGGTGCTCGCGACGCCCGGCACGCTGTCGTCCGGCTTCTATCAGGACAGACTGCTCGCTGCCGGATACGAGGTCTGCGTGCCCTCCGCGGCCGACTTCCAGCGGGACGTCAATCGCGCGATCACCGACGTAAAGGCGGGCGATGTCGCCGGCGCGGGCATCGCGCTCGAAAATGCGCTGGCCTCGTGCCGCGAAGCCGGCATCGAGGCGGCGATCCTCGCCTGCACCGAACTCTCCGTCATGTCGCGGGAGGTGGATGGCGCAGGACTGGCGATCTTCGACAGCAACTCCGCACTCGCCATGGCCTGCCTGCGCCGACTGGGCTACGTCGCGGCCGAAGACGCGAACGACGTCCGGCCGGCGTCGCGCAGACGCGCCGGATGAGTGTGCGATTGGTCGACCCGCCGCGCGAGATCACCCTTCCGCGATAGGCCTTGCGCCGGATATCCGTCGGACTACCTTGGGCGTAGGAGATCCTGCGATGACCGAACCGACCGACGAGACCAAGCTCACCCGCACCAAGCGCAAATGGGCGGCCGAAGGAAAGTTCCTGACAGGGAAGGTCGTCCGCGGCGAGCATGAGCGTCTGCCGCCAGGCCAGCATCTCGTGCGCGACTGGCCGATCCTCGACCTCGGCATGACGCCGCAAGTGTCGGAGCAATCGTTTCGGCTCGATGTCACCGGCGCGGTCGAATACCCGGTGAGCTGGAATTTTTCGCAGTTCAAGGCGCAGCCGCAGACGAGCTTCGTCACCGACATCCACTGCGTGACCACCTGGTCGCGCTACGACAACCGCTGGGACGGCGTGTCGACGCGCGATCTGCTCGACATCGTCATGCCGCGGCCGGAGGCGCGCTTCGTCGAGCTGTATTCCAGCGACGGCTACACGACCAACCTGACCATCGAGGACTTCGCGGCGGAAGATGCGATTGTCGCGCACAGCTGGGAAGGCAAGCCGCTGACGCGCGACCATGGCGGGCCGGTGCGCCTCGTGGTGCCGCATCTCTATTTCTGGAAGAGCGCGAAATGGATCAACCGCATCCATTTCCTTGACCGCAACAAGCCCGGCTTCTGGGAGCGCAACGGCTATCACGACCGCGGCGACCCGTGGGAAGAGGAACGCTATTCGTGACGTGCGAACAGCATGTCACCAGGTAACTGGAACCGCTCCGGAGCCGAGAGGAAGGGGGAGAGATGCCAGTCAGCGTGCGTTACATTGTTGAGGATGTCGAAGCGGCGATGGCCTTCTATGTCGAGTCTCTCGGATTTGCCGTGCAAATGCACCCCGCCCCTGGATTCGCGGCGCTGTTGCGCGGCGATCTGAGACTTCTTTTGAACAGTCCCGGAGCCGGCGGCGCCGGACGGTCCATGGCTGACGGCACACAACCGCATCCAGGGGGCTGGAACCGGATCCAGATCGAGGTGGACGATCTTGCCGCAACCGTCGCGACCCTGCGGGGCAAGGGGTGCGTGTTCCGGAGCGAGATCATCGAAGGAAATGGCGGCCGGCAAATCCTGGTCGACGATCCAAGCGGAAACCCGGTCGAGCTGTTTGAACCGAGGCGGAATCGGACATGACGACCGACCGCGTCGAGGCCGAGCCTTCCTCCGCGCACCGCGCACGCGAATTGACGCCCGCCGAGTGGTATAGCGTCTCGGACGCCGGCCACGGCGTCACCCGCATCACCGAGCCTTTCGTCGACCCCTATTACAGCGCCAACCTCTATTTCGTGCGTGGCCGCGACCGCGATCTGCTGGTCGACGCCGGAATGGGCATCATGCCGCTCAGGCCCGTCCTCCCGCTAACCGAGGGCAAGCCGGCGCTGGCGCTGGCTACCCATATCCATTTGGACCATGTCGGGGCGTTGCACGAATTTGCCGACCGCGCAGGCTTGGCCGCGGAAGCGGGTCTCTACGAGACGATGCCCGACGCGGCGACTTATGCCGAGGAGTATCGCGAGCGGGAGATGCCGGTGACGAGGTCGCCTTCCCCGGGTTGGAAGATTGCGGACTATCGCCTGAAACCGGCGCCGCTGACCGAGCTCCTGAAGGAGGGCGACAGGGTCGACCTCGGCGACCGGTCATTCGCCGTGCTCGAACTGCCTGGCCATTCGCCCTGTATCGCGCTGTTGGACGAGGCGAATGGCGTGCTGTTTGCGGGCGATGCGATCTATGACGACCAGCTTCTTGACGACATGCCATGCAGCGACAAGGCCGCCTATCGCGCGACGATGCGCCGGCTGATCGACGAGGTCGACGCCCGGATCGTGTTCGGCGGACATGGTGAACCGTTCGATGGCGAACGCATGCGCGAGATCGCGCGGGGGTATCTTGCAAGGACGTCCGGAAGCTGACGCTCGCTTCTAGTCCGCAAATATTTCTTCGTCATGCGCGATGTCATTGGAGACGACATGATCGAATGAAGTGTGAGCGAGCAGCTTAGGCATGACCGCCCAGAGATCGCGCATGCGGTCAGTATCTTCGTGCAGCCTGTGGGCCTCCTCGCTAGTCAATCCCTCGGCCAGCAGCATCCTGTCGGGATGGTCGGGCAATGGCACCAGTTCGAAATAGAGGCAGCCTGGCTCCTTGCGACTCTCCTCGGCGTGGTGCCGCTCTGCCTCGAGGAATGCCTCCCGTTTGCCCGGCTTGGCAGTGAGGAACCCGACGATGAGCTTCATGAAGGCGCCTCCCCTGTCTGTCCACGAAATCTGCATCGGACCATGCAGCGACGCAAGGAGGCGAATTTTCTGCAGGTGGCACGACCAGACAGAAAAGCCACTTTACTTCCTGCGAGCTCGGTGGATTGATCGACGGAGTGGAGATTCCCTATGACAGTTGAAACTTGGCTCGCCTTCGCCGCCGCATCGACGGTGCTGTTGGTTATACCCGGCCCGACCATCCTGCTCGTCGTCTCTTATGCGCTGGGGCAGGGCTGGCGCACCGCGTTGCCGATGGCCGTCGGCGTGGCGCTCGGCGACTTCACCGCCATGACCCTGTCGATGCTCGGCATCGGCGCGCTGCTGATGGCCTCGGCGACGCTGTTCACCGTGCTCAAATGGATCGGCGCCGCCTATCTCATCTGGTTGGGGATAAAGCTGTTCCGCGCGGGCGGGACACTCGGCGCGGAGCCGCGGCGCGATGCGGCGAGTGCCGCGAAGATGCTGGCGCATGCCTGGCTGGTCACGGCGCTCAATCCCAAGAGCATCACCTTCTTCGTCGCCTTCCTGCCGCAGTTCCTCGACCGCAATGCCG
>VFQN01003460.1_pt1 | contig 22529 bp, 29 predicted proteins | sample 3512371 | NCBI WGS metagenome assembly VFQN01 (sample SAMN10412370, study PRJNA504923) | tailings metagenome | isolation source: Replicate 2 from Balatoc abandoned mine | place: Philippines: Itogon, Benguet | collected 2017-08-28
CTGACCACCACGACCTACTCTACCCAAGACTCTGAAGAACTCGTCGCACTACCTGCTTGTAGTTGGCATACAGTTACCGTGATTGCGCACGGCGGGCTGCATGTGACTAAGGGTCGGAAAAAGTGTTGTTTAAAAATTCATTTATAAAACGCCTGGTTCTAAAGTCCCTCTGGACCAATTGTATGTCCCACTGTTTTGAAGTCCAGGTCAAAACGTTCACACCCTAGCTAGACTGTGCATGGCCAGTGCGTAAGGAGGGGTCGGGATGGAGCATGGTCAGTCCGTGCACAGTAGCACGTGCCTGCCGTGCCTGGCACCATGGCCCTGCACAGGACAGATGCCATGCATGCGCTCTCTCCGGGACACGTGCATTTTAGAGCCAACTTGCACACTGCATAACTCAGGCATATGGTCACCTTTATTACAGCGGCCAAATAAGGCCGCCTGCATTTGCATCATTTATGTCAATTGAGTTCGTGGCGGGGCAAAGCAAGTTTCCTGTAGGGAGTGCGTATAATTGACCAGGTTTAGCACAACAGCGCTTGAGCAAGCTGTTTTCACTGCACGTTCACCATACATCATGCTCAGCATGTGCTGCTTTGCAATATGCAGCATAATTTCCGCTCCTGTTGTTGCTTTTGGTCTCCCAGCCCCCTGCTCACTGCCAGCTGCCCAACGTCACAACCACCAAACCCATGCGGAAGCTCCACTGCCGTACGCCTCCTGCTGCTTAAGCGACGCCTTCCCGTCCCCACGCCTGCCACCGGCCCCTCTGTATCCAGACATGCACTACAACGACTTGGTTCAGAGTGGACCAAGATACACAACCAGAGTTCGGCCCCAAGTGCACTAGCACAACGCGGAGTGAGCGCCCCAATCACGCCCCAAACGAGCCTGCTCCAACAACCGGTCCACAAATGTGGTGCAGGGGACGTGCACCATGTGCATCTGCCGTTTGGGGCTCACGTATAACTGCCATGTTTTGTGGTAACCGTGTCATGCCACCGCGCGAGGCCGTTCCCCAGCCCCTTGCAGCGGGGGACGCAGGCCCACACTAAGCCGGGCAGCGCGTGTCATCATTGCCCCTTGCGTACATGTAACGTGGGACACCAGACATGTGCCGTGCAAGACCGAGTGCAAGGCGACCACAAGCATGCTCTTCCATGAGCACAAGCAGCAAGCCAGGTGCTGGCCCCCCTCCGCAATCACGGATGAGACTCGTCACAGCCGTGCGTGGGGTGCACGGCTTGGAGCCCGGTTTCATATTTCGTCCTCAGAGGGCATTAAGGCACCTGCTCTGCCACTCGGCTATGGGCAGCATGTCGTGTGTTGTGCCCCGCAACGTTCGGAATGCGTGCATCATGCGGCGTCACGTCGCCAGCCGGGTGCACGACCACCCGGCAGTCACCCTGTACCGCACCCCGCCGCGCCGGAAGGGAGAAACGTTTTCTCAGTCCAGCAAGACTCGTCATCGCTCTGAGTAGAGCTCAGATTTGGCTCGTTGTCACCCATGGCGCTGGTTCAGGTCGCGGCGACAGGCGGATCTACCGGTGGTGCGCACCGCAGGCGGCAACGCAGATGCCCCCTTGCCAAGGCCTGGTCCTCTAGTCTGATCATAGCTGCAGGTCCGGTTGCCACTGCATGCCTCATCTTGAAAACTTTTGCTCCTCACAGCCCAGGCTCAGATTTTGGCTCAATGCATTCACCGACGGGCCTTCCTGGACGCTCGCAACTATGTCAAATAAAGGCCTGGCACATGGCAAGGAAAGCACATGCTCCATTTCCGTTTTGTGCGGGTCTTGGCTACTGTCCGTCCTGTCGTATTTTTTGCCATTCAATTTTTGCAAACCGTCTGTTGCTGTTCAGACGCACCTCGTTGGCTCCGAATTGAAACACTCGCCGCAATTCTTAAGCGTAAAAGTCAGTCAAGAGTCTAAAGCAGCACCGAAGTTAGGTTCGCGGTAGTGCGGCAAATTCTTACTGGCTGCGATGCGCACGGAGGCACTCTTACGCCCGATGACCGTTTAAACGTTTAATACACCCACCCCGCTAGCTGAAATGGCTTCGGTAAGGGCGCATTCGTTGGTGCCGCACGGCGCCTTCAGCATGCAACCTACTTTGACTTGCTCACACTCGCAGCCCTGGTAAGAACACCTATTAGAACGGTGCCCATGATTTGTAGGAGGAGCCGCTGGCTTCGTGCTCGGCATTTCTGCCGCTGCAGTTCGCGTCTCCGGTCGTTTCGGACGCGCAGGTGCGCCCCCTCCTTGTGCATCAGCCTGTTGCCATACCCTGACTGGACAACCAGAGTTAGGCCAGGAGCAATCGTTAGCGCTTGTTGGTTGTACAGCAACAACCCCACGTCTGCCGTTTGTCCCCAGAGCGGAGGGTCCATCGCAAAGAGCTACTCTGCACACAGCACTGGCTCCCGCGCGTTGCGGCCCGGCGACTGGCGCCTTGCCGCTGCAGCGGAGACAGGCGGAGGCCCGGTCCATCCGCCCAGCAACAGCTTCATGCTGTCCACCGACAACACCCCCAACATTGACGACGTGCACTCTCCTGCCAGCACGTACCGGGACGGAGCTTCCCAGTGCCGCAGCAACGGCGGTACGCCATCCAGCCTCTCCCCGCTCCAGCCTAGGAACCTGGAGCCGGCAAGTAACACCACGAACTGGGCAGCGAGCAATGCAAAGGGTAAGTAACGGGCCTTCATTGCTGCATGGCAAGCGAAGCAGCTTAAATCTCTGCCAACTTGCGTCAGCATGCACCCCATCCCCGAGGAGCTTGTGCCCGAGCATAGTACGCTAGAGGCTTCCTCACAACTGCTGTTCCCAGCCGTGTTTGTTAACCACCGGTGTTCCTCCTTCCCACAGGCGCCGCAGCCTTTCAGTTCGCAACCCTCCCAATCCAGGCCTCCATTGACTTTGATGCGGGGGTGCCAGCTGACCCTGCCCCCAACTGCGAGCCCTCGCTCAACTGGTGCGCCGCGGAGAGCCCTGACGGCACTGGCGGTGCTGACGGCCACGCTGCTGACGACTTTGACGTTACCATGCAGCCCGAGGGGGGCGGCGAGAGCCCCGCCCTGTCACCCGTGCCGCGGGGCAGTGGCACCGCCTTGCGGCGGGCCGGCTCCATGTCTGACGGGGCGCTGTCCACGCCGGGGTCCGGCGGGTACAACAGCCCTGCCGTGGGCTTTGGGGTGCTGCAGCAGGCCGCCAGCGTGCGATCCAGCGTGGCCAACAACCCCCTGTTCGACCTTGACAGGTGGGCGACGGTGTGCATAGCTCGTTCCCCGGGTGCTTGTGATTGGGTTCGCGGTCGGAGGGACGCCTTGCGGTGGGCGACTAACGCGCGGTCCAGCGTGGCCAACAGCCCGTTGTTGGGTGTGGAGATGTCTTGTCAGCAGCAATGTGGGTTCCTGAAGGTGTTCTCGCTGGGTTCTGGGGTGAGGCGGCGTACTGACTCTGCCTTTGGTCTCACGCGCGTGTCTAGGTAATCTTATATTTGTGCCACCGCTGTGCGGCGCGGCGATACAGCGGGTTGCTTGAGCACACGCCCCTTTCGCTGTGGGATCTGACGCCAGCCATCGTGCACCTATGTGCAACTGCTTTCCACATGCGGTCTTTTCGTGGCTGCGGTTGTCATGGACGCAGGCCTGCCCAGGACAACGCCGACCCGGTAGTCCGGACGCTGGTGCTGTCCCCGCGCACGGACCCACCCGCCTCGCGGCGCACCTCCGGCTCCCGCGACCAGGGCTGGAGCAGCAACGGCTCTTCGCCCGCCCGCAAGGAGCCCACCCCCGTCGCCGTCACACCCACCGCCGCCGCCCCCTCCACGGCGGCCACCGCAACCGCTGCTACGACCCCCGTAGCCAGCGGCATCAGGACTAAGAGCAAGCCGCCGCTTCCGTCCACAGCTGCCAGCCCCCTCCTCCCCCTTCCCACTGTGGCGCTGGAGACCCCCCGTCGCAGCATCAAGAGCCTGTCGGCCATGCTCAGCAACGCCGCGTCGGGTGTTGCCTCCCGCCTGAGGAGCCCGTCCGGCCGCGAGGGGTTGTCGGTCTCGAAGGCACACGGAGCATCTGCTACTCCCATCTCTGGAGCGCCGCAGCACAGCGGCGGGATGGCGCCTTCCCGCGCAGCTGGCGCCGTAGCAGCTACGCCCTGCTCCCACGATGCGGCTGCTAAGCCTCAGCAGCACCAGCAGCTGCCGAACTCAACCCCCACGTGTGCCATCCCGACACGTGGCGAGGCAAGGGGCAGCACCAGCCCTGCTGCGGCAGCTGGCGGTCCGTCCCCCGGGGGCCAATCCCCTGCAAGCAGCTCAAGCAAGGCCTGCAGTGGCAGCAACGGCAGCCCCGTGCAGGACGACACTGGCGGCGGTCGGCGGGGCTTGGACCAGACGCCCCGCAAGAGTGGCAAACCGCAGCCCCAGGGCGCCAAGCTATCTGGCGTGGTGGGGGGCAGCGGCAAGGCCAAGACGAAAGGCCAGGTGTCCGGTGCCAAGCAGGACAGGGATGAGGGTGTTGGGGCTGAGGGTGCAGCGCAGCACTCCCAGGCCGAGCAACGGGCAGCGCAGGAGGCAGCGGCTGTTGCCCGTGCTGGCAGTGGCAATGGTGGCATGCGCGCTACCGCCTGGCGTGCCGTGTCCTGGCTGCTGCTGCTGGCGGTGTGCGTGGGCGGTGGCGTCGTCCTCATGCGCGAGGGGTAGGTTGGGATGGGGGACTTGAGGCTCGGGGCTGCTTGAAACAAGGTGTCCCTACGCGTCTGCTGAATCTCTGTGCTATGGCCTTACGTCAGACGTGCCTTTGCTCCAATGCTTTGCAGGCCAGTGGTGTCGGTTCCGGCGTCTACCACGTTTGCTTTGGGCCGCCTCGGCCCCGTCTGCTTCCCTGAGCGGTACCCTGTCATCAGCACCGGGACGCACAAGGCGCCAGTCCAGGTTGTGGTCTCGGTGGCGTGCCAAGACGCCAGGTGAGCACGCAGTGTATCAAGTGCACCATGTGACTCTTACGTCTGTAAGGAGAAGCTGTACTGTTCCTGTCCTGCGCGTGCCTCGGCCTCGGGCTGGCCACCACGTGTCCAACGGGCCACTGAGTTCGCCCTTGCCTCTCTGCAGGCCCACTGGCTCGGCGCGCTTCCTCGGTCTCTGCTGGCCAGCACCGCCTCATACACCCTGGCTAGACCAGCTGTTGCGGACCCGCCCAGCGCGGTCAGTCGCCGCCGCAACTACCCTGGTCACCTCTGAAGTGGCCCCAACTGCACCGGAGGAGCTGCCGGCTTCTATCGTGGATACTGTCCATCCAGGCACAGCTGCTCCTGCGCCCGAGCCCACGGCCGAGGAGGCTGTCTCGGCCGTGTCGGCTTCGGCTCAAGAGCTCGCGCCGTCGGTAGAGCTTGTTGAAATGGCTGCCGTGGAGGAGCCTGCTGTGGACCAGCCGTCGGTAGTTGCCGCCGAGGAGGAGGTCTTGGTAGCTGCTGTAGTCGAAGAGCATACCGCCATGGCTCCTGCCACCTGCCAGCCGGCGCCGCTGACTTGGAGCCTGCCGGTGGCCCTCCCCTGCGTTGTTGTGGAACCGGAGGGCAATTTCGAGGCCGACAGCAGCTGCAGCTCCCTCGAGATGCTGACGAGCCCCACGGTCCGGCAGCAAGCCCTCGCCGCCTCGGCGCCCTCACCCCTGCAACTTGTGGTTGTGGAGCCCAGTGTCAACGCCGAGCAGGAGGCTATGACTGGCGCGGAGGAGCAACAGCCTGCGGTGACCGCCTCGCCGAGTAGCGATCCTGCTGCCATCGAGCTAGGCCACGCGGGCGCTGCTGCTGGGCCTGTAAGCACCACCTCCGAAACCACACCTGCTGCCCCGGTACCGGCCGAACCGAAGGCTGCACCCCCGGCTGCCCGCCGCTACCTTGGCTGGACCCTGACAGAGATGCTGCTGGGCGGCGTCGCCGCGTGCGCCACCGGGGCCCTGCTGGCAGTGGGCATTGAGCGAGTGGTGCAGCAGCAGGCTGCCGCGGCGGCCCAGCCACGTGCTCACGTAGGGCTGACCAGCGTTGTGGAGGAGCCGGCTGCCCCCGCGGACGTGACGCCGGCCAAGGCGATCACGCGAGAGGACTTCATCGCTACCCCCACGACGCGTATCCTGCACCTCAAGTCGCCGCCACCCACACGCGGTAAGCTTCGTGGACTTCAGCTACTGGGTAGTCGCGCTCGAACCTCCGTTTCCCCCATGGTGAAATAGCCATCTTACCGGTGTGTCTCACGCCTGCATGTACTTGGTCCCCTTTCCAGGCGCTACACCTGCTCAGCAGCCAACGCCCGGGAGCGAGACGCCCGCGGCTGGACGCTACGTATGGCGGGACAACCGGCTTGTGTACGTTGAGGGGCCCTAATAGCCTATGAGGGCTTTGGGGGCTTCTGTTCCTTGCGACCTCTGTCCCTCTGCACAATTGGGTGCAGAGGGTTTGCACTTGTTGCTTGGTTTGTAGGGCTCCTGTGTTACAGTCCCTTGTGTGATGCAGTAATTCGCGGTGTGTACGGCATGACTCGAGTCGGCATGCACGGCCGAATGCTCTCATCTTTATTGTAGCAGGCATGGCGAAAGACTATGGGGGCATGTCGTCGCCGATAAGCGTTTACATACGTGTGACGTGATGGCGAAAGCGCCACGTCGTGGGCAAGCCCACTCGGAGTCAGCAACTGAAGGGTTGATGGGGTCCAAAGAATAGACTTGGCAGATCAACACCGCAGAGTGCTATCCCAAAACACCAGTCGCATGCTGTTGTTTGTACTATTGTTGCAATGCATTGCCTCTCTGTGGCAGCGTGGTGCCACGCGGTGAGGGGCTGTCCTGCACACCTGCCCACATGCGCGCCGTTCGACCCGCACCAACACCGCGCGCGAACAATCTGTCCTGTAAGGCACGGCACACCTGCCGGTGATGCAGCGAGCATCCGTGTCTCCACGCTACCCGGAAAGCAGTGCAACAATGCGACGGTAGAATACAACCTGCCAGCGACAAAACATGGGCACATTGGCTGAACAACACCCACAGCCTGCTCAGTCAGTAGCCATGGTCATTGATACTTCCGACGGGCTTGTGTGACGCGACGCTGACACCGCGCAGCCTGCCCTATCAGCGACGAGCCAACTTGAAGCTACCTAATGCGGACTAGCACCCTTATCTGGCCTTTTCATTTGGCAAACACCTCTGTGGCGTTGCTGTGCGCCGACAGCGGCCGCTCGCGCCTGCTGCCGGTGATGGCCTGGCCGACGCTGGTGGTGTTGTGCAGGCTGCCCGGCCCGTGGCTCATGGTGCCGCTGCCGCTCAGCAGCCGGTCGATGCTGGCCGACGTGGACGACGGGGAGCGACTGTACACGCGCGGCCAGCTGCAAGGGCAAGGAAAGCGAGGAGTGGGCGTCTTAAGTGTCAAAATGTTGGTAGGCAAGGGAAAATCCTGGCCCAGCATAAGTTGCCAAGCTTGGACAGTCTGCATTGCGTGGCGTGCTGGCACTGTTTGGCCATAAGCCACCTGCAGCATTAGAATGTTTTGCGGGACACCAGCAGCACTCACTCCGTGGTGTGCAGGTCCGAGCTGCTGATGCCCAGGTCCTTGAGCGTGATGCCCTTGGCCTCGAGCTTGGCCTCGATGAGGCGCAGGTTGGACACCATGCCCTCCAGCCGTCGCTGCAGCTTGTTGGTGATGCTGAGGGTAGCAGCGGTAGCGATGTCGTTTACGGCCAGACGGTAAGCGAGAACAACGTGAGGGCAGGGTTGCCTCTGCCGTCAGACATCGCCGGCGACAAGAATACCGGCACACAACACTCCACCGCTGCACAACTACACCATCGCACAGCAACCCCTGGGAAGCATTACCAAAATCCTGGGGCCCCCTTTTCCTTTTCCCGCACAGGAACCTGTGTTTGCACTCTTCCAGTGCACCCGCTGGGCCCATCCTCCCACTGACCTCTCCTCTTCCATCTCCAGCAGGTTCTCCAGGTTGACCTTGTCCTGTGAGAAGGACACGCGCCGCACGGCCCAATAAGCCAGATGTCCCGCAAGCGGGCCCATGGGAAATGCCACAGGTAAACGCCGAGGCTGCAGGCTGCAACATAAGCTCCTCCGCTACGGCAGCGAGTTGCTACTGTTGCAACATCAAAAGAGGGTACAGCAGCAGCCAGGGGATGCTTCCCATGCTGTCAGTTGCATAGAGCAACTTGTTCTTGAACCACGCGCAACGGTCACGGCGACATGTGAATGACGCTAACGTAAATCATCAGGTGCTGCAGGTTGCCGCTTGTGCACGCCTTGTGCAAGCTGCCCACCTTGTTGAGCTTGTCCACCGATGCCCCCAGGTCAGCCACCTGCGAGAAGCAGGACCGGGCGCACATGGCGCGCACAACGCTTAGCAGCCAGTGCAGGGCATCGGCCACAGCTGGACGCACAGTATGCCGCGTGGAGTTAGTGCGAGCGGGATGCCACCAACCACGTGTGGCCTTTCGCAGAGCCTGGCCCGGCCGGACATTTGCCTGGTATGCCGATGAAGAGCAGTGTGCCAAAAAGCAACTGTGCCCCTCCCTGTTCCCCCCTCCCGGAAAGTGCCCCGGCTGCCTTAACGCACCTGCCGCTGCAGGTCCGCCTTCTCCTGCGGGGTGGAAGGACATGACACAGGTGCATAACTCATCAGCGTGCGCCAATCCAAAGTCATGGTAGCGACTCGCCTGTACGATCAGCTGTGTTGCGGTACCATGCACCCATCGCCTCTGATCGACGTCGCGGCTTTCCTCGCCCCCTGCCCCGCAGACCAATCAGCATCTCGTGCACATACATCGTTTCTGGGTCCTTTGCCCCCAGCCCTTGCCCGCCTACCTTCTGCAGGCTGAGCTTGTCGCTCGCCAGCTTGTCCACCTGCTTCTGGAGCCGGTTGAGGATGTACTCCTGCTCGCACTCCTGCAGCCAGCACCCACGGCCACAGCAAGCATGACGGTCACGTGGCGATTGACAGTAAAAACATCCCCAACCCAGCGGGCCAGGTGTGGCCAATCAATGGCACTGCCGGTGTGCGTCAAGATGGCGGTCCCCTGCGCCCCCGAATCCCCGCCCGCCACAGTGACCCTTACCGCCGCCTTCAGCGCTGCCGCAACTGCAGGCGCTTTCGCTGTTCCCTAGCAGCGTTGCCCTACCCGCATAGTCCTAGGCACAAGAAAGTGCACACACAAGTGTCCGGCTGTTGCCCATGCACAACGGGTTGCCCCTCACGAGGCCAATCCAGCCGGGCTGTCAGCTGCGTCTTAGCCTCTGCGCCAGCCTCCGCCAGCACGATGAGTGGGCTGCCGCGGCAGCTGACCGCTGCTATAGACGTCTGCTGCCGCCTTCAACGTCAACAGTAAGCCGGAAGGCATCGCCTTTGTCTGCCAGATGCATCCCCGCCCGGCCGCTGCACCTCTGTTCCTGTGCTGCACCTCTGTTGCTGCTATGCTTCGCTGCCGCACTCCTGCCCGGCCACTGCACCCATCAGCTAACCCGCGCCGGGTCGCTGCACCTCCACCCCCGATGGTGCACCCCTCCACCAGCTGCCGCACGCACCAGTTGGTTCTCCAGCTCCACCTTCTCGCTCATCAGTTTGTTCTTCTCCTGTAGCGCACAAGACAGGGACACGCTTCGTTGACTTGAAACAGAATCGTCATGCTAGGCACCAAGGAGAAGAAAAGGCCAGGGCCGCGGGCTGCAGCGGGGTGTCGACGGGGTGCTGCTTGACCGCCTGGGCTTCCGGTCTGGCCATTTGGGTGCATCTGACGTGCCCCACGTGCACATAGCATGACGCCGTATTGACGGGGGACTAAGGTGTAAGGGCATCGTGATGGAGCCCGTCCCATTAACCCCGCGCACAGCCTGTCGGCCGTGCTGCCGCCAGCGCAACACCGAGCGGTGTGACAGCGCTGCTGTGTCGGCACGCCAGTCCGTCCCTGCCTAAGCCCAAACGCCCTCACCACCTATTAAAGCGCTTCACCGATATGTGTGGACTATCTCATCACTTGAGGTCCCTCCTAACATGTGCGCACCCACCACGCTGAGCTGCTCGATGGCCTTCCGCAGCTTGTTGACAACGTACTCCTGCAGCAAACGCAGGTCAAGTTACAACGTTTGCTGCAGCACACGTCAGACTGTAAAGGCTACTCATATCCCCACTGCGTCTGGCAACTATGACACCTAGGTCGTAAGGGTTATGACTCCGCACCTGCTCCGCCTCCAGGCGGTTCTCCAGGTCCACCTTTTCCTTTGCAAGCTGCACATTGCAGAAGGGACTTGATATCAGTACTTATCTCGCGCGGACGCTGCACTGGGGTTCCGCAACCAAAAAGCAATTCCGCTAGCCCCACCTTCTCCAGCCGCTTCTGCAGCGTGTTCGCTAGGAACTCCTCCTCTTGTGCAACCTGCAATAGTAAAAGGGGCCGTTTCCCCGTTGTGAGCTCAGCCGAAATATCACGTCGGCAACCGCACTGCCTAGCAGAAGAGCCGACGGAGCCCAGCTTTGTGCCGGCATCCCACCTCGCTAGCTAGGACTGCTTTCTCCTTCTTCAGCTGGTCCAACCGCTTCATTAGCTTGTTGGTAATGTACTCCTCCTCCTGCTCGATTTGCTTTTGCTGCGAGCGTAAGCACGATGCAATTCGAGAAACGACGCTTGTTAGCCAATTGCATGCTCCAGATCAGCACTCGACAGCAGAAGCTGCCAACACCCTCCTGCTGACAGGACGAGGAATGCAGAGCTCACACCTGGCACACTTACAACGACTACGTTGTGCTCCTTGGCGAGCCTTAGCTCCTCTGCTAGACCATCGGCCCTCCTGCGCTCATAGTCGGCCTGTATGCACGGAGGAAAGGACTCCGTGTCCTGCATGAGGGGGGCTGGGCCAACGGTGCGCCACCCAGCGCGTCACCTGCTCCTTGATCTTTTTGAGCTTAGCCACTAGCTCCTCTTTAGGGAGCGCGAGCAGGTCCTCCATGATTAGCGGAAGAGCTCTTAAGCGGAACTCCGTGAACTCGCTGGCATTAAGCACAATTGCAAGCTTAGCTAGCCTGAGAAGACTTTGTAAGATTTACGTCGGATGTATACTGTGTTGCCAAAGCTATGCTTGGAATACCTGCAATGTGTCACCGGACCCTGCTGGGATCCGGAGCCGATCCCTTCAAGAACTCTGCTGATCAGGACAGCATAGCAGGAATACTAATGCGTTTAAAAGGGGTATGTGTACAAAGTGCGTCAATTACCGCCTTGTCCAGCAGTTGATATCCTGAACTGACCGAGAACTAGGAGGCTCCGAAGAAGAGGTAGAAGAACTAAAATGGCGGCCAATGTCGCAAAGGTAGAGACTTGAAAGCGTCGCCAGGCTCTGCCTGCCTGTGCACCGCCCAACTCTGGAGGCTTCCACCCTCCCCTCCCCCAGACGCTGGCCCGGATAAAAGGCACCGTGGAGTCTGGAGCCTACTATGAAGCGCAGCAGATGTATAAAACATCGTATCATCGCTGCAAGGCGAGGGGCCAGGTGATGGAGTCCTACCAAATCCTGCAGGTACGCTAGGGGCTGGGTGGGTGGCGGGGTGGGGGGTGAAAGGGGGGTTGAGCGCGGGCGAACCTCCTACGCTCCCGCCTAGCGCGAGGGGAAGGCCCTCCCGACTGGGAGCACTATCTTATCGCCCTGTAGGAACTGCGAACGCCATCTAGCAAGCCAACGGCGTTGCATACCGCGTATGCGCCTGTGCTCAGCCTGCGCCTGGCGCTCTGGAGTGCTGCCATGCATCCCCTCTCGCGAGCGCGTCCCATCCCCACGCCCAGGGACATTGCCCCACAACCTGTCCTGCACGCACATGCTCTCCATGTTGCGTCCCTGATGGTCTACTGCATCTGCTGTGGGCTTTGGACCTGTGCAGGAGGGGGCGGTCACGCAGCTAACCCACGGCCAAGTCACGTGCGGCGTGGAGCTAGGGACACTACTCGTGGAGGTGGGTGCGTGCGGTACGGAGAGCCATGGGTGACAATCCAGCCTCCAGCATAGCGCTATAGGTTGGTGTTGGAGGTGGTTCGGTGTGGCGCGTCCGGTCGGGGCCTGCGCGTGTGGACCATGGTTCAAAGCAGGAGGCGAGGGGCGGTAACGGGCCAGTGGCACTGGGGCTGTGACCGCCATCACTCGGCAAGCACTGCTCGCTGCCCCGTGGCTTGTTTCCCGCCGTCGTGACGCAGGCTGCCGCTGTAGCTGCGGCGGTGGTCCTTGTCAGGGAACACCTGCAGTTGACGATGACGTGGCTGACAACAGCCAGCCACTCCAACCAGTGCCCCCCCCCCCCGCCAGTTTACAGCATCTCAACTGGCATACCCTTCTGCGCCTTGCACCCCGGCTCCGTGCAGGCGTATGCGGCCGGCGGGGTGCCCCCAGGCGTGACGGCCGTTGAGAACCTGCTGTCCATCATCAACGCGTTCCCGCCACCGGACAAGCAGCAGCCGGCTTCCGGGTCAGCAGCAGCGGCAGCAGCTGCCGCCGCGGGGCCCAACTCCCCATCCGTGGACGAGTGCGCCCGGTTCGTGACGGCCGCAGTCAAGTGGGCGCACAAGTGAGTGGCTCTCAGAGCATGGCAATCGCGGGGTGACCGGGGTAGGGTACCGTATTGGTCGTCTCCGGGCAGAGCACGCTGTTACGGCACAAGACCAGCGCACTTCTGCCTCCATTTAACCAGCACTGAAGGAACAAGGTTTCGCTCTGCTCGCTCTAACGCGTGTCACGAGCTCCAGCCGCCCTCCCCTACGCCCTACCCTCACGCTCTCTCAATGCCGCTGCTTTGCCCGTATGACGGCTGCAGGAACGGCACGGCAGATGCGCCCCGGCCGCTGCACGCTGCGTTCGCGCGCTACCTGTGGCGCTCGTTCGGGCCTGTGGGCCTGGGGCGCGCGCTGCCGCACTTCGTCCGCGGCGACGACCCCAACACCTTCGCACAGGGTACGGCACTGGAGCCCACCGGCTGGCACCCCCAAGCGCACATGCCACAACTGAACTACTGCACTCTGCACGTTGCATGGACAGTCGCCGGGCGCAGAGCGATGCGCTGCGTAGCGCGTGCTCAATTCTTGATGGTCTTTAAGGCTCGTGGCCACAACAATCTCTTGCGGTTTCCTGCGGCCTACGCTCATGCGTTGTGAGCAAAGACTGGGACGCATGTACGTGTGACCAGTTCCACCCGTGCGCTGCGCAGCGCTGCACACGTGCTCCAGGGACGGCCCCACCTCGGAGGTGGACCTGTGGCTGCTGAGGGGCGTGCTGCAGGTGGGTGTTGGTCGTTGTGGTGCAGGGATACGGTGTGATGCTGCGTGCTGCAGGTGTGGGGGCCTGCCTGCGGGTGTGAGCAGGACCCGTGTGCCACACGGCATCATCACAAAGGTTGTGGAGCTGCGAACTTGTGTAGTGGGGGTTATTGGTGCCGGACTGCATTAGCGTCCAGGTGGTTACCATGCAGCGGCTACGGTAGTGCCTTTGCCCACCTGACAATTGCTTCTTGGCGTTACGGCCCCTTGTCACTCCTGCTATGCGCCTGCCCGCTGGGACCATCTCAAATACATTGCCACAACGCGTACGGTGCCGTACCGCAGGTGCTGTCCGCGGCGCGCACCCAGACGCGCATCCTGCACACGCTGCTGGCCCGGGGGCTGCACGACGCGTTCGTGTCCCTAGGAGCCGGCGGCGGCGGGGGCGGGCTGGACACGCCCACCACGCACTTCACGGAGCTCATGCTGCAGGCAGGTGGCCGGGGGCAAGCTTCAATTTGCTGCACAAAGGATCACCTCGTTGGCCATGTGTTTTGCTTACTGTACCTGTACTTAGGGTATGTGGTCTGGGGCGCGGACCGATTGCACTCTCCTTCCTGCACACGGCCGCGTGCGTACCCCTGGACGTGCCAGAGTGGCCAACGGATCCGGGATGCAGGGACACACGGCCGTTGCATACAAGCACGACATGACCCCCCGGCTCAGTCGTGCACTGATGCCACTTGCGTACCTCAACCTCCGTGTACCAGCTTGGACTCCTCGCTGCTCCGCCGTGCGGCTGTATTATGTCAACTTTCCTTGCTCCCAATTCCGCTCCCGAGCAGTCTGTGGAGCACATTCCCCACCCGCGGGCGCTGGACTCGTGGCGCCTGCTGCGGGACCGCTACGGCCAGGGCGTGCTGCGGCGGGACGAGTCGCTGGGGGCCATGGCGGACAGCGTGGAGGCGGTGTTCTTCGGCGTGCGTAGGGAAGGGGGCGACGGGCCCCTCGGGGGCCTACTGGGCGGCCTGCTCAAATCGCTCACGGAGGCGGCGTAGGGGCGTGGGTGCATTGTGACCGACGGTGTTGTTGCAGGTTGTTGGCGGTAGCGAAGGGGCCAGGATAGGGCAGGAGGTGTCTGAGCGGGTTGCGTGGCTGGGTTGAGCGGGGCAGGGGGGCGGTACGGTGTGGGATGTTGCCAGGCCTGGGAGTTGGCGCGTGGACGGGCTGGCGGCACGCAGCTGAAGTGCACATGACATGGCATGGAAAGGAGGATATGCTGTACAGCTGGCACGGTTGGCGTCAGTATGAATGAGCAATAATCCTGACGCCCGCGCCTGCTTCAGCGTTCAGGGCAACAGGGGGTGGCCTTCTGCCGTTCTGGTGGTTACCAAGTTGTCACATCCTGCTGCACCGAAACCACCCCACCACCTAGCCAAGGCTAGTGTAATAATGAAAAGGTTAAAATTGCGGCCCAACCATTCATAACAAGTCTGCGCACTACGGCATGTTTAAGTATTTTCGCGATGGACAGCGAAGGACAGCTGCAGGTTCCGACCAGGCCTTCCAAGACATACACAGCTAGCATCAGTTGTTATTACATGTAGCAATACTAGCTGTTCGCGACTTTGTCGCCGGAGAATGCGGCCAAGGGAGGGTCCAGCGCTCGCGCGTTGGCGAGAAGCCTCGCAGCGCGCAGTGGAGACGACCAAAAGCACCGGGGAATGGTTCATGGAATACCTGGCGCAAGGAGGTACGTCTTCCCACAATTAGCCCCAAGGCTCCGTGTTTGCTCGGCGTCGTGGGGCCCGGGCGCTAAGGGCCGGTCTTGGGGTGCGGGTCAGCGCAGGCCCGGATGCCATCAAGTCGCTCCAGGCCACCGTGCGCCGGCTCCAGGGGCAGCTGGAGGAGATGAGGCAGGATGGGCGGCTGGAGAGGTTCAGGAAGCTGCAGAAGGACCTGGAGGTGGGTGGGTTAAGACGGTTTCAGGGCATTGCTAGGTGGGTTTTTGGCTGCCGAGCCATAGAGCCTGACTGGCGCTGTGGTCGCCAGGATGCTGCGCGCTGCCACTTGCAAACGTTGCACTGTAAACAATGGAGGCAGGTGTCGGGAAGGCTGCGGGGCTTGATACAGGAAGGGTCAAGAGGTAACGAGCGTTCTGCCCGCGCCCTCTCGTGCCCGCACGGCAGGAAGCGGACAAGGTGTGCGCCAGCCTCAGGCAGTACATCATCACCCAGTGCGAAATGCCAGAGGACCAGGTGGGCAAGGGCTGTGTTGGATCACAATTACTCCAGGGTTCCTCCCTGGTTTTGTCGGATCGTGTTGAGTTGGGAATGCTGTGCCGTAAACGCAGGAGCTGCATTGCGAACGTCCTCTTGTCGTTTTGGGTCCAAGCGCATCCTTGCAGTCGCTCCCTTGCGAAGGCCTGCGGAGTAAGGTTTTGTTACGGTCGGTATAACGCGCCGCATGGCTAAGCCGGTTCCATAACCAATGTGTACTCCCTTGCCGTTGCTCGTGGCCCCACGCCTCTGTGTCCAGGTTGATGCCTGGCTCCACAAGAAGCTGTTCAAAGCCAGCACGCTGTACGGCGCATCCAGGTCGGTTGGCGGTCTCCACAGCCATACACCCCTGCCTGGATCCGTAGACATGCTATCTATGCGGCTTTGACTGGACGTCCGCTTCCATCAGCACACTGTAAGGGGCGTCATTGTAGCTGCGGCATTGGCGGCGCGGTTTGCATAGCTCGCCCCGTCCTGTTCCACCAAAACCCTGACCGAAACCGTATGGTACTCTGCGCCCCAACATAGCTTTATTTGTGTGGTGGGCGGCTCTTATCAATGCCATCCCCCTTCTATCCCCCTACAGGGAGCTGCTGCTGCGCGAGAACCGCATCCTGCGCTCCCAGCTGGAGGAGCACCTGGTCACCAGCAGGACGTCCAGGGCGGCGGCAGGGGGGCCGGGCGCGGCGGGGTCGCCTGCTGGGCCGGGGGCGGGGCTGGGGCCCGGTGGTGGCCGCTCCCCCATGGCGGAGAGCAAGCTGCGGCAGGCGCGCATGCTGCAGGTGGGCGTAGGGCCAGGGCAGCAGGCGAGGGGAGAGCGCAGAGCGCGTTTGGACCGGCAGTGTGCCGGAACGCCTGCTCGGATCCGGGGTGGAGGCCTTCCTTTGTGATGACGCTCAGCAGCACGTGGTCACGGCTACCCGTCTTGTACCTACTTACGTCCACTACACACCGGTACATACCCCAGTAACCCCCATGTGTGTGAAGACGGCTGGACGGCTGCTGTGCGCCTACACGGTGCCGCGTTCCGTCCAATCCCCCATTTGCAGCATTGCCACCGCCACGGTGACCCGTGGCGACCAAACCCTCTGCCCCCCGGCCCCAGGGCCCCCACATGGAGGTGGTGGGGCGGCTGCTGGACGCCAACGGGGAGCTGGCGGCGGCGGAGCGCGGCTTCCAGCTGCCCAGCGTGCGGCACGCGGAGGTGGAGGTGAGGCGGGGGGGGCGGGGGGGGCGCAGGGCCCCGGCACGTGGAAGGAGGCATGGGTAGGAGCAGACGGCAGCTTACAACCACCCAGCGTGCGGCACGCGGAAGGGGTGGTGAAAGGAAGCGGAGGGCGTCAACGGCAAGCTTGTATCACATGCACAATGGCCGCGCCGCCGGGTTGACCAGCTGGGGCCCTGACAACCCCGACACCACCTCCGTGGGCAACAGACACCGGCGCGCACTATGCCCCCTACCATAACTCCAGGCAGGCGACCGTCCCCGCAAAGGCACAACTGGACAAGCACGCACACCTTCCCCAGCGCAACTAGGTCTCTGTACACAACCCGGCGCTGCATCTTCCTTACCAACCCCCTCCAGGCCGATGACGGCTCCCGCCGCCTGATCGCCACGCTGGAGGGCCAGGTGGCGGTGCTGGCCGGCCAGAAGGTGGCGCTGCTGTCCGAGGTGGCGGGCCTGAAGCAGCAGAACGGGCTGCTGGACATGAAGCTGGAGGCGGCGCACGACCAGCTGGTGGAGATGCGGCGGCAGAAGACCGACATGCTGGCGCACCAGGACAACCTGTGAGTGCTGGCAAGACGATTGCATGTCAAGGGCGATGCGGTGATATCTTGTTGAATATCACAGCGTGCTGCGGGTTGTGGAGCTAGAGGCGGGCGTGTTGCCAACCTGGTGAGCAAAGGCGGCAGAGGGCGGACCTGCTACTGCGCCAGGACCACCTGTGGGTTACCAGTACCTTTAAGCCGTCTCCACACTCTCACCCACTGGTGCCTTGGCCCTCGTTGGGCACACTCAACGACTGGTCTCACTTCCGTTACCGTGTACATGCTGCCACAGCTCCAAGGACCTGCAGTGTCACCTGCTAGCGAGCGCATCTGGGCGCAGAGAAGGGGCACTGTTCCCGCCTTTCTCAACTTGGCCCTGCCCCTGTCCAGCCCTTGCGTCTCCAGCACTTGCGAGACCACCTGCTCGCGCCGGCCAATCGCTCCCCATTTAGCACACAATTACAGGTAATTTCTTTGGTTCTCATACTCCACGGGCTGATGCCGCCACTTGCGCCTTCCTACCTCCGTTGCAGCTCCAAGGACCTGCGCGACCACCTGCTGGCGGAGGCCAAGCGCGCTGACGCCGGGGAGCTGGCGGCGGCGGAGGCGCGGGCGGCGGAGGCGACGGCGCGGCAGGCGGCGGAGGCGGCGCGTGCCAGCATGGAGAAGGCGCTGGCGGAGGCGCAGGCCATGCAAGCGGCGCTGCAGGAGAAGACGGCGCAGGTGCTGCACGTACACTGCAAACTTGGCGTTCCACACCACCGTTAAGCCTGCCTGTTTGCAGCAATGGGCCCCCATAAGGACAATAGTCAGTTGCCACCTTTCCCACCTGTATTTATTCCAATGGTCGTCAGCATTCACACTCACGGCACAGGGACGTGAGCCTCTGTCAGTGAGACGAGTCGTGGAGACAATGCCGCACAGGTCCGCACGCTGCGCGGCTGGTTTGTTCCTGCAGCTGTCCACGCAAACTGAATGCCACCTTAAAACGCTTTGCACACAACCACGCACACTTACATCCTTCGAGCCCCAGGTCGACACGCTGCGCGGACTGTACCTGGAGCTGCGTGAGACGCTGGAGGCGCTGGCTGGGGACGTGGCCAGCGGGCAGCAGGAGGCGGCGCGCAGGATGCTGGCGGCCACACGGGAGCAGCTGGACGCACACAGGACGCTGCTGGAGGGTGGGTGCAGGATGGCTGAGCCGTTTCCCAGTACAATAGTCCCCAACCGCGTCCGTGCAAACAGCCGCCCTTCCCTTCCCGCTTCCTGATGAGGCTATGCGCGTCACCATGCTGCCAACAGCGTATCGGCGCACCTTGGCTAAAACGACGGCCCCTAGCCCCATTCCGCTCCTTTGCTTCCACGACACCAACGTTTGCACGGACGTACGCCACTCTTCATAAGCATTACCGTCCGGCCATCGGGGCGCCCTCATTGCAGACGTCAAGGGCAGCGCGGTCGCTGCCCACCGCGCCGCCCAGACCGCCACGGCGCACGTCACGGAGCTGGCGGCGCAGCAGCGGGCGCTGGCTGCGGAGGCGCAGACGGTGAATGTGGCCGCCACCACCACGCTGGGGGCGCTGGAGCGGCAGCTGGGCGCCACGCAGCAGCTGCTGGCGCACAGCGAGGCGGACAGGGCGCGCATCGCACGGCAGGCCATTGCGGCCCGCGCACTGGAGCGCATCGAGGTAAGGAGGGGCTGCTTGCGAGCTGGTACACGCGCTGCAGGAGCAATCCACTAGAGTATCTTACGAAAGAGCCCGCAACTGAGGTGCTGGAGCCGGCGCCGCCCGCTGCCCCTTGACACCTGCCCTCTGCGTCCTTCTTAACACACGTCCACGCCCACGCGCCCTGCAGGACAAGCGGCACGAGCGCACTGTCAAGCTGCTGCTGCACGAGGTGCCGGAGGTGGTGGCGGGCCGCCTGCAGCCCAAGCTGGAGGCGCTGGCGGACGGCGCGCAGGCGCTGGCGGACGAGGCGGGCAGGGCCACGGACCAGCTGGCGGCGGGGGGCGCGGGGCAGGGCGCAGGTGGGCAGGGCGGAGCCTCGTTGTGGGTCATTGCACCGCAGAATTAGCCAACTCCCCGCTGCCAGCAGCTCCAGTCGTGCCCTCGCTCCCTCGCTTCCACACCTGCTCTGCTACCTCGCATGCATGCCTTACATCGTCCACACAAGAGTTCCCTGAAAACCCTGAGTTCCCTCCCCTTCCCGCCGCTTAAATCCCCCTGGCCCCCACCAGGCGCCCCGCTGCTGCACGCCCCCATGGTGCCAGACGTGGCGGACGACGCCACCTCCCAGCTGCTAACACACAGCCGCCTGCTGCGATCACAGCTGCACCAGCTGGCAGGTGGGGCTCCCGGGCCAGGCCCCGCCCTCAACGCCGCCTCCCTCTTCCGCGCCCTGCCCCCCGGCCTGGGGCCCCTACCCGACTCCAGCGACCATGTGATGCCACCCGCCACTATCAATAGCACCGAGAGGGCAGGGCTGGTGCACAGACCCGGGCCCGGGGAGGTGGAGGTGGCCTGGGAGCCGCCGTACCCGACCTCCCCTTCCGCCATGACTTACCAGCTGCCGTACAGGCCGTCCGCCGCACCGCCGCCGGGCATGCCGTACCCCATGCAGCTGTCGTACAGGTCGGGGCCGAGGGCGTCTGGGACGCAGGGGGGCGGCGGCGTGCGGCCCCTGACCATGGAGCTGGCCATGCGGCCTGTGGGGCCACCTGCACAGCCCATGGTGCAGCCGCCACCCCACCCGCGCCACTCCCATGTCAACCTGGTACTCCAGCTGCAAGACCCACAAGGACCAGCAGCAGGGCAGGCCGCCCTAGGGCCCGCTGGCGGGCTCGCGGGTTACCACCCTCCTGGGCCACCCGGGCCCCACCAGGCGTGGGCGCACAGCTTGCCGTACGGGCAGCAGCAGTACGGGCCGCCGAGCCACCAACACGTCAACATGGTGCTACAGCTGCAGGACCCACCAAGGGGACCCCACGAAGCGTACGGCAGAGAGATGCACAGTTCCTCGGGGAGGCCGGCGTTAGAGATTGGAGGAGGCGGGCAGGTGCTGGGGCCGGTGCCGCCACCAGACGGACAAGCGCAGGGTCCGGGACACACGGGGGGACAGCCGCATGACCCCCGGTTGCCATCCAAGCCTCCGTCATATGCTGAGTCGCAGCACGTGCGGCCCTTCTACGTGGACCAGCTGCGCCAGTCGGTGGGGGACGAGCTGCCTGGCCTCATGCAGCAACAGCAAGGGCAGCAGGAGCTGAAGTCCGGGCCGGCGCCAGGCGTGGCGACGCCGCTGCACCCTCCCGCAAGCGGCGGCGGAGCGGAGGCAGCCCCAGGAGGCAGCAGCCGCATGCCGCCTGCCCCCGGCGGCACCTCTCAGCAGCAGGGGGTGACGCAGGCGACCATCCCACAAGTGGTGGGCGGGCCGCTGCAGCCCCACCCAGCAGGGGGTACACCCCATGCATCCCCTGCCCTGGCGGCGGGGGCCCCGGAGCCTCCCGAGAGCCCCGACAGCGGTGTCAGGCAGCCACCCCTACGGCTGCACCTGGAGGAGGGGCCCGGCCCTGGTCCTGGGCCGGGTGCTGCAACGGCGGGAGCAGCAGGGGGCAGCCAGCAGCTGCCGCAGGGCGCAGGCCGGCCGCCGGTACCCGACAGCCCTGACAGCGGCGTGCGGGGGCCGCCCCTGCGGCTGCACCTACAGGAGGGGGCCGGCGCTGTACCGGCACGTGGGCCTGAGGTAGCGCCTGCGGCAGCTGCGGGAGGCGCGGCGGTGGGTGGCGCAGCAGGAGGGGGCCAGCCTCGGCCGGTCCCAAGGGCTGCGGACCCGGAGAGTCCCGTTGGGGGAGTGCGGCAGCCGCCGCTGAGGCTGCACCTGCAGGACGGGGCACGGGGGACGCCGCTGGGAGCGCTACAGCCGGGGCAGGGGCAGGGGCAGGGGCAGGGGCAGCAGGGCGCTGGCGCGCAGGTTAGGGAAGGGCAGGCCGCGGGGGCGGAGGGGATGGACGGGGAGGGTACGAAGCCTGGTGGTGAGGGGTCACGGCTGCCGGCGTCCCGCGTGCCCAGCGCCACCCCTTCGCGCCGTGGGGCTGCAAGTGTTCTAGGTGGTGCTGGAGCAGGTGGTGGTGCCGTAGCTGGGGCCCCGCCCGCTGCACCCCTGGTCGCGGCTGCGGCAGCGGCAGCCAATGGAAGGTCGGAGATCCAGCCGGCACATGACCCGCAGGCGGGGGCGGACGCGGGGCCCGGGTCGCGGCCTGATCAGGACGCCAAGGGCCCGGTGGCGGCGGCGGAGACGGAGGCGCACGTGTGGGTGCCGTCCGCTGCGCTGCTTGAGGCGTTTAAGGCCGCGCAGGCTAGGAGGAGCGCGGGGGAGCCGTGGGGGGCAGGGGTAGGGCCAGGGGCGGGAGCACGGGTGGGGCCTGAGGCAGGCGTGGGTGGCAAGCAGTAGTGGGGCGTAGAGTGGCTTCTCGTGTAGGGCTGCAGTAGCCGTGGGGGACGGGGGAAGGTTTGTGTGGCTGGCATGACGGGAGTGGGGGTGGGGCGATAGCGGCTGGGCAAGGATTCCATCAGGGCGGTATTGCGGAGGCGCAACCGCTGGCCTCCATCGTAGTACCGTATGCGCTCGTGTGAGGACGAGCCGGGAAGGTAGTGGTGCGGGTGCGGGGGCACTGGGAGGAGGGAAGGGGAGCAGTTGATGCCATACGGTAGTATGGCGCTGTCGCTCCTGGCGTGCAGCAGCAGGTCTATCAGGTGGCATCCAGGTAGCGACCAGAGCTTGACGGACTGCAACACGCGCTCAAGAGGAAACGGTGCCGGCTGATTCAGGACTTGGGCGGTCCCACTGTAAGCTGTCCAGCTGGGTACTTAGGTTGAGAAATTGCAGTCTGTAACAGGGCAGGCGGGCTGCTGCAGCCGCCACCAGTCGCCACATCATGGCCGCAACGCCCGAAACGCCAATGCGCACACACCTAGCCTCGTGGCCTGTCTGACTCGGCCTTAGGCGTAGGTGCAGGCTAGTTGAAGGCCCGAAGTACTACGTATCAGGACGGCGCTACCGGTGCCAGTGTTTCTCATTGCAGCGCACTCTCTCCTCGTACGTACAGCCTCTCCCACAACCGTAACGTCTCCAATATATGTATGGATTTACAGTTTTGGTCCCCTTCCAGAGCCCAGCCCAGTCCCGCTCGGG
>VFQN01003461.1_pt1 | contig 22523 bp, 22 predicted proteins | sample 3512371 | NCBI WGS metagenome assembly VFQN01 (sample SAMN10412370, study PRJNA504923) | tailings metagenome | isolation source: Replicate 2 from Balatoc abandoned mine | place: Philippines: Itogon, Benguet | collected 2017-08-28
ATCGGCGCAGAGCGACAGCCTACCTCTGACTGCCGCCAATCTTTGCAACAGAGCCGAACGGCGCAAGCATCGGCTGCAGGGCTGGCCGTTCGAGATCCAGCGCCTCGGCAACAGTCAGCTCCTTCTGCTCGGGATGCGCGTGCGTTGCGGCCCAGCGCAGGCACTCAGCTTCCAGCCAACCGTTGAGCTCCTCGATGCTGGCAAAGCGCAGGCGAGGCTGGAAGAAGCGGCCCCGGATGGTCTGCACCTGGTGTTCAACCTGACCCTTCTCCCATCCCGCAGCCGGCGAGCAGGCCGTGGGCTCGACCATGTAATGATCGGCCATGACCAGAAAGCGGCGGTTGAACACCCGCTCCTTGCCGACGAACACGGTGGTGACCGCGGTCTTCATGTTATCGTAGATGCCGCGCAGAGGAACACCGCCGAAGAAGGCAAAGCCGCGCGCATGCGCGTCGAACACCATCTCCTGCGTCTCGCGCGGATAGGCCCTGACGTAGACCGCCCGCGACGCGCACAGCCGCATCTGCGCCACCTTCACCCGCATCGGCTTGCCCGCGATCTCCACATCCTCGTGGCTCCAGTCGAACTGGTAAGCCTCGCCAGGCTTGAACATGAGCGGGATGAAGGCAGGCGCGCCATCACCCGCATCCTTGCGCCGCGCTTCCGTCCAGCGCCGGGCGTAGCGCCGGACCGCGTCGTAGGATCCCTCGAACCCCTCACGGCACAGCAGATCATGGATCCGGGTCATGCGCAGCCGGTCACGCCGGTGCCGGGCCTCGTTCTCCGTCAGCAGCACGTCGAGCCGCTCCTGGAACGGCCCAAGCCGGGGCAGCGGTTGAACCGTGCGGCGATAATCGAATGCGCCTTCCGGCGCCCGGATCGCTTTGCGCACCACCTTGCGCGACAGCCGCAGATCCCGCGCAATCGCCTTGATCGCCTTCCCGCTCGCGTGCTCCCGCCGTATCCGAACAACCGTCTCCACCACCAACATCCCGATCTCACCACCTGGAAAACCAGGCAGTCCGCTACACCATCAGAATGAGGGGTCCCTTTTAGACGCCGATCACCCCGCTAACGGGGGCCCTTTTGCACGCCGGTCCACAAGCGCGAGGGCGGGAAAGCCGGTTGGCTTCGGCTACAGAAGCTTTACTGAGCTAGGCCATCATCTCATCCACCAGCACCCTGAGCTGCTTCTCGCTTTCGGCCACATGCTCCGCAGATTTGGAACGAGAGAAGCGCTGTATCGCGACGATCGGACGGGCAAGCTGAAGGCAAAGCTTGAGGCGGTGCGGCCCGACCTGCTCCATGATCTGAAATACAGGATGGCAGAGGATGAGGAGCGTTTGTGCGCGTTTCTTTCCATGGGAGCATCGCGAAAGGCACGACCCGACAACGACAATCGCGACCAGCAAGGACGCGAGGCGGCATAAGCTGACCACTGCCAGCACAGGACACGACTAATGGGATTTCTTGCGCTCGTATCGGCTGCAACCTTTGTCTGCACGCCCGTTGCCGTCTGGGACGGAGATGGCCCGATCTGGTGCAAGGAGGGGCCGAAGATCCGGATCGCCGGCATCGCAGCCCGCGAAATGGATGGGACCTGCTCGCGAGGGCACCCATGCCCGTCGTCCTCTGCAGTGGCGGCCAGAGATGCCTTGGTTCGTTTGCTAGGTGGACCGAAGGGCCAGCGCGACAGTGGTCACATCATCGTGCGGGCGCCAGCGATGCGATGTTCATCGGACGGGCAGAGCTACGGCCGTACCGTTGCCAGTTGCAGGCTTTCTGATGGTCGAGACCTCGCTCAAGCCATGCTGGCCACAAAGACAGTCTTGGCTTGGCGTTGAATTTCACAGAACGGATCGTTATGCCGACTTGATTTGCCGCGAATATGTCGCGGAGACTTTGGGCGACTATATCCCTGCGCATCTCGTCTATGTTCAACCAAGGATGGAGCGCGAGAGATCCGCTAAGGTGCCTGCGTCAAGGCGAGCAGATATGGCATCCTTCTGCAACAAATCTTCGGTCAGGTAAGGATGGAACTTCTCGAATATCAAGTTGGGCGAGTGCGCGAAAAGGTCCACTTCATTGCCATCCGCGAGGCCAGACAAGGCGTCGATCAACGGTGGGCTTTCGTCCTTACCAAACACTTCTAGAAACCCGTCGTATGCCTGCACTGTAAAGCTGTGCGCGCGTAACGCCAGCGCCAACGTCGTCGTTCGAACAGTTCCGGCTCGGGTGGCTAGCACAGCTGCAGCATCGCCGAGGTCAGCAATCCGCCCAGGCGCAAACCGCATTTGAGCATAATTGGTCCGTGCTTCCTCGAGCAGAACAGAGGCTTCGGCGTCCAGATAAATCGGTCGCCTCTGGCTTTCCAATAGGTCGAACATGCGCTCAATTACGCGGTCGTGGATATTGCCAGGATCGCCCCCGAAGAGGGGCGGCACTCCGGCCTTCGCGGGTGTCACCATGATGACACGATCTCTGTCGAGAACCTCCATGACTAGCCACCGCCTCCCTGAAAAAATGAGCAGCATTCCCGGTGCGATCATATTGTCGATGGGAAGTGTTCCGAGCTCCTTGCCGTCCCAGATCAGCCGGTATTCCTCGGGTGTTTGGAACACGGCATAGAAACTGTAGTGCTCCACCAGCTTTTCGCCATTCGGACCAAGCAGCAGCAGCCCATCACCGGCTTGCTCAATAAGCCCGATCTCAGCGCGGCCGAGGGCTCGCAAGACATCCAGAAATTGCCGCGTATCGACCTGGCGGAATGGCCCGGTCTGACAGAGAAGGCCATACAATTGCTGTGCTCGTATTCCGCCTCGTTCGGCAATAACCGAGAGGATTTGATGAACGAGAGTAGACAGGTGCAGGGCTTCGGATTGTGGCGGTTCGCACCAGCCCTCCAGCAGCAATTCGATCATCGCAATGGCCCGCAGCAAGCCAAGACGAAGGCGGTCCGAAAAATTGCTCGTCGGCGTAAGCTCAGTCTCAATGGCATATTGCCGCAGGATGGCCGGCTTGCCCGCCCGTCGCCCTGATCGGCCAAGTCTTTGCCTGAGTGAGGCCACACTGTAAGGTGCACCGATCTGGCCGACACAAGCTACATCGCCGATGTCGATTCCCAGCTCCAACGTAGACGTACAGACCGCAGTCGTCGGCGTGTTGCCCTCTTTCAGGCGACGCTCTACAAAATCTCGGTGCTCGCGCGACAGGCTCGCGTGGTGCGGGTAGAACTCCTGCGGGAGGTGCTCATTTTCGCATAGTGTCCGCAGGCGATCCGAGTAGATTTCCACGGCTTGACGCGAACCAGCGAAAACAAGATTATCGCTGCCTCTGAGGTGATCGAAGAGATGCTTTGCAATGGCGTCGGTCGCAGAAGGGCCCTCGCTGTCCTTTTCGCCCGCTACGTAGCCGCGGAGTTGAAGCTGCAATTCCGCCGACCCGCCCTTGGCAATGATCTGCTCGACATTTGCGGGGCTATCGGGCCGAAGATAGGCCTTCGCGAGCGCCATGTCACCGAGCGTTGCCGACAAACCAACGCGGCGAATTGGTCTCTTGAGAGCAATCTCGAGGCGGGCAAGAAGTGAACGCATCTGAATGCCGCGCTCACTGTCGAAAACGGAATGCAATTCGTCGAGAATGATGGCGCGCGTTGCGCCAAACAGCCGCGGAATTTCCAGCCCGCGCCGAATAAACAGGGCTTCGAGTGACTCCGGGGTGATTAGCAGCACGCCGCTCGGTCGTTTGGAAGCCTTGGTCTTTACCGACGACGAAACGTCGCCATGCCACGGGGTGATGGATAAGCCAGTGTCGCGACAAATGTCTTCAAGTCGCCGAGCCTGATCAGTGATGAGAGCCTTCAGCGGCGCCACGTATAGAATGTCGAACCCAGAACCCTCACTTGGGTTGTCTAACACTTGGGATAGCAGCGGGAGAAATGCGGCTTCAGTCTTGCCTCCGGCGGTGCTGGCGGCGACAATCAGGTCACGATCGCAGTCCATCAGCACGTGTGTGGCACGCGCCTGAATGTCGCGCAGTTCCTTCCAGCCTTGCTGACGGATCCATTTCTGGATCGGTCGAGCCAGCTTTTCGAATGCGGTGCTCACAGTCGGAAGCTGGTTAGCTCGTCACTCACAGGGACAGCGCCAACGCTCTCATCCACGTCGCTCATGTCATCGCCAGAGTCCTCGACCACATCGAGCTCGTCGATGAGGTCCGACCATTCAACGCCGGGGTTCTGCTCGAGCACTGCGAGGAGATTCACGAAAGCCGTGACCGTGTTTCGGGGTGTTCTGAAATAGGCTTCCCCGATCCTGTCCGAGCAGTGTGCCATGAACGCTTCCAAGGCAGTGTCTGGCAAGGTTGGCTCATCGCCCTGCATCACGGCCCGAATGTTTGCGAGGAGCACGAACAGGTCTTCAGGTGTCAGGCTGGCCAGTCGAATGACCGGCCCAGAAAGATCGACCAGTCCATCACGCGCGAAGGTGTTCTCTGCGAGGCGAGATTGGAGAGCCTCGTAGCTGTAGAGACCGCGCCGCGTATTCATGAGAAATTCCGGGGTCCCGCCCATGAGGAAGCCAAGATTCTCTGCGCTCCCTTGAAGCACATCGTTCAAAATTCGAAGGATTTGCTCATAATTTGCGTTCCGAGCTTGCGATGAAGTCAGCTTGTAGAGATTGACCATTTCATCGAGGCCAACGAGGAGCCCCTTGTAGCCAGCATCACAGACGAATGCTGACATCAACTTCAGATGATCGTACACGCTGGCGTCATCGACGATGGTGCGGACACCGAGAGCTTTGCGCGCATCGGTCTTGGTTGCAAATTCCCCCCGAAGCCAGCGGATTGCCGCAGACTTCAGTTCTTCATCGCCAGTTTCGTGACCCTCCCAATACCGGCGGATGACTTGTGCGAAGTCGAAGCCGCCCGTCAGCTCCTCGAAATGGGAAAGACGTTGGCGAATGATCTCATCGGTCGATTTTTCGTTGCCCTCAGCATCGTGCTGAGCCTGGCTGACAAATCGTTCGACTACGGACGCTAGCGCGCCACCATCTGGCTTGGTTCGTGTAGCGAGATTCTTCGCCATCTCCGCATAGAGGCCCCGTGCTTGCCCGCCGGTCGCGTGGATGCGTCGATCCGGGGCAAGGTCGGCAAACATGACGACCAGTCCCTTTTCGAGTGCGACAAGCCGGATCAGATTCATAAAGAAGGTCTTGCCGGAGCCGTACTCGCCGATGATGAAACGAATGGCTGAACCGCCATCAGCGATCCGGTCCATGTCCTTTACGAGTTCTTCGATCTCACGGGCTCGTCCGACTTGGATGTGCCGAAGCCCCAACTTGGGAACAACCCCCGCGCGTAGCGCCTGAACGATAGCGTCGCGTTCGCGCGGCTTCAGTCTCGACATGAATCAATCCCCCTTCGCGATATCTGCTTTCAGCGCCTCGGCAATGTCCGGCGACACGTCGTATCCATCATATTGATCGAGCAAGGCCTCATCGAACTTTTCGAAAGCCCATTCGTTGATAACCTCCAGCGCGCCAGATGGCATAAGGCCTTGATTGCTGACGAGCTCGCTAAACTCTTCGTCAGTCCAATGTTCGCGCTGGATTATCTGCTCCACAAGCATTGAGTGCTTGGGATCCAGACCAGCGATTGACGATGGTACATCAAGTGCTGGGGATGCCCCGTCGCTCACGTCTTCGTCGGTCGAAAAAATCTCGCCAAGAACGCTGGAAACGCGCTCGGTGTCATTTCGAATAGCTGCAATACGCGCTGCATCGAGCGAAGCGGTCTTGGCTTTGGGCTCATCCGGTATTTGTTCGCCTGCCACCTCCGCCTCTGCGGCTTTGACGCGGACCGGGCCGTCTGACACGTCGCCGGCATGCAGGTCGGCGTAAACGAGGGCAGCATCGATCCCAAGAGCCTTGTAGATCTTCTCAATGCAAGCCACTTCTTCAGACTGAATCACGCTGTCAGCGTGGGCTATCGCGACGACCGCTGCGCGCAGGGCTAGATGATGCTCAGCGTCCGCATCTTTCAGCTTGCTGCGCAGCCATGACATGTCTGGCGGAACTTCGAGATACCATTCGAGGTTGGCTTGGAGCCGCTTTCTTTCGACTTCAGTCACACCACTATTCGCTTCGATCTTTTCGCGGAGGGCTCGGCGTTCGGCTTCAACGATTTTACTGTCGGCATGTGCAACGAAGGTCGCCAGCGCGAGTTCGAATAGTTCGGTCCGATAGGCCGGAGAAACATCCTCAAGCTCTTCGACCGGCTCGTCCAACTCGAAGATCACGACGGGCTCGTCAATCTTCGGTGCTCGAAGCGAAAATCTCGGGTCGGGGGCTATGCCGAAACCAAGCCGGGCGAGGGTATCTGCTGCGCTTTCCAAATCCCGCTTGCCGAATTTGATTGAGGCTTCTCCTCTCAAGCGAGAGATCATCTCGATCGTCGGAGCAAGGCCACCGGTTGCTACTTGCTCGCGAGCCCAATTCTTCAATTCGTTCATGCCGCTAGATGGGAACCTGCTCCACAGCTCAGGAGGCAACAGTGCTTGGGCTTCGATGGTTCCCCGAGCTTCCGGATTCCGCCCCAGAAGGCGACTGTACTTGTCGAGGTCGTCCATTGCCTGATCTGCAATTATCTGAGCGCCCTCAACAGGAGATCGCAGATCCGAGATGTCGGGGATGGCCGTGTCACCAGATTGTCCGGTCGAGGGCAAGAAATTCCCGGTAAACTCGCCAGAAGCCGCGCGGTACTGAAATTCTAATTTTCTCTTGGGTTTTCTGATCTTTGCCCCGTCAGGATATTCACTTGCGTACCTGAGCAAAAACAATTGCTTGAATTCCTCGGCACACCTCTTTGCGGAGGTTCGTAAACGCGCCTCAGGGTGGCAGATAAACCAGAGGTACATCCATTCTGCATCAACGGGCTCGCCGTTTGCTACCAGAGTGCCGATGACCATCTTGAGAGCGATTGGAAGCTCCCAGTTCCGGTTTTCAAGGATCGACGCCTTGAGGTCAGGATCGTCGGGAGAAATGCCACCTAATGTCGCAATGCTGGCAATGCCCAAAAATTCGCCAAGATATCGCTGCGCCGAATAATTGTGCGCGAAGAGGTGCTTCAGGCGCTGAACCTCCGATATGATCTCTTGCTTTTCAAAATCTGAAGGGTCGTCCAGCAGAAAGCGGCGCTCCAGCCCATAGAAGTACAGGAACATGTAGCCTGGGTTGACCGTGCCGTCGCGGCGCCCATTCGCGAGCCAATCGAGATAGGTCGCTCGGCAAACTGCAGGGATACTTGAATAGCCCGGCCAGTACGACAGGTTATCGCCTCTCTTGTCTGACCCAAGAGCGGCAACAGACAGCGAGGGGTCGATGTAAGCGCGACACTTTTCGCCATAGCCATGCGAATTCAATCGTGGTGCTGGACCAACATAAATCATTCCATCAATTTGGCGGCCCGCGATGGTAACTGCCTGACCCTTTGGCACCCATCCCTGCTGCTTAGATGATGAAGATTGGCGTTGTGAACCTGTCATCCGGGCGTCCCCTGATTTCTGGGCCTCACGGCGTGATTGTTCTAGCGTAAGTCGGACGGCCTCAGATGCCTTCGCGGCGACATGCCCTAGCTCCGCCTCGAATTTATCGGGCATTCGCTTCCCCGAGACTTCATCACTTTTATATCGGGGGGATAGATCGAAGACTGGTTGCTTTTGGAAGCCTCTATCCTGCACAAGCCGCGCACTACGACCAGCCTCATACCATCGGACGACAGCAACGGGGACAAGCATCGCGAACAGGACCTGAATTCCGCCGGGAAGCGGCTCCATCGTCAATGCGGCGATAAGTACGCAGACGATGAACGATCCTACATAAAGCCCGACAATCCTGATGATTTTCCAAACAGTCGACATACCACTCATCTGCCAGCATAAGTGCCAGAGGTCACCCCGATTTCGACTTCTGGAGACCGCTTAGCGCGCGCTTGAGGGAGCGGCAGCTGCGGAAAGGTTCTTTACCGGTCGGCATCAACATGAATGGCGCGCCCTCCAAGTTGGCCGCGCGGTCTGTGGTAGGTCGCGCAATAGGCAGCGGTCCCCATCGACTCAATTTCCTTGATGACCGTCACCTTCAGCCCCAAGAGCGCAGGCCCGCTGCCCGATTTCGATTACGGGCCGGAAGGCTATCAGGAAGGTAAGGCGAACGTCGGCGTCAACGAGGAACGCGGGCAGTATCACTTCGAGATCGCCGGTCTCGTCACGCCCAAGAGCGCCGAAGCTGCCCGCATCTGCGAACAGGACCTCAACGAGGTGATCGCCGCCTTCGTCCAGAAGAAGAGCGTGGCCGAGCGCGGATTGTTCGACGAAAACACGGCGCCGCAGGAAATGACGCAGGTCGCCATGGGCAAGATCGTCCGCGATCGCTATCCCGACCTCAGTGCCGAGGATCAGGAGGCGGTCCGCCAGCATGCGATTGCGGCGCTGAACCTGACCCAGAAGGCAAAGTCACTGGCGATGGGTGCGGCTGACGTGAACGACGGCGAGCAGCGCGCCAACACGGCATTGCTGGAAGGGGTCCGGCAATATGCGATGGACGTGCGCGAGCTCGACATCGATCTCATCGACAGCATCAACCCGTGGCATGCCGCCTACGCGGTTCTAGCCAAGGCCATGACCGAGAGCACCCTCAAGCAGGTCCAAGCTGCGATTTCGGCCAAGCGCACAAAGATCCTGCCGGACGAGGCCAAGGAGCTCGCCGTCGCCGCCGTCAAGTTCAAGAAGGAGCGTGGCCGCGTTCCGTCGATCACTTCGAGCGATGCCTGGGAACAGCGCCTTGCAGAAGGTGCGGCTGCCTTTATGCGCTTCCGCGAGGAAGGCCGCTATGAGTGAATATGATCTCGACGAACTGGCAGGCGAACTTGCCGATTTCGCTCCGGCAGCGAAGAAGCAGGCAACCTACACGCCCCAGCAAGAACGGATCATCGCGGGCTTCGAGGATATCGTGCGCTTCTATGAGGAGCACGGCCGCGTGCCGCAGCATGGTGAGGGGCGCGACATCTTCGAGCGGCTGTATGCCGTCCGCCTCGATCGCCTGCGTGCACAGCAGGACAGCCGGGACCTTTTGGCAACCTTCGATCAGCATGGCCTGCTGGATGAGGCGACCGCGATTGCAGTTGACGAGGTGGAACTCGACGTGGACGATCTGGCCTCCGAGCTGGCGGACCTTGCTGACGGCACGGATATCACCCAGCTCCGGCATGTTCGGTCGGCTGAGGAAAAGCGGGCTGCGGAAGAGATTGCCCGCCGCGATAAGTGTCATGACTTCGAGAAGTTCAAACCACTGTTCGAGCAGGTGAAACAGGACCTCGCCTCGGGCACGCGGGTGACCCGTCCCTTTGAGCTGAAGGCTGAAATCCGGCCCGGGGCCTTCTTCATCGTTGGCGGGCTCATCAGCTACGTCGCCGAGATGGACGACATCTTCACCAATGCGCAGGGGCGCACCGACGCACGGCTGCGAGTGGTCTTCGACAACGGCACCGAAAGCGGGATGCTGATGCGCTCGCTTCAGCGCCAGCTCCATGAGGACGATGCCGGGCGCCGGATTACTGACCCTTCGCCAGGTCCCTTGTTTGCTGATCGACCGGAGGATGGCGAAGCCGAGACTGGCACCATCTACGTGCTGCGCAGCAAGTCTGAGCATCCTTTCGTGGCCGAGCACCGCGAGGTGGTGCACAAGATCGGCGTCACCAGTGGATCGGTCGACACCCGGATCTCCGGTGCCGAGAAGAGCTCTACCTATCTTCTTGCCGGCGTCGATGTTGTGGCGACCTGCAAGATCTACGGCGTCAATTGCCAGAAGCTGGAAAGCCTCCTGCACAAGGTGTTCGCCGCCGCGCAGCTGGACCTCACAATCCCTGACCGGTTTGGGCATATGGTCAAGCCGCGCGAGTGGTTTGTGGTCCCACTGCCGGTGATCAACGAAGCTGTCGAACGGATTCGCGATAGGTCGATCACGGCCTGTAGTTATTCGCCGACGGTTGGCCAGCTCGTGCGTTCACCACCCGGCGCAGCATGAGAACACCGCTCAAGAGGCTTGTGCATAAGGCCGAACAACTTGATACTCAGACGCTGACTGCTTCCTCGATTTCGACACCAGCGGCTATTGCGGCTTCTGCCCATAGGTCTTGTTCGACGTCGCCTGCGTCGATGGTTACGACAAGAGCATAGCGCATCGAGGCATTGTTTCGGGCCTTATCCGCGACGCTCTTCCACCATCCTCCGACCGGGAAAACGGCGAGCGCATTTCGGTTTGCGAGGTCGGCGGCATTGCATCGCCACTCGTCGACGTGGAGAGAACCCGCTGAGATCGACTTTTCACCCAACAATCTGCCATCGTCGCGGAAGCCGGCGGGCAAATCCACGTTATCTTGTTCGATGGCTGCCAGAGCGTTTACTCGCGCCTCAAATACATCCTGTGGCTCGTTTCTGCGCCGAAGGTCGAAACGAAGTCCGGCTGATCGGTAGCGCGCCGGCGAGAGGGGTGCATCTGCGCTCGGATTTGGTTCGACGAAATACGACAAAGAAACCCGTAGACGAACTTGATGCTCGCCAAGCGCGAGCAGAGTTTCGATAGGCCATGGCAGGGCATAGAAATGGGCGTGATTTAGCCGCGTGCTTCCCTTCTCACGTTTGAAGGGCTGTATCTCTTGCTGCGCGACAAGGGCTAGAGCGTTTGATGCTGAGCGAAGAGCGCGTTCGATCGAAGGTACTCCATAGCCAAAGCGCCGGAGCATGAGGAGGCGTTCCGATTTCTGAGCCGTTCCCAGCAGCGCGAGTTCCATCGGTGGGGTCCAGCGAGCGCTGTGTGTGAGAAGCGCCCGAACGGTTTCTGACCAGAGGGAAGGGTCATCGGCCAAAATTCTGGCCGCCATACCAGTTAGTTGCGCTGTTGCGGCGCTCGTAGCCCAAGAAAGGGAGAGAGGACGTACGATCGGATCCCGGCTTGTTGTAAGAAGCGAAAGAGAGTCGATCCCGCTCACCATCGATGCATCAATGGCGTCGATGCCTTTGTTGCCAGCTTCTAGAACTAGCTCGGGCTTGATGGGAGAGACACCGCGGTACCAGCTTGCCGACACTCGGCTGTATGGACTGAGCGTGCCTGGCTCGACTGCGCAAGCCCAATGCTCGAACCCAAGGTCGGTAATTGGGCCCTTCTCTGTGAAGCCGCCAACCGAGAGGACGTTCCATGCATGCGCTGGATCTTCTATCTCGTAGCTGTCCCAGTCCTCCAGTGCCGCTTGCGAAAGGCCATCCGGCAGATTGCCCGCAGAGACGCAAATCAGACGTTGCTGCAAATCGTTCAGGTCGGTTCCGCCGAAAGCCATTGCATCCAGAGTTGCGCTCCAGCTCGTTGCCTTCGGCCCATGAACATTCTCTTGGGTTACAGCGAGGCAAAACACCCGCTTTCGATCAGGTCGCTCAATCTCGGGACGAAAGATCGCCTGTTGGGTCAGTAGCCCATAGCTTTGCGGCTCGGTTGGCGGGAAACCATCTGGCGGAAGCAATTTCACTGACTCGCCAACAAATTCTATCGTAAGTGGCCGGGCCGACGGCAGAATGGTCGTGAGGTCACCGTAGACTGCGAGACCTGACATTTCGGTGCCGTGGCCATGATGATCGTCGACCTCCCATGCAGGGTCCACGCTGTGCAGATCGTCAGCAGAGAAGATTGGCGCGAGCAAAGGGTGTGCTCGGTTGACGCCGGTATCCAAGAGACAGACCGCCACACCATCGGCGTCTTCAGTCTGGGAAATCCGATCAGCGGCAGCATCCACCCAGCCACCTTGGTCTTCGCGGCCCGCGTCACTCGTGAAAAAGCTGGCGTCATCCCGGCCCAGCCTGATCTCAGCGACAGCGTCGGTACTGGCAACAATCCGCGCGAGTGTCGCTCGGTTAGTGTAGATGAACACAACTTCACGTTCGACAAACGTGAGACGGTTGGTGCCTACGAGTACCTCTGCAGCCGCAGACTTCGCTTCGAGATTCGCGACCCTATCAGGCCAGCACCAGCACTCCCACCAAGTGAGTATACCCGCTTCCGGCATGGCGCGGCTGTCTACCCATAATGATTCGAGGCGGGCCGCGCGGAAATGCTCAATGGATGCGAAGCGCTTTTCGTGAGCAGCTTTGCCTTTGGCACTTCGCTTTTCGCGATACTCATCGAGCTTCCCGTCGATAAAGTCCTTTTGACCATCGGGGACGAAGATCGTTCCTGTTGTCGCGCCGTCCACAGAACGGCCAGCGGCTGCGAGACGGATTCCCTTGCTCTTCCAGGTTAGGTCGGGGAGAGGCTGATTTGGTAACGTCTCGAAATCGACGTAGCGGCCTGAAGTCCCGATCACTTCTGCATCGCGGGCTGCAAACAGGCTCTCGGCATCAGCCCAAGCTTCAGCCAGTTCGCGCTTCAGGCTTTCAGCGTGTCGCTCAGTTTCTCGGCCGAGATCTACAGCAGTGATCTTCCGTCTCGGCCGTCGGTACGGCTTGAGCTCGACGAATTGATCGACGCGCAAATGCTTACGCTTGTACCCGCTCGGCATAATCCCCCGTCGTCTACCGTTCTTCGATCCACCCGACCGGGATCATCAATCGTTGAATATGTCGGCGACCGCTTCACGCATGGCACGGCGCGCATTTAAGGCAGCCAAGACTTCCTCTGTATTCACACACTTGCGACCCGCCAGAATTGCCTCCTTCGTTGCTTCGTCCGCGACACGAGCTAGCTCAGCCTGGCTCAATCCTTCCGTCAACGGGACGATCCTATTCCAGGCGAGTGATCGCCCGGCCATGCGGCCAAGACGATGCTTCAGCATTGCCCTTACGCCGTCGCCATCGGGTAACCCGTACTCAATGATCTCATCAAACCTGCGGATGACCGCGCGGTCGAGAAGCTCAGGATGGTTGGTTGCAGCAACGACTAAGCTATCGGTAGCGTTGCCTTCCTCAAGGAACTGCAGGAAAGAATTGAGCACACGCCGCATCTCACCTACATCGTTCGTCGCCCCACGCTTTCCACCGATCGCGTCGAATTCGTCGAAAAGGTAGACGCCTCGCATCTGCGCAATCTGATTGAAAACGAGACGAAGCTTCGCAGCGCTTTCCCCAAGGAAACGCGTGATAACACTCTCTAGTCTGACCGTGAAAAGTGGGAGGTGCAGTTCGCCAGCTAAAGCGCTGGCAGTCAGGGTCTTTCCAGATCCCGGCGGACCGACAAGCAGCAGCTTTGAGCTTGGGCGTTGGCCATACTCGCGGAGCCGTTCGCGTTGCTGTTGTTGGACTACGAGGCGGTGGAGCCGTGAGCGAATGACATCGGTCAACGTCATGTCAGATAGCTTGGTGTCGCTGTGCGACACCAGCATCAGATCCTCTAGTTCGCCACGCGGTTTCGCAAGAGGCGTTGCACTTGCCAGTTTTCCTTTGGCCGCAGGGCCAGCCACTGCGCGGGCTCGGGCCGCATCAACGAGCTTGCGGAGCGCCTCGGCGGTCTTAACGTGTCCCTGACGCGCTTCAGAAGCTGCGATCTGAAGAGCTACCGCGTAAACGCGCTCATTGTCTCCATCCACATGCCCATTCAGAAGAGCGATAACCTGATTTGCCGCAGCCATTGCCCCTCCTTTCTAAGCTTTACAGCAACTTAATTTGTCAGAAAAGCGTTTTCTCGAACGCCCTTACCATAGGACATGCGCGGGGCGATAGAGCTGTTGACGCGTCCGGTGCAGACGCGTCTGTCGAAGCCAAGCCCGTCAGTTTGAGTTGCGAAGATGTCGGAAAGGTCATGCATCGAACGCCTGGTTGCCAATCAAAGTCTCTGGGACGGTTGAGCTGGCCAACGGCTTACTGGTTGTCGAGCGGGCGCATAGTTCATGCGCCGCCCCGCCGGATCGTCCGATACACTGTCGGCCGCGAGACCTTAAACAGCTTGCCGAGGTCGCTGATCGAGTATTCGCCGGTGGCGTGCATCTTGAGGAGCTCGCGCTGCTGGAGGTCGGACAGCTTCGGCGGCTTGCCGCGGAGCTTGCCCTTGTCTCGGGCGATCTTCATGCCCTCGCGGGTGCGCAGGCGGATGAGGTCGCTCTCGAATTCGGCGAAGGTGGCGAGGATGTTGAAGAACATCCGGCCCATGGGGTCGTTTGGGTCGTAGACCTGCTTGCCCAGTGCGAGGCTCACGCCGCGCTTCTCCAGCTCATCGGCGATCGCGCGGGCGTCGGGCACGGATCGGGCTAGGCGATCCAGCTTGGGCACCACCAGAGTTTCGCCGGCGCGGACCGCGGCCAGTGCCTGGGCGAGGCCGGGGCGATCGCGGTTGCGGCCGGTCAGTCCGTGGTCGGTGTAGATGCGGTCCTCGGGCACCCCAAGCTCGATGAGCGCGCGGCGCTGGGCGGTGAGGTCCTGCTTGTCGGTCGAGCAGCGAGCATATCCGATGAGAGTGTTGGTCATTTGTAACGGATGAGGCCCCTGTGTGAGAAAATAAAGCGTACCATCTTAATGAGAGATCCGGCAAGACGGATTTGCGGAGGGCAGGGGGGTCTGACCTCTGGCACCTGGAATGTGTCCGGTGAGCGATCCCTTTCGGACAAGCGGCGGTACGGTGCCATCGCTGATGCGAGGGGTGAGCGCACTGGCAAGAACGTGTCATTGATGCGTTTTTCGACCGCTGCGACATCCACGCCTCCATGAGACATGCTTATCAACTTGTGCCTAAATCTGCATTTAGTTGAATTCTCGGAGCGTCCCGGCTAGAGTAGGGCTATCGACCAATTCAGCAGCCTTCGGGGTCCACATGACAGTTCAAGTCAACATAACGCCCAATGGCCGGATGAGCCTCCCGGCCGACATCCGTAAGCGGCTCGGGCTGGTCGGCGGGGGCGCGGTGTATCTCGATGAGATGCCTGATGGTCTGGTGCTGCGAACGGCCGCTCAGGCTGTTGCGCGCGCGCAGGCCTTGGCGAAGCAATACACTGAAGGAAATCCGGATGCGTCCGTCGACGCTTTCCTCGCCAAGCGCCGCGAGGAAAGCGGAGAGTGAGCGAGATCGTTTTGGATGCCTCCGCACTCATCGCCATGCTGAAAGGGGAGAAGGGTGCTGACAAGGTCGCCGCGGCAATCGCAGACGCCCGGATATGCACGATCAACTATGCCGAGGTGGTCACCCACTTCATCCATCTTGGCATGCCTGAACGCGAGGTCGACGCCATGCTCGATCCTCTGCCTATGACGATTGTGCCGACCGACAAGGCTCTGGCGCAATTGGCGGGGCGGTTGCGGGCTGTCACGGCCGATCACGGGCTTTCGCTTGGCGATCGCTTCTGTCTTGCGCTGGCGCAGCGTGACGGTCTGCCAGCATGGACCAGTGATCAGAGCTGGAAGGCGGTCGGCGCTGCCGCCAAAGCGAAGGTCGTTGCTATTCGATGATGTCCAGTGGGAAGGGCAGGGCGGTTACACCTCAATGCTATCGCGCCGCCATAATCCTGCCTGGCAGCTTCGGCGGGGTTCGTCCCCAACAGCGGAAATTCGCAAACCGACCCCGTTCCGGACGTTCCATCGGCGCCAACCGCGTTAGTTTGGCGCGTTGGTTCAAGACACGCCAACGGTTGCGTGAGATCAATGCTGGCCCAGCAACGGAGAATGCAATGATCTTTCGATACACGATTATGTATGTTGCGAATGTCGAGACGACGCCAGCCTTTTACGAGCAAGCTTTTGGATTAACTCGCGGAATGCTTCACGAGACGGGAGATTACGGAGAGCTTCTAACAGGTGATACGAAGCTTGCTTTTTCATCGGTCGGATTGATGCGTCAACTCGGCAAAGCCCCTTCCGCAGCCAATCCCGATGCACCCGTCTTTGAGATTGCATTTGAGACTGACGATGTTCCCGCTGCCTTGAGAAGAGCCATCGATGCTGGCGGTTCGCTCCGGCAGGAGGTCCGGGAAGAGCCTTGGGGGCAGACGACAGCTTATGTTGCCGACCCGAATGGATATCTGGTTGAATTGTGCTCGCCAGTCAGAGGACCTGATAGCTAGCTGTAGGCGCTCGCACTCCTAGCTTGTCTTGCTCGCAATCAGCGTAGATTCCTGCTCACGCTTGGTGAGAACGGGCGACCGCGCGTGCTCGCGCTCAACGACGCTGTGCTCGCATTCAGCGTAGCTTGCTCGATATCGGTGCCCTCATGCTCACATTGCATGATCCCGAGCAACACGGGGTATCTCACACCGGCACGCCCGCCTGCCGGAGCTGCTCGGTCAGCTCGCGGCCGCGATCCGGGTCGAGCGAGCCCGCCAGGAACGCGCGCACTTCCGACGGCTTGGCGTTGAACTGCTGCGCGATCGCGGTCGCGTCGTAGCCGTTGCGGGTCAGCGTGGGCTCGAGGTCGTCAATCGCGCGGCTGAGCACCTGCTCGACGATGTCGGCAGTGACCGGCTTGGCGTCGAGCCGGGACCCCTGCTCGAACGCGAGCGTGAGATGCATCTCGATCTGGAGCGGCGTGCGGAGCCGCTCGACGAGCATGTCGACCGCGTCCTCGTCCATGAGGTCGGCGACCTTGACCCCTCGGCCGCGCAGGCCCCGAGCAGCCAGGCCACATAGTCGCGGCGCTGGTCGGCCCCGATGCCTTCATAGTCGAAGATGGTGGTGCGGTAGCCGATCTCCTCCATCTGCGGACGCCTGAGATCGTTCCGCAAGCGAGGATGGCCGACCAGGAGGACGGACAGGAGTACGCCGGCGTCGGCGACCACCTCCATAAGCCGCTTCAGGCCGGTCAGCGTCTTGTGGTGGAGATCGTGCGCTTCGTCGACCACGAGTACGACCGGGCGCCTGCCCTTCTTCATCAGATCGCGAAGGTCGCGCTCGCGACGCTCGGCCTGCTTGGGGATCTTCACCTGGGCGCGGTCGCCGGGTGAGAGGTCGTAGAACATGGCCTCGATCAGCGAGGTGAGCGACGTGCGCCGCTTGTCGACCGCAAGCGACTTCGCGACCGTCACCTTGCCCGCGCGCGTGAGCTCGTCCTCAATGCGCCGGAGAAGATGCGTCTTGCCCGAGCCGACCAGCCCGGAGACGACCACCAGGCGGCCGGTCTGCACGGCTGCGCACACTTCGCGTACGAGCGTGGACTGGTGTTCGGTCTCGAAGTTACCGGCACCCTGAAACGGCCTGGCGAGCCCGTAAGCCTGTTGCACGTCGGCGAGCATCAACCTTCCCTTCGTCGGGTCTGAAGCCGCTCGCGAACGCGGTCGGCGACCGTTATCTTGTCGAGCGTCTCGGAAAGCAATTCCACGATGAACCGCCGGTCCTCCTCGGGCAGCGATCCGAGCGGCCGGCATAGCTGAGCCGCGATGGCCTGACGGGCCGCCAGCGCCGTCGGATGGGCCTTCTCGACGACCGGCTCCGGAAACGGCCTTGTCCGCACCGCCAGATCGCGGGCTGATAACGGCAACGACGGGAGCGGGCGGTCGCCGCCCGTCACCGCGGCGCGGGGCAGCCCGAGCTGGTCGGCGAGCCGGACCACCTTGTCGAGCCGCTCCTCCGCCTTGCTCTTCTGGTACTTGCGGTAGCGGTAGAGAGGGACCGCGCCGCGCGACGGCTGGAACGGCCCGAACCGCTTCCCGTCATGCTCGACGAACAACTCCTGATCGAACAGGCCCCAAAGCAGCGTCACGGGCTCGCGCGCGAATGCGCAAAACCGCTCCCAGGAGCACATCGCGCGCACGCCGTCGGTGGGCAGGTGTCGAAGCCAGGCTCTTGACCCGGCCATCGGCAACCGCACCGCCATAATCGACGGCCATATAACCGCCTGAATGACCCCCGGATAGAACTCGGTACCTGGACTGCGCCATGCTGTGCCCCTCCTCTCTGGAGGCGAGTAAGGCCTCAAATTACGTATTTGTCCCAGCTCGCATAATGTTCGGGGCTGCGCTTGCCGCGCGGCAGGCTGAGCCCGATGAGCGCGATTCCCACGACCACCGACACGATCGCCCCAAGGGGGCCGGCCCCTGTCAGCAGGAACGGGGCAGCGACGAGCCATGCCCCGAACGCGACATTGATGAAGCGGAGAGCGCGGGCCACCTCTGCGGTGGCAATGATCGCGACTGTGATCACGAGGGCGCCGACGACATGGTCGCTGTTCGCCATCTCGCCTTCGTTCCCCAGGATCACCCGCGTCAGCATCAGGAAGGCGCCGAGCACGATACTGGCCGCCAGCGTCCACGGCAGCGTCAGCCCGCGCTTCGCATCCGCCCAGAAGGTAGAAGGCGAGGCCATCACGTCGGATGCGTCCTCGGCCCCCGCCTCGACCGCGTCGCCCTGGAAGAAGGTGCGGATCAGCGGCTTGCCGCGGCGCTTCGCCCAGGCGAGGAACTGGCCCATGGCAATGACCTCGTCCAATGCGAACGGGATCATGATCAGCATGGCGAGCGCGGCGATCAGCGCCAGCGTGCTCCACGTGCCGATGACGATCGGCTGGCTGATGATGAAATAGATGCTGACGACGCCGAGCGGAATGACGAGAATGCCGAAGAAGGTCACCATCCACGGCATGGTCCGCCAGCGGTCGCGGGTGCCCATCACCGCCATAAGAATTTCGAGCACGTAGCTGACTGTACCAAGACCGCCGTCGGGGATCGGCCAAGCCTTCGACATGTCGGATGTAATGATCTCCTCGGTCCCATTACGCGGGTCGGCCAGCGATCCAGCAAAGAACGGCTCCCACACAGTATCGATGTGGCCTAACTGGTAGGCCGTCAGGATACGCGAGGTCAGAAGCCCAATCAGCGCCATGGCGACGATCGGCAGCCGCTGCGCGTCCGTCGATGGCGAATAGGTCCAGCCAGGCGGGATGTTCTTGGGGTCCATCATGCCCGCCATGCTCATGCCCGGCATCATTGGCACGAGCACCGACAGGGCGATCACGGCCGAGCCGATGAGCAGGTTGTTGTTGTACTGCGCGGCGCTCGGGCTCCAGAAGATCAGCGGCGCGAAGAACAGCCAGATGCCGATGAACGCGACAGCCCACTGCGCCCATGTCTTGGTGCGCGGGGCGAGCGACAGCGCGCCGAACAGCGCGATGGCGAGCCCGCTGACGACATCGCTGATAGCCAGTGCGCTGGCCCGCCATTCGATCGAAGGCAGCCCGCGATCGACGGTTACGAAACGCGCGGCTTCGCCGACGCTCTGCGTGGTCATGGAATCATAGATGAGCGGGCTGGAGGCGAGCCACAGACCGAGACCGATGTTGGCGTAAAGCGCCCAGCGTGCGCGGCGCTCATCGCGGTCCATCAAGGCCATGTGATCGCCGTGCCCGCCGTGGTCCGACATGGCCGCGACCGCGGCGCCGGACCCGTGCCCCATCGCCGCGTGGTCCATTTTGCTGTGATCCATCCCGCCGTGATCTATGCCGCCCGTTCCGGCGGCCGCTGCGGGCTGGTGGTGGCCAGACCCCGCAAGCTCGGCCTCTGGCTCTTCATCCCACGCGACCAGGTTCTCGTTGAGCTTGTTGTTCCGGTACCAGGCCCGCGGATGCCGCTTGAGCGCAGCGACGATCGCCGGGAGCGTGTCGCGAAGGTTGTGCTTCGGCTCCCATCCGAGCAGCGAACGTGCACGCGAGATGTCCAGGATGTAGTGATCGTTGCTGCTGTCGATCATCCACGGCTTGATAAAGTCTTCACTGCCGAGCGCCTCGTTCTGCAGGATGATCCCGGCCTTCGCGAGCGGCTGCGGGATGCGGATCGTCTTCCAGCCCTCGCCGTGGAGCGCCTCCCCGACGATGTCCTGGATCTCGGCATAGCCGGGCGGGTCGGGTTCGCCGACGAGCAGCGGCAGTTCTGACGGCAAGTCGTGCCGCCGATCGACGAGGCGCACCACGGCGTCGGCCAAGTCCTCGCGGTGCACCGATGACTGTGCCGCGCACAGCATGCCGGGATAGAAATGCGAGATCAGGCGGTGCTCGTAGATCTGCGATATCTGCTGCGCGAGAAACGCCGAGCGCCCGTCGTCGTCGTAAACTCCTGCGGCGCGGAGGAAGACGACGGGGATGTTCCCGTGGCGCTCATGCAGCAATGCCTCGGTGTCGACCTTGGACTGCGGATACGCCCAGGACGCACCGATTGGCGACTCCTCGCTGATGCGCTCCTCCGGAGTGGCGGTCGGCTTATGGACCAGCATCGTGCTGGCGAAGACGAATTGCTCGACCTCGAACGATTGCAGCCCGTCAATCAGCCGGCGGGTGCCCTGGACTGTTACCTTGTCATAGAGCGGGTTAGGCTTGCCGGTTATGTCGTAATAAGCGGCTAGGTGGATAACCGACGCGATGCGGGCGCCGTATCGTGCGCGCACCTCCTCGAGCGTGGCGCGGACCGCCTCGTCGGACCCGAGATCGATGGCGACCGCGGCCGCAGGAGGCGGCGGGTCCGGAGGACCGGCACGATCGAGTCCGACGACCGTGTAGCGGTCGCTGAGCCGGGCAATGAGCGCGGCGGCTATGAAACCGCTCGCACCCGTGATGAGGACGATCTCAGGAGCACCCTTGCCGCTCCCGGGCTCGCTGCGTTCGACGTCGGTCATGACTCTGCCACCCTCGTTCGTTCACCTTTGAATACATCAACAGACCCAGCAGAGCTAACCTCACCTACATGCCCGATGCGGGCGGTGCGAGGGTTCCGAGCCATGCTACGAGCGCCAAGATACCAATCACGCAGGTTGTCTCGACCGCCAGGCTGACCCGCAGCGTCATTAGCGCTCCGTCATGATCTGAATAGCCCCTAGTTTTCTAGACGCCTTCCGCTTTCAAAAACTGCTGCCGCTCGAACTCGACGGGCGACAGCATCCCGTTCCTGACATGCTTGCGCACCGGGTTGTAGAACATCTCAATGTAATCGAACACATCCTGCCGGGCTTCCTCGCGTGTTTTGTAGGTCCGGCGCCGGATGCGTTCACGCTTGAGCAGATTGAAGAAGCTCTCGGCCACGGCATTGTCGTGGCAGTTCCCGCGCCGGCTCATTGAGTGCTCAAGGTTGTGCGCTCTGGTGAACGCAGCCCAGTCCATGCTGGTGAACTGCGAGCCCTGGTCCGAATGGATCAGAACACGTTTCTTCGGCTTGCGCCGCCAGACGGCCATATGCAGGGCTTGCAGGACCACATCGCTGGTCTGACGGCTTTGCATCGACCAACCCACCACGCGGCGTGAGTACAGGTCGAGCACGACAGCGAGATAGGCAAAGCCTTCCATCGTGCGGATGTAGGTAATGTCTGTCACCCAGGCGTGGTCCGGCGCGGCCACGTCGAACTGGCGATCCAGTGTGTTGGCGGCAACAGTCGAGGGCTTGCCGCCCGAGCCCCCGGGACGGCGCTTGTAGCCGATCTGCGCCTTGATGCCCGCTAGCCTCGACAGTCGGGCGATCCGGTTCGGACAGGATGTCTCGCCCTGGTCGAGCAGATCGTCGTGCAGCTTGCGGTAGCCATAGACCTTGCCGCTGTCGTTCCAGGCTTGCCGAATCAGCTCGGTCTGCCGAGCATCTTCACGAGCCCGTTGGCTCAGCGGATTCTTCTGCCATGCATAAAAACCGCTGGGCTGAATGCGCAGACGCCGGCACATCGCCCGAACCCTGAACTGGTCCTGATGCTCGGCAACGAACGCGTATCTCACTTTGCATCCCTGGCGAAATACGCGGTGGCTTTTTTTAGGATGTCGCGCTCCTCGGTCACCCGGGCCAGTTCGCGCTTCAACTGCCGGATCTCGGCGTCCTTGGCGGTGTCGCCAGACACCAACTTCGCAAACTGCCGCTTCCATGCATACAGCGAGTGCTGGCTGACGCCGAGCCGCTGCGAAACCTCTGCTACCGGATACCCTCGCTCGGTAATCTGGGCCACCGCATCGCGCTTGAACTCATCGCTGAAATTAGCCTTCCCCATCGTCGCCTCCTGTCCTCAAAATTAGGATCGAAGGCGTCCAGAAATCTAGGGGCTATTCACTCTGCCTTGTCGCTGACCACCGTCCCGAGCAGTTCCTCGCGCCGAGCGATCGCGAACGCCTCCTTTCCCGGCCAATGAAATCCTGAAGTGGCAGCGTTCGCTCTAAACGGTCGAAAACTCATGATGCAGGTCAATCACTTACCGGGATTTTGCAGATGAGGGTCGTCTAGTCCCAATTCTTCCCGATAAACCGCCGCAATCTTGGCCGGCGTTTCTGGATCGTCAATTGTCGCGGGGATATCAAAGGGTTCGCGGTTCACGATCTTGCGGAGCAGGCTACGCAAGATCTTGCCAGAACGGGTCTTGGGCAATTGCTCAACGACCAGCACCGCCTTCATCGCCGCGATCGCACCAAGCTCGCTACGCACGGCAAGGACAGCGCGCTCGGCTATGCTCTTGTCTGCCGCATAACCAATCTGCGGGGTGCCGAAAGCCCTCGGTCCCATACCTTTGAGGTTCTAGTCCGCACCGACGACGGCGCATTCAGCGCCACCTGGTTGCC
>VFQN01003462.1_pt1 | contig 22521 bp, 27 predicted proteins | sample 3512371 | NCBI WGS metagenome assembly VFQN01 (sample SAMN10412370, study PRJNA504923) | tailings metagenome | isolation source: Replicate 2 from Balatoc abandoned mine | place: Philippines: Itogon, Benguet | collected 2017-08-28
CTAGCCAGTGTCTTTTGCGTGCCTGCCCATGCCAGGTCCGTCTAGTGAGGGGGTGTATTGCCGTGTGGCCCTTCCGGTGACCTAGGTCGGTGCGTTGGGGTGTCCTTGCATGGGTTGGGACTCCCTGCCCCTCAGGTCTTAGGTATCCGCATGCGGCGGGTACCCTGGCCCCTCTGTAAATCATGCCGACTGACTGACTGACTGACTGAGGTATCCTGATACACTTGCCAGAGAGTCAGCGCCTTTGCGGGCTATTGCAGGCGCATTAGGTGCATCCCGACTACCGTACAGTACACACAAGCATGCCATTCACAGCCCAGGACGCCTCCACTGGACACCACAACATCCATATGCCCGCTGCACATGAATGTGAACTACTGCTGCACCAGCACGACCGTGACGCTGTACGCACCCTACGTGGCCGTTGCCGCGAAAATACACCAACATAGCACGCCCCCGTCCACGTCTGTGCGCCCAACATGTAATAGGACTGGCCTCCCCGTTTCCTGGTCCGGATTGGTCCCCGGCCCACAACCTCGTGTCCTTGACACCACCACCAGGCCCTGAGCCGCCAGGCAACTCACATTCTTGGCACCAGCAGCTCAGCGGCACGAGCACCCCAGCCGTATGGAAACCCTTCGCAACGTAGCTACGGTAACCCCCTGCAGACAACGCCCCAACTCGCATGCACACTCAGCTGTGTAGACGCAAACCGTAAGTGCATGCAAAGCCCTGTGGGTGAGTTGCATAGCACGACACACGACGCATGACGAATGGGCACTGGGGGGGACCATCATCCACCGCTTGGGAAGAAGCCACCAAAGCGCAACAACGACTGACAGCGATACAGCAACACCCAGCGGCAGGGGGGAAGCCGCAACGCACATACACTCGGACGCCGCACCTAACACCAAACATCGTGCAGACAGGCTGCGACGCCTCGTTCAACGCCAAACTTTCACCACTAGATGCTCAATAAGCCTTGAAAAGCGGTACACTGCCAAAGCGACGGCACCCGCAACGCCGGTAACACGCCAAGTCACGCCATCGATCCCAGATCAGCAGGGCGCTTTTTCGTCCTTCCTTCCTCCTGTTTGCGGGACCTTGGCCAGGCCCTACGCGCACAACCAGTACCGAACCGCTCGCAACCACCCTGAACCGCGACCACCACGGCAGCAAGCGACGTCAATGGAGCAGCCAGCCAGCGAACTGTCAGCGCTAGCCTTAAACCCAATCTGCTAGCATCATACCGTCCAGACCAGCGGCCGCCCATACAAATCGGGTCATGTGGTGCCCCGGACCAAGAACACACACCACCTGTACGATAGTCACTCCGCCCGACCGGTTCCTAGCTTCCACAAGGAGCAACTACGTCCTTGGTGATCAATACCACCAGCACTTTACCGCCAGTGGAGGAAATAGGCGTTTGCTTGGAAGCAAATAGACAGACGGGCTGGAGTTCCATGCGCCGTTAATACCCATGCACGCACGACCATGACGCCCTGCCGTTGCACCGTACCATTGTTTGCTGCGGCACACGTCGCCCATGCAGCTCCTCTCGCACACCCGTACCGGAGTGCGGTAACCGATCCCCTGCCTGAACAGGTATGGACAAGCACGATGATATATACCACTTGCCCATGATGTCACCGACGCCTTTGCCTCAAACCTCCGCACGCCCCTGCCCATGTGCCCTCCTACAACCCACACCCTGCCGCCATGACGCCGGCTCCAACCTGCACGATACCTTTGTTTCTGCTACACCCCAAGCATTTTGCCAAGCTAATGACAAAAGCTGCAACGTTCTTGGACGGAACCCCATGCATGTCGTCTCGTAGCACACCAACGCCCTCTCCATAGCACTGCTTACACCGCATCAGAACACCTCGACGGACAAGGTCGAAACTTTTCAGACCCTCCGCCCCAAAGACCTTCCAAGCTGTAAACCACGCATAAAGGGTGATGCCACCATCCGTCCGACCCAGCTATCCTCCTGCCTTACCCTGCAACAATCCGCTTCACGACTCCAAACACGCAGTACCGTAAATGCTACGCCACCGCTACCAGGGACACCATGCGCCCCGTGACGCTGTGCAATGCCCCACCTGCAAGGTAATGCAAGACCGCCAGCCCGTTGGCGGTTTTGTGCACCGTACGGCACTGTACGGCACACTACTTGGCAGCATCCAGACTGTTGAAGTGTAGCTCGAAGTCACGCATGTCCGCCTCCTCCGCCTTTGCCAAGTCAAAATCCTCCAACGACGCCACCGCCACCCCACCTGCCCCGCCCATCACCGCCCCTCCGCCGCCGGCTTCCCCACCCGGCGGCGCCCCGCCACCGCTGCCATCCAAACCTGCCAGTCCCCCAATGGCCATAGGGTCCCCGTCCCCATGCCCTCCTCCGTACCCCATGTCCAGGGCCATGCCCATCAGGGCCATGTTGCCCATGTCCGCAAAGGAAAAGTGGTTGAGTTCCGTTAGGTCCCCCGCCGACCCATGGGTCGCTCCGCCGCCGCCTGCCCCCGTCCCGTCGTCAAACTGCATGGCGACGGGGCCGCCGCCGCCGCCGCCGCCACCCTCCAGCGACTCCACGTTGAGGGTCAGCGGGAAGGCGCCGCTGGTGGCGGCGGCGGCGCCACCGCCGTCGCCGGGCGCCGCGGCGGTGCTGTCTGTTGCGCCGTTTCCGCCGCCTGCGGCGGGGGCAGCTGCGCCGCCATTGCCAATCTGGCCTAGGCCAAAGCTGTGCAGCAGGTCGTGGTCTGAGCCGCCCAGCATGGACATGGACAGGTCCTGCATGTTAGCCCCGTCCAGGGCGCTCTCAGAGAGGGCCATCAGGTCGGCCGTTCCCGGGAAGCCGCCGGTGTGCTGCTGCTGGGGCTGCTGTTGGTGCTGATGGGGTTCACCCTGCTGCTGCATGTGCACGTCCTGCTGTTGCGGCTGCTGCTGTTGGGAAGGGTCCACGTAGCCTGGCTGCTGCTGCTGCTGCTGTGGCGGGTGCCCCATGCCCGCCTGCTGCGCCAACCCAGCGGCAGCAGCCGGGTCCAGGGCCGCAGGCACCCCAGGCACTTGGGGCGCACCCGGCTGTCCCGGCATCCCCGGCGGCATCGGCATTCCCATCAGCGGACCCATGGGCCCCATCCCCATCGCCCCGTACGGAAACTGCGCGCCCGGAGGCATCGCGCCCAGCATCCCCGGCGGTGCCGCCCCAGGTTGCGAGCCCGCCGCCGCCGCCGCAGCGGTCGCCGCCGCAGCCGCCGCCGCTGCCGCGGCGGCCGCCGCGGCCGCCTGCTGAGCTGGCGGGACGCCAGGTGGTGGCGGCGGCGGCGGCACCGGCGACGGCGCGGGGGGCATGCCCGGCGGCCGCGCCGCCGCCGCGGCTGCTGCTGCGGCGGCTGCAGCTGCCATGGACGCCGGCGGGACCAGGCCGGGTAAGGCCTGCAGCCACGAGATGTGCAGCTTCTGCACCATGGCCACCTGCTGCTCCAGCAGGTAGTTGAACATAACGGTCTGGTCCTTGATCTTTAGGCGCAGGTAGTAGGCTTTGAAGAACTCAGCGTTCTGAGGGGCCCAGGCAGCAGGGTGAAAAGAAGCGGCGCGACAGCAGTTGGTATGCATGCAGAGCACGGCCTGCACGCGGCCAGATGTTAGTGGCCCAACAGTTGGGCATAGTTAAGATGTGCTGCATGAACCTATGCACTTGCCCCTATCTCCATGTGCCTCGCCACACACCCCAGTGCGCGTTCCTTCGTAGCTACCCCTCACCTTCCCGCATGAGAGGTGCGAGTGACGGTCAGGATCTACAACCCCATCCTCCTCCCCCCTCGCCCCAAGCTGCTCCTCCCTCCATCCCCCCTCGCCCCACCTGCTCCTCCAGCTTCTGCCACACCAGCTGCGTGAACCCCGGCTCGATCTTGGCCTGGCTCTGCAGCGTGGCCGCCACCTCCTTGAGCGGCATGTACATGAACATGCAGCGCTCAATCAGGTTCTGCACCAGCTGGATGTCAGACGTGGACACCTTGCGTGCCGCGCCGCCGCTGCCGCTGCCGCTGCCACCGCCGGTGGCAGCCGCGGCAGCGTTCTCCGCACTGTTGCTGTTGCCCGTGCTGCCACTGCTACCGCCGGCTGTTGCCGGGCCCGGGGCGGCTGCGGGCGCGGCGGCGGCTGCAGCGGGTTGAAGTTGAGGTTGCGGGATGGGGGAGGGTGCTTGAGGGCCGGTGGCAGCCGCGGGGGGCTGTGGGCTCACAGAGGTCGGGGCAGGGGGGAGGGGAGCTGCGACTGTGTGCGGCATTGCCGCGGCGTTTGTAGCTGCGTAGTTGGCGGCTGCTGCAGCTGCTGCAGCTGCGGCAACGGCTGCGGCTGCGTCCTGGGGCGTGGGGGAGGCGATTGGCATCGGCATGGGCGGTGGCGGTCCGGGCATGGGGGGAAGGCCCGGCATGTTGGGGGGTAGCCCTAGTGCTGGGTTCCCGCCCTGGGCCGCTGCAGCTGCTGCGGCTGCCGCTGCGGCAACCGCCGCCGCAGCAGCGGCAGCCATGGACGCTGCTGCCGACTGGGGCATCTGCCCGAGCGGCGGGAGCTGGGGCATCGGGGGCATCATCGCCGCGTATGGGTTAAAGGCTGCCGCGGCTTGAGGCAGAGGGGGAGACACCATCGGAGCAGCTGCGCCGGGCTGCCCAGCGGGAAGCGCGGCCGCGGAACTCATCGTTGCCCCAGTTCACGTGCCGACTGCCGCCGTCCAAAGCGAGTTACCCCTTCTTGGATCAAGTTACTTTGTTCACAAACTATCTTCTTGCCAAAACAGTTGCTGCCTCGATCGCTGGAACGCTGCGGGCCGGCAAATTGAGGCAGAGGCCCCGCGCCGGCTGCGGCCTTACGGCCCAGCCGAGGCCAAGCCAGGCCATGGCAGGTGACGCATCGGATTAATGGAAACAATTGGCCTGCTGCGCTGTAGCTCAAAGCAAGACCCCAGTAAAGCGCGGGACCCCGTCGCTTCGGACGCCAACCTCAGCCGGCTGAAGTTGATTCCCACTACAAGAACGTTCCGATGTGCGATAAAGCCATCTGTAAGCTCCAATTGTCGCCATACATGTCAAGCCCTTATTGTCAGCACTGCAGCGGCCATATGCCCTCGTTATTTAGGTTGGGTCATATACAAAACACTACTGTCTGCGAGGCTGTACAGTACATTACAACCCAGGCCCAGCTACAGCAGAAAGAGCAAACGCCTGTACTGTACCCAAGTCCCCGGACTTTACTTAACGCCGTACGACTTTTCGTGCGGGAACGGCGCTCGGCTTCACGCTTGCCCAGCACGTGAACCGATACCGCCTTGCATATCATATACGCTGTGGCTTCTTGTAGCAGTAACGGAGCAGTATCAGAGGCGCTGATCACCCGAGAGGTCCCGCGCGCCAAAACGTTCCAGAGTCTCCGAGCACTAGCTCCTTCGACGCAGCGTTAGTGTCATAGGGCAAAGATGGCGTCAGTAAAGACACTTAACGCTAATGCGGAGGTTATGAACCGGGCGGCTGCCCTCTTTATGAACATCAATGCCGCCAAGGGCCTCATGGACGTCATGCGCAGCAACTATGGACCCAAGGGAACCATTAAGATGCTTGTCAGTGGAGCAGGAGATATCAAGCTCACGAAGGACGGGAACGTGCTGCTCCGGGAGATGCAGATCCAGAACCCAACTGCTGTAATGATTGCGCGCGCCGCCGTGGCGCAAGACGACATCACCGGAGACGGCACGACCTCGATTGTGCTGCTCATAGGCGAGCTCATGAAGCAGGCAGAGCGGTACCTGTCTGAGGGCACGCACCCGCGTGTGCTGGTCGAGGTGGGTGAGCCGGCCCCGCGGTGCAGGGTGGGCGGGATGGTGGCCAGCTCCGGCTGCTAGTACCAGAGATAGCCGTCCGTATTATCCTCCAGGGTTGCCACCGCTTTGCTGCACGACCAGCTGAAGGTGCATGGTGGTACAGCAGGGCAGACTAGCAGTTGACGGCCGGTAGCTGGCCAGTAGGACGGTGAAAGATCCACTGGACCCTGCCGCACCGCTGTCATTTCGCCAACACAGCGACAGGACAGCACCAGCCAGGCACTCAGCTGGGCCAAGGCAGCGGCTCAGGCGTCAGGCTGGCGGGTTGGGTGCTGCGTAGCACGTGGTGAGGGACGTCGAGTCTGGAAGGAGGTGTCCACGGCTGCCCTGTGGCCTGTGCCCGCTGTGCCAGCCTCATGTCCTGTCCGGGCCCTTAAAGGGACACTCGGGTTCCTGACCGACCACAGCGTGGCATGTTGGCGTGCGTTTCAATGGGGCACGGGCCGTTGGGGTTGGTAGCTTGGGGCCGGGGCCGGGGCCGTGCGTTCTGCTGGTGCGTGGTGGGCGTGGGTACACGGCCGGCCGTGTATAGCAGGATGCGGTGAAGGGGTAACCGCAGAGCGGCAAAGGGACGAACGGAAACATGCGGTGCAGGGGTGCGCAAAGCAAGAAACGAGGCCTATTGGTACACGGCGGGTGTGGGTGCAAGGCTGAGGTTTGGAGCTACTCGGGCGCTCGTGGCAACCGGACCGCCTTGGCGTCTCTGGCATTGCGGGTGCACTGTAGTGGGGCGGCTGGACTGCTGTCAGAGGGTGCTGCCCAGCCATCAGCGTTTAGGGGGCAGCAAGCTGAAGGAAATGAAGGAGGAGAAGACATGGGACTCTTAGGGCCGCGGCGACAGCAAAGGGAGGCGACGACAGCTCACTCCGCCAAGCGAACGGGCATGCTTGCTAGGGACCAGCACAGTTGGCAGCCTACAGCACACCTCACGCGGCACAACATCCCCATCTCCTCATCTCCTGTCGTACGCCTCCGCATTTGCCTGACCGTGTCCTACAGCATTTTGGACCAGTCTGACGTCAAAGCCATGCCGTTGTTGGTTGCCGAACTTGGTCTTGATGGAGTTGTTGACATGTCCGTCCTACACCATACGCCGTGCGCCTGTGCCGTACTACACCCCAGGGCTTCGAGACGGCGCGCAAGGCCACCCTGGAGTTCCTGGACAGCTTCAAGGTGCCCCTGGAGGGGGCCAAGGAGGGCTCGGACGTGGTGAGTCCCGCGCAACGCAGGGCGCTGTCTGCACGGTGCCCGTTGCGGTTAGACAGTGTTACAGTGTTAGTTACGGTCAGATGGGAAGTGTGCTGCTTTGCTGGCTTTGTTGTCGTTAGGACATGGTGCTGCTGGCGGGGTCGGTCCGGGCACCTGCACACTTGCCAAACCTGCGTTTGCTCCCGCTGCCTGCAGCTAGTCACAACCTGAGGCCCTGCGTTGCCTGGCATCCGCTTCCCTTTTTGACACAGCAGCAGCTAACCCACACCCCGTGTCCTGCTGCTAATCCACAGCCCCTGGACCGCGAGACGCTGCGGTGCGTGGCGCGCACCTCCCTGCGCACCAAGCTGGCGGAGCCCCTGGCCGACCAGCTGACGGACATCGTGACGGACGCGGTGTTGGCCATCCGCCGGCCGGGGCAGCCCATCGACCTGTTCATGGTGAGTGCGGCGCATCCCAGCGTGTATGGAAATTCATTTGGGGTAGGTTGCAAAGGGACCCCGCAAAATGGCGCTTGCCACTGTGCGAGGTGGAGGCATGGTCAGTGCGCAGCGGCGGGCAACGGGCTGGTGCTGGACCCAACGTCACCACCGCACCCCCGCTAATTCACATGTCCCATGCCCTCCCTAACACACACCCGCAGGTGGAGGTGATGCACATGCGGCACAAGCTGGACTCCGACACGCGGCTGGTGCGCGGCCTGGTGCTGGACCACGGCTCGCGCCACCCCGACATGCCCAAGCGCCTGGAGAAGTGCCACATCCTGTCGTGCAACATCGGGTGTGTGTGTGGGGGGGGGGCGGGGGAAGGGATGCTGGGCATAACAGGCATGCACAACAGCATTGAATGTACGGAGACGTGCCACATCCTGTCGTGCAACATTGGGTAGGGTTACGCGTCAGTCAGTTGGGGGCAGTGGGGGTACGCGTACAACGCGAGAAACCGTGTGAGGCGTCAGGGAGTCGCAGTCGGGGGCAGTGGGGTGCTGGGGCTGGCAGGCACGCATGCTACCAAGCGCCTGGAGAAGTGCCACATCCTTTCGTGCAACATCGGGTGTGTGGGGGGGTGCCGAATGCTAGTAATAAGGCATGCACACCAGCACTGCAGGGACGGACACGTGCCACATCCTGTCTTGCAATACTAGGTGGGGAGGGGTGCCGGAGTGGCACCAGCAGGTGGGGAGAGATGCCACATCCTGTCTTTGCAACACCAGATGGGGGTAATGGGGTCGGAGTTGGGGGGGAGGCATGGGCTGGGGGCCTGCAGGTAGGGCCCCTGTTCTCCTGGTTAGGGTACGAGACGGGCAGTTGGTGGATGGTCGTCGGGCAGCTGCGTGCGCTACCTGCTGTGCTGTTGCTGGTGCGGCGACACGGGCGAAATAATCCTGCATCCAAGCCGCAACACTACCGCTATTGTTGCTTTCCGCTGTTGTGCAGCCTGGAGTACGAGAAGTCGGAGGTTAACTCTGGCTTCTTCTACAGCTCGGCGGACCAGGTGGGTAACGGTGCAATCACAGGGACAAGATATAGCATACGGGACACAGGAGTCAGCAGAGAGAGGGTGGGTTACAGTTGCATGGAGTAGAACAGGTACCAGAGGGGCAGGCGGATGTGGTTTACGTGACAGGTGCTGCGGCGGGCTGTGGCATGGCACAGTAGGCAGCGGTTCACTGGGACGGTTACGGGCCATGGTATCCGCGCAAGGGGACGCGGCATGGCTGCAGGTGCCGGGTCTTCAGGGGCGACTCCCGGCATAATAATGAGGGGGGGCGGTATCTGATGGTCACGGACAAGCCCCTACGGCCGCGCAGCTGTGCGGGTCCGATCAGGGCAGGGCGTGCGCAGGCGTGACATGCCTGGGGCGGTCAACAGGAGCCCACACATGGTAGCGCTTCAAGGCGTTGTGTTTGGCCGTGTTAAAATGGTGGCGCTAGTTACAACGTAAGCGGCACTTTCAACCCGCTGCGCATGTTGCCCCTGGCCGGATCGTACCCCAACCCTGCATGATCGCCGCCTACGTCGTCGTAGTATCGCTACGCTCCGTGAGTTTTTTATAATTTCGAACCATGTGTCGTTCTGTTCGCCCTTGCAGCGCGAGAAGCTGGTGGCTGCCGAGCGCGCCTACACGGACGAGCGCGTGCGCAAGATCATTGAGCTCAAGCAGAAGGTGGGGGAAGCTGGGGGCGCAGGCCGCAGGGACTGGAGGGGATGGGGCGGGGGAGCGGGGGCTGAAGCAACGGGTGAGAGTCGAGTCGGGGTATTCGCAGCGAAGGTCGGGAAGGCGTGAAACGTGCACCAGAGCAAGTCGCCGACAGCAATTTGGCGGTTGTCCAGCCTTCGGCCCTCATGGAGAGGGTCAGGGCGGGGATTGGTACCTGGCGGGGCAGCGCTGTAGGACGGAGAAAGCAGAGCTATTGGTACTGGGGCAGCTTCGAGTGCAGGCGGAGGGGGGCTGGTGGGCACCAGACGGCGGCATTACATTACATAACACATCACACATACATAACATTTTAAGCTGGCCCAGTATACATAACATTGAAACAAGCTGCTGTTTCGGCCCATATTGCAGCTCTGCGCCGACGGCGACAAGAGCTTTGTGGTGATCAACCAGAAGGGCATCGACCCCATCTCGCTCGACATGCTGGCCAAGGAGGGCATCATCGCGCTGCGCCGCGCCAAGAAGCGCAACATGGAGCGCATCCAGCTGGCGTGCGGCGGGTTCTGCATCAACTCGGTGCGTCATTGCAGTGGTCATTGGGTCAAGGGATCATGCGCAACGGGGAGCTGGAGAACTGGCGTGACGGGCGAGCAAGCACACGTTGAGGAGTTGTGCCCCGAGTGCCTTGACTACATGAAGGATGTGATTGAGCACGTGCTGGGGGAGGATGCAAATATATTATAAATGGTATGTAATTACAATATTCACCCCTTATTCCCCAGGTGGAGGAGCTGTGCCCCGAGTGCCTGGGCTACGCGGACGAGGTGTACGAGCACGTGCTGGGGGAGGACAAGTACACCTTCATCGAGGGCGTCAAGGACCCGCACTCGGTCACCGTGCTCATCAAGGGGCCCAACGACCACACCATCGCGCAGGTGGGTCACCGCAAAGCGGCAAAGAGCGATCGGGGACAGTCTCGCAGGTGGGGCCGGGGGTGTGGACGCGAGGGCGCTTGCATGAGTCAAGACCCATTACTGGGGTGAGGGCGTGGAGGGGACCACGCCAGCGCGCGACGGGGCGGGGGTGTGGGGTAATGGGGTGGGCGTGGGGCGGGAGAGGGAAAGAGGAGGGCCTGGTGGGGCGGGGATCAAGGGGCCCAGCGACCACACCATCGCGCAGGTGGGGGCGGGGGTGGGGGCGAGGTTGCGGTGAGAGCGTGGGCGTGGGCTCGGCTAGGGGAATAGGAGGGCCTCAGACGGATTAGAACGTGTAGGTTTTGGGGGGCCAGGGTAGACGGCCCTCCTAGAGACCTGGTCGGCCGTACCACTTAGCAGGCCGGGGCGGAGGCTGCTACCAAGCCCCACCCACGGTCACGTGACCTGGCCCCGCCTCGTTTACTGGTACTTACAGCGCCCATCCGCTCGCCCCTCCACCCTCCCCACCAACCAGTCTCCAAATCCTCCCTGCCACTGCACACACACAGATCAAGGACGCGCTTCGCGACGGCCTGCGCGCTGTGAAGAACACCATTGACGACGGCGGTGTGGTGCCCGGTGGGGGCGCGTTCGAGGTGGCGGCGGCGCACCACCTGCGGTCCCAGGTGCGGGTTGAGTATACGTTTAGTATGTTTTGTAGTAAGGCGGGAGGGAGTTCGAGGTGGCGGCCGCTCACCACCTGCGGCCCCAGGTGCGGGCTGGTGACCCGTGGGTCGTTCGACGCTGGCGTGTCAGGGGATTGCGGGTTGAGGCACATAGGGCGGGGGGCGTTCGTGGCCGCGCCGGCGCACCACCTGCGGTCCTAGGTAAGAGTCCTGTTGCGCCGTTTCGGAATGGGGGTGAAGGTGACCCATGGGGCAATCGCAGGTGTTGACCGTATTGGGAGTGTTGCGGATGAGGCTCATGTTGGGAGGTTGGGGCTCTGTCCACTACTGGGGCTCGTGTACCACCAGGGCTATCAGGTGCGTTCGGCTGGCCGGGTGGTGGGCTGGCCGTCCCGTGGGTCGTTCAGGCAAGGCTTGCTGTGGCTTGCGATTACTGCACGGGGTGGAGCGTAGCGTTGAGGCAGGCTCAACAAGAGTTGAAAGGGCTATAGGGCCATGGAGCTGCGAGGGTTGGATCCGTACACAGCGCGCAACAAAGGGCACGCCTTGCTCTCGTGTGTGGATGCAGATCCGCAAGACGCTGTCCGGTCGCGCCAAGCTGGGCCTGGTGGCCTTCTGCACTTATTGGCGTTCTACATTAAACACACATGTATGCCATACCACTTACTCCAATTGCAGATCCGCAAGACGCTGTCGGGGCGCGCCAAGCTGGGCCTGGAGGCGTTCGCCGAGGCGCTGCTGGGGCTGGCCAAGGCGCTGGCGGAGAACAGCGGGCACGACGTGCAGGAGGCCATCATCAAGCTGCAGGTGGGGCATGTGTATTAGCGCAGCTGGGTGTGTATTGGCGGTGTGGGCGCTGGCGGAGAACAGCGGGCATGACGTGCAGGAGGCCATCATTAAGCTGCAGGTGGGGCACGTGTATCAGCAGGGAGGGTATGCAGCGGATGCGGTGCGGAATGTAGGCCAATGAGCCTTATGCAGCAGGGAGGGTGTGTGTAGCAGCGGTGTGGGCGCTTGAGCCGGCCAAAGCGCTGGCGTAGGACAACAGGTTACAGGGTGGGCACGGCGTGCAGGAGAACCCCAAGGGCGCAGGAGGCCATCTGAGGCTGTGTGCGGGCGTGCATGTGCGTTAGCAGGGAGGTGGTGTACGACAGCGGCATGGATACCGTACTACCCCGTAACCAAGGTGCATGTGCGGGGGTGCCGGTTGTTTGTCCAACTGGTGCATGGGATAGCTGCATGGCCTGGGCGTGTCCTGGGTTGACGGCGGACTGTTGACTGCACGCGCATTGGGCCTAGCCCGACTCCCTTACAAAGCCGACAGGTACCGGGCGGAGAACTGAAAACCGACAAAGTTGTACTGTTCCTGGCGCCTGCCCCCCCTCCCCCAGGAGGAGCACGAGCGGGGCAGCCAATGTGCATTGGCGGGGCAGGTCCTGCGTAAGCCATGCAAAAGACTGAGAACTGACCATGTCCTGTCGTACCCCTCTCCGCCCCCCTGTCCGACAGGAGGAGCACGAGCGGGGCAATGTGGTGGGCTTCGACGTGGCCACCGGAGAGGCCATGGACCCCGCAACAGCCGGTGCGTTTCTAGAGAGTGTACCCGAACTGCATGTACCGGTACATCTCGTGGTTCGGGTGTCAGGGTTGGGGCAAGCGCACATGGGCCTGCTATGTAAGAGAGGAGCCAGCGGTCCCTGCACTAAGGTGCCGGCGCCGGCAAGCCTACACACGCATGATCGCATGTTGTCGCGAGTGCCGACATTGTTCAACTGGGCTTGGCAGGCGTGTACGACAACTGCCATTTGGCGCTCTCGACCGCGGATGTGTGAAAATTCCTTTGACGTTGGCTGATATCGTGGGTGCTGCTGTTCCTCTCCCCGCCCTTCCGCCAGGCGTGTACGACAACTACATCGTTAAGCGCCAGATCCTGCAGTCGGCCCCCGTGCTGGCGGGGCAGCTGCTGCTGGTGGACGAGGTCATGCGCGCAGGCATCAACATGCGCAGGGGCTGAGCAGCGGAGGAGGGGGGCCACATCAGGGGCTGAGGGCGGACGGGGGCCATGCCAGGGGCTGAGGGCGGTCGTGGAAGGGCGATGCAGCTGTGCAGTTGTGACGCGCGGAGGAATCAACATGCGCAGGGGCTGAGGCGGAGGAGGGAGGAGGCAGCTGTGCGGTTGTGACGCGCGCAGTCATCAACATGCGCGGGGGCTGAGCAGTCCGAGGGCCTGAGCAGGGACTGGGGGCCGGAGCTGGCAGAGCACAGCAGCCGCATAGGTGGGATCCGCGATGGCAGGAATCGGCACAGCGCTGAAGCGGAGGAGGGCGGGGCTACGTGCGACGGGGTTTACAGGGAGGCGCGGCAGCAGCACATCCATGCATGCACATGACGAGGTAGACGAGTAGGCAGAGGAGCGGGTGATGAGGGACAGAGAATGGGGCAGCGGCAGCAGCAGTAGATCCTGCTGATAGTGCCACAGGCACCGACGTGCGAAGGAGCTACGGCGAGGCGGCGAGGACGTGCTTGGCGGAGGTGTGGTGAGCGGTTGCAGCACCTCCATGTGCAGCCTTTGCTCATCGGAGTGGGGCGGCTCGGAGGTTGCTCTGCAACTGGCTGCGACTGTGTGATGTCCTGGGCGCTAAGGAGTGGGTTAGAGGCATAGGAAGGAGGCTCCATTGCGGCAGGAGAGCCGCAGGGCCCCTGGCGTTGAAGCCGTGGCAAGCCGAGTGCTGCGCTGCTGCCGTTTGTCCGCTCACGGCTGAAAAGCCAAGGGCCACCAGCCATGGGGCCATGAGAGAGGGGCGCTGATTACGCGCTGCCGCCGTGAGGGAGATAGTCCCAGCCGTGGCATACCGGTGCAGTACATCAGGGCTCGGCGTGCTTGCGGAGGCCTCTTGACTGTTGGTTGTGGTGGCCCTGGTGGTGCCTCTTGCGCCTATGTGGGCAATGCCTTGCGGTGGGTTGTAACGCACAGGAAAGAGCTCTGGCGTGTTCAATCTAGCGTCCTTCTGGCTCTCTGGATGTACCGGTACCAGTACCCCATCGGGGTGTGTAACTACATCTGTAACTGCTAGCGTGATGGTACCTTGGAGTTGGGACGGCCAGGAGAGACCTGCTAACAGCGAGGGCCAAAGCACATGGGCGGGGCAGGGGCGTGGGGCACCTGGTGCTGTTGCGCAGACCCCAGACGTTGGTAAAATGTCCCCACTCCACGCGATCAAGTTGAGTAGTTGGTGTTTCGGCGCTGTTTGCGTTGCGCCGCACAAGGCCGCGTTACGGAAGGCGTGACACAGTCTCCCTCAGCTCGTGCCTCAGTCAGCTGTCAGCTCAGCTGCGACGGCACGGTAACGGCAGCAAGACAGCATGTCAGCTCGCATTTTAACGGATAATTTCAGTGGATTCGGATCAGCGTGCTCACAATCCTATGTGTGTGGCTCCGGGCAAAGCTCGCACCCCAGATGCCAGTACTACTACGAAGAATCATATGCATTACAGGGCAGGCCCGATTGCCCACTCCCAAGAATAAATCACTCGGAGTAGTTAATCTGTTTAGAGCATGGGTGGAGACGGGCGTGCAGCTTGTGAACTGCGTGTGTCATGCCGTGACAAGTTCACATTGAGGCTGTACATGTAGTGGCAGTACCACGGCAAAAGTGCCAGATAGTTATGAACCACAACCCACAACAAAAAAATTCCTATGAATACGTACTTTCAGTATTGCAAGGCACATTTCACGTTCTCGCGGTGCGGTTGTGTTCTACCTCCGTGCGGTGTTCTTCCTGACTGCAGAGCGTGCCTGGCAGAACTTTAAACATTAGGCATCACCCGACTGTTGGCAGTATGCCATTATGAGCGGCACAACACATACATCCACAACCCTTGTGTTGGGCAGCTCTCCCGGCTACCTTGTAGCAGCGCTTGACGCGTCTCCAGCCTTATGCGGCGCTGACGTCAAGCTCGCAGTGCTATGCCAATCTAACGGTAATGCGTTTGCCAGCATAGTTATAGTCGGAGCGGTTCTGCGGCTGTCGCCCTACGACTGCGTGGCCATGACCGCGCGGTCGCTGGTTCTTGTTTGCCCTCAACGCCGCCCCCAACAACGTCTCGCAGATTGTAAACAACAACAAGTGTCGCTTGAGGGCTACAGTATTGGAACATTAGCGTCGCTGCGGCGGGACAATATCCGGCACGGCTGGCGCGCCTTGCTGGCACCCTTCGGCGCCCCAGAACCCGCCCAGGCGGCTGCTGCTGCCTGTGCGGCCCCCAGCGTGGCCCCGGCCCCCAGCGCCCTCACCTTCCCGCCGACACAGGATATCCACGTTGTCAACGTTGTTATTGTGTGGCCGAAGTGCGTCTCGTGCCCCGCAATGCTGAACGACACCTTCCAGGGGACTTCCGGCGGCCCCGCGGCACAGCGGGGACCCTCCCCTGCTGTGTGTTGCGCTGAATGCGGCCCCGGGAGCGCCCTGGCACAGCAACAGCAGGAGCTGCTGCAGCTGCTTACACCAGTTCTGGAGCAGCAGGGACCGCAGGGGCAGGAGGGGCAGGAGGAGGAGTGCACAGCAACCGCAGGCCTCCTGTCTCTAGCCGCGGACCTGGCCCTTGGGGAGGACCAGTATGGTCAACACCAGCGCACCGTGCAGCAGCTGCCGGTAACACACATGCTGCCTAGCCTCCCCCACTCCAAGCTTCCTGGCGTCTCCTATCTCTGCGTCTCGGTGAGTCACGCGCAATCCGCAAGCTTCCCTAGGAAAGGGACAGGGAGTGACCTGGGGTGCTGAGAGGGCAGGGACACCAACATCTGACATGCCCCCGTGCAGCTGCGGTGCACAATGCTCTTTGGAAGGGGAGGGTAGGATTTCAGCAGTACGCTAAGAACCTTACCTTCGAAGGCAGCGTTGTGGGTAGTGTGCTGTTGTACCATTGCGTTGCCGCCCCACGCCCGATCCTGCATTCCGGTTACCCCCATGCAGCGTGGAACAGGCATGTGCTTGGACTTACGTACCGTCTCTTGCAACTGCTTGTTATCGTGCATGCTGTGCAGGCCTCCAAGCCCGCCGCGCCCGAGCACCTGCCTCCCTCCCTCAACGACCAGAACTGCCAACAGCACAGCACCAACAACCAAAAGGGCGCATCCACAGCCGCGGGTGGGGCATCTGCCGTCGCCGTCACAGCTGTCACTCCCGCCGCCGCCGCCGCCACCGCCGTCGCTGCAAAGTCGGCGGCCAAGCAGCCGGGCTGCTGGCTACCTCTCCTGAGCTGCCTGGTGCGAGGCAAATCCAAGGCCAAGAACGGCAGCGCGGAGGCAAGGACGGGCCGTACGGTAGACCCACAAGGGCCTGATGCCACTGCTACAGCTCCGACGGAGTCTCATCCCCATACCAGAGCCGCTGCCACCCCACGCACGCTGGGACCCTGTGCGGCAGCCGCCCCAGGCCCGGCGTCACCCCTAGCCCACTCGGCACCAGCAGCAAGCAAGCACTCCAGCACCAGCACCTACCCCGCTACGCCGGTGGCGGGCCCGGCCCGTCTGGGGTCTCCCTTGTTCGCGGGCCCCACAACGCCCGAGCGCACGCTCGAGTCGCTGCACAACGCCGGTAGGGGATCAGTGGCCTCCTTGCCCGCCGCGGAGCTGTGCGCCGATGCGCTCACGGACGCAGACGCTTTCACGTCTGCGCTCCTGGCCGCTGGCCAGACGATCACCGTGTCAAGAGGGGGCAGCAGCGAGCAGGGAGCAGCAGGTGCCGACGTGCGCGCAGCGGACGCCTCGTCATCCGTGGACCTCCCCGCGCCCACGCCGCTTGTGGGCCAGGCAACTCCCGCCGCTCCGGCCGCAGAGGACTCGGCTGTCGCCGCCGCCGCCGCCGCCGCCGCCGCTGCGCAGCGCGACGTCGTGCAGCCGCACCTAATGTCCTCGCCGCCGCCGGCGGCTGCAGTAGCACCCTCAGTGGCAGGTTCGCTCTCCTCGTCGCTGCCCACCTGCGCCATGTCGCCCCTGTTGCCCTCCCCCACCCCTGCCACCGGCCCCGGCTCCACTACGCCCGCCGCCCCGCCGCGCCGCGCCCTCGCCCGCCAGCTGCAGCAACACAACCAGATCACCCCCAGCGGCGGCACCGTTCCCACGGCAATCCATGCCCCTGCAGCCCCTACCATCACCACCACCACCACCTGCAACCCCGCCGCGACAGCTGCCCCTGCCGCATCATCCGGCTCCTCCGCAGCACCCGATGCGGCGCCTGCTGCCGCAGCGAACGAAGCCCCCAGCAAGCCCCCTGCGGTGCCCTCCACCCAACGTCGCGGCCCCCGCCGCTCCCTCTCCGTCTCCGACCTGGCACCCCCCAGCAGCCGCTTCGCCAACCACCAGTCCGTAAGCATGTTCAGCAACGCAGCCTTCGCAACCCACACCCCGCTTTCTCCCCGCTCACCTAACGGCACGCCTCAATCTCCAGTCGCGCGCCCCTCGCGCTTCAGCTTACTGGGTGGCGGCGGCGGCGGCAGCGACAGCGGCAACGGGCGCAACCGCCAAAGCGTGGTTGGGGTTACCAATGCAGGAGCGCCCGGCGTGATGCCAGCAGCAAAAGCCCCCGGAGGCAGCACCGAGGCCCCCAGCAAGCCCCCTGCTGCACCCTCCACCCAACGCCGCGGCCCGCGCCGTTCCCTCTCTGTCTCCGCCTTAGCGCCCCCAAACAGCCATCTCGTCCGAGGCCAGCCCGTCAGCCTTTTCGGCAACACCGGTGCCGCTGCCCCGCTGTCCCCCTCCTCCCCTGGCGGCATGCCTCGGTCTCCTGCCTCGCGCCTCTCGCGCTTCAGCTTGTGGGGCGCCAGCAGCGGCGGCGGCGGATCCACCCGAAACGCCAGCACCCTGGACGCCGGGCTAACGGGAGACCACCGCAGGAGCGACGCCGCGGGTGTGTTCGCTGCTGGTGCCCTGACGGGCCCCCCAGCAGGCTCTGGTCCGGCGCCAACCGTAACACCTTCCAACGGCGGTGCCGAAGCCCCCAGCAAGCCCCCGCCCACCCAGCGCCGCGGCCCCCGCCGCTCGCTCTCCGTCTCTGACCTAGCGCCGCCGACTGGCCGCTTGGCGCGCCGCCAGCCAGCTAGCATCTTTGGCCCCACAGCCAATGCTGGTTCTCGGTCCCCCGGCGGCGTAGGCCCCTCTCGCTTCAGCTTGTGGGGCAGCGCTGCGAGTGGGCACGGCAGCGGCGGTGCCTTCATGCGCACCCTGAGCACTCTTGACACGGCGCTGTCTGGCCGCAACCGACGGGGGAGCGAGGCCGGCAGCTTGCTTGCGGCACACGCACCCGACAGCGCCAGCGGCGGCGGAGCGTTCCTGGGCGCGCCCCCGGACGACGCTGTGGGCTCGCTATCGTGGCAGCTGTCCGCGCTCAGGCTACACCTGCAGGACCCCAACGCCTTTGCCTTCCCATCCGCACAAGAGCTGCGAGCCTCCTCGCCATCGCCAGCGCAACCCGGGGGCCTGCGGGAGCAGTGGTCCGGGGGCTTGAGCACGTCCGGGCCGCTGGCTAGGTGCAGCAGCGCGGGCGGGGTGGCCACAGCAGGGCAGCCGCCGCTAAACCGTGGCAGCAGTGGTGGCGCGGATAACGGCAGCAGCAGGGCGGGTAACCTGTCGCCCTCCTATGACGCGTCCCACACCGCGCTGCCGCCGCCGCCGTCCCCCCTGACGGTGCCCTCTCCATCGCTGCTTTCGTCTCTCCCTGACATCAGCAGCCTTGTGCTGGGCAGCCCCATGAGCCCCTCAGCCGCCGTCGCTGCTGCTACTGCTTCTAGCCCGTCGGCTGCCTGCGCTACGGGTGCTGCATCACCTGCTGCTGCAGCAGCAGCAGCAGCAGCTGGGATTGGGACGGCCGCTGCTACTGCCGCTCCGCGGCGGAAGCCCCCGCCCCGCAGCGCGTCGCGGTTTGCGCTTCAGACCTTTGGGCCCGGTGGCCTTTTGGACGAGGTGCTAGAGGAGGGAAGCGACGAGGAGGGCGACCGACCAACCGCTGCAACGGTGGCCTCGACGGTGGCGGCGGCGGCGACGGCGTCACTTTCAATGAGCGGCAGAACCTCCGCGCATGCCAACAGTGCGCGCGGCGGCGTGCTGAAGGACCTGTTCCGTCGGGAGTGCGGCGTGGCGCCGGCGCCGGCGGCGGCGGGCGGCAAGGACGCATCTTTCGGCGTCACGTTCGGCGGTGGCGGCGGCAGCGGCAGCGGCGGCGGCGGGAGGGTGCTGGCGGGCAAGAGGGCGCCGCCAAGGGCCCGAGCGTCGACCAGCGCGCTAGGGTCTCTGCTCCTGGCGGCGGGCGACGCCGCCAGTGTGCCGTACAGGAAGCAGAGCTCGTTCCGTACGTCAGACATGGGCGTCAGGCTGGGGCCCGGTGGTGGCGCAGGGTCTTCAGCAGGACTACCTACTGTCAATGCCCGGGCAGAGGTGGCAGAGGAGGACAGGCCCTCCGCTTCGGTGCCGCTGCCGAAGGTATTGGCCAAGCCGTGGAGTGGCATCGAGCGCACATCGCAAGGCCTGGCGAGTGCGATGGAGGTGCCTCCTACAGGGGAGGTCCTGCTGCTGTCCAGCCTGGGCATCGACGGCGCCGTACTCGACCCGTCGGACGCGTTGTACGGCGAGGAGTACGACGCGTGCTTGATGGTGGTTGGTGGCAGCAACGATCCGACGGAGGGCGTCACGGCCACGTGTCGTGACAGCACCGGCGGCGTGCCGTCGCCCCATGCGTCCGGCGGCTTTGCAGCAGCAGCAGCAGCAGCAGCAGCGGCCGCGGCAGCAGGGACTGCCAGCATTGACGGCGGCGCTCTGCGCCAACTGCGCGTCACGGCCGACGCCCGCGGCAGCACCGGCAGCGCACACGGCCCTGGCACCCCGGGCTACTCCGTCGCCTCCCCCTTTGCCACGTGCACCACTCCGCCGGTACAAAGCTGCCCCATCAATGCTCTGCTGCTGCCCGACTCGCCGAACCACATCGCGCCTCACGCAGCCTCAGCCTCAGCCGCCGCCGCGCCCGCCGTGCCGGGCGGGCGGCGCCGTCACCCGCCCACCAGCACGTGTTCCGCGTCGTCGCTACAGCCGCGGCTGCTAACAGCCGGCAGCACGTCTCGCCTTGGTCTGCACAGGTACGCGCCGCCGAATATGCAAATGTCTGAATAATTGCGTGAATGGGAATTATCATTCCCGTACTGTCCTCCTCCTTGTGATCTCGACTATGCACCTCTTGCATCACCTGCCGGCTCCTGTTCCACCAGATCAATCCTCGTCCTTGTGCTTGTCGTTTTGTATTCTTATCGTGCTCCTGCGTCCTGCCGTACAATTTGCCTCCTACAGGCGCAGCGACCACATGGGCGCGCAGCCCAGCTCCTCGGGGGCGGTCGATGTCGTACGGCTGACGGCCGCCGCTAACGCCGCCGCCGCTGCGGCGTCCATGGCGGCGGCGCGGCTGCCGGGGCCGCCCAGCCCGGCACGTGTCATCCGGCAGGCGGCGGAGGCGCGGCAGGACACGCTCGTGCGGGAGGTGAGGGCACATGGCGGGTGACACGTGGCGGATGACACGTGCTGTTGCATGCACGACTTACCGGTGCATCGTGAAGCGCTGTGCTGCTTACACAGAGGTGCCTGGTTTCGGGCTTATGCGCCCCTTACCATGGTCTAATTGCTCGACAAGGAAACCCGTCACACCTGTCGCACACCCATCGCAGCATTCTTCATGTTTGGATAAGCCGAAGGGCTGCTGGCAGTTAAGCGCATGCCCTTTCCCTTCACCCATATTGCCCCCAGCTTTCATCTTGGCTACGGGAGGCTTTGGCCGCAAGGCGGGAGGTGGAGCGGAGCAGCGCAGGGACAGCGGCGGCTCACTCGGCGGATGGCTTTGCAGGGTGGGGCGTTGGTAACGGGGCGGACGGTGACCTTGACCTGGACGCTTAGGCGTGCTTGCTTAAATTCACGAAGGTCTTGTAAGTATGTGGGCATGGACCTTGGAAGTTTGTCTGGTGTGGGCCGAGAGGTTTCAGGGTTACAGAGACGGAGAGATGGAAAGGGTACGGATGGAGGTCATGACCTGGACGCTTGAGGCGTACTTTATCTCACAAAGGACTGAGAATATTTGGGGTGGGCAGTGGAGGTGTGTTTGGTGTGGGCCAGGTGGTTTGGGAATTGTCGAGATGGGGAGACTGAGAGGTGTGGAGTTGTGGGAACAAGATGGGACTGAGGAGACCACTGGCGGCGCGCACGGTGGGGGACGCGTGGGTTGGCAGGTGGGGGCGGTGTTTCTGCTGGCCCGAGCTTGGGTTTTGCTTTTTGCTTTGGCAGAGGGAGAGTGAAAGCTGAGGCCATTTTTGCTTTGGCAGAGGGAGAGTGGGAGACCGAAAGTTGAGGCCGTTTTTGCTCCGGTAGAGGGAGAGGCGGTGAGCGAAAGTCGAGGCATTTCCTCCTAACACGGAGAGCGAATGAGGCCGGTTTTGCTCCGGTAGAGGGAGAGCGGAATGGAGGCCGTGAAGGGCGCCTGAGTAAAAGTTATTTCATCGTTAGGCAGCGCACATTGGTGGGCACTGGTGGTAGCCCTGGTGCTTAGACCGTGCTTGTGCAGCCGTGCAACTACGGTAGCCACTCCACAACCGGCATCCCACTGGTCCGTCTGCAGCAGGACCGTACCGTATTGGCGCACGTTGGTACCGGTACACATGGTGTAGCCCAAGATGTTTGGTGGGATCGGGGAGGACAGGGCTTAGTGGGATGGACTAGGTGGGACCGAGACCGGGTTGGACCGTGGAAGTGTGTTGGGTGTGGGCCAGGTGGTTCAGGGATTACAGATAGAGCGGCACTGAGAGGTTTGGGGCTGTGGTAAAGGGATGGAACTTGTGGGAACTGGATGGGACTGAGGTGGACCCCTGGTGGCGCGGCACGGAGGGTAATGCGTGGGTTGACAGGTGGAGCCGGAGTTCTTGCTGGTCCGAGCTTGGGCTTGCCTTTGGCAATGGGAGAGCGAAAATTGAGGCTGGTTTATTTTGCTTTGGCCGAGGGAGACCGAGTCGAGCCCTTTTTTGCTGTACGGTAGTAGATGGAGTGGAGAGTCGAGGCTTTCCTTAGACGGACAGCGAACGAGGCCGGTTTTCCTGGGACAAGTGGGGGTGAAGGGAGCCTGAGTGCAAGGTGTTTTGCTGGTAGGTACCGCACATTGGTAGGGCGCTGTTGGTAGCCCTGGTGCTTAGACCGTGCTGCTGCATCCGTGCGGCTAGCCAATTTCATTACCGGTCACCCACTGGTACGTCAAATATAGCAGGTACCGTACTGCGCAGGTTGGCACACTCAATGCACTGGTGGCCCGGGTCGCCCGGGATGTTTCGTGCAGTTTGGTGGGACCGGGTGTGCGGTTGCATTTCGCCACCAGTGGCCCAGCAGCACTCGCTGCTCGGATGCGGTGGGGTGCGTGGGTCAGCAGGTGTGCAGGCAGGTAGCTACAGGGCCTGCTGCAGTGTCCCGGTCTTATTTCGCGGAAAATTCTGACCGCTCATAATTTTCGGCCTTCGGAGTCATAATTCTGATAGTACTGCTCATAATTTTGGCCTGAAAAATTATGGTTCCAACTTTGTTTCCTGGGGGGCAAGCCCCCCAGACCCCCCAATGACTGCGGAATACTCAAATGGCAGGAGCACTACATTCCATCTCCGCACGGTG
>VFQN01003463.1_pt1 | contig 22518 bp, 21 predicted proteins | sample 3512371 | NCBI WGS metagenome assembly VFQN01 (sample SAMN10412370, study PRJNA504923) | tailings metagenome | isolation source: Replicate 2 from Balatoc abandoned mine | place: Philippines: Itogon, Benguet | collected 2017-08-28
TACCATATTCATCCAGTGGAACGGCCTGTAGAGTTAGCGTCTGAAATAGCCAGGACGTGACCACTATAGGCGTGGCCAGGGAGGCACGCCAACACGCCAACTCCACGCGCCTACCTATGCCCCCAGGGCCACGGCCAACGGGAGCAGCAGGTAGGCCTCCTTGCCGAATTGCATTGCAAGGACACTAAAAATGTCAATGCATGCCTCTTGGCCCATCGTCCACGTATGGCGCCACAAGGCATACGGCCCGTAGTGAACCATGCCGCAGTCGAGCGGGACTGCGGGACGCCCTGCACACGGTGGCGTCCACGGGCTTGGCCAGCCTGGTGCGGCTGCTGATGGAGGCCGGGGCAGAACCGGGTGGGAACACAATATTACCGGTATGCACTAAGTGCTTGTTGCTATGGGTCTGCCGGTGCAGTAGCCAGCACCAGCACGACTTCGGGTGTCGCGCTTACCACACCCGCGTTGCCGGTCCCGGTACACGCACTCAATGGGCTTTGCACCCGCAAGTGTGCCGCAACTCTTAGCGACTTGGTCCGAAACAGCCTTTCAGTGGGCTTCCCCCCAACGGGACCTGCTGGGATTGATCCTGGTGTCCTGCCCTGCCTACGGCCACCGCAGTCCAGCGGCACGGCGCTGCTGCTGGCCACGTGGCACCTGGCACGGCGGCTGCGGGGCGGCCCAGCTGCTGCTGCTGGCGGTGTGTCACGGCGGCGCACGGCGGCGGGGCGGCGCAGCTGCTGCTGCGCACTGGCGGCCGGGTCTTGTACACGTGCGGCAGACCATGTCAAGCCGGGGGTGTGTGTACGTGAGGGCATGCCGCCCATACCAGCAGCCAGTTGGGTGCGTCTAACCTGGTCTACCCCGCTTCTGCCGACACCTAACAGCGCAAGGATCGTTCGCCATGCGCTGTGCACAGCTCAGCCCTGGTGCACTACTACACGCAGCGTGTAATGCCCATGTGTGCGGTGTCCTGCACAGTGTAGACGCACGGCACTGCTACTGGCCAAGGACGGGGGCCACATACACAGGGGTACACCGACCGTTCTGGTGCGGCGGCTGGCTGCTTGCCTTGGCACCCCTGCCTGTGCATGCATTGCAGCGACGCGTCCACAGGGGCGGCTCCTCCTGAGGGCACCCTGCTGCCTAACTGCTGTAACCGCTGTAACCTTGTGCAGGTTGTGGGTGCAGCGCCCGAGGTTGTGGCGCTGCAGGGCGGACACGTGGCAGTCGGGCAGCGGCACTCGGACGGGGGTGCCTCATGCGGCGCGGGGCCTGGCAGAGCCAAGGCGATGCTCCTCCCTGTGGCAGGATAGGTTCCGGCTGCGGAGGGCGTGCCTACCTGGTGAACGCTCTGGACAGGTGATCCACGTACTGATATGAACCGAAGGTGCAGACAGTAAGGCAGGTGCACCGTGCACGTTTCATTGCGGATTGGTCGCTGGGTGCTCGTGGAGTAGGCACACCGGCTCCATGCGCACACGGTGATGCTTGGCGGTGTGGCATGGTACTCAAAAAGGTACAACGCGCTGCTACAAAGATGATTTGTTGAAGGCGGGTTTTGTAGCTGTAAGGTTTTCGGCCTGGGCCAAGCGAAAAGCAGTACACTGTGTGCTACAGGGGTGTGTGCTACCCCCAGAACTCGCTGTCCTACGTATGGTGTGTGCTAGGGTGTGCGCCGCTTGGGTGCAGCTACGTACCTACACGTGCTGCATGCGGCAATAGAGCTTCCGTGACCGTGGCTTTCGGGTTAGTCGTTAGGCACACGGTGAGGCGCAATCCTGGGCAGAGGTCATCACAGCCTTGTGGCCGTACGCAAGCGTACGGGTAACGTCCGTAATTGCGGAGTCTTAGCGCACCAAAGCGCATGGAACTGGCGTTAGTAAGTACATCGTAGGAAGTTGTTGCACAGGCCCGCGATGCTGGCACCCGCCCGAGGCGCAGCGCTCAACGGAGCAAACCGCAGCGCACGCCCAGCAATCCTGGTGCGCAGGTGTGATGGACTGGCTACACAGATAGTACGATGGCATAAATAGCTCTCCACTACGAATGTTCCACGAAAAGTCGCATGCAAGTTTATAAACAAAGTGCGTTCCACATTGCGATGTGCCCAGGCGCTGTGCGCTGCGATGCTCAGCCGGAAGCGGGCCTTCAGTAGACATAGAGGAGGGAAAGAAGCTGCTGGACCAAGCCGGCTACAGGTTCTTGGACCTCAGGCAGGTTTTGGCGACTGCAGGGCACGGGGGGCAGGCGTGGGGCGTCCTGCATGTACACGAGACCATGCAGAGCGTCCAGCAACGTGTGGGCCTCCACAGGAGGCAGATCAGGGCAGCATCAGTCCTTTATAGGCGGGTGGGAAGATGCAAGGAAGGGGCGACATTGATACGTTGACCTGTGACGAAGGGCTGCGAAGGGCGCTTTGGCTCACCTACCGCTTTAGGAGAGAACGGCCAGGTACGCTTAGCAAGCTCAGGGTGCCCTCAAGCACCCTTACGGCTCCAGAGATTCCAATATTTGGATCAAGGTTCGCAGTAGATCTCACTTACGCGGAAGAGGGCCCGGCATTAGCAAGGGCGGTGTATGTAGGGGTCCCTGTGACCCCCGATGCAACCCCCGCACCCCCCCCCCCAACAGCCACACGCCACATGCAAGTACACCGTCTGTATCCCATTGCTCACACCCAACGTCACCGGCTGCCCGCTCTGCTGTCAGTTGGCACCTCCTACACCACCCCGCCGCGCCAAATTGCACCATTTTTAAACAGTGACGGTGTACACGGGCGCCACCCGCAGGTCGGCACGTGAGTACGACAGGGAGCACCTAACTAAGCCGCCCCGCATGGCTGTCAACGTGCCGTGGACGCGAGAGAGCGCTGGCGACTTCGTAGCCCGCCTGGCGCGGTTGCTGCCGGGCAAGGGGACCAAGATGCTGGTGGTGAGCGCGGGGTGCCACACGCTAAGACACAATGCGTTGCCTTCTCCTGTGGGACCGAGCGTGAGGCCCGTTGATCCGTTATGCTGCTGGCATCGACTTGCACTCGAGCATGTTGTCATGGGTCAATCACGCAAGCAGTATGGCCGCGTGCGCGAACTGTGCCCACCTGGAGTGCCAACACTGTATGCGTGCTTTGTTCATGTGTTAGCACTCCTGCACCTGACGTGTTAACTGCCACGTGTCACGTGCCACGTGCCAGGCGTGTGCGGATGGCGGGGAGGCGTCCATGGTCGCCATGGAGCAGCTGCGGGAAGCTGGCTACACGGAGGCCGTGCGGGTGGAGGGAGGGTACGAGGCCTGGACCCAGGTCGGCTGCTGCTGGGTGACGTCCTGCGAGCTGGTAGCCGCAGCAAGTAGTAAACAAGGGCAGTGTGGTGCAGGATGCCGTACGGCACAGCACGGCGACTCTCTGTCCTCCCCGCTGCTGGAGCTGGCGAGCCAACACCGCCATGAAGACCCGCTCAACAATACTCCGGCTCCCCGTTTTGTATTGCCCCAACAGACCCGTCCCTTTACGCACGTTTGCATTGTAACCAATTTGGGCCAGTCTGAAAGTGTCGTTGTTGGACTTGGACTTGGACTTGGACTAGATTACCTTTTGAGCAATCCCCGCAACCTGCAGGACCGCTGCTGCGTGCCGCTGCGTGCAGGTGTACAGCACCAGCGGCCGGCGCAAGCCGCCCCCCGGCCGGTGGGTGTCCTCGGGGCGGGAGGCGCTCAAGTCGGGGCTCAACATCCCGGGGGTGGCGGAGAGCTACGACGAGGGGGGCAACCTGACAACCGCCAGGTACGCCAAGGGCTTCCGCGACGCGGACCCATGATGCTCGCTCATGGCGGTGTAGTGTAGAGATGCGGTTGCGGGAATCGGGATACATAACCCGAACACAGACAAGATCATTAGTTTCAGAGGAAGCAGGAGAGCTCTTACCGATGTTACTTGAGGCCGCATCATGCGACCCAGGGACGCGCCGTAAAGAAACGCTGACTGCAGGCTGATGCTGAGCTAAGCTGCGGCTGGCGGTGTAGTGTGTTCGTTGGTATGAGGGCAAGGATGGTGCATGTGAGGAGGCTGGTGTGGACGCCGGTAAAGCGCTGCATGAGGACTGCTTTGAATGCATGGGCCGGCATGGGCTGCTGCTGGGTTAGGCGAGTGGAGCCAGCGTGTGACGAGGCGCCAGGGCGTACGGCTAAGAAATCAGGTAAAGCCTACACGCCCGTTGGAGCTGACATGCGTGCTTGCGTTCATGCTGCATGTCGCGTACGTCGTATATGATAGTTGGCATCGAGTCGGGCTGGGGTGTGTGGGCCGGCAAGGGGGGCGGCCTGATCGTGGTGGAAGGCAAGAGCTTAATGAGCCGCAGCCGCGTGTTGCTGGTGTGGCGGGGTGCTGGGGCTAGGCTTCGCTCCCCGTGCTGTGGAAGACGTGCATGGTGTAGCAGTTTGCAGTGTCAAGGCAGCGCAGATGGACACACGCCTTGCTTACTCTGTTGGCTGGAGGGTGGGTGGAAGACAACTGAGGACCGCGTAATGGCGGCGCATGGGTGCATGCAGTCAGATGCAGTGCAGGGCTCATGCAACTCGGCGGCGGCCAGCCTTGACGGGACTAGGTTGTGTGACATGTGGTGAGGCAACGGTGCGGTGTGTGTTTTAGGGGAGATCGCCGTGGGCCCGTGGCATGTCGCGGGCAGCTCACTCACCAGGGTTGTTGTGCACCAGGGGCCGAGCCTCTGCCGCCGCTGCCACTCTGCCGCCACTGTTCGTGAGCGTTTGCGATACTTAGTGCTGGTACGTCAATGAGCATACGGTTGACCGGAGAAAGGAGTTGCAGGAGTGCAAAGCAGGGGCCCTTCGTACAGTACTGTACAGGGGACTCCCCTGGTACTGTAGCCGCCTGGAGGCGTGGGCACAGTCGGCTCTGCTGAGGCTTTGGTGCCCATGTGTGGATTGGGTGCAGCAGCAGTTGGGTGCAGCGCAATCTATGACATGATACGGAGGCGTATGCATGTGCAGTATCACCTGATTCCCCTTCCGGAAAGGAGGACTGCAGGGTACGCAACTGACTACAAGGTACACGCGGCACCCGAAGCAGCAGCAGCAGTGTGCAGCAGAACGCATGAGCAACTTCTGGTCCGCTGGCGTGTTGCGTTGGGGCGAATTTCCTTTTGTTCAGTACGCCGACGCCTGAGTTGTACAGCTAAACGGCACGAGTCACACAATTCCGGTGCTACTCAACCCCAATATGCTGTCCTGCATCCAGCGGCTGCAACATCCAGCGGTTTCCTTTCTCACCTATCCTGACCCCTTCTCGCTTAGAACTTGTGTACCTTGTAACGCTTTGACCCTACATGGACCCTGCACGGAACCTTGCAACGTCTGGAGCGCACAAAATGGCCTTTGGCCAAGCAGCACTGCGCCTCGAGCCAACTGCCGTTGATATATTGCAATCGTGAACCATTGAGTGCAACAATATGCAGCGAGCAACTCTGCGCTTTATGCCGTCGGCCCAGGCGGGCGTTTCGCGGATGCAGGTGGTGGACCTGTCCTCCTTGGCACTCCTTTGCGAGGGCATCACCAGCAATACCCAGCTACCGTCTAAATCAGACTACCAAGCGCACCTTGACTATGCTGAGCGAGTCGCCCAGCAGGCTGCGGCGGGGCAACTCCGTTTGGCGGAGCGCAGCGTGAATGCGAGTAACAACATACTGCGAGCGCTCAACGCCATGTCACGATGGCCGTTTCATGACTCTGCCAAGCATCTCGGCTTTGCTATGTACCTTGGCGTGGCTCTGGTCAACATCCTCGGCGGGCTGACCGAAAGTGCCTCCCTGACACCCGCTTTCGTTCTTGCGCTACTGCGCAGCGGCTTTCTTGCTAGCCTATCTCGCCAGGTGGCGGAAAGGGCAGACGCGGTCCGCGACCGTCTCCGCAGGGACCCACACAGCAACCAGGCGGGGGGCACCCCAGCCTCCTCAGCAGGTCGGATCTTCCTCGCCTGCTTGCTCGCCTGCCAGCGGGCCGCCTGCGTCCTCCGCGCCTTCGAGGCAATATGTGACGGTCGGGCTTTCGGGCAGCATTCCAGAGGCGCCACCGGCAGCCCACTGCCCGTTGCAGAACAGGCGCGCGAGGCCGTGGTCTCCTCGAACCTCGTCGAGCACACATGCCGCGGGCTACTGCTGCTGCTGCAGCTGCCACAAGCCCTGGACCCAGACGACCCGTATGAGCGACGCACACGGTGCCAGATGGTGCTCTGGGCCATCACCACCTCGTGGAGGTTCACGCCGCCCCTGTACGGCCCGCGGACGGAGGACCCTGACCACCTTATGCACGTCCAGTGGTTCCCCCAGCCCTGGCACCCACAGCTGCGCGGCCCCAGCTGCCAGCACCTCACCCTGGCCCTGGGCCTGCACGTGCTGCGGTCCGCCGGCGGCCCTGAAGGGGTGTACGGGCTGCCTGAGGCGCTTGAGAAGGCACTGGAGGAGGCACTGCGAGAGGCCGCATCGCCGGAGGATGAGCACGGAGGGCTGTCTTGGTACCTGCCAGACATCCTTCAGCAAATGCTGGGCCTCCTGGCCTGGCACCTGGAGAACGTATGCAGCCGGCGTTGCCTGCCTGCAGCCGGTGAGAGCGGCACAGCCGCCTCCGGCAGCGCGGGGCCAATGGGCGGCACGACTGACTCCTCGGCGTCCGGTTCCACCGCAGCTGCTGCCGCATCCTCGACAACAGCAGCTGCAGCAGCAGCAGCAGCTGCCGCCCCCTGGCCGTGGCGCCACGCCGTCCGCCCGCGGCGCGTGTGGGACATCGCTGTGCGGGTGGTGCGGATGGCGCTGGCGGTGGCAAAGGTGGCGGACGGTGACGGCGGCGGCGGCACTGGTGGAGACCCGCGGTTGCAGCTAAGCCTGGAGCGCTTCAAAGGTGTCAATCGGACCGATCTAAGCCGCACAGCACTGCGGGGGCTCGCAACGCTGCAGCTGGCGATTTGGCGCCGGCAAGCAAGGCAGGAGCAGGCGCATATGCGGGTGGCGCTGACATGCACGGCTCCTGATGATGTGGGAGCTGAGGGGCGGGGCCCTGGCAGCTCCACGGCTGCACCCTTGGTGCAAGGGCAGGAGGTCAGTGCACGGCAGGCGGAGCAGCCGGCAAGCAGCGGACACCCCAAGGGGGCCGTAGGCCTGGGGCAGAAGGGGATGTGCAGGGAGCTGGGGGCGGGTCAGGGGCAGGAGCAGAGCAGTGGACGGGCACAAGAGGAGGAGGAGGAGGTGGTACGGCAGGACGTGCGGATGCTGTCCGAGTGGTACGGCCTGGCCATGGAGGTGGCGCGCTACGTGGTGCACGTGTCAGCGGAGTCCCACCAGCTGGGCCTGGCGGCGCAACTGGCGCTGCAGATGCCCCGCATGCCGGAGGACCCAGGTGGGCTGTGCGGGGCGCGTAGTGCTGGTGCTGCCTGGTCCCCAGTGTAAGGATGCAAGGCGGTGGCCTTGGGGCTGCTCAGCTGATGCTCCGCGAATACCCGCGCGCCCCTTGTGCTGCTGACGACGGGTAGGTGTAGATTGTGGAATACGGATCGCGTAAAGTGCAGCGTGCAAACCTGCTTACTGGCACCGGACAGCGGACAGCACTTGCACGTCAGCCAGTACTGCCAACAGACTTGCCGTTTCCCAGTAGTTCCATTGAGTCAACAAGGCTAACCCCTAGAGCAGCTGGCGGCCAGCCAAACCTTGCACAGCCATATCCTCTCATTGCACACATCTGGCTCGTAACGCCGAATAAGCGCAGCACGCCTCCTGCCCCCCTGCACACGGCTGTCTTTACTTCATCTTCCCTGCACCCGCCCGCCATCTCACCACTCACACAGGCGCATCGCCCGTACGGCCGCCCGCCAAGCTCAGGGCGGCGCTGGCGGGCGGCTACCTGCCCGGCCTGGAGCGCCTCCTGCGGTACGTCGGGCAGGTGCCGTACAGCTACGCCGTCATCCCCATCTCGCGTTACCTGTGCTACGCTGCGTCCGCGGATGGCTACGGCGTCCCCGTCGAGCATCTCGAGGACAACGGTAGTACCCCCACAGGGCGCCACAGCGACCTCCCCTGGCTAGTGTGCTACGGTGGGGAGCCTCGCCACGTGGCCTCCCTCGTGGTCACACTGGGGAAGCTGGTATGGGCTATGAATTTGAAGGCGGGAATGGTCTCAACCGCGAGTGAGATCAGACTGAGCCGACCGGGCGGCATCACGGTGGTCGTGCCGATGCGCCGGGCGCTCTTTGGCTTGAGGGACTGCGCGGTGGTCGCATGCGGGGACGTGCTGCGCGTGTGCTCCAGCAGGTGCATGCTAGGCGGGACTGGCGCAGGGAGCATCGAGGCAGTCAGGGCCGGCGGGGGCAGCGGCGGCGGCGGGATGGCGGGGGGTACTAGTGGCATGGGAGAAACCGGCTCTGGCGGCGGCGGGGGCAGCAGCAGTAGCAGCCTCGATGACAACAGCAGCGGCAACGGTGCGCAACGCGTCCACATGGCTGTGTTCGCAATAGCGGAGCTGCTGCCACGGTTGGCGCAAGGACTGAACGAAGCGCTGCTTTGGGTTGCATCAAACCCATTCACCCGCGAGCCGGGGCGCGCCATGGGAGGTGCCGCCAACGGCGGCGACTGGCTTGTGCTGCTTGTGGCCTGCCTGCTGCCCTTCCTGCGCGCGGCGTCCGTAGCGCTGCACGGGTGGCTCTGCAGCTGCAAGGCGGTGTGCGACGCGGCTGGCGGCGAAGGCACCGCAGCGGCTGCGGCCGCCGCTGCTGATGGCAGCTGGCGGCAGCTGCTGTTGCGCGACGTGAAGGTGCCGCGGGTGCTGGGGCACGTGCTGTACGCCCTGCCCCACCTGCCCGAGGGCATGCGGGCTGAGGCGGCCATCCTGGCAGTGGGGCTGTGCAGCGTGCTGGTGGAGGCCTTCCCGGCGGAGGTGCGTGGCAGCGCCGTGTCATCGCCACGTAGCAACGACAGGGGCATGGTCGGAGGCGGCGGCGCGACAGCGAGCGGCGAGCAGGGTACGGGCGGCGGTAGCGGCGCTCCTGCTGCAGGGGCCCTGGGCCAGGGGGCGACGGCAGGTGAGGCGGGCGGTGGTCAGGGGCAGGGATTACATTCGTCGTGGTGCCCGGAGAAGCTGCTGGCAGCTGCAGGTACGGCCAAGGTGGTGGGCGGTAACAGCCGCACATGGCGGCGCGGGGTGGACACCGCCCTGCGGATCAGCGCGTGGGCCAGTGGGGTGGACGTCAGCGGGCAGCCGGCAGAGGGGGCCGGGCCGAGCGACAGATGGGGTGCGCTCCTGGTGCGGGCTGGAGAGGTGCTACCGGTGTGCTGGAAACGTGGGCCGTTGCCGTCGCCGGCGGAGGCCGCAGCGGTGGTGTTTCCTGCGCCACGGTGCGGCTTGCGGGGCTGCATCAACATGGAGGGTGACAGTGAGGAGGGGCTTCGTGGCCGAGGGCTGCGTGCGTGCGGGCGGTGCGGGACCGTGCGGTACTGCAGCAAGGAATGCCAGGCGGCGCACTGGAAGGCGGGGCACAAGCAGGAGTGCGGCCGGGAGCAGCAGCAGGAGCAAAACGCAGGCGCGGGGAGTGGGGTGGCTGAGGGGGCGTCGGCGGCGGGTCACGGTGCCCACGGTGGCTTGTGCGGGGCGGCAGGGGAGGCGGCAGCGCCTGCGGAGGAGGGCGAAGGCGGCAGCAGCCGCACCACCAGCAGCAGCAGCATGGGTGCCTTCTTCGCCTTGCTGGAGGACGTGGTGGGGGGCAGGACCGATGCCGCGCTGGCCCGGTTGCGGGGGCCCGACGGGAAGACACTGGCGAGGGCGGCCGATATGGTGGGTACGGCAATAGTTGGTGACGGTCACAGATCACGGTGGTTGCCATGACTGAGGGCATGACTTAGGCTCCCCTGCAAGCGATAGGTTGTACCGTCGAGCATGTGCCAGTATCCTGGCTGAACAGCGCAGGTGTGTCTCCTGTTGGGGATGGTGTACTCTCATACCCAGAATAGCGCCATGCCTTGCAAGCTCCTTCCGCTTGAACTGGCCAGCGATTACTGCCCATAGCATTGTAGCGTCCGGCGCTGCTGTGCAAGCTCCTGCCCCACGGAGAACAGTGCAGCTGCATCCTGTCCTGCCAGTCATAGAGCCGTAAAGGGTAGCTTACAGCCTTTGGTGATGGCCTGATACCTGTAGCCCGCTGCTTATGGGACAACCACTGCTTGTGCCACCGCAGACGGGCCTGGCGGCGCTGCACTGGGCCGCGGCGGCGGGGGACATTGCGGTGGTCTCGGAGCTGCTGGCCTTGGGGGCCGACATTGAGGCCGAGTCTGAGGTGCGTACCAGCCACAGCTGCACCATGAGGATCACGTGCACCAGGGCCTGGGCGAGCATGCACCAGGGCCCGGGCGCTCTTGGACTGGGACATTGCGGGCTGTAGCAATTAGGCTGCGTTGCTGTCTCTGTTGGTTGCCGTGAGCCGCGCGCCGAGCCTCCCTGTCAGCCCGAGGGTGGTAAGTCCCAAAGCGCGCTTTGTTCACCGTCTAGAGTGCGGTGATGATGCCGAGGCTGCCTCTGGCCCTGAGATGGCGTCATGCTTGCCTTGCCGTGTGCAGGCCGGCACCACAGCTCTCAAAATGGCGACAGCCCACGCCAACATGGATGTGGCGTGCCTGCTCATGGAGCACGACTTCAAGAGCAAGGTGCGACGCGGAGTGCAAACAGCTGTACACAACAAGCGCTCGTTTGATGTGTGCACGCCGTGTCCGCAGTACCGCTCCTGACACGTGGTCCGCTGCTCACCAAGCCGTCCGCACCGTTGCAACGCATGGTCGCTTGGTGCAGCCTCTGATGCGTAGGCTGGTGGATGACCCGTGTGCTCCATCCAGGGCTTCCCGCTGGGAGACTGGGCGCAGGTGCAGCGCGAGCTAGGGGCGCTGGGGGCCAGGCTGGCGTCCGGCAGCACCGACGGCTAGGAGGTGAGCCCCTACTGTGAGTTGAAACCAGTCGGCTTGGCGAAAGGTTGACATGGTGGCAAAAAGCATGCTCTGCTTGGCTGTCGTGGTGTTGGCATCGTAGCTGTTGGCAGCCCGTACCGACTCCAAGCACCTCGCCTGCAGGCATGCGCGTCACTGGTACAAGCTTGCCGGGTGCTGGGGCTCCGCAAGAGGTCTGCTTTGTAGGGAGGGGGCCAGATTCAGCTGCTGGTCCTGATCGCGCCTGGGCCTTGTCTTGGGGCCGTGCACGTAACGTAGCGTGTGTACCTGGCGAGGTATTCCCGCGTCAGGCTGTGCAGGACAGCACACCGTACGCCCCGGGGCGTGTGCTGCAGTCCCCCATGCCCTTCCTCTTACCATTATGGCTACCAACCTCAACCCAGGTGCATGCCTGTGCTAAGACGGCCATTGATCCGCGCTCATGCGAGTAAGACGCCTTGTTCTCCTGCCCACTAAACTCCCCACAGGTCCGTTACGCCTTGCCAATCATGGCACTCTCTGCCTTCCATGGCCATTGTGCAACGCGGTGGAGCTACTGGAGGCCGCGACGGCCGCCCTGGCGTTCGGGGCTGCCATTAGCAGCCTGCGTGTGTAGGTGCAGGCCGCCCTCACATGTGCGCGCTGGGTGCAGGCCGCGGGTGCAGTTGCGAAGCGTAGGTGCCATGCCATAGACTGGCAGGGTGCTGGTGGCTGGTTTGCGCTGCCAGGGGAGCCCTGTGCCAAGGTGGCGATTGGATGGTGCTGTGTATCACGTGAGACCACGTCAGTCTACAGCGATTGCGAGGTGCGTGCTGTGACTTTTTCATCACTTTTATACGGTACTTCGCAAGAGGAGTTGTGGCCCATGGGTATCCAGGGGCCAGGAAGGAGCAGGGCCGCTGGTGCCGCTACGAGCGTTGTTGCGTAGCGCAGTTCGTGATATACCGGTAGGCGAAGAGTGCATGACGACTCCTGAGGGTGCGTCGGGTGGCATTGGCTGCTGGGCAGGCAAGGGGAGCCGTTGTATGACGAATCACCAGAACGCACGCGCAGCACGGCGCATATCGTCGGGGCGCCCAGATGCTCTACACGCCCGCTGGGCCCTGCATGCGTGGATGCATCTGTCTCTGCATCTGGGGTACTCGGCAATGGCTCGTAGTGGACAGTTGACGCAAAACGGAGCGGGCTGCCGGGGTGGTGGCCGGCAAGGCGCGCGACCGGGTCGTGGGTCAAGGCAGGAGCAGCACGAGCAGCAGCAGCAGCAGCGTGATGGCGGTGTGCCCAGTTGCCGGGGCTAGGCTTCGGCCCCATTGCGTCGTGCTGCGTGCCTGGCGCAGCGGCTGCAGTGTTATGGTTGCGGCGACAGACACGTACGTTGCTTGTCTTGGTCTGATGGAGGGGGAATGGACGAACAACCAATGTAGGTATGCATTGCGGAAACAGGTCTTGCGGAAACAGGTACTGTAGCACGTGGTGGCAATAGTGTCCGCTCGCGGTGTGCGCTCTGGCGAAGACTGCGTGGGTACGTTGTTGCTTGCGCAACCCCCAGCGCGGTTGTTGGTGTCGCACTTGCCAAAGCTGCCGACGCTTGTGAGCACCTGTATTGCGCATACGAATTAATATCATGACGTTAAAGCACGTGCTGGAGAAGAAGTTTGGAGAAGTGAGTAGCAGGGTGTCCTGGGCTGGGCGCTGGGGGGGCCTTGGAGATAGGTGTGTGCCCGGTCGGCCCTGCTGCCCGGCTTAGGTTAAGTACGGTAGCGGTCAGGGGAGATAGCAGTGGTTACAGGAGGGCCAGGGTGTAAGCATGCAGCGTCCATGCATACCTGAGACCTTAGGGGCAGAACATCCCCTCCCCTTGGAGGCTGTACATGATGCAACGGCACCCCATACGCGCCGAACTAGGTCATTGTAAGGGCCACACGGCAACACACTCCTCACTGGACGGGATGTGCAAAAACATGACGAGACAGCACTAGTGAGCAGGCGAGGCAGGCGGTGAGTCCGTGTCCGGCGGGCCACGGCCCTGGTAGCGGTTGGGTGCGATGCCAGCAGGTGGATGGCAGCAGGGGATGGCAGCATGGCACCCCACCTGACCCCTAGTCCCCTACAACCATTGATGAGGTCTCTTTGAGCGTGTTTTTGGCATTTTCTGTTACATTTCAGGTGGTGTGGACACACGACCCTCACCGGCCACACCTGTCCAAAAAGGTGAATCACGACATAATCACAGCCTGATCACAACGGTGTATTGGCGGCGGGGGAGCTGGCCTGAACGCTTCACGTTTACGCTTAATCAGGCTTAATGTTCACGTCGCCACGTCGGTCGCTCCTGACCCATTTCCTCCTGCTGCTGTGGCATGCAGGTGTGCAGCGTGTGCATTGGGAAGGAATGTGAACCAGGGAAGCTCCCCTGGACGGTGGTGGCCAAACCACGAATGGCGTCCCTTGACTTGTTGCGTTGTTGCGCCTCGGCCCATCACGGAAGCTCGATACCTTTATAGCTCTGATGAAATAGCATTGGCCCGCGATACGTATGTAGCGCGAACGGACTGGCAGAAATGGTTTTGGCTGCGGTCGCGTAGTACGGGCCATGACGCACAAGCAACATACCACCCCAAGCCACTGATGCCGTATACTCTAACCACCGCGGACCATAGTATTGCAACAGCATGCAGCGAGCAACGCGGCGCATCAAGCCGTCTGCCCAGGCGCGGCTGTCGGAGCTGTCATGGCCGGACCTCTCCTCCCTCGCTGCATTTTGCGAGGGTATGATCAGCAATGTCCAGCTATTCTCCTATCATGAGTTTGCGGCGCACGGTGAATATGCCAAGCGACTCGCCCAGCAGGCTGTGGCGGGGCAACTCCGGGCAGATCGCAACGATGCGAGTAGCTATATAATACGAGCGCTCAACGCCATGGCTCGGTGGCCTTTTTACGACTCTGCCAAGTATTTCGACTTTGTTATGGGCCTTGGCGGGACCTTAGTCGACACCCTCGGCGGGCTATCCGAAAGTGCCGCCCTGACGCCGGCTTTCGCCCGTGCGCTGCTGCGCAGCGGCTTCCTTGCCAGCCTATCTCGTCAGGTGGCGGAAAGAGCAGACGCGGTCCGTGACCGACTCTGCAGGGACCCACACGGCAACATAGCATGGGGCACCCCAGCAGGTCGTGTCTTCTTCGCCTGCCTGCTCGCCTGCTACGGGGCCGCCAGTGTCCTCCGCACCTTCGAGGCAATCTGCGACGGCAGGGCTTTTGGGCAGGACTTCGAGGGCACCACCGGTAGCCTACCACCGTACGCACAAGAGGCACGAGAGGCCGTGGTGTCCTCCAACCTCGTCGAGCACACGTGCCGCGGCCTGCTGCTGCTGCTGCAGCTGCCACAAGCCCTGGACCCAAAACCTTTGCAAAACCGACGTATGCTGTCCAAAACGGTGCTGTCGGCCATCAGCGCCTCATGGGCATTCGAGCCGCCCCTGTACGGCCCGCAGCCGAAGGACCCCGGCTACCTCGGGCACGCCATATGGTTCCCCGAGCCCTGGCACCCAGAGCTGCACGGCCCCAGTTGCCAGCACCTCACCCTGGCCCTGGGCCTGCACGTGCTGCGGTGCACCGGCGGCCCCGAGGAGGTGTACGGGCTGCCCGGGGCACTGGAGAAGGCGCTGGAAGAGGCACTGGGAGAGGCGCTGGGAGAAGGCGCATCGCCGGGGGAGGGGCACGGGCTGTGGCTGCGAGACCCCCTTCGGCACCTGCTGGCGCTCCTGGCCTGGCACCTGGAGACCGGGTGCAGCCGGCGTGGCCCGCCTGCAGCCGGTGGGAGCGGCACGGCCGCCTCCGGTAGGCCCAGGGCGGCCGGCGGGACACTCAACTCCCTGGCCTCCGCTTCCGCTTCCGCCGCTTTTGCCGCTTCTGGCGGTGCTGCTGCAACCTCCTCTGCCGCCCCTGGGGCCATAGCGGCTGCTGCCTCAGCCGCACCTGTTGCAGTCGCCGCCGGCACTGGTGGCGCTGCTGCTGCCTCCACCGCAGCAGCAGCAGCTGCCTCCTGGCCGTGGCGCCACGCCGTCCGCCAGCGGCACGTGTGGGACATCGCGGTGCGGGTGGTGCGGATGGCGGTGGCGGCGGGGAAGGCGGTGGACGGGGACGATGACGGCAGCGGAGGAGGCGTGCAGTTGCAGCGCAGCCTAGGGCGCTTGGAAAGCGTCAGTCGGGGTGACCTGGGCCGCTTGGCGTTGTGTGGGCTTGCAACGCTGCAGCTGACAATCTGGCGCTGCGGCGCAAAGCAGGTGCAGGGGCACAGGCGGGCTGCACTGCGACAGTCGGCTCCTGGTGAGGTGGGAGCCGAGGAGTCAGACCCTGGCGGCTCCACGGCTGCACCCTTGGTGCAGGGGCAGGGGCAGGAGGGCAGCGTACGGCTGGAGGCGCAACCGCCAAGCAGCAGACACCCCGAGGAAGCGGTCAGCCTGGGGCAGGAGGGGGTTTGCGGGGAGCTGGGGGCGGGCCAGGAGCAGGAGAGGAGCAGTGGACGGGTACAGGCGGAGGGGGAGGTGGTGCGGCAGGATGTGCGACTGCTGGCTGAGTGGTACGGCCTGGCGTTGGAGGTGGCGCGCTACGGGGTGATAGTGTCAGGGGGGTCCTGTGAGCTGGGGCTGGCGGCGCAGCTGGCGCTGCAGATGCCCCGGATGCCGGAGCACCCAGGTGGGCGGTGACGGATGATTAGTGCGAATGCTTGTGCTGCCTGTCCTTCAGTGCACCAGTGCGAGGCCGTGGCCGGAGGGCTGCTTTGCTCGCACTGTGACCAGACCGCCCCCGCCACCTGTGCTTCTGGCGCCGTGTGGCTTAAGGCCTTGACGAACCGTAGCGTACGTCATGCGAACCGCGCACATGTCTGCTTTGGGGTACCTGGGCGGACAAATGCACTTAGCCCGGTGTCTGCACACGTCCCAAGGCTTGCTCGACTCCCAGTAGCAGGGCTAAATCCCGCGAGCAGCTTTCGGTGAGCCCCTAACTGCACAGTCATTTCTCAGCGCAAACCCCGAGGCGCCCTCACTGCTCCTGGTTCTGCTCCAGGCAGGCGCAGCACGCCTCCTGCTTCGCAACGTGGAGTTTACCTCCCCTTCGCCCGCCCGCCATCCCGCCACCCACACAGGCATGCTGCCCGTACGGCCGCCCGCCAAGCTCAGGGCGGCTCTGGCGGGCGGCTACCTGCCCGGCCTGGAGCGCCTCCTGCGGTACGTCGGCCAGGTGCCGTACAGCTATACCGTCATACCCATCTCGCGCTACCTGTGCTACGCTGCGTCCGAAGAAGGCTACGGGGTCGCTATGGATGCGAGCGGCAACCCCACAGCGCCCCACAGCGACCTCCCCTGGCTGGTGTGGTACGGCAGGGAGCCACGCCACATGGCCTCCCTCCTGGTCACGCTGGGGAAGTTGGTGACACTCGCGGACTCGAAGGCGCCATTTGCCCCGACCGAGCGTAAGATCTACCTCCACCGACCGGGCGGCGTCACGGTGGTCGTGCCGATGCGCCGGGCGCTGGGTGGCTTGAGGGACTGCGCGGTGGTCGCATGCGGGGACATGCTGCGTGTGTGCTCCAGCAGTTCCATGCTGGACGCCGCGGTCGCAGGGATCGGAGGTTGCGCGGAGGTTGGCGCCGGTGGGGGCAGCGGTGGCGGCAGCTGGATGGCCGGGGGCACAAGCGGCACGGGAGGAGCCGGCTCTGGCGGCGGCAGCGGTTCGCAGCGCATGCACATGTCTGTGTTCACGATTACGGAGCTGCTGCCGAGGTTGGCGCAAGTCCTCAACGACGCGCTGTCCTGGGTTGCCACGGACGGCGCCAGGCGCAGCTCTGTGCCTCAGCCGACAACAGTCGGAGGCAGCCCGCCACTCGTGCTGCTCAGCGCCTGCTTGGTGCCCTTCCTGCGCGCGGCATCCGTAGCGGTGCACGGGTGGCTCCGCAGCTGCAAGGCGGTGTGCGACGCGGCCGGCGGCGAGGGCACCTCGGCGGCTGCGGCCGCCGCTGCTGATGGCAGCTGGCGGCAGCTGCTGCTGCACGACGTGCAGCTGCCGCGCGTGCTGGCGCACGTGCTGCAGGCCCTGCCCCACTTGCTCGCGGACATGCGGGCTGAGGCGGCCATCCTGGCGGTGGGGCTGTGCAGCGTGCTGGTGGAGGCCTTCCCGGAAGAGGTGCGTGGCAGCGCCGTGTCACCGCCACGTGGCACCGTGGGTCAGGAGGAGGGGAGTGGTCAGGTGCCTTCCCTGTGGTGCCCGGAGAAGCTGCTGGCAGCTGCATGTATGAGCAAGGTGATGGGCCGTGATGACCGCACATGGCGGCGCGGGGTGGAGACAGCCCTGCGGATCAGTGCGTGGGCCAGTGGGGTGGACGTCAGCGGGCAGCAGGCAGAGGGGGCCGGGCCGAGCGACAGGTGGGTTGCGCCCCCGGCGCGGGCTGGGGAGGCGCTAATGGTGCGCCGGGAACGTGGGCCGTTGCCGTCGCCGGCGGAGGCCGCAGCGGTGGTGTTTCCGGAGCCGCGGTGCGGCTTCCCCGGCTGCATCAACATGGAGTGGGACAGCGAGGCGGGGCTGCGTGCCCGGGGGCCGAGGGCGTGCGGGCGGTGCGGCGCCGTGCGGTACTGCAGCAGGGACTGCCAGGCGGCGCATTGGCGGGCGGGGCACACGCAGGAGTGCGGCCGGGAGCAGCAGCAACAGGACAGCGCAGGCGCGGGGAGTGGGGTGGCTGAGGGGGCGCCGGCGGCGGGACAGAGTGTTCACGGCGCCTCCTGTGCTGCGGCGGCGGCGGTGACGGCGCCTGCGGAGGAGGGCGAAGGCGGTAGCAGCATCCGTAGCAGCAGCAGCAGCAGCATGGGGGCCTTCTTCGCCTTGCTGGAGGACGTGGTGGGGGGCAGGACCGATGCCGCGCTGGCTCGGCTACGGGGGCCGGACGGAAAGACACTGGCGGGGGCGGCCGATACGGTGAGTGCAACCTTTTGGTGGTCGCCAGTGTCAGTATGACCCGGGTTCACAGTAACAGATACCTTTTGCCTTCAGCATACACCGGTTGCCCGTAGTTTCTGCTATTATTGCAGTTAGGATCTGGGTCCACACCTAATCCCATACGGTTGTTACGCCATGCACGGCCAGCTGCTCCCACTCGTTTCCCAACTGTCTTAGGTATGCAATGGTAGTGTATTGTGACGTGAGGGGCTGCTGCCATACCAAAGGCAACTGGGTCTTGTGCAGGAGCCCCTACCACACCAGGAAAACTGCAACTGGGTCTTGTCCTGCCCGTTACACTGCCACATACCGGTAGCTCGCAGGATGCAATACAACCGGTACTTTTACATCATGTAGCCCGCTGCTTATGGGCCAACCACTGCCTGTGCCACCGCAGGCGGGCCTGACGGCGCTGCACTGGGCCGCGGCGGTGGGCGGTGTTGCGGTGATCTCGGAGCTGCTGGCCATGGGGGCCGACACTGAGGCCAAGTCCGAGGTGCGTACCAGCCACACAGGCATCACAGGATGAGCACGTGTACCAGGGCCCTGGTGCTTCTGAACGTGGGTTTGTGATATTGCGGGCCATGGGCATTACGTGTACGCTACGTTACGGATCAGGGCCTGTCTATGTTGGTCTTGACAAGCTGTGCGCCGTCCCTGTCCGCCCTCGGGCGATAGCCCCGAAGCGTGTTGTGTAGTGGAGGTTGCCTGCGGCCGCGAGTGCCTCTGGCGGGACCTGAGACGCGGCGTTGCCCTTTTATGCCTTGCCTTGCCTTGCTGTGTGCAGGCCGGCGCCACAGCGCACAAGATGGCGACTGCCCACGCCAACATGGATGTGACGTGCCTGCTCATGGAGCACGACTGCAAGGGCAAGGTGCGAAGCGGCGCACTCCGATACCAGTGCGCGGAAGCTGTCCTATGCAGTGCGCGAACCGTGTCTGCATGACCCCTCCCAATGTGTGATCCTCCTGCTCACCGAAGGTACTTCAGCGTTGCATTGCATGGTTGCTTGTTGCAGCCTCTGGTACTGACACCTGACCCGTATGCTCCATCCAGGACTTTTCGCTGGGAGACTGGGTGCAGTTGCAGCGCCAGCTGGGGGGCCAGGGGGCCAGGCTGGCGTCCGGCAGCGCCGACAACTAGGAGGTGAGTCCAACTATTGGGTTTGAACCAGTCTGCTAGGCCCAAGGTCTACGGTGTATCAAGCCGGGAAGCACAGGACGCGTTGCCTGGTTGTCAGGGTGTTGTAGCCTGGGCCCCCCGAGTTCGAGCACCTCGCCCGCGGTTGAGCACGCCACGGGACGAGCTTGACATTGAAGCCTTGCGGGCCGCTGCACTACCTTGCATGAAGATGGGATGCTAGGTCTAGACCCTGCAGCGTGCATTCGTCGTACCTTACATCCTCGCACTAGGCTTAGCAGGGCAGCGCGTGCCCGTCGCAGGTGCTGCAGTCGTGCACGTCACCCCTGCTTCCTCCACGCCTGCAAGTGCCAGTGCCAGTGTTATGCTGGCGTGTGCTTTTCCCCCGTGGGCCTAACAAGTAGTCTGCCTTGTTGTCCCACCCACGCGTCGTGTGCTGCAGGCTGCAGGACCGATACACCTTGCCGCGCATGGCTCCCTCTGCCTTTCAAGGAGTAGTGTGGTTGAGCTGTTGTAGGCCGCGGCGGCCGCCGTACGCATCCGCAACACACCGGATGGCGGCAGCACCCGGGTGGAGAATGTGTTGGTAATTTTGCAGGGTTGCCAGCCCGAAGCCGACGACGTGCAATGTACTATATGCAAGCCATGCGCAAACGTAGTTGCGGGGTGCAGGTCCTGGGTGCAGGTTGTGGGCTCATGCTGTGGGTTTTGCAGGATGCTGGTAGCTGGATGGCGCTGTAAAGGAGGGGCCTGTGCAACGCTGGCGGCATGGATGCTGTGATACGGCCGGAAGTGTGCGTTGACAGGTGGCCTGGGATTGCTACGCGAAGATGGGTTTGGTGGCGCCTTGGCCGCATTGGCCTTGCAGGGTGTGCGCTGTAATCTGGACACCATCCTTTGTGCGTATGTAGACAAAATAATGGCCGTTTGCACGTGGCCAACAGTAAAATTTGCATACACCCGGTTAGGGCTCTAGGGGGCGGGATGGAGCAGGACGGCTCGTGCTGCTATGGCCCTTGTTGCACCAGCAGTCAAGGGCCATGCTATGCATGTATTTTTACAGGTGTTGTTGTGCGTGTTTCCATCGGCCCGCCTTTGACAGTGCCGCATGATGAGGGGGTTGTATGTTCTGTGTATGTTATCAACTGCTCACGTATGTCGCCTCTTGTTGCCCATACCGGTTGCGTGGAGTAGGATGCACCCTTTCAGGTAGGGCTGGCGGCTATGCACGTATCAGGAGGGACCGCCCCAGGCCGTGTTGCATGGTGGTGGTGATGTGGTGGTGGTGATGATGACGAGCCTGAGGCCTTGCCTGGCTGACAGAGGCTCGGGAATATTTCCGTGTAGCAGTGGGCGCAGTACTTGTTCCTGCTGTCCCTGTTTAGCGTGGAGGAACGTACGGTAACAGCTGCCAGGCACCAAAACTTTTGGTTTCATGTTCGTCGTCCCTTGAGCTTTCGGCTCGTACATCATTGCACTTGCGGCGGGGAAAACCTCTGACTGACTGGTACCAGGTGCCGTCTGGTGCCTGGAAGTTGGCTGTGAACTTGGGGTACCCGCCGCAACCCCTGACTCCAGGGTACATGATGCGTTGCTCAGGGCATGTTACACGGCACACCGGTGGCACTGTCGGCCTGCCCAGACGCCAACCACGTGCGTGCCGCCCTCAACCTGCCGCAGCCGTGCAGCACCGCGCGTCTTGCCAACATGGGGTGTGAGGACGTTCAATCGCAAACCGGTAGCCTGCCGTTTTCCTTGCAACTGACACTCCCTGCGTAAAGTTGCTATAATTTGACAACATCAGGATGCGCCATGCACCATTCCGTCAGTTTAATGCCTTTAACTGAGTGAGATCATTGTGGTGTCATAATGAATTCAAGCTAATGGCTAATGGAGGACTCCCTGCCGCATGCCGAGGAACATGCACCTGCAGCGCCTCCCTAACGGGCCCAGGTGCCATGCAATGCCATGCGGGTGAGTGGCGGACGCAGGGCTCACAAAACCGGCTCATGGTGGCATGCAATGCAGGCCCCCATAGGCTGCATGACGCCCGGCTGCTGCCAGCCTTGAGGGGATTAGGTTGTATGGCACGTGGTGAGGCCAACGGTGTGGTGTGCGATTTACGAGAGACCGCCATGACATGTCGCGGCCTGCGCACTCAACACGAATGATGTGCACCAGGGGCCGAACCTGCTGCCGCCGCTGCCCGTATTCCCGAGCTCGTACATTCCAGCTTATTGTTGCTACGTGAATGAGCATGCGGTTGACCGGAGAAATGTTGCAGGAGTGCAAAGCAGGGGCCCCGTGTAACGGGTAGCCGCCTGGAGGCGTGGGCGCGGTCGGCCCTGCTGAGGCTTTCGACGTGCCCATGGGAGGGTTGGGTACAGTAGCGGTTCGGTGCAGAAGCAGTTGGGTGCAGCGCAATCCATGGCATGGTACGAAGGTGTGTGCATGTGCAGTATCACTTTATTCCCCTTTCGGAGTGAAGGAGTGCAGGGTATGCAACTGGATACCGGTACAGGGTACATGCGGGCACATCAAGCAGAGCAGGGGAGCAGCAGCGTGAAGCAGGAACATGCACTACACGTGCACAACTTCCGGTCCGCTGGCGGTTGCTTTCAGGCTGTGGGGCGAACTTCCTTTACTTCAGAAAGCCAACGCCTGAGTTGTCAAGTTAGAGTGCATGAGTCACACAACTCCGGTGCTAGGTTAGGCCAGGTTAGGCCTAGGTGCTGTACCGCGGTTGCACTCCAAGCGGTTGCACTCAGTGCTGAGGGCCGTGACATCCGTTTCCTTCCTCTCGTGACCCCTTCTTGCTTATTACTTGCAAGTCCTTGAAACGCTATTTCTCTGCACGGGCCCTGCAAGGAACCTTGCAACGTCTGGAGCGCACAAAACGCCCAAGCAGCACTGCGCCTCAAGCCACCTGCCGTTGATATACTGAACTCTTGAACCATATAAGTGCAGCAATATGCAGCGAGCATCTCTGCGCTTCATGCCGTCGGCCCAGGCGGGCGTTTCGCGGATGCAGGTGGTGGACCTGTCCTCCTTGGCACTCCTTTGCGAGGGCATCACCAGCAATACCCAGCTACCGTCTAAATCAGACTACCAAGCGCACCTTGACTATGCTGAGCGAGTCGCCAAGCAGGCTGCGGCGGGGCAACTCCGTTTGGCGGAGCGCAGCGTGAAAGCGAGTAACAACATACTGCGAGCGCTCAACGCCATGGCACGATGGCCGTTTCATGACTCTGCCAAGCATCTTGGCATTGTTAGGGACCTTGGCGCGGCCCTCGTCAGCATCCTCGGCTACTAAGGCCGACACCTTAGATCCACTAGTGGTGTGGCGCAAGGAACGCCACTCTATCAGTGGAACTACAGCAATAACACGCGAAAACCTATCTTGCCGTCGCTTATTCGCTATTGT
>VFQN01003465.1_pt1 | contig 22508 bp, 37 predicted proteins | sample 3512371 | NCBI WGS metagenome assembly VFQN01 (sample SAMN10412370, study PRJNA504923) | tailings metagenome | isolation source: Replicate 2 from Balatoc abandoned mine | place: Philippines: Itogon, Benguet | collected 2017-08-28
AACATCATCCACTGATAGCCACCAACCACCGACACGCCTTCCCCATGGGTCCGGGCAGACCGCACAGGCAGACGAGGGATGGGTGTAAGGGCGCGTCGCTAACGGAGCGTGTCGCTACAGGGCTTGAATGAGGCCCTGCTTCTGTAACTCCACTGCTGCTGACGGGCAACGCTACAATGTATGGGCCATCAGCACGGCAGCACCAGCAGGCATGCGCACTGCTGTAATGCCAGGCTGTGTACCGGCATTGCATTGGCAGTTGTACGGCATGTAGCCCAACGCCTGGCGCAAACGTACGTCGTTGCCCTACCACGCCGCGCCGTATTCACACCGATGTACAGCTAACGCGCTAAGACTCCGCTGCTCAAGCTACTGAAAAAGTTCTTTGTTCCACAGGGGTAAAGGCGTAGGCTGTCCTCGACTGTGGACCTCGGCGGGTTCTCACAACGGGTTCTCCCCACAAGGCCTCACTGCCCTGCATGGTCGCCCCAGCCCCGCTAGCTGCCCCGGTACCCTTTGGTCCCCTGTTTCCACGCTGCACACTACTGCGCCAAAAGCAACACCGCTACTGTTCCACATGCATTTTGCGCCCAGCCTCAGCAACTACGTACAGCAGGGGGGCTCCTATGATGCAATACAGCGTCACCTGGCCCGCTCAAGTCACCCCGCCCTGCCCTGCCCAGTCACGTTCACGCCGGCCCGCACCAGGGACCCCTGGTCCGCACTGTGCACCGTTTCATCCCCCATGCCGCTGCGCGCTGCCTTAGCCAGTCCTAGACCCTTTGGGGCGCCCGGCCTCATCCGCACCGCAACCCTCAAGCCTCAGCCCTTCATGCTTGCCGCATCGCCTCTCATGAGGTTGACCAACCCTCAAGCCTCACTCGCTCTCCTCCAACGCGCGGCCCAGCTCCGTCACAAAGGCGCACAGCCCCCGCAGCATCTCCTCTGCCCGCCTGGCGGTGAACCCCTCCGCCGCCCCCCGCGCCCCCTGGCCCGGCCCCGTGCCGCCGCCCGCCGCCACCAGCTCCCGCAGCAGCTCGTCCATGGCCGGCAGCGTGCCTGATGACACGTGGCACAGGGATGGCGGGTAAGCAGGGTGCGGGTGCATAGCGGATGGCGGTTAGCGTGCCTGGCACGATTAACGGGGATGGTGGGTAAGTAGGGTGCGGGTGCATAGCGGATGGCGGGCAGCGTGCCTGACACGTGGCACGGACGGCACGCCACAGGGCGCCACACCCATGGGTTCGTCGTAGGTAAGGGCTGTAAGGCACGGTTGTGTGTCCATCTGCGCGTCTATCGCGTGGCACAGCGCACAGGGCGCCACATGGCTGAGATTGTGTTGCTGGTAGCCAGGAACTAACGGGTGCACGCAGGGCCGGGGAATGATCCCTTCTGTTGAGCTTGCCCATGCACCAAGCGCAATGCAGCCCACTTGCCATGTATGCTGCTCCCGGGAGCTCGCAGCTTGTCACGCTCGTTGCCGTGTGCTTGGGATGGAACCCTGCCCACGCATGAGCTCCACCTGGCCCCACACCTCCACCCCCTCCCCACCTGTCACCTCGTGGTGCACCCCCCGCTGGTCCTCCACCGTCAGCACACTCAGCTTCATGGCGAGCGTGCAGCCGTCGGGGGCCTGGGTGGTAAACGGGCTCACGAGTGTAGCAACACAGGTGCAAGGAGGTTGCAGTGCGGCAGCGGTGTAAACGGATGTCATCCACCTACGCCAGTGCACTGTGTCTGCATACCTACGCGGACATTTTGGTACTCCAACATACACCCGGTCGACTCCGGTGCACCTGCGCAGGTTTGCTTGCCCACCGCTCATCCAGACTCATCCTTTACCGGTGCAGTACGGCGCCGTACGGCACCCCACCTTGTACTCCCCCTCGTACATCTCCTTGTCCTTCCTGCGCGCCGAGTCCATCTCCAGCCCACGCGGCAGCCCCCGGCCCCGACGCGCTGCCGCCTCGTAGCCGTGTGTGTTAACAGCCTCCACCAGCTGCTCGGCGATGTCCAGGGCCGTGGGGTCCTGCGGGACACGGAAGCACGAACGTGTAGCACACGACCGCATCGACATGCAAGTCGTGCACAATGGACAGTCATGCGCGGAACCGTTAAACGCCACCTCGACGGTGTGTTATTTCCGCACGCATGGGGTACAAGGTATTGTCAAAACTGGTGTGCGTGTGCAGGATACCACCTACAGGTGCCAGGCGTGTGTGTGTCAACGCACACAGCTGCTTTCCAACCTGCCTGGTGCTTGAGTGCTGGTTCGAAGGACCGACGCCTCCGACTGGCCAAAAAGCCTGTGGCTAGCTATCCGGGCTTGCGACAGTGCGCTTGGGGCTGCACCTGCAGTGCCACACGAGCGCCACCTCCACCGGTGCCCTGCTGCACCCCACTCGCCTGCAGCTGCCTCCTGTGCCCCAGCAGCTTGAGCCGCAGGTCGGGCTGCTGGGGGCCGCCCATGAGCACCGCGAAGTGGCACTTGGCGGAGGAGGACTTGACCTTGCGCAGCGTGGCGGCCTCGGGACCTCCCCTGCGTGTGTTAGCGGCACGGTAGGTGGGAGCAACGGGTCAGGCAGGCAGGCGTACGTAATGAATGGCGCAAGGGGTCCAAGCAGAGCTACATCTTACAACTCGAATTGGGTCGATGCTTACGGCATCAAGTGCACGACGATCGCCGACGGTGTTCATCCCAGCTTAAAACCAATGCACGTGCCGTACGGCAGCAGGCACTGGCCATGATGGCAGTTAGTACCGTCTGTCACCCGTACGCACGTGGGGCCCTCGGTCAGGCCGATGGCGATCGAGTACTGCACGTTGAGCTGGGGATCCACCACGTGCAGCGAGGCGGTAGTCTTGGAGTCGGCCAGCCGGAAGCCGTGGCGGTTCCGGAGCCAGGCCGCCAGCCGGGCCTGGGCGGCCGCCGCCACGCCGTTGCTGTACACGGACTTGAAGCGCGGCGGGGACGCCTGGGGGTGCCGTGGGGTGCCGTACCATGCAATGAGGATTGCGTACGCAGGCGGCTGGCCAGCCATACCGACCGGTACATGACGGGCAACTCGCAACCAGGGGCTGCCGGCGCTGCACATTCCACGCCACCGTTGACCGTTGACATGCCACCGTTGACCGCCACTGGTACACGTATGCACTGTACGCTACTTCTCTTTGCTTGCCTCAGGCAAGTTAACCCTATGCATCCCGCACCGCATCCACTGCGTACCTGCAGGTCTGCCAGGCTGAGCCCCGCCTGTTGCTGCAGGAAGGGGTCCACCGTGTGGAACAGCTGCTTGCCTGCGGGCGAGAGGGGATGGACATTAGCAGGACGCAAAGAGAGCATGTTTCATCATTCTATATAGGCTGCAGTGGATGAGCTGCTGTTCCACCGTGTGGAACAGCTGCTTGCCTGCGGGGGGAACGCAGGGGTGCGCGCGCGGGTGGGCAGAAGCAGCAGCGAGCAGGATGCAGAGAAAACGTTCTGATTGTGGTTGCTGGCAGTCTCAAGGCCTACCATGTGAAACAGCTGCTTTCCTGTGTGCCATGAGGAGGGTGCTGGCCATGGGGAGGGTGCGTGCAGGTGCGTGCGTGTGGATGTGGTGGTGGGCAGCGCAGAGCACCAGGGTACACGTGTATGTGGAGGTTTGGTACGGTATGCAAGTACCGGTGGCTTAATTGTCCAATGGGGTTTCGTGACGAACACCATCAAGGTACCCTGTTATCAACCTCAATGTCCACTTACAGGTCCAAGCAGGCCGCAGCTCACTTGTTTTGCTTATGCCCACGTACGACCGCCCGAAGGCCACTGCTGGCTTGGTGTTGGTTGGCTGAGCTTCGAGCAGCACAGGCGGCACAAACCTACCAGTGGGCATGGCATGCCCGCACGCACCGCACCCACACGCACCAAGGTTGAACCGCATCTTGACGGTGTCAAAAGCGGGCTGGTGGTCTGCAGCCGCCACCGCCGCCTCGTGCATCGCGGCAGCCACACGGCGGAGGGCCTCGGGGCCGGCGGCGTGGAAGGAGCCGGGCTGCGGTGGGGTGGGGGGAGGTGGCAAGGTGTGTAATATGTTTAAGCGCCGGGTAAGTTGTTAATGCATGGTATCGGCGCGAGGAGTGAACGGAGGTAACGTGCATGAGGCTCCAGATTGGTTGGCTGGCTGCTTCTCGCACGCAACTCTTTCCACCAAAGATGGCCCGCACGCGCGTGCACGTACCCAGCCAGCAGCATTCATACCGCGCGCACCCACCGGCGCAAGCGACCTGCCACCCCCGCCCGTGCTGATGCTGGTAGACCCCAGCAGGGCAGCCACGAACTCAGCCCCCGCCTCGCCCGCAACGGCAGAGGCGGCGGCCAGGGTTGCGGCCCTGCTCCTGCTGGCGGTCACGCGGGCGGGCACCAGCTGCGTCTTGGACAGCGGCACGTCCGTGGCGTTGGCGACCTCATCTGTATACGGGGCAACCCAGCAGAAGGTGGTTGCGGTGTTGGCATGCTGACACACATCTACCAGCACACACAACCTCGCAGCGCCCAATCCTCCGTCAGCTCACATCTTCGTTACTATGCTGTTGCTGAGGGCCGGCGTGAGCTATGGCGTCCAGGTGACTGGTACCGGTGACCGAGCCATTTCAGCAAGCCCACAACCGAGCGCATGCGTATGCTAGCTACACGTATGCTAGCATGCACGGTACCCACCGTCTCGCGGCTCGAATGCTACGCTGGGCTCCCTCCCGAACGCCCCCTCCAACAGCACGCAGTCCACACGCAGAGGCCGGGGGTAGGCCACGGTGCCTGGAGTCAGAGGGGCAAGATTGTCCATCAACACAAAGTCCGTTGTATCAAGGTGCATGCGGGTCATTTCGGCAAAGCCGGGTAGGCCACGCGGCCTGCTGTCAGCAGCGAGGGCAAGGAAGCACCCATTGCAAACGCGCCCACACGTAGACTTGGTACTACTGGTAAGGTTGGTGTATGTACGGTATGTGCATAGGGACGGCATCAGTGGTTTGCCCATGGTTCCAGTAATCAGGTATGTAGGTACATGAGTAGCTAGGTAGCGAGCAGAGGCAGGAGGTTCCCCAGAGCGGCCACGTGGCAACGCGCGACACGTGGCGCTGGAGTAGGCATGCCGGAACAGTACCTTCCGACGGCCCTTCACGTTCAGAACAGCAATCCGCTGTGCTACGGCTTACCGACACGTTTCGCTGCATCCCACTGCTTCTGCAGTAGCTCCACTGCGCGGTTCAGCACCTCCTGACTGCGAGCCGACACGAGGGCAACCCGGGTGTCGCCATCGACGTTCACACGCGCCCCACCGGACAGCTGGCCCAGCAGTTTAACGTTCCGGCCTTGCTTGCCAATTACGTCTCCAGGAGACATGCCTTCAGGCAGGTTCAACTCCCGCCTAAAGTCGCGGCTCGGTCCATGGAAGTGGCCATAGCCCCGTCCGCGCGGTCGGCTGTTAGTGCCATACATGGCAAGACGCTTGCCACAGCTAGCCGGTATGAGATTTTAGGAAGTTTGGGTGTACATTCGCAAACTCTGAAGCACTCGCTGTGACACGAGTGACCGTGCCAGTGACAACCTCGGACAGGTGGGCAACGCCCAACCGTCCAAGCCTTGGAGACATTGCAAGAGGAGACATACCTGTAGTAGATTGTAAGTTATGGTACTTGTTACCCGTGCCTTGTTGGCGCGTCGCAAACAATGCGCTCAGGAGGTTGCCCGGAAACAACCCCACTGACCCGGGGGCCATTGCAGAGAGTATTGCGCTGTCTTGCTTGGAACTGTATCAAGTTGCTTCTGGAAATAACATTATGTAATGTACCATACCCTAACTTGATATCGCTGCTACCGAAAGGTCCGTGATAGTCACGGCGATAGTTGCCTCGGGCGCATCCAGTGCGCCCATCCTTGCAATGGTAGTGTCTATGCAATTGTATAGGCGACATAGAAACTGCGAAAGGGAGCTTCAGAGCTTGCAATCCAGGCAGGTGGACAGGAGCAAGCGTGTCGCAGTTGTAGCATGCCAGCGTTGCGCGTGACGCCGACTGATTAGCCCGTTGGCAGCATTCTCAGGAAAAAAACCAATCCACTAGCTGTCTTCTGAACGCGTCGCGTGCTTACGTCTGAACGTTACAGGCGAGCGGCTGACTTCTGGCGCCCCAGGCCAGGTGCAAGCTCAGAGCGTGGGCTACGAGGCAGGTTGTGCCCAGGTTGTGACCGGGTGAGTGCAAGTGCAAGCCGAGAGGCACACACCCTGAGCTTGACGAGGTGGACACATGGTCTTGGTGACTAAGCTCTTCCCTGTGTGCCCTCAGCTCGCTGTTGTGTGTCCTAGGTTGCGCGCAATGTCCTCCGCCGCAAACATCAGGATCTGCCACCTGTTCCATGCCCCCAACAGCCATGTGGAGCACGAGGCATGGCGCCACCCCCCGGGGTCTCCTGACGGCTGTACCCGCGCCTACCACGAGCCCTGCGCTCCTCGCGGGGTAGGGTTTCTGCACTTTTGTACTGTCGTGCACAGTGTTGTTATTATCTCATGGCCATCAGTTATCATGATCGACACCTTCCAAACCGAGGGCGTCTTGCCTGCGACACGTGCACCCAGGGGGGTGCCTGCCTGCATGCAGCACCACGTGCACGTATTGCGGTTGGCCTTTGCAGATGCCATATTAGTGCTGACACCCAGGTGGCAGCCCTGGTGCCGCAGATGCTGTTTTGGTCCTTAGCGTGGTGTCTATTCATGCCTGCCTAAGGCCTCCCTTGCGATGTGCCCCTACGCTTACCGCTTTGCAACACCCCTGTATGCTTGTATGTTCCCCCAGTTCAAGCCGCTGCTTGTTGCTACGGGCTCGCCCATTCCAGCCAGCCGCCGCCGCCGCTACCACCACCTCCGCGCCCAATGCCTTTGGGGCAAGCAATAGCCGCCGGGGCGCCAGATGCGTTACAGCCCGCTACGGCAACAGGGCTAGCTACGGCGGCAGCAGCTTCAGCAGCTTGTCGGGTGATGGACGCGGCTACCGGACCACCATGCAGCTTCCCGAAGGCCATAATGCGTTTGCGGTCATTGGCAAGGGCGGTGCCAACCAGGCGTGGCTGCGGCGCGAGTCGGGCGGGGGACGTGTGGAGTTCGTCAAGGCAGATCCCCAAAAGCTGTTGCTCAGCGCGCCTACACCTACGGCCCTGGACCGGCTGCAGCAGCTGATTAACACACAGGTGGAGGCGGCGCTCAAGCTGGGTAAGTGTGCGCTTCCCTCGGTGTGACTTGTGCCTCCGTGTGCCTCCGTGCCACGCTGCCACCCCAGGAACCGGCCGCGCACTCGCATTTGCGCTGGTCCCTTGGTGCGCAAGATAGAGCAGGGAAGCGGCGCTGCTTTATCCCCGCACCAGCTGCTGCTTGTGGCTCGTTTGACTGCCAAGTACATCTCCCCTTGTGCCTCTTCACAAAGTTTACACACATGCCAAAGTTGGCGGCCGCACTCCTAGGGTGCATACCGGTAGGCCAGGACCAGGGCACAGTAGACAGCAGCGTATCCATTCCTGCTTGCCCATACCAGCTAGGGTGGATCACGGACGTGTCCGGATACAAGCTGGTTGCATGCAACCCACTGGTACCAGCATTCAAAAGGGAGTTCCTGCAGGCGACCCTTCCCCGGCATGCTTGGCATGTCCCCATGCAGGGAGCTTGGCGTACCCGCACCCCATGGGTGTGTATTACGTCCTGGAGGAGGGGGAGCACGGCTTCGGAGCAGCTACGCACGTGACGTTCCAGGAGCGCAGTGGTAAGACACTACTGTCACTGAATACGCGGCATTGGGTATAATAGGTGAAGGCTAGCGTCGTCCCTTCGGGCGGGCCAGTCCGCAGGCCTGGGCCGCCAGCTGATGGACCACTACATAGGTTTCTGAAACCACCTGCGCTTTGCGCGTTGGCGCGCAACCTTGTCTATACACCTCCCCCCGGACCTATCCCCCTTACTTGACGCACAGTAGCACTCCGCAAGCAGCGGGGCACCGTTTTGACTGCTATGACACGCACATATGACGCCACAAACGGTACCCTTCCCTGTTTCCCTCAGACGAGGTGGTCCGTGGGGGGCAGGTGAAGGGCCCCGTCATGGTCCTGGCTCCCGGCGCGCCTGGGGCGCCCGCGAAGGCTCACTTTGTCGACAGTCCTCCCCAGGTGGGCGCCCTATGACGGACCTTTGTAACTACATACGTCTTGAGTGTGACGAGCACATGACCGTATTGTGTACCGTACCGTACACGTGCAACAACCAGTTGTGTAGTCCTGGCCTGATTCCGCCCGGGTTATGGCACGGTGTCACATCCGACGTGTGACGCTGTACCCTCTACGATTCCGTGGACCATGTGCGGTAGTTGCCAGCGTAAATGCCCACGTTGCCAGCCATGGCGCCCATGCGCTGTGCGCAGATGATTAGCCCACGGAATTCCTCACACTCGTACAACAGTGACCTAACGCACGACACCATGCCATTCCACACGCAGCCTGCTGTCATACCTTACCCCTCGTAATTTTCCCCCTCACGCACCAGCTCTGCTTGTTGGGTTCATGCAGCACACTTGGTCACACCGACTGCAACCGCCGCAGGTGGACTTCCTCCCCAGCGGCCGCATGGGCCCCGCGGCCGCAGCCCTGTCCGTGGCTGCGCACCGGGCCGTGGGCCCTACCTGTGCAGAGCTGGAGATGCAGGTCAACCTAGGTGGGCGCTTTCACAATTTAGCAGCAGCTGTCAACAAGACCATGTGTGGTTACGGCGTTTAAACTAGATCGCGCGACCACGGCAGCTTTCCATGGAGCATGAAGCAGGGCTGCCGAGGCAAGAGGGGCCGCTGCGTCGTGTGGTTTGACTTGCCGTTGCCAAGGTATAGCAAGCAGGGATGGGTTGTATCGTAGGGCCTGCCCCGTGCGGCTGACTGGCGTGCGTACGTTATGTATAACCAACCGCCTTGTGCTTTTGCAAGCCTTACTTGCCGTTGCCGCTCTCTGCCACGTGCTCCCTGCATCGCACTTGCGGTACGAGCTGACCTTTGTCATACACTGTCGTGATGTCGTACAATAATTGTGTGCTTGGCGTACAGGCAAGCAGCTCTTCTACCAGGTACCGCAGCACATGCTGAGCAGCGCGGGGCTGCACGTGTCGGAGCTGCAGGTGGGTGCGTGCTTGACTACCGAAGGTAAGCGTACGCAGTTGGGGCTGCGCGGTTGTGGCAGTGGTCTTTCTCCGTCAATACGCTGCCATGGCTGCCGTGTGGTACTGTGGGTGCCGACGTGGATGTTGCTTTGCGATTGCGTACAGTGAAGCAGGTTCGTTTCACGAATTTGCTCTTTTTCTGCTCGGTGTGCGGTATGGCCGCAGGTGGGTGGCAGCACCAGCACTGATCAGCAGTTGGGGGGTGTGTATTAAGCGGCAGTTGGGATGTGCCGGATGGCCGCAGGTGGGCGGCAGCACCAAGCGTCGCGACTTCCGCTCCGTCTACTCCAACTGGGTCACCCAGCGCCAGGTGGGGCAGTGCGACGGCGAACTGTCTACCGCAGTGGTTAACAGCACCTGGAGAAGCATGTTTGGATGCTTATTCCACCAGGTGGTGTGGCCTCCCTGGTTGGCATACCATAGCTTGCTGGACAGCAGGAGTACAGCTGCTTTCTTACGCAGGTTAGCACAGACACGGAAAGCTTATGCCCAAGTGCGCCTTTGGGGCAAGCCGTCGCACCGATGTCAGGCCCCCTTGTCCAGCATCGCTGCGATCGCTTTCACAGCCAGTTCCAGCGCACCTTGCTTGACTCGCCAGCAGAGCCTCAACGTGATTTGCCCCCTGCACTACCCCTCACATGCGGACAGTGAACGCCGGAGGTACACTTCCATGGTTTAGGTAGCGTGGTTTAGGTACTTCTTTGCTGACCGACATCCCTGCTGGAACCTTGTACGGCATACACTGTACCGCAGGTGGACGCCCTGGTGGGCTGGCTGCAGTCGCGGCACGGCTTCGTACGGCAGGGCGGGGAGGCGGGCGCCCGCCACCGGGTCAAGGCACACGTCATCAACCGGCGGCTCAACGTCAAGTACAGCGTCACAATCGACAGGGAGAGGTGCGCGGGGCCGGGCGTTGGACGCATAGAAGGTATCCGGTATCTAGTCAACGCTGGCAGCCTGCGGCCCTGCCCACGCGTGATCTTGTAGCTTATCTTACATCACTGATTTACCTGCCCCTACACCTCCCACGAATGCTCGCAGCCTGGATGACCGCACGCCTGTGAGTCTGCGAGGTGTGGAGCCGGCCACACAGCGCTGCTGCTTCGTGTCCGTCATGGGCGGCCCCCAGCAGCCCGACCTGCGGCTCAAGCTGCAAGCCACGGGGCACCCCATGCAGGTACGTACGGCAGTGTACGGCAGTGCGCGGGGCGGCTCGGCACCTAACTGGAAGGTTGCTGCCGCCAGTTCCTTGTCAGTGACAGCTGCCGCGATCATGCTGGTTGGCAGCACATGTTCTGAAACTACCAGCATTATGCATGCTGTCAGCCCCATACAGTGCACCGACCAGATCCCTTGCGACTTTATTTTTTAGTGCTCCTATTGTTGCCTTGCGTCCCCTTTGCGGCTCCCGTGCGGTACGGCAGGACCCCACGGCCCAGGCCGTTGCTGAGGCGCTGGTGGCGGGCTGCAGCACGCTGGGCCTCTCCGCTGCCGTGATGGCGGGCGGGGCGCTGCCGCCCGGCATGGAGCTGGACGGGGCACGTGCCATTACGGAGCACGTGTACGAGGGGGCTTACCAGGTGGGCGGGCGCGTGTGTGGGTTAGCGTGTGGCTTAGCAGGCGGTGGTGTAGGTGTATGTGGGGAAATGTGGGGTGGAATGGGACACTGGGGATCACGTGTACGATGGAGAGTGCCAGATGGGCGGGTGCGTTTGGTTCGCCGTGTGGGTTAGCAGGTGGTGTTGTGAGTGTGGTAAGGGAACGCACAAGTGAGGAAAACCTGGAGCGCGTGAACGAGGGGGATAGGGCAGCAGGAAGATGGGGAACTGCTGCTATGGACTACAGCAGGCCCGTACTTGTAAGCGTGTCAACAGCAACCGGCCATGGGCAAGTTTATATGCGGGGCACATGCCTGCGGGCGTTGGTGCCCAGTTAGGTAACATCCACAGGGCTCGCACAGACGCGGCTGCCGTGGGTCACCCCACCCGCGCGTGACAGCGGCAGCTCCCCTGCCGTGTGGCTGCAGTTTTCTGATACACTGGCTGTTCGTTCAGGACACTGGCCCTGGTGCGAAGTGGTATTGACCTACTGTACGTGCGCCCGCCGTCCCACAGGTGCCTGGCAGCGGCTCGCTGCCTCTGCGTGTGGCTGTGTCGCTGATCGAGGACGGCGGCAGGGGCACGCGGTTCGGACAGCACTACGAGGTGGAGGGTGAGTCTTACGGGGTTGTGCATGACGAGGTTGGTTGTACGACAACGTGAGGGTCCAGGGTGACTCCAAGAGGTCAGCAGGGGGCAGGGGGCTTGGGTAGTGCAACATACCTAAATTTACTTCATGTGCATTGCTGTACGACAGCCATGCTATGTTGCTATCGCCAGTGCACCACTTATAACAGGTTCTGCGCCTGTCCCTGCACCTGCACCGGCGCCAGCCGTCTTTGCCTGCTGCGGTGCTGGTTTAGGAGCCAGTAGCTATGACGTGGATAATGTCTGACATGTCGCCCGGCTGGCCCCATTCCACACCACCCGCCACGTCTTTGTCCGACCCCATGCAGCCACACTGCCGGTGGAGCAGCAGGCGCTGGCTGCCCTCCTGGCAGCGGGGCAGGGCGGCCAGGGGGCGGCGGGAGCAGCAGCAGTGGCGGCGGGCGGTGTGGGCCAGGCGTGCGGTGCGGAGTGGGCCGAGGGTGTGCTGAGGGGGCTGGTGGGGCTGAGGGGCGAGCTGGGGGCCAGCGGCCTGCTGCTGCCATGAGCACGAAGGAAGTGGGGGAGCCGCAGTACCACGCCGACTGCCTGCTGGCGAGTAGGAGCAATGGAGCATGGTCAAACCAGGGGTAGTCCGTGTGCCGGGAAGGCCTCTTGCGGCTTGTGCAATAACGTTTCGTGCAGTGGTTCCTTAGAGCTGCTGAGAGGACGTGAGGAGTGACATGGTATAGGGCAGAACTTAGCGACTGGGCGTACTGTGAGTAGCGGTCTGTTGATGGCGGTAGGTGTGCATGAGCGCTGCGTGGGTAGCGAGAAATCATTGGATGCGACAGGGATATAGTGCTGTGGCAAGCCAGTTTCTTGCTGCTGTATGTTACATCAGCTCCTTACTAGTACCGATGAGTCCAGGGGTTTGACAAGCACCGAGGCGTGGAGGGCTGGGCCCCGCGGTGTCGGCAGCAGGGGACCTCCGTGGACCCCCCTTGGTCGCGTACGGCAGGACACCGGCCCTAAAGATCACGTGGAACTCGATCTCCTTCGCCCGTCATTTGCCAGTCACTGCAGTCGGCCTGCCTGTCCACGAGTCGCTGCATTGCATGCATGGCAACCCTCTGCTCCATGTGGTGGCTCAACCTCTAGGGTGACCCAAGCAGCCGAGCCACAAGCGACGGCCAATGCAGGTACCCACGTACCGTACGTCATCAGCTGCTTTTTGGCTGGAACATGTGTGCCCAGTGTGTAATGTGGATGAAGGTGTTGGAGGTGCACGGCAAGCCGTCCTAAGCAGCCTTACTGAGGTCGGCTGAGGGCATTACCTTCTCGCCTGAAGGTTTACCAACACCCCCTACCTAACAGCATGGGGCATGGAGCTGCGGCGTAAGCGCATCAGGTTGCTGCAGGGCAGGGGGCTGAGTCCCAAATGGCACGGTGGCGTGGAGATTCGGTACGTGAAAGCGGAGGGTGAACAAGGCGACTGTATGTTTTATTCTTGCAGGGCTGTTTCAGGGGGACGAGCGGCAGGTGGCAGGTGCTTTGGACACGACTTTAGGGGGGTTGCACGGCAGGCGGCAGGTGTACAACTCAAACTTGGAAGTTGTGCGGTTGGCCGCAGGTAAAACAGAGGCGTTTCACTTCTGCTCCATGTCAAACAAGCTTCGTGCATTAAGACTGTTGGCCCTTGAGCCCTCGGCTCGTACACGGGTCGTTTCACTTGCGCAGGGGAGAACCCTCGCCTGTAACACTGACTGACCCAAAGCCTACAGAATGATTACCGTAGAGTTCATTGAGTCCCACGCAAGTCTCCCTGGAAAGCACACCAATGGATTCAAACCAAGCACCTGGGAGCAGCCGTCACGTTGTTTTGGACGTCTTTTGCCCGCATGGCATCCCCGTTGCCGTAAATAAACCAAGCGACCAAAATACATAAACCAAGCGACGTGCGCCTACTGTGACAGCACGGCGCACAGTTGCCCGGCTGCCCCAATTCCAGCTCACACTCATTTGGTGGCCCCAAAGGCCAGTGCGTGTTCCAGTACGTGCGGTACGCTGCACTATGCGCCGACACCCCATGTGCGCTGACGCTATCAACCTACCCTGTGCCGCCCCTGGACAACAACCAAGCCCCAGACCACTAAGCAGGCTCCAAGCCTTTCGTTAGCGCATCACCATTAGCCTCCCGCAAAAAGACCACTGCAGTTTCTCCACAAGCCATGCACCTGTTCCATCAGATGCATGCACCGGCACGTCTTATATATGAGCCTCTCGCACTACTACGCCTCCGTCCTCCGCCTCCCTTCCCTGCCCCACCTGCGCCCCCTCCGCCTCCATCCAGTCCGTCACCGGCCCCGGCAGGCCCGCCTCCTCCGCCGCCCGCGCCAGCCCCGCACCCCACGGCACCCCCAGCCGCAGCAGGCAGCCCAGCACCTCCCGGTCCCCCAGCCGGCCCGCCCGCACCCACGCGTCAGGACCGCAGACGGGGCAGCCCTGCTCCCGCGCCAGCCACTCCAGCAGCGCCTGGCAGCCGCTGCCCGCCGCGGCGCTGAACACCTCCGCACTGAGCTCCTGCTGCAGCTGCAGCTCCTCCACCAGGAAGCGCACCAGGGCCAGGTCGCCGCGGGACGCAGCGGCGGGCAGGGCTGCGGACAGCACCACCGGCTCCCGGCCGCCATCGCCACCACCACCGCCCCCATCACCACCGGGGGCTGCCGCCTCCGCCGGTGCGGCTGGCGGCAGCGGTCATCACCAGCTTCACCGCCTGCAGCAGGGCGGGGCTGTCGCGCCTGCGTTTGTAGGGCCACGCAGCGATGACGTCCCTGCCCAGGTCCACGCCGTCGGGCTGCACCTTGGCCTCCTGCAACAGCCACTCCACCATGGCTGTGTTGCCCGTCTTGGCCGCCTCCAGCAGCGCCTCAGTGCCAAAGGCACAGCCCTGCTGCAGCAGCCACGCCACCGTCTCCAGGTCCCACGCCCTGATAGCCTGAGACACCGCCCTTTTGCCATGAGGTCCCGCCAGGATGGCTTCACCGGCGCAGTCGCGCAGGTAGCGCAAGCAGGGGAGCGCGCCCTTGCCCGCTGCGGATGACGCAGCCCACGCTGCTATGGGTTCCATGTCCATGGGTGCCCAGTTCTGCCACAGGAACTGGAGCTTGGCAACGCCTTCGATGTGGCTGCCAGCTGCAGCGGAGACCAGCGTCTTCCAGCACGCGAACCTGTAGCGTTGCTCGAATATATAGACAATGTCACCGTTTGCCGGCCTGCCGACCGGCTCCAGCAGCGCACACCGGCCCATGTCCAGTAGCTGCTGCACGGAGGCCATGTCCAGGTATAACAGTGCAGCGGCTAGGACGCGGATGCGTTCCGCACCGTTGGTGACTTGTGCGCTCATCCAGAGCAGCCGGTCCAGGCCCCCAGCTCTGGCGGCGTTGAGTAGGCTGTCCATTGGATGCTGCCTATCGCTTGGCATAGCTGCGCCACTCCTGACCAGCCAGGCGGCTTTATGCTCAGCGTCCGGCTTTACGGACGCCATAGCCGCTTGCATGATGCTGGGCTCTTTGAGCACGTTCGCCAGGCGGTATGGGTCCGCGGTGTGAAGCCGCTGCCAGGTGGCCTTGAGCCCGCACGGGCCTGCGAGGTCCGAGTGTTGCGCCACGGCTGCCAGCAGCTCTGTTGGCCGGATGAGGCCGGGGCACAGGTCCAACAGTGCCGGAACCAGCTGAGGTTGGCCGGCCTGCACAGCTATAGTGCCAGGGTCCAACATGTCGGGGAAGAGCGTCGTGTAGTACCTGGTCTGCAGCAGCTCCGGGAACAGGCTGGGCTCCAGTGCCCGCCAAGCCACCTGCACGTTCGCCTCGCAGCCACTCAAGGCAGCAACGGAAAGCCACAGCAGCTTGCGTCGCAACGGTACGTCGTGCAGCTGCGCTTGAGCTCCGGCTGCGAAGTGCGGCGCGGAGTCGGCGACGTGGGCTGGCAACGGCGTGCCGATGTGCACGGTACGGTCTGGTACTCTGTTGAGCCAGTGCGCTGCGTCCTTGCACAGCAAGCGGCCGGTTGTGGCCTTGTCGTTGGGCTGCATGTGCCCTACCACACATAGCATAGCTGCCCCGGGGATGGCCTCACTGCTGGAGGGCAGTTCCGCAGCTGCCTCGTTGCCTCCAAGCTGTTTTGCCTCGCCATCCCTGGCTTTCAATGCAGCACCCTGGGGCGCTGCCTTGGCTGATAGCACTAAACGGTTTTTCCATGCCCCTTTCAGCTCCACAGGCAACCCTTCGGATGTACCCTTGAAACCTGGTGAGGGGCAAGGGACGAGGGCCACGCAGCGATGTCGGCGGACGGACAAGTAGCGTGTAGGCACAGCGGGCGCGCAATGACAGGGCAAGGCCTGTACGCAATCGCATGTCCTGTGGGTGTAAGGAGTGACGGTGCTACTTAATGATGATCAGACTAGCCGATGGTCAACGAAAGCTCGCGACAGGTAGCATCAGTTTGACGGCTGAGGCCTGAAGCATTATGAGAAGAGCGTTTGCAGTCCTATATCGCGCGAAATGGAACCTTGAGACCAAGCATACGCTGGAACCACAATTGCGCTACCCACCTGTGCACGATGTCATGTTTCTGCAGGCCTTGAGCCAACGCCGAGAGGCTCTCGCTTTTGCAGTGAAGTATTTTTGGCACTAGGCCATGACATCCATGTTCATCCAATGTGCGCCGATACAAGCTGCTGCCGCTCGCCGCTCGGGTTTATGCCGAACACCAAGGTACAGTGTTAACCAGCATATATCTACATGTATCTAACGTTAGAGTGTTTGGTTTCTTGGTACTGGCCCTAGTTTTATTCTGAAGTGCTGGTTCTGGAGCTGCACAGCCCTCACACGGGGTCACACAGCCGTTGTGCCTCAAGCAGATGGCGAGAGATACTGCAGGAGTCACTTTCGGGCTGAGCCCCCCACGCAAAGCGCTTGTGTGTGTCTTGGGGGGGGGGGCAAAGCAGGCACAGAGCCCCAGAAGTCGAATAATCACCCAACCATGTGGGCTATGGACTGCCGTGTACAAGTGACATCGCCAACCGTCCCTTCCTTTGACACCGTGCATGGGGAGGTGTAAATTTAACAGGTGTCACTTGCTGCCATTGCCTTGCTGGCACTGTGGCACATCGCACCTCTGCTGCTCCTGCACCCAAGAACCATGCAGCTGAGCACGAGGGGTCTCCTGTCGGCTACAACTTCGGCTATCAGGAGCACAGCGCTCCTCGCAAGGTGCTGCTTGTGGAGGATGTTTGTGCAACGTACTGACTTTAGAAGCTGTCTCTCTGGTTACCTCCTCCTGGCGTCTTCGAAAGTCCGGACTGGCTTGCAAGCGCCCAGCCTTATGTTGCGGCCTTGCAGCCGCCGTCAAGGTGCAACATGCGCAACATGCGACTTGATGGATACCCTTGATGCTATTTACGTCCTCACAGGCGTAGTACCTAACGCCCAGCGCATGCCTGGCGCCGATCCCCTATCCCCCGTCCTCAATACCACAACCCTGTACGTCAGCCCGCCTTGGTACCGGTAACCGCTGCCAGTAGCTGGCCCAGGCTGGCCATGCCACTCGCTTCGCCCTCTCCCCTCCTAGGACCTGCTTTGTTGCTACTCTTACACGCAACTGCATCGCTCCAACACCCCTGTACGTCATGCATTTTCGCAGGCCACACCACCGCTTACGTACTCGCTAACGGTGGGATGGGGCGTGCAATCAACACGGCAGTAAGGCATGTATGTGGTCGGAAAGGCTACCAGTACAACACCTGTGATCTACAACAGCGATCTGAGCACGCAGTGACAAGCACGGTTCGCAACTAACTGGGAAAGTAAGCCCGCAAACGGTCCCTAAGCGGGTCGAAGCACAACCACGAGGGTTGGGAGGTGCTCCCTGGTGCGTAAACCTTGGTCGGATCTCGTCCCCCATGCTACCCCTGGGCACCAACGCCAAGCATGGCGTGATGGCAGCAGCTACAGGTAGGCAGTTGCTCCGCTCCCGCGATTATGCAGGCGGCCGAACCCTCCGAGCCCATCCCTCCTTTACCACCAGTGGCTCACAATGGCCATGTCATGTTTACTCTAGAAGGGCCTACGATGAAACAGAGGGCAGCCACCGCTTTGCCCTCGCGCGCCCCCGGCTGTACGGCAGCAGCAGGCCGCGGCCCCCCATTGCCAGACCACCACCCATATCTGGACATCTCCCGTTTGGCCTATCCTCGGTTTGCCTGACCACCCTCTCTTCCGTACGGCAGCAGCCCCCCGCCGCTGGCTCCCAGCTCGCCTGCAGGCCCACCATCGCTGGCACGCGGGTTCCCCCTCACGACCAAGCAAACGCCCTTCCCTCATACCTGTCAGCAGACGGGCGGTCTGCCGTGCATAGCGCTTTGGTCCACTTCAACCTCACCACGGCATCAACAGCCCGCTGGCCCCTCAGCCCTCAGCTCGCCCCTCAGCACACCCTCGGCCCAGCCACTCCGCACCGCACGCCTGGCACACACCGCCCGCCGCCTCTGCCGCCACTGCTGCTCCCGCCTCCCCCTGTCGCCCTGCCTCGATGCCAGGAGGGCGCTCTAACGGGCAGCCTTCATTCGCCCAGCCCTGTTTCACCCTACGCGTCTCGCACCCCCATCGCCTCCCCCAGCTGCTCAGCAAATGCGCACACTGCCCGCACCAGCCCGTCCGCCCAGGCCTCTGAACACCTGCCCCCAACAGCAGCGTCCCGTACCCCGCCGCTCGCGCCTTCTCCTGACTCCCTGCTCCCTTCCGGCCCCTCGCCCTCTGCCTTGCTGGGGCCTGCCGCCTGGCTACTCTCGCTCGCCTCCGCCTCGTCCGCGGCCACAGCCCCCGCCATTGCACAGTGGCGACGCAGTAGGGAGCGGAGCTCGCGGTCGGCTGCTGGCAGCGTGCCTGCGTGCAACACGAACGGGGCATCGGTGGATCCAGAATGAGGCCAACAATATTTACACGTGCCAGGTTGCCAACGGGCGCTGCACATGATGTAGCATGAGATGTCAGGAGCCCTGGTTAGGAGTTGGCCGCCAGGAAGTGCACTATCCCATTGCTACCTCCAACCTTCAATGGAGATGCGACAGCCAGCATCTTGCCCATGCAAAGCACTGAATGTGCCGACAAACACCCGACCCACAGGGTGCTCTGGTTGAGCAGCAAGGACACACGTAACAACCACGTCGCAACGAGGGCACCATAGGCGCTGAACGCTAACCCACTGCTGATAAGTAGCCAACCCACCTGACACGCGGTGCTGCCTTCTCCCCGCCGCCGTCTCGATTTGGGTGAGGGTAAGCTTGAGCGAATGGGTGGAGCCGTCAGCAGCCTGTGTGGCAGGTCGGGGACAAAAGCTGAGGTGTGTCGTGAGGTCCATGGCGATTGCTGCTTGCAGGGCGGAGCGCAGGCCAGTGTGTCGCGGCCCCTCCACACACTGGCGTGCCAACTGGTAAACAAGGCTTGCAGCACCGCGCCTTCACTTCTCGGCGTGCAGGGCTTCACACGCACCGTTATCTCCCCCACGTGCACCTCCTTGCTCTTGCGCACGGCCTGGTCCAGCTCCATGTCGCGGCCCAGCACCGCCCCCACGGCGCCAGGCGCCACGGCCGACGCGAAGCCGTGAGCGCTGACGTGTGCAGCTAGCTGCTCCGCCACGTGCCCAGCGGTGGGGTCGTCCTGGAGGATGGTTTAGATGGGGATTACAGGAAGGGATGGGGACGAGGCTGGTAAGACATTGGATACTCCGCGCGTGAGGCTGTTGTCCGCAAGAGTACGGCGCTGCACTATATAAGTGCATTGGCACCCGCCCACGCAGCTCGCACGCCCAAGGAGTGATACACCGTCATCCTTGCGGTGCCGCGGTAAATGGTCATACAGCAAAGTCGTTTACTTGGTCACAGCCACCATGTTCTTACCCTCATGTCCCTGCCGGTAGCCAGCAGCTTGAGCCTCAGGTCAGGCTGGTGGGGGCCGGCCATGAAGGTGACGAAGTAGCAGCGCTGGGGCGGGAGGCGGACCTTTATTACGGTCGCGGGCGAGCTGCGGGCGGCGGTGCAATAGCGGGGAGGAAGTGGGGACGGTTGGTGGGGAACGCGAAGGAAGTGGACTGCCCCTTGGACGTGCCGCCCTTGTACCCGTCCTATCTGCGACCTGCAGTGTGGGCTGTATGCTCTGTGGATAGACGCATTGCCAAGCATGGGCGGGCGTGTGCCAGCAGCGTTGCAGTGAGCCAGCCCAACGCACCTACACCGCCACCCCTTAATCACCTACCTGCTGAGGTCCAGCGTCACGTTGTACTTTATATTGAGGCGCCTGTTGAGCACCCCAATGGATGCCGTCTCCTTGCTGCCCTCCAGCCGAAAGCCCTTCTGGTCCCGGAGCCAGCCCCTGACGGTGTCGTACTGGGAGGCGGTGACCACGTTGCTGAACACGCTCTTGTGCTTGGAGTTTGCCGCCTGCGTGCGTGCATCAGGTGCCATTCAGTGACTACGTACCATTATGTACGGCGCTATTTGCATTTAGACTGGACCCAAATCCCAGGATGTCGTCCTCTTCTGCTGGCAACGTCTTGCACGCAAGATGAAGCCCCCAACCCGCGCACCCCACCTGTAGGCCCTGCAGGTCCAGCCCATGCCGCGTCGCCTCCTCCCACAGCTCTGGCGGCAGTTTATAGCACAGCTGCTTGCCCAGGTTGAAGCGAAGCTTGAGGGTGGTACCACAGCGGCCTTCGCAGCTGCCACCCTCGTCCCGTGGCACTCTGTCGACGCCACCTGTTGCGTCTGCTGAGGCATCCACCGCTGCCGCCGCCGTATCCGCTGCCGCCGCTGCCGTCACTGAGGCCGCTGCCGCCGCTGCAGCAACGTGCACTGAGTTGGTCAGTGCCTCCGCCACCTGCTTAGCTCCGGCGGCGTCGTACGAAAAGTGGTTGACCTCATGGACGTTGACCACGTGCTGTCTCTGCAGGCAACAGTGTTCCGTACAGTACGGCAGGGAGGTGGAACAATACTGCATGCTGTGTACGGCAATAACGTGGTGGTTTGCAACTTGGAACTGTCCGATGTACCGCGCTGCCGGTACATTGCCCCAAGGCACTGGGCTGTCTCGGGGATGATGACCGGAACCCCTTCCCACTTGGCAGGACATCCCGCGGTCACGAAATTCGACAATGTGTGTGTTGGCCGGAGGTGTCATACGGTGTCACCGGTCAGCCGTAATGGTAAACTTAGCTGAACGGCAGCTAACTGCAACGCAGCACTCACATGACCAGGATGCCGCGGCGCGCTTGTGGAAGGGTTCCTCGTTGCCTCTGCCTCTGTTTCGCCAATGGCCAGGCTGCACAGGGCTCTCCCAGCTGCGTCGACCCCGGCGTTGGTATCCTGATGCCCAAAAGGCACGAGCTGGTACAGCTCATCAGCACACCGCGTGGCTGCAGCAACGCCATCTGTGGGAGGGAAGGAGGGCGCCAGGGGAGAGAAGCAGTGCGCGTGTGTCAGATACGGACCCTTGTGCCAGCCACGACGCACAGCGGTCGATTCCTTGTTTCTACTGCGTTGCGTGAGCATCCTCCTTGCCACGTCATGCTGTTTGACGCATGCTGCGGGCCTGCCAACCGCCACCGCACCCGCTGCATCGGACAGGTCGTGACGCCCGGGCCCGCCCCAGGTACCAGCGCATACTACCGGTAATCCCCTGGGCAAAGCGGTCCTTCAGTCCTCCGTCAAAACCGCGCGCGATATGCGTCGCTCATGTTGGGCGACGTATGTTGCATTCTGGGGTGGCACGTCCCTACCTTTTCGAAGCTCTAGCGTGACTATTGGGGGTGTCCCAAAGGGCCCCATCAGCACGCAATCAACACGCTTGGGATGGGGAAAGGCGCAGGTGCCTGCAGTTGTAGTGCAGAGTATGGTAAGTAAAGCAGTCCGTCTAACATACTAGAACCCGTACATCGTATTGCTGGCATTTTTTGCGGTCCTGTGTTGTGATGTAAAGCGCTGAGCGGGTGTACATGATGTGCCTACAAGAGCACGACTGGCACCAGAAGGCCTTTTGACTGGCACGTGGCAGCGCAGGGGTTGGGGGGCCATATCGGCCGCGTAAGCCTTAGAAAGAATGCGCCCTGGGCTACGTTGAACTCGAGTTCAGTGGGGCTTTGTAAGAGCCTTAAAGCGTGCCTGTACCGTCGTATGCCCATCGGTGCCTGCATAAGTTTGCCATCGCAACAGCCAGTCTTGCCCAAACGTTCAACTCTACAAGCCTCAGCTTACCATAGGCAACTGCTGCCATAAATTGGTCCTGAAGGAGTTCTTTCGCCCTGGCAAGGGTAGTAGCGTCCCTCGCGTGTATTGTTACGACGCCGTGGCGTATGTCCAGCTTGACACCTCCCGCTGTCTTGAAAATCCACTTGATGTTGGAGGCTCCTTTTCCCACAACAGCACCATAGTTCAGACCAGCTGGGATGGACAGTTCTTCCGCGAACCCCTGTGACAAGTGGCTGAGCTGTTCTTCGGAAGTGTGGGCCATCGTTCCATAGAAGCACGCAGACCAGATTGACAGTAAGCTCCGTTTTATTTAGCATTTCCTTGTGTAGCGAACCGGTAAGGTCAGTACCGCTTGTGACAGGGACGCTTTTTTGACTTGCCTAGACGATGAGCCCGAGGCCGATAACTGCTTGTTGATGTTATGACCGCCTATATCAGCTTTACGTAAGCTTAAGACGGCTCGCCATGTTAGTCCGTGGTCAGGCCATGTCAAGCCCTGCAACGCATGTGTCGTAACCAGGGGAGCCCTCCAGCTCCCAGCACAAGCAACCAGGAATCAAGGCTGGGACCAGGGGGGGACCGGCAATTACGTCCCCTGGATGGGACTCGGTTACCGGTAATCCCACCTATACCTGCATAAGGGTTAGGCTGGCCGCACAGTCAGTTCGGAACTTCAGATCAGTTGCAAGCTGTCCGTTATGACCCTTGTCACGGTCCAGCGTGTGCGAGCGGCACGGTACCGGCAGCACGTGTCAAACCGTGGCGTGTGGTTGCATCTGCAGCAGTTGGCACGATATTCCGCAGTGTTTC
>VFQN01003456.1_pt1 | contig 22498 bp, 18 predicted proteins | sample 3512371 | NCBI WGS metagenome assembly VFQN01 (sample SAMN10412370, study PRJNA504923) | tailings metagenome | isolation source: Replicate 2 from Balatoc abandoned mine | place: Philippines: Itogon, Benguet | collected 2017-08-28
ATTGCGGCCGGAGTCCCGGCTGCTTCGCTGACAAATCGTGCCCCGTCCGCAGGTTCGCGCCGTGATCGCGGCGCTGCTGAATCCAGGTTTGCCCATGCCCAAAGCCGCTGCCCGGCAGAAGACTGACGAGAAAGCCCTGTCGCTGCGGGCCCGTCGCATCGCCCGAATCCTGGCCAAAACCTATGCGGCCGAATGTGCGCTGCATCACCAGACGCCGTTCCAGTTGCTGGCAGCAACGATTCTGTCTGCCCAGTGCACCGATGAACGTGTCAACATGGTCACGCCGCAGCTGTTCGCACGCTATCCCGACGCCGCAGCCCTCGCGCAGGCGGATCTTGAAGACGTGAAGACGATCATTCGCTCGACCGGGTTCTTCCAGTCCAAGGCCACGCATCTGCTGGGCATGGCGCGGATGGTGGTGGAACAGTATCAGGGACAATTGCCGCAAACGCTGGAAGAACTGATCCGCCTGCCCGGCGTCGGGCGCAAGACGGCCAATGTCTTGCTGGGAACTGCGTACGGGATTGCCAGCGGAATTGTCGTCGATACGCACGTCAAACGGATTTCGCGATTGCTGGGGCTGACAGCCGCGCAGTCTCCCGAACAGATTGAACAGGATCTGATGACGCTGTTGCCGCGAAGTGAATGGATCGGTTTCGCCCATCGCCTGATCCATCACGGGCGGCAGATTTGTATCGCCCGCCGGCCGCAATGTTCGCGGTGCCCGCTCCTGAAAGACTGTGGCCGGGTGGGATTACCGCCGCTGTAAGAGTACGGTCGACAATCCGGTCAGGGCCTGCGAGGATCATGGCGTGCGGGTTCGCGTTTCCCCGACATTCCGGCTTCCCCAGCAACAGAGTGGCAACGATGATTCTGACAGGCGCGGAGATCAAGGCGCAACTCGGCAAGAACATCGTCATCGAGCCCTTCCAGGAAAAGCTGCTCAACCCCAACAGCTACAACCTCTGTCTGCATGATGAATTGCTGGTGTATGAGGAAATCGTCCTCGACATGCGGCGACCGAACCGGTATCGGCGGTACGTGATTCCGCCGGAAGGGCTGGTTCTGCAACCGCGGCAGTTGTACCTGGGACGCACCGTCGAACGGACGGAAACCCACAACTATGTGCCGATGCTGGAAGGCAGGTCGTCCGTCGGGCGGCTGGGATTGTTCGTGCATATCACGGCCGGCTTCGGCGACGTCGGCTTCCGGGGGTACTGGACCCTGGAGATGTTCGCCGTGCATCCGATCCGGATCTACCCGGGGGTGCCGATCTGCCAGATCTTCTATCACACGCTGGAAGGCGAAATTTCGGAGTACCGCAGTTCCAAGTACCAGAACAATCAGGACATTCAGGCCAGTCTGCTGTTCAAGGACTTTGAGGAGAGCGAACGCGATCCCCAGCGACGGCTGGCGTTTGGTCAGGAAGTGGACCTCGAATAGCTGTCGACAGGGACAATTTTCCGGCTTTCCGATTTTCCGGGCTTCGGGCTTCGGGCTTCGGGCTTCGGGCTTCGGGCTTCGGGCATTCTGCTCGCGAACCCGGCGCAAAAAAGAAAGCGTCCGGAAGAATTCCGGACGCTCATCGTTTTTCGGGAGTGGAGCGAATCAAGGAACTGAATAAATCCGGCGGCTCAAACCGTCAGCAACAGACTCCTGAGTTCAGGACAGGGCTTGAAGATCCTGCAAATCAGGACCACGCATACGAGGAAGAGTGCGACCTGGTGTCGACCTTCGCGGGGTCGCAGGCCCCGGACAGTTCCACTTCCAGAACCAGTTCACCCCGCCGCACATCAATATGGGCCGGAGCTTCAATTCCCAGCCGCACCCGATTTCCCTGGACCGAGAGAACCCGCACTTCCACATCGTTTCCGATGTGAATCGCCTCACCCTTCTTCCGCGTCAAAACCAGCATGTTTTCTCCTCCTTGATTTTCAGACTGACTGTCTTTTCAGACTGACTTTGGCGGCAAACCTTAGCCGCGTAGCATGGACATCAGTAGTTTTACGTGGCAGATGATATTCCGGATGAAAGAATTTCTCTGGAAAACGTAGATTTTACTAAATTCCCTCAAAAAAGTATACAAATGCAACCTTTTATCGTCCGGGAAATTTCACTCGCAGCCTCGCAGCCCACAGAGTAAACCCACCTATCCCCCTTCAGGAAAACAGGTTAGAGAGACACACCTCTGAGTAGGTGTGGCCGACGGCAGAAATCACGCGGTCGCGAAAGATTGGCCTGGTCAACCGCGGGGCATCCGGAAGAAGTCCGAACGACGGTCTGCGGATCTGAAACCGTCTGCTGTTTTCCCTGAAAACCAAATGTCCTTCGCAGCACCTGCTTACGTAACTCGTTCCGGGAAACTTGCTCACAGGTTTGTCAGGTGAGAAAGCATCGGCAAGACTGATTGCGTCCTTGCTTCGACACCGTGCCAGCGTTATTGTTCAAACAGATGTCGTCAGCCGGCCGTACGCATGAAAACGGCGGGCTGATGGACTCCGCCCACTCGCTGCTGCCCTGCCTGCCGAGGATGTCGCTTATGAGTTTCCGGCTGTGGACACTGTGTTCCTTGCTGCTTGTCACCAGTTCGCTTCCGTCCTTCGCGGCGGATGCGGTGACCGCTGATCCACTCGACTGGCCCTTCTGGCGTGGTCCCGAAATGAACGGGATCTCCCGGGAGAAAAATCTTCCCGACCGCTGGGATCCGGAAGGCGAAAACCTGGTCTGGAAGAATGAGGCGCTCGGAACCCGCTCTACGCCGATCGTCATGCGGGGCAAGTTGTATACGCTGTGCCGCCACAAACCTGCGACGCTGCAGGAAGCCGAGAAGGTTGTCTGTGCGGACGCCGAAACCGGCGAAATCCTCTGGGAACACGTTTTCAACGTCTTTCTCTCGGATGTGCCGGACACTCGCGTGGGCTGGTCGGCCGTTGTGGGTGACCCGGAAACCGGGAATGTGATCGCCCTCGGGGTGTGCGGGTATTACGTCTGCCTGAACGGCGAGACCGGCGAACTGGTCTGGTCGCGCTCGCTGAGCGAGGAATTCGGTCTGCTGACCACTTACGGCGGCAGAACCAATTATCCGCTGGTGTTCGAGAATCTGTCGATTATCAGCGGTGTCATTATCGGCTGGGGCGATCAGGCCCGTCCGGAACACCGCATTCTCGCATTCGACAAGCGTAATGGTCAGCTGGTGTGGGAACAGGGCACGAAACCGATTCCCGAAGACACCACCTACAGCACCCCGACGCTGGCCAGCATCAACGGCCAGCTGCAATTCATCATCGGCACCGGTGACGGCGGCGTGTACGCCTTCCAGCCGCGGACTGGCAAGCGCATCTGGAAGTACGATGCCTCACTCCGCGGTCTGAACACCGGACCGATCGTCGTCGATAACATGGTCATTTGCGGCCACAGCGAGGAAAATATCGACGATACGACGATGGGAGCGATTTTCGCCGTCGATGCGTCGAAATCCGGCGACCTGACCAAAACCGGCGAGATCTGGCGCAACAAGGAAGAATTCATCGGCAAAACCCAGCCGGTGGTCGTGGATGACCGGATCTATGCCATTGACGACAGCGGCAATTTCCTGATTTACGAGCTGAAAACCGGCAAATCGGTCGGCAAGCAAAAGCTCGGCACCATGGGCCGCGGCAGTCCGCTGTACGCGGACGGAAAGTTCTACTGCACGGACGCCAACGGCCGGTTCTATATCTTTGAACCTTCAGATCGCGGATTGAAAAAAGTCTTCCAGTTGCGGATGGACGCCGAGATCAACGGTTCGCCGATCGTGTCGCATGGTCGCATCTACCTGCCGACTGATGTGGCCATGTACTGCATCGGATTCAAGGACGCGAAACCCTCCGCTGATCCGGTGCCTGTGCTGGCCCCGGAAAAGCCGCTCGACGAGGATCGCAAGGTTGCCCAGACGGTGTTGATTCCTGCCGAAGCGCTGTTGCGTCCCGGCCAGAAACAACAGTTCCAGGTGCTGACCTATAATGCCAACGGCCAGTTTCTGGGCACAGCCAAGCCGGAAGACGTGGAATTTTCCGTGGACGGCCTGGGTGCCCTCGATCAAGCCGGGATGTTCGCCACCGGGGATCACAAGGTTCAGCACGCCGTATTCGTGAAGGCGAAAGTCGACGGTGCGGAAGCGGTGTCCCGGGTTCGCGTCATTCCCGATGCGCCGTGGACCTACGATTTCGAGACCGGTCTGGTACCGGTGACCGCGGTCGGCATGCGGTATCGTCACATTGTGATCGACTTTGACCTCTACCGGAAACTGAAGGTCGAAGACTACCTGGCAGCGCGGCTCTACATCTATCTGCGGACGCAGTTCACGAATGTGCCGCCGCCGGTGGCAAAATTTGATGACACCACCGCCACGCAGTCGTGGACGAACCTGAAGCGCTATCTGGACATTGTCGAAAAGGTCGTCACCCAGGATCAGGCGAAGGAAGTCCTGGACGGTCCGCTGCAGAAGCTGGTCGGACTGGGCGTGATCGCTTCTGCCAAATGGACGGGTGACGAGACAACGGGCGTGCGTCTGGAAGTGGCGAAAAATGCGGACTACAAGATCGCCGGCAATGCGGTGATGTGCAAGATCACCACGATTCCCAAGGGCACGCGCAGCCAGGGCTGGCTGGGTCATCCGGACTCCAAAGGCTATGAAATGCAGGCCGACGTGTTCGCAGATGCCCAGCAGATCGGCGCTGCTGCAGACCCGAACTCCCGGACGCCGGACATCGGCGTGACCTGCATGCGGTATCGCTTCGACATGATGGGCGCGAGCCAGCAACTGAAGCTGTATTCCTGGATTCCTCACGACCAGAAGTATTTTGACAAGCCGTTCCAGTGGACGCCGGACGTCTGGTATCGCATGAAATTCCGGGTCACCATTCAGGAGAAGGACGGCGAGCCGGTGGCGCTCCTCCAAGGAAAGGTCTGGAAGCGGGACGAGACCGAGCCGCAGGCATGGTCCATCGAATGGAACGATTCGCCTGCCAACCTGAACGGGAGCCCGGGATTGTTCGGGAATGCCAAGGATGCAGAAATTTTCATCGACAATGTGACCATGACGCCGGTTGCTGCGGCGGAGTAGTAACGTCGGTTCTGAAGTGGCAGCCGTGGGTCGGATTCGTCAGAATCACCGGACCGGCAGTTTCTGAACCCGCCCGTTTCCTGTACCCGACTATCGACAGACATTCCTGAGGCAGACAGATCGCCTGGAAGGATCGCAACTGATGAGAACGATTCCCTGGATCCTGCTCGCCGTCGCTTCCACCTGTGGAATGTCGACTGCCGATTCCGCGTTTGGCTTCGACCCGACCGCGGAAGCAACCAGGCAAATTGCCACGAAGAAGGTCCAGCCGAAAGACTGGCCGAGCTGGGGCGGTTCCACCTACCGCAACAACACGCCGGATGCGAAGAACCTGCCGGACTTCTGGGATCTGGAAACCGGCGAGAACCTGCTGTGGACCGCAGAGCTCGGCTCGCAGACCTACGGCAATCCCGTGGTTGCCAACGGTAAGGTCTTTGTCGGCACCAACAACGGTTTCGGCTACATCAAGCGGTTCCCCAGCAGCGTCGACCTGGGTTGCCTGCTGTGCTTCGACGAAAAGACCGGCGACTTTCTGTGGCAGGCTTCCAGCCCGAAGCTGCCGTCCGGACGGGTGCATGACTGGCCTCAACAGGGTGTATGCTCGACCGTCTACTGTGAAGACTCTCGCGTGTGGTACGTGACGAATCGCGGGGAAGTGACCTGTCTGGACGCCGAAGGTTTTTACGACGGCGAGAACAGCGGTTCCTTCAAGGCCGAGCCGAGCGAGGACAAGTACGAAGCCGACATCATCTGGCGGCTGGATATGATGGGCGTCCTCGGGGTTTCGCAGCACAATATGTGCAGCTGCTCGGTCACCGCCTGGGGCGACTACCTGTTCGTGGATACGGGCAACGGCGTTGATGAATCCCACATCAACATTCCGGCCCCCAACGCTCCCAGCCACATCTGCCTCGACAAAAATACCGGCAAGGTGCTGTGGACCGACAATTCTCCCGGTGTCAACGTGCTGCACGGACAATGGTCGTCGCCGTGCGTGTTTGAAGCGGGCGGTCAGTTGCAGGTCGTGTACGGCTCGGGCGACGGCTGGCTGTACAGCTTTGACCCGGCCGGAGACGGCAACGGCAAGCCGAAGCTGCTGTGGAAGTTCGACGGCAACCCCAAGACGTCGCTGTATCTGCTCGGCGGTCGCGCCACCCGCAACCACTTCATTGGCACGCCGGTGTTTTACGATGGCCATGTTTACGCGGCCGTCGGGGAAGACCCGGAACACGGCGAAGGCGTAGGCCACCTGTACTGCATCGACCCCACGAAGCGCGGCGACGTGAGCATCGAACTGGCCCAGGACGCAGACGGCAAGGAACTGCCGGCGCGACGTCTGCAGGCCGTGGACGAACGCAAGGGCGAGAAAGCGGTGCCGAACCCGAATTCCGCAGTGGTCTGGCATTACGACGGCATCGACGCCAACAAGAACGGCAAGCTCGACTTTGAAGAAACCATGCACCGGACCATCGGCAGCGTGGCGATCAAGGACGACATCCTGGTGGTCTCCGATTTCAGCGGACTTGTGCATTGCCTGGATGCAAAGAAAATGAGCGAACCGGGCAAGCCTGTCGTCTACTGGACGCACGACATGTTCGCCGCGTCCTGGGGATCGCCGCTGATCGCCGACGGCAAGATCTATACCGGCGACGAGGACGGCGACATCACGGTGTTCGAGTTGTCCAAAGAGCTGAACATCATCAACGAGATCAACATGATCAACGCCATCTACAGCACGCCGGTGGCTGCCAACGACACGTTGTTCATCTCGAACAAATCGACCTTGTTCGCCATCAAGAAAGGTGCAAAGCTGGAGGGAGGCTTCAAGCCGACCGAACGTTCCGGTGGAGACGCCGACTGACCGGCTGAGTTTTTGATGTGAGATTTCCTGCGAAACCCGGTATCACACAGTTGGATGCCGGGTTTCGTTGCTGATGGAATCTGCTGCTCACCTGACCGGCCCGCACTGAATCGACCAGCGAGCATTCAATTGACTGCCCCGCATTGAATTGTCCGACCTGACCTGAATTGTCCTGCCTGTCCGGGCCGCCGGGACTTGCCACGTTAACCCGCCCTTCCCCTGCCGAGGTGCTTCGCAATGCCGTTGTCTGACAGGGATGAACTACCGGCATTTGATTTCGATCCCCGCACACGCGTGGTCTATGGCGCAGGTTCCGTCGATCGACTCGCGGAACTGGTGCACGATTATGGCGGCAGACGGGTGCTGCTGGTCACCGACCCTGGCATCGAACGCTCCGGCCACGTGGACCGCTGTCTGTCGAGTCTGGCAGGGAACGGCACCACGGTGACCGTCTTTCGCGACGTTCAACCGAACCCGTCCACGGTCGACGTCGAACGCGGACTGCAGATCGCCAAAGAGCAGGACATCGACTTTCTGGTCGCCGTGGGCGGCGGCAGTTCGATGGACTGCGCCAAGGGGATCAATTTTCTGTTCTCCAACGGGGGACGCATGCAGGACTACTGGGGCGTCGGCAAGGCCACTCAGCCCATGCTGCCGCTGATCGCCGTACCGACGACGTCCGGCACCGGCAGCGAAGCCCAGTCATTCGCCCTGATCTCGGACGCCGATACGCACGTCAAGATGGCCTGCGGCGACAAGAAGGCGGCGTGCAAGGCGGCGATTCTGGACCCGGACCTGACCATCAGCATGCCGGCCAGCGTGACGATGGCGACGGGCATTGATGCCCTCAGTCATGCTGTGGAATCGTTTGTTACGACCAGGCGGAACCCGATTTCGCAGCTGTTTGCCCGCCGGGCGTGGCGGTTGCTGTCGCAAGGTTTTCCGGGGGTGGTGCAGGATGCCAGCGACCGCCGGGCCCGGGGCGCCATGCTGCTGGGAGCTCATCTGGCAGGGGCTGCGATCGAGAACTCGATGCTCGGTGCCACGCATGCTCTCGCGAATCCCTTAACGGCACATTTCGACATCACGCACGGAATCGCCATCGGACTGATGCTGCCGCACGTGGTGCGGTTCAACGCGAGCGTCGTGGGCGATCAGTACAGCGTGCTCGCCAGCGATGCGCGACTCTGCACGCGCGATGATCCGGACCCCGGTGCGCGACTCGCTGCCTGGTTGCGGGAGGAATTCACGAACAGCGGTTGCCCGGCGCGGCTGGTCGATTGCGGCGTCACCCGCGAATCGCTGCCGACCCTCGCCGCCGATGCTGCCAAACAATGGACGGGCACGTTCAATCCGCGTCCTGTCGATGTCACCAGCCTGCTGGAGCTTTACGAATGTGCTTTCGACTGCTGATCAGCACGGTCCTGTGTCTGAACCTCCTGTGCGCGGGCTTCGCTGCGGAACCTGCAGCAGTGCCGCAAGCCAGTTGGCCCTCGTTCCGTCGCGACTGGCAACTGACCGGCGTTGCGACCAGTTCGTTGCCGTCCGACCTGGAACTCCTCTGGCAGGTGGAATTGGGCGACCAGATTCTGGCGACGTCGGCGATTGTGGGCAATCGCGTGTATGTGCCGTGTCTGTCAGGAGAGCTGGTCTGTCTCGACCTCAAGACCGGCAAGCGGGTCTGGACGTACAAGTCGGTCGAGGTGGTCGACAAGAATTCGTTTGCGCCGGGCTTCAAGTCGTCGCCCACGGTGACCGCGACTCACGTCTATCTGGGCGATGAAGACGGCGTGTTTCATGCGATCGACCGCAAGTCCGGCAAACAGGCATGGGTGTTCCGGACGGACGGGGAAATCTTCAGTTCCGCGTCGATCTATCAGGGCAGCATCCTGTTCGGCTCCTACGACAATAATCTGTATTGCCTGAATGAAGCCGATGGCAAACTGAAATGGAAATACACCACCGACGGCTACGTGCATTGCGCGCCGGCCATCGCAGGGAATTTCACCTTCATCGCCGGCTGCGACGAGCATCTGCGCAAGATCAACATTGAAACCGGCGAACAGCAGGCGGACATGCCGCTGGAGACCTACCTGATTGCCTCGCCGGCTGTGGCTGGCGATGTGCTGTACGTCGGGACGTACGCGAGTGAAGTGGTGGCAGTCAACTGGCAGACGATGGCGGTTAACTGGCGTTACCGGACGGGAGCCGGTGAGTTTCCCTTCCACTCCTCGGCGGCTCTGGGTGACAAGGTGCTGGTGATCGGCAGTCGCGACAAGTCGGTTCACGGGGTAAAACGGGAGACCGGCGAGCGAGCCTGGACATTCACCACGCGGGCCAAGATCGACAGTTCCCCGGCGATTGTGGGTGACCGCGTCTTCATCGGTTCGCACGACGGCAACCTGTATGAACTCGATCTCGCTACGGGCGAGCAGCGGTGGAAATACAACACCGGCAAAGCCATCTCTGCCGGCCCGGCGATTGGCGAGGGCGTGCTCGTCGTTGGTAATGAAAGCCGGGAAGGAAAAGTGTTCTGCTTCGGCAAGAAGGAATAGAAATCAGAGGCTTTATCAGCCACGGATTGAACACGGATGAAACACGGATCAATACGTAAGCAAGACAAGAAGAGATCCGTGAAACTGACTCTTCTCTGAATCCGTGTTTCATCTGTATTTCATCCGTGTTCAATCCGTGGCTCAACACCCTCCCGTAATACCGGTTCAAGCTCGATCTGGAAGTTTGCCCACGGCTGGCGTCGACTTTTGGAATCCCTGTCAGAAAGTTTGAGTTATGTCGCTGGAAACCGTCGACGTCACCGAGGTGGGCAGCTACTTCGTTTCCAACTATCCGCCATTCTCGCTCTGGAACCGTGAAGACGTTACACAGGTCTTTCATGCTTTCGAGAGCGAGCCGGATCGCAGTGTGCCGCTGGGGCTGTACCTGCACATACCGTTCTGCCGCAAGCGGTGCAAGTTCTGTTATTTCCGGGTCTATACGAACCAGAATGCGAAGGCGATCGAGCGGTACGTCGAAGCGCTCGCCAAAGAACTGGAACTGTTGAAAGACTATCCCGCCCTGCAGGATCGCCCGCTGAAGTTTGTCTATTTCGGCGGCGGCACGCCGTCCTATTTAAGCTCGAAACAGTTGCGGTTTCTCCGCGATTCGCTCAACCGTTCGATCAGCTGGGACAACGCCGAGGAAGTCACGTTTGAGTGTGAACCTGGGACGCTGAATCTGGAAAAGCTGCAAACGCTTAGAGACATTGGCGTCACCCGGATTTCGCTGGGCGTCGAGAATTTCAACGACCAGATCCTGGAGGAGAACGGCCGCGCCCATCTCTCGCCGGAGATCCAGCGGGCCTACGACTGGATTCAGCAGGTCGGTTTCCCGCAGGTGAATATCGACCTGATCGCCGGCATGATCGGCGAGACTGACGAGAACTGGCACGCCTGCCTGGAGCGGGCGAAGGCGCTGGACCCGGACAACATCACCATTTACCAGATGGAACTGCCGTTCAATACGATCATTTCCAAAGACATGCGCGAGCATGGAGCACAGTCACCCGTCGCGAACTGGACGACCAAGCGTCGCTGGGTGAGCGAAGCGATCGACTACCTCGGTCAGGCGGGCTATCACACGTCCAGTGGTAACGAGCTGATCAAGAACCCTGCGACCGATCACTTTGTCTATCGCGACAATGTGTGGCGCGGCTGCGACCTGATGGCGGTCGGCGTGTCGTCCTTCGGTCACATGCAGGGGGTGCATTACCAGAATCTGGACGGTATCGACGATTACCTGACGACGGTCGAGTCCGGCGAACTGCCAGTCAACCGGGCGCTGCGGCCGACCCCGCACCAGATCTTCATCCGCGAATTCGTCCTGCAGATGAAGGAAGGCCGTGTGCCGGCCCAGCCGTTCCGCGACAAGTTCGGCGTCGATCCGCTGGTCGAATTCGCCGAGCCGCTGGCAAACCAGCAGGCGAAGGGCTATCTGAACGTCACGGAAGACGCCGTCGTCCTGACCCGCAAGGGGTTACTGCAGGTCGACAGTCTGCTCACCGAGTACTTTGAGCCGGAACATCGCTCCGTGCGGTATACGTGACCCTAACGGCAACAGCGAGGTCGTTTCAGGGAAGGTGTGGTACGCCCTGAGTCGTCACCGGGCATGTTGATCATGCGCTGTAAATTACTACGCGCTTCGAGGACTCAGGGCGTGCCACACGATATGACCTGACGCCGTTAACTCACGATCAGGACGCGGTGCATTTCTTCCAGAGTAGTGATGCCGCGGCGGACCTTGGTAATGGCAGAGCGTTCGAGCGTTTGCATGCCGCGGCTGGTCGCCAGCTGACGCAGTTCGCCGGCGCTTTGTCCGCCGAGGATACCGCGGCGGATATCGGCATCGATGGTGAGCACCTCAAAGATGCCGGTCCGTCCCAGATAGCCGGTATGAAAATTCGCATCGGACGGAATGCCGCGCCGCAGGCGGACGTCGCCCGCCTGGTCGAACGGGATGCCCAGCATCGCACAGGCAGCCTCGTCAGGAGCGTATTCCTCAAAGGAGGACTCGCAGACCTTGCGCACCAGCCGTTGTGAAATAATGCAGTTCACGCTGTCGGCAATGAACATTGGCGGCACGTCGAAGTCGCGGAACACATCCACGGTGGCGGTCGTATCGTTCGCATGCAGGGTGCTGAGGACGCGGACGCCCGTGAGTCCTGCACGAATGGCGATATGAGCGGTTTCCGAATCGCGAATTTCGCCGACCATTACCACGTCGGGATCTTGCCGCAGGATGCCGCGGAGGGCGTCGACGAAGCCGAAATCGATCCGGGGATCGGTCTGGATCTGGGCAACGCCGTCAATCCGGCGTTCCACCGGGTCTTCAATGGTCACCAGACTGCGCCCCGGCTGGTTGAGCAACTCCAGGCAACTGTACATGGAACTGCTCTTGCCGCTGCCGACCGGCCCGACGCTCAGCACCATGCCGTACGGGAGTTGCAGCGCCTTGCGGACTGCGGTGATCTGGTCGTCTTCCAGTCCCAGTTCTTCCAGCCGGGTGAACGTCGAGTTATCGGGCATCAACCGCAGCACGAGTCGTTCGCCATAGATCGTGGGACCACTGCCGACACGGACGTCGCGCTGATGCTTGAGCACGGCGCTGGAGATATGCCCGTCCTGTGAAAAGCGGCGCTCGGTAATGTCCATGCCGCTCATCAGCTTCACACGGGAGACGACCTGGGACATCATATCCGCGGGCAATTGCAGGACGTCGTGGAGCATGCCGTCGACCCGCAGCCGCACCCGCAGGCCGGTGCGGGTGGGATCAAGATGGATATCCGTGGCCCGCAACTGGAAGGCTCGCTCCAGCAGCAGATCGACCAGCGGCGCCGGTCCGACCAGATCGACCAGCTCGCGCAGTTCTTCCTGCAGGGCCTTCTGACGGCTTTCAGCGGGCAGCGTGTCCGAAGTCTGTTCGGTCATGAGGTCATTTCCCGTGGCGGACGAGGATCAAGCGGAGGGTCTGGAGGACGCCCGGTTCAGGACGACACCGGTTCATCTCACTCTGGCGCATGTCACTCTGGTTCATGTCGATCGTGAGTGCGGGCTCGCCGGTTCACAGCGAGTTTCCCACTCGTAATGTACTTGTTCGTTTCCGCGGCTGCGATCTCTGCGTCATTCCGTGGTTTGTTGAACGCGGTCGGCCACCGGGGTCTCAATGGTGACGCGGGTAGCGGCAGGGCCCTTGTGAGCGGGTTCGTTGCCGGGATCGCGTCCGACCAGTTGATCGGGCGGCGAAGCCAGCGTGAAGACGGCGGCCATCAGCAGTACCACACCCGCCAGCAACACCCCGGTCCCCAGACTCCTGCTGCTTCCCTGGCCCCTGAGCGCGGCGATCAGACCGCTGGCGAATCCGATCGCAGACGCTGCCAGGGCCGTGATTACCGCTGTCCGTTCCGGCCACCAGCTGGCATGCGTATAAATCGCCGCCAGAGCAGCGCTGGCGACCAGCACACCCGTCAGGCCCAGCCAGGCAGATAACCGGCCCTGGCCCGCACTGCGCCGGACCAGGGGGACACCCAGCCGTTCGAGTCCCTCGTCCCTGGTCCGCACGATGGTCCAGAGTTTGTTGAGGCCCGCGAGCGTCAGCACTTCCTGGACAATCGGATGCTGGTTGACCACGACCATCGTGCCGCGATTATCCTTGACGATCTTGAAGATCCGGACGATCAGCGCCACCTGGGCGCTGCCCATGTAGTCGAGCGGAGTCAGATCGACCACGACTTTCGGAGCGGTCAGGGCCTGCACCTGCGTCGTCACCTGTGTGCCGACCTGTTCGATGTCTGCCCAGGGAATGGAAATCATTTGCGGCAGAATCGTCACAATCACCAGATTGCGATCGGTTTCCATCTGAAATGGGGCCGTGTCTGACATACAGCTGTCCGCTGGAAAAGAGGGGAGGTGCGATGAACGAGGGGCTTGTGCAATTGCTGGCCGGGCAGATACGGGCAGGTCACTGTCAGGGCTATGACAGTGACGGTGCCGGAAGACGGTGCCGGATCTGCCCGTGCAAATGGCGCTACGCTGGATTCACGGATGACAGGGACGAAAACTTCTCCATTCCGCTGGACGCGGTCCGATCACTCACCACCCAACCTATTCAGGCTTTCCGGGTTTCTGATGAACCGGATGTAAAGAATCCCGACAGTGTCCGGCGCTGGTCGACAGGGCTGTATCTTCAACTTGCCTGCCATTGCGGACAATAGCGGCAAGGCCGGATTTACCGAAAAATCGCATCGAGGACGAGATCGCAGGAAAACTTGAGTCCACCGGCAGCTGCGCCGATCCAAGGATCACGCTCTGGACTATGCTGACAGGGTGCGGGGATTTCCACCATGCCGTTCCGGCAGCCTGGTGGCTGAAAACCGCCGGTCACAATCGATGCAATCGTCGGAGGGGTCGGACTCCGGCAGATAACATCGGCCTGTGAAGCTTTCTCGTTGACACTGATTTTTCCGACGCTGTAAGATTGACAAGACCGCGATTCACAACGATTTCGGGAATTGAGATCCTTCCGTTCCCGTCACGATGATCACTTTCAGACAGCCTCTCTGATCGTCATATCGCCTGGCCGGCGGAGTTGCCCCGGTCGACGGAAACGGATTTCCGGACTTGTCACTGAGAGAATGTCTTCGGGAATTCCAGCGATCTGGACAGGTGCATGACAGGACTTGCGAAAATTCTGGTGGTGTTTACGACGGCGGCCAGCCTGGGCTTCGCTGCGTTCGCCATGGCCATGTTCGCCGGCGGTCCCAACTGGATGGCGATGGCCAATGCCCCCGAGATTCGCGACCGTGTGGCAGTCACCGGTAACGAAACCGGAGATTACACCGCGGTCGTGCGGGTGTCCGGCGACACGGTTGCGACCGGGAAGAATCCCGCGGACGTGGTCTTGAAAGCCCAGGCACGCGTGTTGTCCGACATGCGGAATGAACTGCAGGATCTGCAAGCCAAAATCACGAACTACGAACCTCAGCAGGAAATCGTCCGTAATCAGGTGGCTGCCGACCGGGCCGGCCTCGCGAAGCATGCGGAGATCTGGAATGCCCAGCTGACGGCCCTGGCCACCCGGCTGAACGAGATGACGAACGAACTGGCGGAAACCGGGTCGAACGCGGTGCAACTGCAGGAACAGCTGAAGGAATTGCGGTTTGAAGTGCTGCGGTTGCGCAATCAGCTGGAATTGCTGCGTGACGACCAGTACGCGGCCGAAGAACAGAAGCGGGCCCTGGAATCGGAACTGTTGCTGCTGCGGGAAAGCCGGCAGAAGCTGGAACGGCGGCAGGAAGGGTTGAAAAACCAGCTTTCCGGCAAGCCCTACTGAGACCGGAACGATCGGGGCCCGGGTTTCCGGGTGCAGAGCGACACGCAGGCCAGTCCCTCAGAATTGACGGCAGGAATCCAAAGCCCCGGAGCGGGCTGTGAAAATCATAAGGACGAGCGATGACGTTTCTCGGCAAGGTTCTGATTGTCGTCCAGCTGTTGTTCAGCATGCTGTTCATGGCCTTCGCCGGCGCCGTGTTCACGGCCCAGACCAACTGGCGCACGAAGTTTGAGAAAGAACAGGAGACGGCGAAAGCAGCCCAGCGGCGCGCCCAGGAAGAGGCCAACACCCTGAATGCCGAGAAGACGGCCCTGCAGGAGCAACTGACGACCTCGCAGAATGACAAGGTTCAGTGGGAGGGCCGGGCGAACGTCCTGCAGGCTGACGTCGAACGGCTGGATGGTGAAAACAAGACGCTGAAGCTCGCGTTTGACAACCAGCGGAACCTCGCAGACCTGAACAGCCAGGAAGCCGAGGAACGGACCAAGGAATCACAGGTCCAGCGAGCCCGTAACTCCGAACTGAACGACTCTCGCGATACGCTGGTCGTCGAACTGAACAAGCTCCGTGACAAGCTGTTCGGCATGGAACTGACGCTGAAACAGACGGAAGAGCGTTACAACGCCATTCTGAAAACGAATGCCACCATGCGTTCGTACCTGGCCCAGAACAATCTGCCGACCGACCCGCGCCTGATGACGGTGACTGCTGCTCCGCCTCCGAGCGTGTACGGCAAGATCATCGGGGCTCGCCGTGAGGAGAAGGGCAATCGCACACTCGTCGAAATCTCGCTCGGTCAGGACGACGGCCTGATTCAGGGCCATACCATGACCGTCTATCGCGACGACCGTTTCCTGGGTCGCATCCGCCTCGAAGATGTCCGTCCCGATCGCTCGGTCGGAGTCGTCGTGGAAACCGCCCCGAACAGCACCATCAAGGTTGAAGACAATGTCACCACGCAATTCTGATTCCAGCCAGGGACCTGACATTTACACCGGATTGCTGTTCGTCTCGCTGGCCGCACTGATCATGGGGATCGTGTTTCTGGTGCTGGAACTGGGCAAATACGGCTGGAACGTCGCATCCTGATGCTCCTGATCCCGGGTTCTCCGGGCTCTGGTCCTTCAAATCGTGAAACCGCAAGCGGCGGGCAGGCTCCCGCTTGCGGTTTCACGATTTTTTCGTTTTGGTAGTATAGAAACCGTTTTCCCAAAACTCCTGTTCCATTGAGACCTGTTATGTCGGCCGAGTTTCGCCAGATCCTGGAAGTGTTTCCCAACCCGTTCCCGCAGCGGGACTATGAGATCGAGACCATCTGTCCCGAGTTCACGTCGTTGTGCCCCAAGACCGGCCAGCCGGACTTCGGCACGCTGACGATCACCTATATTCCGGACCAGAACTGCTTTGAACTGAAATCGCTGAAGATGTATCTGCAGCAATACCGCAATCACGGCTCGTTCTACGAGAACGTCACCAACACCATTCTGGACGACCTGGTCGCGGTGGTGCAGCCGCGGTGGATGAAGCTCCTCGGTGCATTCACACCCCGGGGAGGCATCCGCACGAATGTGACCGTTGAACATCGTCAGCAGGCCTGAGAGCGCTCACCGTCGATTCCACAGATTTCCCTTGCCGTCGCCCCTATGGCTGTCGCTACCGGAGACTTCATTGTGACCCGTCAGCTGCTCACGATCTGCGTCGTGACTTTGCTGGTCATCGGCTGCAACAACACCCGGCCAGAGGAGCCGCCGGTCAAGCCGGCACCGCCGCTGAAACCCGGCGTGATTTCACTGGCGCCGAACAATCCGTACGACGAGCCGGATTCCACAACATCCGGGGGGGGGCCGGAGCGGGATATCGACCTGCCGCAGGCCCCCGATATTTTTCGCGTGAAGTTTGAAACGACGAAGGGCGACTTTGTCGTCGAGGTTTATCGCCAGTGGTCTCCCAACGGGGCAGACCGGTTCTATGAGCTGGTTCAGAAGAAGTTCTTTGATGACGTCCGATTCTTCCGGGCAGTCTCCGGCTTCATGGTCCAGTTCGGCATCCACGGCGATCCGAAAACGGCTCAGTACTGGAAAGAGAAACATATCCCCGACGATCCGGTTGTGCATTCCAACAAGCGGGGCACCATCACGTATGCCAAACCGGGCATTCCGCACGCCCGCACCACGCAGTTGTTCATCAACTATCGCGACAACACGCAGCTCGACGCCGACGGCTTCTCGCCGTTCGGGGAAATCGTTGAAGGGATGGACGTCGTCGACGCGATCAACAAACGGTATGGCGAAGAGCCGAGCAAGTATCAGCAGCAGATTCAGGAACAGGGCAACGCCTTTCTGGATCAGTCGTTTCCCGGTCTCGACTACATCAAGTCGGCGCGGCTGATCGAGGATTTACCGGTTCCGGCCGATGCCGTCCCCGACTCGCCCGCTGATGCCACCACTCCCGCCAACTGAGATCCGGCCGGCCGCCGCCAGCCATTGCTGCTGCCGGTCTGGCACGCCCCGCCACGAGGCTGTTCATGGGAATTGTGATCGGGATTGACGAGGCAGGACTCGGTCCCAATCTGGGTCCGTTCGTGGTGACTGCCACGGTCTGGGAAGTGCCCGGTTCGCCGCAGGACTTCGATTTCTGGTCGTATCTTGGCGGGTTTGTGTGTGCCGACGTCCGGATCGCGGATGGCCGGGTGCATGTCTGTGATTCCAAGTTGCTGTTCCAGCCGCATCAGGGACTGAAGCGGCTGGAACAGAGCGTGCTGGTCTGGCTGGCGGCGGCAGGAGTCGCGCCCGCATCCCTGCGACAGCTGAGATCCTTGCTGGGGACCAGTGCCGACGCCTGGCAGCGGGTGCCGTGGCTGCAGGACTATGACCTGCCGCTGCCACATGCCGCGTGTGCGATTGCGGTCAGCGAGCAGGTGGAGCGTCTCAAAACCTGCGGTGTGAACTTGCGGCAGGTTCGTTGCCGGATGCTGGATGCGGCAGATTTCAATGCCCATCTGGAGCGAGGCAACAAGTCGGAACTGGTGACGCGGTGTCATCTGGAGCTCCTCCGGGAGGTCTGCGACGAATTCGCGGAGCAACCGGTGCTGGTGCAGAGCGACAAGCACGGCGGACGCACCTATTACGCCGGTCCCCTCAGTTCGATCTGGGATGGAGCCTGGGTGGAAACGGTGCGCGAGTCGGCGGAGCAAAGCGTCTACCGGTTGAACCAGCTGGAAATCCGGTTTCAACCCAAAGCCGAAAGCCTGTTCCCGGTCGCAGTGGCATCCATGGTCTGTAAGTACATGCGGGAACTGGAGATGGAACTGTTCAACCGGTTCTGGACCACCCGGGTTCCTGGCCTGGCTCCGACCCAGGGATATCCTCTGGATGCTCGCAGGTTCTTTGAGGCGATTGAGTCTCACTGGACCCAGATGGAGTTGCCGGTAGGGTGGATCTGGCGCAGTAAGTGATTCCTGCATATTGAATTACGATGAAAGAAATCGCGAACCCGCAAGCGTGGCACTGCGCCACGCTTGCGGGTTCGCGATTTCCTGGGCGCCGCGCAGGTTGGGACTGCCCGATTTCACAAAAATCTCCGGTCGGCGGGAAAACCATTTGCCCTCCTCTGACGCGGGGCACCTATAGACTTATAATGACAGCCTGATTCCAGCCCTGGAGAGTTTCCGGTTTCACCGCCGCAGAACTCTCGCCCGCCCGCTTGCCCCGCCTGTGGCTTCCCGTGCAGTCTACGGACTGTTGCGGATCGCCGTCCCTCTGGAGATCACGCACTGTGCCCGGTTCCGCCCGCCTCTGGATGTCTGGTTTCCTGCTGGTCGCAGGCTTCGCCGGTTGTCGGCCGGAGTCGCAAATCTCGCAATACGAGGTGCCGAAACCGGAGACGATCCAGTTGCCGTTGCCGGCAGGCATGCAGGCGACACCTGCTGCTGGTGGACGCTCAACGGCAGGGCGTCCCGAGCGCATGCTGGGGGCGATTGTAGCGCATGGCGACCAGACGTGGTTCTTCAAGCTGACGGGGCCCGTCGAACCGGTCAGCGGCCATGTCGAGGAGTTCCATTCATTCGTCGAATCGCTGACGTTCAACGACAAGGGGGAACCGGTCTGGACCTTGCCGGCAGAATGGAACCAGCAGGCGGGTTCGGGCATGCGGTTCTCGACCATCACCGTCAGCGACGATCCGCCGCTTGAGATTTCCGTGATCGCCTTACCGACCGGCACAGAACCGCTGCCGGAACAGAATCTGGCCAACATCAATCGCTGGCGCGGCCAGTTGTCGCTGCCGCCGCTCGAGGCCAGTCAGATGGACGGTGAATCGATGACGGTCACCACCCGGTCGCAAGACACAGCGACCGTCGTCGATTACACCGGCACCAGCAGTGGCGGTGGCATGATGAAGGCCCCGTTCGGAGGCGGGAGGCGGGCGGGCGGGGGCGGAGCCACTCCGCCCGCCGTCGCAGACAGTACCGACGCAGCTGGTTCCAAACTGACGTATGACACCCCCGAGGGCTGGCAGCCGGGCCAACTCAGCAGCCTGCGCAAGGCCGCGTTTACAGTGACGGATGGCGACCAGAAAGCAGAGATCACCGTCATTGCCCTGGCAGCCAGCGGCGGCGAGCGGCTGCCGAACGTCAATCGCTGGCGCGGCCAGATCGGACTGGGCGAGCTGACGGCCGAAGAACTGTCCGCCACAATGAAGCCGATCGACGTGGGTTCGCTAAAGGGCGATTACGTCTTGCTGACAGGCGACGGGAAGGCGGCCAAACCGCAGACCATTCTGGGCGTCATCGTCGAGAAGGACGACCTCGCCTGGTTTATCAAACTGCAGGGCGACAGCCAGCTCGCCAAAGCCCAGGAAGCCAACTTCGAGAAGTTCGTGAAGTCGTTAAAGATTGAGTAGGGATTTTTCAGCCACGGATTGAACACAGATGAAACACGGACCAATACAGAAGATGAAAAGCCCTTCGGCCTGATTCAGGCTTCTCCGAATCCGTGTTTCATCCGTGTTCAATCCGTGGCTAACAACCCTCTGCCCCAAACCCTGATCCGCCACCTGAACGGTCGCCTGGAATTGAATATGGCTACGATAGACTCACTGCAGGATCAGGATCTGGATGCGCCGTCCGGGCCGGTTGGACTGGGGCCGGTGCTGAACCGGCTGCTCGCACCGCTGGCGTCGCTCAAGGTGACCGTGGCGCTGTTTGCGATGGCGATCTTTATCATCCTGGCGGGCACGCTGGCGCAGGTCGAGAAAGACATCTGGCAGGTTATTGACGAGTATTTCCGGACGGCGTTCGCGTGGATCGAGTTCCAGATTTTCCTGCCGCCGTCGTTCTGGGGCGCGTTGTTCGGCAAGGCGCCTCCGCAGATTCCCGGCGGGTTCTATTTCCCCGGCGGCTGGTTGATCGGGGCCGCGATGGCGATCAATCTGCTGGCGGCTCACCTGGTCCGCTTCACCGTGCAGGCCCGGGGCTGGCGACTGGTGAGCGGTCTGCTGGTAACGCTGCTGGGCATCGTGCTGACCACGCTGGTCGTCCTGTCCGCCAGCAATCCCGAGGGGCTGCAGACCGATCCGTGGGTGTCGTATGACGTACTGTGGGGCTTGATTCTCGCGGGTCTGGCGGGCAGTTGTCTGGCGTCCGCGTATGGCTGGTGGCGACTGGACCCGGCCCAGGTGAAGACCCGCTGGTTGCTGGGTGCGGCGGTGCTGCTGCAGGCCGGCATTCTGGGCTACTTCATCCCGCAGGGGATGGCAGGCCGGCTGAGCGATTCCGGCATGCGGATTCTGTGGCAACTGACACAGGGCGGGCTGGCAGCCGTCGTGCTGCTGGTCGGCTGCATCATGGTGTTCCGGAACCGCGGCGGGATCGTGCTGCTGCACGGCGGCATCGGCCTGATGATGTTCGGGGAACTGCTGGTCGGACTGGTCGCCGTCGAAAGCCAGATGCAGATCGAGGAAGGACAAACCGTCAATTTTGTGCAGGATATCCGCTCGACGGAACTGGCAGTGGTGGATCACTCCGATCCGCACGTCGACAAGGTGACCGTGATTCCGAAGGATCTGCTGATCAAGTCCCAGAAATCGGGCGAGCCGATTGTCGATGAACGGCTGCCCTTCACGATCCAGGTGGATTCGTACCTGCAGAACTCCGAAGTCATGCGGGTGAAGTCGGGGGATCAGAACCTGGCGACGGCGGGTCTTGGTCGGGAATGGGCAGCAGTGCCGGTGCGGCCGGGAGCAGGCACCGACACCAACAGCGAAGTCGATCTGTCTGCCGCGTATGTCACGCTGGCCGATAAAAGCGGCAAGTCGCTGGGCACGTATCTGGTGGGCATCGTCTTCACGTCGATGGACAGCCTGGAGTCAGTGAAAGTCGGCGAGCAGACGTACGACATGTCGTTGCGTTTCCAGCGGCATTACAAGCCCTATCGCATCCAGTTGCTGGATGTCCGCAAGGACGACTACCTGGGCACGAACACGCCGCGGAACTATTCGTCCGATGTGCGGGTGGTTGATGAAAGCCGCAAGATCGACGAACAGCCGAAGATCTGGATGAACAACCCGCTGCGGTTCGCCGGCGAGACCTTCTACCAGAGCGGCTACCATCAGGACCCGCAGACGGGCAAGGAAGGGACGACGCTGCAGGTGGTGACGAACACCGGCTGGATGATCCCCTACGTCTCCTGCATGCTGGTCGCGGTCGGTTTGCTGGCGCACTTCGCGATGACGCTGATGCGGTTCCTGCGACGAGCGGAAAAAGCCCAGGCTGCGGCGCGGTTGAACCCTGCCGAAGCCCCCCAATCGTCGCTGGGCAGAACTCTCGGTATCGGTTTCCCGATCGTGATGACGCTGATCGCCGCCCTGTATGTGGCGAAAGCGGCCCGGCCGCCGAAGGCCGATGATTCCCAGTTCAATTTCTATGCCTTCGGCCAGTTGCCGGTGGTCTCCGATGGCCGGGCGAAACCGTTCGATACGCTGGCTCGCAGCACGCTGCTTGCGCTGTCCGGCAAACAGACGTATGAGGATGCGAACGGTCACAAACAACCGGCCGTGCGCTGGCTGCTGGATGTGATCGCCCGGCCGGATGTCGCCTTCAAGCATCGCGTCTTCCGGATCGAGAGTCTGGAAGTCCAGAAACTGGTCGGACTGAAGCCGCGTGAACGGTTCCGCTATGCCCCGGAAGAGTTCCTGCCGGCACTGGAGAAGCTGACCGAACAGGCAGAGAAAGCCCATGACACCGACAAGGCGCACATCACCGTCTTCCAGAAGAAGGTGCTGGAACTGGAGAAGAAGATCGGCATTCTGGATCTGGAGATGCAGGCGTGCAATCCGCCGAACATCCGTCCGGAATCGGTCAAGGACGATCTGATGCAGGCGATGTCGCGGCAGCAGGCACTGATGCGCCGCGGCCCGCCGCTCGTGGTTCCCCCATCCGCAGCCGATGGCCAGTGGCAGACGTTCTCCACCGCGTGGACGAAGAATCTGGTGCAGACGACGTTCCTGAATCAGCAGCCGGATGAACCGACTCAGGCGTTCACGCGGATTCTGGTCGCGTACGCCAACAAGGATCCGAAGGAGTTCAACGCCGAGGTCGCGAAGTACAAGGAATGGCTGGGCGAACACTCGCCGCCGGATCTCGCCACCACGCG
>VFQN01003467.1_pt1 | contig 22487 bp, 23 predicted proteins | sample 3512371 | NCBI WGS metagenome assembly VFQN01 (sample SAMN10412370, study PRJNA504923) | tailings metagenome | isolation source: Replicate 2 from Balatoc abandoned mine | place: Philippines: Itogon, Benguet | collected 2017-08-28
GAGTTAACCTCCCATCAGTCAATCAATCTACTGGTGTCGTTGAGAGTAATCTTCCTGCTTTGGCTCAGTGGAATCGTAACTGTACTATTGAGAGTGTGTTGGTCGCACTGAAGAATGCTATGGCTCAACCTGCTAACCGCAGATTACCTCAACCAGCGGAAGGCACAACATTTTAAAAATACAAATAGTTATTATTTGTTTAGATTTTTAAAACAATTAAAATTAAATCTCTTCTGCTTTCATCTTCTCTTTTTCCTCTTAAGAATATCTATCCATCTATTATCCTCTTCACAAACTATCTAGAAGGAGTGATAAGATGGATGATATTCTAAAGTATTTGATAATTGTAAAAGATAATATATCCAAATAATATTTAAAACCATTGCAATGAATAATAATAACCATCCAATACGAGCAAACCCTGCCATCTTCTTAGCTATCTCAACCTTCACTGTCTCCTCAAAGAGAGATGATGTTTGAATAATGTTATCATCTTCTCTTTTATTTTCAATATCTTTCATGATCATGATTTTATTCTTCTTCATCTTCTCTTCTTTTAATGGATCTTGAGGATTCGTCGTATATGACCGTGAGGATAGTTGTTTCTCATGTTGTAAAGTGCTAATAATCTTCCCTTCATCATCACAATATAGATGGCATTCAAAGACTGGTGGAGTTAATTCTTTCCAGAATATCTTAATTAATCCTTTATTAATTAAGATTCTATCAAAGAAGAAGTACGTAAGAAAGGATGAAGTGAGGTGGTCAGGGAGTTTGCTTTTACCTCGATATATTAATAATAATATAAATAATAACAGCAAATGATAGCTGTAACAACATGCCATTCCAATACCATTCGATCATACAAGAGCAATCCTTTGCTGCATTATCTAAAACAATGACGTCAGGACCATCACAAGTGATGTCACATGGAGGAAGTTGTGAGCAATAAAAATCAGTCGATCTCGTCTGACCGAGCAGAGCATTCGCATAGACAATCTCTGTTAAGTTTGTTGATTGATTATATCCTTGAAAAAGAGGATCACTAATGACATCATCTTCTTCAGGATAGTTAAATGTAAGATTCGAACCATTCCTATCATTCATCTCATCTGATCGAAAGATAACAGGATATAGTAGATACTTGCTATCACAGAACTCTGATGATGAAGGTAAAATTGTGTAATCATTATTAGAGAGACAATACAATGATGATGATCCTTGACAATATTGAATATAATCACTGGAAAACTTCTCAAGATCCACACAATCTATCAGATACTTCCATTGATTCATTGTTTCCACATAACTTGTATTCATATCGTGTAAATCCTGGAGATAGCTCACATAGCTTACACTACCACTCTCTACACTAGAGCTACTGCTTGTTTCCGAAAGGATCTGAGATAAAGCAGACAAAAGAGCCGAATCACTAGAACTCTGTTCATTGCATTTCATGGTAACATCTTTGTTATAACTGTTAATTCCAATAGTAAGATCTTTATTCCCTTGATAAGAAGCATAGTTAATTGCTAAGGCGGCGAGATTCGCGGAGAGGAAGGTATCAGACTTCTCATGATTGACACAGGCTTCAATGTAACTATAATACTCTGGGATCAAGATTGCTAGAGAAAAATTGAGAAAAGTGAATAAGAAAAGAAAATATTCGATGTCTTGACTTACTTGAGATCGTAAGAGCAACCAACACAATCAACACCATCAAACAAAGCAACTGAAACCAAATATAAGGCAAAAGAGTGATCATCCAACTGATAGTAGGATTATTCAGAATACCTCCATTCATATTCCCTTTCGATTGATTTTCACTATCATTAGATGAAGTAAAGCAAGGAAAGAAGCTAAAGGAAGAAAATTTATCTAATAATGATATGACAGGAAGTTGAACAGTTCCTTTCCTCCAAAAACTATTAATTAACTTCACAGATTGTATGACACGATAGATATAGTCAAATAAGAATAATAATCCTTGAATCGTGAAGAAAGAGGATAGCCAGACACCATAGTTAACATGCCCTGCTCTGAAGGAGACCCACATCATATTCACATTGGATAAGAGAGAAGATTGTAATTGATTGCCTAATGCCAGTAGATACGATGGGATAGAAGATGCTGTAATGTTATTCTCATTGAGATAGGAGATGGTCTGATTCTTCTGAAAGATCTCACGATATAAATCGTTTTGATATTTCTAGTAACGAGAGATAAATGAAAATTAGAATAGCATGAATACAATGTCACCTTAGATAGTTGATACTGCTCTTGTAGTAGATCAGATAGATTAAATGAAGAAGATTCAGTGTTTGTGATTGGATCGCGGTAGTGAGGAGGATCATAATCAGAGAGTAAATCCCAATTTAATGAATTAATCTTCAAATATAGTTCATCGAAGCTTGAAATTATCTTTAGATTCAAATCTTGTAATTGAGAGAGCAGGATCTGTTGTTCTTCGATGGAGATGCTCTCAATTTGTTGCCACATACTATCTATATCTGAAAAACACGAGAAATCAACAGATATAACATCTTTATCTATCAAAAAAGATACCTGGCATATGAGGAAAAAACGTGATAGTTGGCACATTGAGTGGAAGAAGATACCAATCCCACTACGACATACAAGTAAGTAAAAAGCAGTGAAGTATGAGACAGATGGTTTAGAAAGACTTACTGGACTAAAGTCACACCAATTCGGTGAAGATCGTCCACAAAGATAGGAAGAGGAAGGAATTGGAGTATTTTGAAGAATCCAAGTTATAATCCCAGTACTGCTTGCAATACTTTTATAAAAATTATTCATATTCGTCATAGCTCTCGTCACTTGTTGACGATATTCAATAACTGATACATTTGCCAAATTCACCATTCGTTTCATACCAGTAACTAGAGCATTCACATTTGCACTTTCAAGGATGTAAAGAGAGGCAGCGTTCACTGGGAATGGACACGATTGACTCGCATTACTATTAAGTGAAAGACAAGCAATCAGCATATCAAAGGTTTGTTGAATTTGAATCTGTTGAAGCTTTAAATATGATTGAATATTAATATTTGCATCAAATGTTAAAGATAAAGTTTGAATATGTAAATCTTTTGTTTTATTTTTCAAGTAATTGTAGTTATAAGTGGAAAGTTCATTCGAATAAAGCACAAGAGAGGAGAACCTCGCATTCGTTGTACTAATATAGTTACTCGAAGTAGCTTGAACTGCAATATTCGTGCTAGATTGATCATTTAATAGGTCAGAGATTATGCCTTTTTGTTGACTAGAACAAGAGGCTTTGTATGGGATGGTGTTATTGTATCCTTCTTCTAACCAGCCTTGCAACACTGTTTGAAGCTGATTATAACCTGAGGAACAATTACTAACAATTGAAGTGAATTGATTCTCAAATATGAGATTGTTGGATTCATGCTCCGCGATTCTGATTTTCTGCTTGTTGTAGGCGATGTCGAGGTTTAGCTCACAGGTGGTGACCTGTCGATCAACACAATCCCTGTAGTTGTGATCGTTAGCATCGATAAGGGAGATAAAACTCATGCAATGATCCATCACCAATGAGAACTGTGGAACTGGAAAATAGAAGTTTACTAAATAGACGCAGTTTGCTAGTGTAGTTGTCCACAACAGACAAAGCGCAAATAAGCATAATAAAAGGCGATTGCAGAGATATTGAGTCGAGTCCTTATCCTCTTTCTGACTTTTTCCCGAATGATAAGACTCTCGATTCTCATTCTCTCCAGCAAATACGTCACTGTAATAAAAGGAATCTACAAGATTTCAAATCAGGCAAAGGCAAAGCAAACGAACGAAGTTACCTGCAACTTTTCTCATCATCATCTATCAATTCGATTGGAAATGAAGATAAACTATTGTGAACCTTCATCATCTCACTGCGATCTCGTAACCTGCAATAAACGACCAAACTTTTGCCTTAGGTCCACTTATATAGCGTATAAAATAAAAACAAAAACAGTATTTTACAAGTGGTGAAAGATAGCAGGAACATGGTTGTTTGTTTATCTCTCACACTTCTCCTTATACTAATTCCTAACCTTTGTAGTATAATTGGAACTGAAGGGAAATCGGTGACTTCAATCTCTTGGGCTCGAAAAACTGGTCAATTTTCATGGCTTTATCCCAAAGTGGAAATTGATGAACATTCAGACACTCCAATCAAGCACGAATTCATCAAGGCATCCAAAAAGAAGACAATAAATGATCTGCAGAAGAAAGAAAGGTTCAAAATTCATGAAGAAACTATTCAGGAGAGATTTAATCATGCTGCTATACAGTATAGTCTTCAGAAGACTTTTGCTGGATTCCATCTTTGGAAAGGGAAAAATTACAGAATTTTTCTAACAAATGATTATAATTTAATAATATCATATAAACTATGGCCTTTTGGTTGGCGACATTATCCCTTTAAGGTTGAGATAGCGGAGAATCCTAATAACAAAGGATTTACACTTCTCTTAAACTCAGTCAATAGTCATAGAAGTCTTCAAGATTTTCTTCTTCAAATTGATTTAATCCCATCTGCAGAAAGTTCTGACACATTACTTCTTGGAAACGTCCATTCTCATCCCAAAGTCAACAAGCGAATGATAAAATCCTTCTTCCAACCAATTATTAACCACATTAAGAAATCTTTAACAGAATATGCGAAAATGTATGAAAGAAGGCAAATTCAACATCAAGAGTATAATCGCACGAGTCAGTTTGCTGAAGAGAAGAGGAGGAAGTTAGAGAGAGATCGTATCATTCACCCTGAGAAGTATAAATCTAAATCACCCACTGTCAAAGGAGTAGGAAGTAGTGGCGTGGGAGGTGGAGGCAGATATACCCCTAGTGCAGATGCTCGTGCAAGAAGAGAAGTTCGACGAGGAGGATGACGCTAATGGTGCTTGCTTTTGATTCAGTGTAATTGTTTCATTAGCTAGCGTCATAAAAGAAAATGGTAATGGAAAGAGATAAGTTGCTTATGAATGATGACAGTTCTATAGTGTAAAACACTTCAATTTGAAGTACCACAATCATATCTGTTTGATAAATAAGATGACTTCACTTTCTCGTTACTATTCACAAATGATATTTTTTACATACTTCACTGTGCTTTCCAAACATAGCTATTGCAATCGATTAGATGTTGTATTGAAAGAGAAATAAAGTATCTTACCTCACATCTAAGCAACAGTCGCTACCTTCATGACGTTCAATCTTCCATGGAACGAAACCATATTCCTCAATCCTTCTCATTACACCAGCATATCGTTCATTTTGAGCACTAAAACTTCAAACTAATAAAGCATTCCCATGTAAAAGCAGAGAACTCACCTGCTTTGAGGATCCCAATGAAATTCGAGTAATAATTGTTCGATAAAACCATTCTTCAAATAATTGATCATGAAATCACTATAAAATGATGACATTAGTGTTGCCCATTCTGCTCCTTCTATATCAATTTTCAAAATTGAAATCTTCGCGTTCTGATGTCCAAGATCATGAATTGTCTTCTCTAATGACTTGACCTCCCATGGGTCCGGATTAGTTTTAGACATCGGAGGATCCCCTAAACCAGGCCAATCCTGAGATAACTTCAACTTAGATTTCCGTAAATCAAAGGAGAAGAGAAGAAATAATACCTGGGGTATAGTACCTGGAGGATAGACAGTATTGACCGCCCCTATGCCCCAGTTATGGAAGTTCTTATTTCCACTTGGATACTCCCTAGCATAGTCAAAACCCGAAAACTCCTTACCATGCATTCCCTGGTTATATGAGTAAAACCTAAGATTTCACTAATACATGAGGTTTTTACCTGCTTCCACAACGAGTTGGTTGGATCGAATCCATGCACCTGGCAGTTATTCTTCTCTGCCTCGTTATCAAACGACCAATCAGCCCCTACAACAAGGCATTTACTTAAGAAATTGCAAAATGGTACGGTAATTACCAAGTCCAAAACTGTACACGATACAGTCGCGGACAGGAATATAATCTTTGCAGATGTACCAGCCACCATGGTGCTCTCTACCCCATAAGACCGAGTTTTGGCAAGCCTCGGGTCTACCAACCATCTTTGGTGCAAGGTTCAGTGTATTGGCTAAATCGAGATCTGGTAGCTCTATAAGAGAGTTTGGTTTTCGAAGGTGGTGAAAATGTTCTTCATTCCTTCGTTTTTGTTCCTTTATTTCAAAACTCAATTGAGATAACGTACTTTGGGTCAATTTTTCTTCATAAAGGCAAATAATTAGCAAGAATACAAGACTAATTGCAAGTATTAAAAGAGTTCTATTGTTCCATAAATAATTCATCCCCTTCTAGCTCAAAAATTCAATTTCATGCTTTTCCCCAAATAACTGAAATCTCAGGCGTAAAATTCGGCGTAAATCGTTGTTCTCGCCAATGGAATTGTTTAGATTGATTATTGTCTCAACTATTTCATTAGTTCATGAAACATGAGCAACATTAGTGCAAGAGATTGGTCGATCCAATATGATAATGTTAAGAAGAGAATACAAAGTATTCGAACTCAAACATACCAAGTATCGAGCGAAGAGGTATAGGTTTTACGGCTTGTTGACTTTCTTCTAATAACGTTTATAATGAAATGACCTAGTTAAAAGGAATAACGGCAACTATCCAATCTTTAGATTCACAATTGAAAACTATGAGTGAGTCACCCTCAAGATACGATTTGTAAGTTTGCCAGACTTTTTCTGTTCGTATCTTATATTGTTACTGTTTTAGAGTTGCCAGTGAAGTTGCTCGTCGTCAAGTCTTAATAGAAAATCTGAAAAAGCTTATTGTAAGGAAATTATCATACTCATTTTTAAGCCTGAACTTTATTCTTTCAATTCTTCCAGGCTGGCGGTGCAATCAGAGAAAACAGAGGCGCTGCGGCCCCTACGGCAGGAAACACAGAGTATAATCCAATGACAATGTCAGATCGCGCTTTAGTCCAGAAACAGAAAGATGTTATCAAACTTCAAGATGAAATGCTTTTAGATATCGAGTCAGGTGTTGGACGACTGCATGAGAAGGTAGCTTCTTTTACCATTCAGCTTCCCCTTCTCTCTTAATCTCTGTTTTATAGGCATTAGAAATAGGTGTGGAGGCAAAGGCTCACACACGTTTATTGGATGATTTAGATAGTAATGTGGATATTGCTACAGCTGCTTTACAAGCCGAAGCTAAGCATGCTGAGAAAATTAAAGAGCAAACACAAATGTGTTGGATGTATATATGTATAGCAGTTGAAGTGATAATATTATTCTTATTAATTGTTGTTATGTTTACTACGTAAAGATACTCTAATGAAGATCAATGCATCCATAGTTCTATAAGTAATCGTCGGACAAGTTTTTTTCAGTTAAAGTGTTTGTAGTAATTTTAAGTAACTCAATTCATAATTCATCGATCTTTATCATCAAGAAAGCTAAAGTAAGGTTTATTTATATTTTAGATTTTGACAAGTTAGTTATTTAGTTTGTGGCTATGTGCAAGTTGATGAAATATAAGAAATTTTTCTCGAGACTGCAAGGAAGAAAGAACGACAAAGGAAATGAAATATAATATAAACATTGATCAACGAAGATCAGTTATTTTGTTTTGTCTCTGTAAAAAAATGTGATGGAGAAGTGAACACACGGACCTGCTCTAACCTTCACTCAGCAAAAAACAGAAATATGAGTAAAAAGACTGTGCCCGTTAAAAACAAATTGTGTTGAAGCAAAGGTTATTTGCTCTCACAAGAATAACTAAGATGAAGGTATTAAGGTTCTTTCTTCGATGCTGCATGATTTTTACTTCTGGTCCGATAAAGCCCATTCATAAGATGCTTGAACGATTTTCCAGACAGTCTCAAGCTCATGCTCAGTTCTAGGAGCATAGAAGAGTAAAGTAGTCTCAGGAATAGTTGTACCCGCAATTGGATGAAATTTTCCACTCAATGGATGAGGTTGGCCCCATCGACGCTCAAGACAATGCTCGAAGTCTTTCTTCGACAAGACACAGTGACCCCCGATCTCTAGTTGAGATGAAAGCAATTCAGAGAAACTTCCATATGGAGAATTCTCCATAGCTTCAATCAGAGGCTTAATTCTGACATGACCAAACTCATTTCTGACAACGAATTTCTTTCGGTCAAGTTGAGCAAGGGCAGCAAGAATCTCAGGGTCTTCCTCATCCTCTTGCAAATCATCCTCATCATCAACTTCCTCAAGATCTTCTTCTTCTTCTTCTTCTTCGTCATCTTGTTGATTATCTTGAGCAGATGGTTCATGATTGGGAGTGGAGGTACCAGAGAGCTTAATGGACCAAGGTCCGGGAATCTCAACGATCACACCCGACTTACTCAGATAAGGAATATTCCTAACTGACACCTGGTCTAACATCTTCACACGCTCAACAAGTTTCTAAAACAAAATGTTTAGTTTGCAGAAGTCAAAAGATAATTAGTTTTCTTACCATTAGCAGGGCTAGACGAATGTCAATCTGACCCTTAGGGGAATAGGATTTCCCTCTTTCCCCGACTGATCGACGAGGTAAGTCATTTAATAGAGCATCAGTTCTTGAAATAGAATCAGATGATCCAGATGAGGTCATGATAGATGACGAGGAATTAGCATGCATCATCATTGTCTCTTCAATAGCTGTCATCATAACGAATATTAGTATAATTTAAATCCTGAAAACCTTTCCACATTAAATGTAAATCAATTAATGCTTTTTTCATATGTGGGTGAAAATTAATTATGTCTTAGTACTACTTTAGAACTTTATTAGGAAGATGGAAGTGAGATGTTTTGTTACAACTGCAACTGAATAATATCTTTGTGATCAAAAATGTAATAAATAGCTCTGAGAGGAATTAAAATATGGCAAAGTTTCTCAAAGAGAGTAAGAAGGTCTCTGTTTTCTTTGAAGATGTTTGATGTTTGTGTTTTTTTGAGTGATTCGGTGTCAGTTTTTGATAACTACATTTCGACTTTGGGAAAAATCGAAATTTCTAGAATGTGGAGTTTTCTTGAACCAGTTTCTGAGAGTTTAGGTAAGTGGTCAAATTATTTTACAACAAAGAATTCTACAGTATATTCCAAAATCTCAAGTTTTATTCATCAACAACCATTTTAGCGTCTCCAAAGCCTCCATTACTGTTGTTCGATACGCTGATCCCTTGCTCTTCCAAAAATGCAGACTTCTCTTTCCTTATCGCTTCTATCTCTTTCTCGCATATCTCTAATTCTGATTTCAATTGCTCCTTTTCCCTTAAATCTTTTTCCACGACTTCCTCCAATTTCAAGTATGTTGAGTTAACCAGCTGCATAATCTCAGATAACTCATTGCTATAGTTATCAACAGCAGATTTATTAACTACTTCAAATATTTGCTGATTCGAACCAATACCACCTCTTCTCATAATTTCTCTCTCCCAGTCATTGTCGAATTCCTGCGTCATGTCAATATTCTTCCGACTATCATCGTCATTCAGATCACCCATAAATAAACGACTGTTCTTCTTTTTATTCTTATCTTCTACATGTTTAATTAGTAACTTTTCCTCTTTTGTAAGCTCTTCAGGGTTTTCTTGTTGCTTCTCAAGAGCTTCTGCATCTTCCCCATTGAGAATGATTTCATCCACCACCATCTCATCAGGCCTCGCTATAGTTGTAGCAACTGCTTCTGTAGTAAACTTTTGTTGAAGTTTGAGCTCTTTCAAGCTATGTACATCATAATTTCCAGAACTAACAAGAGGTTTGGTCTCTTCAGCGACAAGTATTTTGACCTCTGCTTGCTTTATCCTTCGTTCACCCGTTCTATTACCAACTCTTTTACTACTAGATTTCGTCAATGTAATATCTTCATCCTCTTCATCTTCTTCAAAACTTAGTTTTATTGGCTTTTTCATCTTATTCTTTGATTGTTCCTTATCATATAACGTAAATTAATAAAATGATACAATCGCGCTTTTCTGTCTTGAAAGAATGAAAATATTCCATTTTTATCGATGTTATCCCATCATACTATGGTTATTAAGTGCTTGTTTCGTATCAGGATATAACGTTAGAACAAATCAAAAGTTTAGAAGTGTTAGTCTGAATGCTTTGACGAGAATAAAGAGGATAAACAGTTTTCAAGATTTCAAACAACTTCCTTCCTGGCTGGTGGAGAGCTGTTTGAGGTTAAATTTTACAACTCCAACTGATGTTCAAGCAAAATCCCTCCCTGTGAGCTGTTCATCATGATCATTTTGTCAAATAAGCTCATTGTTTTTGTAGACCTTACTTCAAGGGAAGGACGTTGTTTTGCAAGCTCAAACTGGAAGTGGGAAAACACTAGCATATAGTCTACCGTTATTGGCAAAGATTGATCCCAATAGAGCCTCCATACAGGGTGTTGTTATTGTTCCAACAAGAGAGTTGAGTATTCAAGTAACAGGAGTATTAAAGCAATTAACAGCCTCGGCTCCCGAGAAATATCTTATTATGTCTGTAATGGAAGGGTCAAATAATAGAAGGTATTGCTCTATTTTTCTTTTTCTGAAATATTATCACGAAATGCTAATCTAATCTTTAGGCAACAGCTCTGGGCTGTGGCAGAGCCACCTCAAATCATCGTGGGAAACCCTCAAAGTTTACTGAAGCTTGTTGATAATGGTCGACTGAGAATGAATTCTATAAGCTTCATTGCAATTGATGAAGTTGATGTGAGCTTATTAGGACATGAATCAAAGCAGGTATGTTGTCACGTTAACTCTTATTCCTTCTTTTTGACTCACAAGTCTTCTCTTAGGAACTTCATCGATTGCTATCGCGGCACCTTTCCAACACCTTTCTGGATCCTCATGAATTGGGTAATATCTTTAGATTTATTGATAGGAAAATGTGAATTTATCTCTCTTTGCAGATGATGAAAATCCACACACAAAGATTAAAGAGAATATTGTATTTCGAGATCATGCAAAGGATAAACGAGAAGTCGAAGCATATAAGAGCTCAAGACAGACCGTGCTCTGTTCGGCTACCATCCCTCAGAGGTTAGGAAAAGGGCTTATCGGCATCTATTTGGTTTTTTTATTGATTTATTAGGAAATACTTTGCTGATCTTTGCTATCGTAATGGTTGGACTGAGACTGTTCCAGAGTTAATTAATGTATCCGAAGATCAATTAATCCATGACAGTGTTCAACATGAATTTATTCAATGTAAAATTGAAGAGAGAATTAGCTTAACAGCATATTTACTCAAGAGGGAATTCATTCAATCATCGTCTGCGTCAATACCGACATCAACAGACGATCAAGACTTCCCACAATGTATCGTTTTCATTGACAACGAACAGTATGCTGAATCTTATAAAAAGTTTTTGCTCAAATCTTTTCCTTTAGCCTTTCAAGAGAAATCTTTCATCACAACCCTTACAAGTGAAATGAATATTGATGAAAGAAGAATTGCATTAGAGACTTTCCGACAAGGGAAAAGTCGTATTTTGCTTTGTTCCGATATTGCCAGTCGTGGTATTGATATTCCGAATACACGATTAGTCATTCAAATGGCATTACCGTTAACCGCTGATCAATATCTACATCGTGCTGGGAGGACAGGTCGCCTTGGTAGACCTGGGAAGGTGATTGTCCTATCGCAGCCAGAAGAAGACTTTGTGATCCAGCGATTCTCTAATGCTTTAGGCATTAAGATGACACACCGAAAGCTTCAAGCTCGTCAGCAAGTAGGAAGCTGAACGTATGGCACAAATGTTAGACGCTTCGAGTTGAAGTTAGGTACTAGAAACGGATTTATTCGTGTCATTAGATATTTTTGGAGGTATATCAAAGTTGATGCTTGTGTTAATCTAATTTAACTCTGATGGAATACAGTTTTCTCATAACATATATAGGTTGATTTTTTAATGTAGTTACCAGAATAGATCAATCTAGAACAAACATTTATATTCCCTGCTGAATATTACTCTCTGCGGAAGGAGTTGGGTTAGGCGAGACAGAGTTGTCTATTGAGGTTGTGGTTGGCTTAGGCTCTATCGTCTCGATCAAAAAATTATGATTAGTATAGACACAAATATCCGCAGCTATCTTCATTGAGCGTTTCACTATCTCATCAGCCTCTAAGGGTTGATCAATCAAGGCTAAAGCTGCAGATAAAGCATACCGTCCTCCAGAGCCAATCGCTAAATCAACAATAAGGAAGGAACATAGGAGAACTTTAATGACTAACCTATGACACCAGTTTCGGGTTCTAGCACATCTCCATTACCTGATAACTCAAAAGTATGATTAACATCAGCTACAACCATTGATGCTTCAAGGTGTCGAAGGTACTTATCCGTCCGCCAAGCTTTAGCTAAATCGACACAAGCTCGCATTAATTGACCTGGATGCTCTTCCAACTTCTTCTCTAATCTTTCTAGCAATGTCAAAGCATCTGCAGTTGATCCAGCAAACCCAATCACAATATCTCCTGGTAACCTTCTGACTTTGCGAGCGGTATTTTTCGCAACTGTCGAACCTTGAGATACTTGTCCATCACCTGCCAGTACCACTTTACCATTCTTACGAACACAAAGAATAGTGGTATTTCTTTGAACCGTAAGGTTGATTGGAAGAGATCTATTGGTGAATGATCGAAGATGGCGAAACATGACTTGAGATAGGTGTGATGAAGAAAACACACACTTGATAGAAAAAGCGCTTTCGAGAGGCGATTTTCTTTATTTTACATGACATGAGTCAAGTTAAGTTGCATAGTGTCGCTAACTCAGAAGTAGACAGACATTCTGCAATAAAAAGGTATTCTTGAAGAAAAGGGAGGGAAAAAGAAAGATGTTCATCGAAGTTCCCGAAAGCAAATGCCATCAGAAGAACCCAAAATCTCCCGCCATTCTTGTAGACTCTTTTCATTCTCATCTAACATCGGTTCGTTAGCAAAAGACAGGAAATCGCTATCATCCTCTTCATCATCATGATTACGACCAGAAAATTCAGAATGGCTATCTCCGAGTGAACCAAGATCACCACCATTGCATTCATTGTGAAAGCTGATAAAGCTCCGATAACCCTCTATCAGATCAACTCGATGCGTCTTCTGAGGGAGGAACTCATCCTTCACTATTAAGCGAGATGGTGATGCTTGTCTTTCTTCAAAGGTGACAGGATCGTTGTCATTCATCATTTCCAATAATTCCGGATGAAGAATCAAGAGAAAAGGTTCTGATTCTGTCGTATAAGTTCTCACAATTACACTTGATGAAATATTAACAGCTTTATGAATCCTATCACAAAGCTGTTGAGAGGTAAAAGGTTTTGGTAAGACAAAGACAGGATGATGGGAAATACCAACATAACCATCTTCATATTTTGGATCACTCAGAAGGATAATTGGTATATAAATGTTTAAATCATATAATATCTGTGAAAAGGAAAGAGAATTCAAGAATTTCATTTCTTTTTGAATAATCAATACATCATAGGTATGAAATTGCACACACTCTAATCCAGTAAAGGCATCTCGTACAACTGTAAAACTACAAGAAAATGGTAAAAATTCTTTTGCGGATTGATGTAAGATCTCTGCACTATATTTCTCTTCAATTCCTTCTTGTATGTATAAAACATTACAAGGCATGATATCGGAAAGCTGCTACTTAACCAAAAAGTTGAAATAAGAATAAAATGTGCTGTCTCTTCTTCATTTCTAATCAAACTCAATTAACATTACGAATAGATAAGATAAAAGCATCAATCAATCGACCAAAACTTTTGGAAAAGTCTTAGGTCTTCAACAACCGATAACAAAGTCGGTAAATTACCGAAATCGAAATCTCGCCGAATAAGAGCAATCTTACATTACAATTTATTTTTCTCTATATGATATTTAACGAGTTCTATTTGTTAGAGAACATATATTAGATATAATTCGACACTTAAACTATTTAAAAAATGAAACTTTACAATTCCAAAATTATTGTATACTTGTCAGATATACAAAAAGTGAATTTTCACCAACCATCTTTTAAAGAGCTAACTTTTCGGCAATAATCACAGCGTTTAGAGCAGCACCTCTCAGCAACTACAATATTAGATATTTTCATGAATAAAATTATCAGCTATAGATAAATCAACTTACCTGATCACCGCAAACAAATATATCTAACCCGTAATCCCCAAATACATCATTATTACGAATACGACCAACTTCAATATCCCATTCACGTGTAGCAGTTAATGGCATAGGGTATTTCTTATTACTTGGATCATCGACAACCTTCACTCCAGGAGCATTTTTTAACAATTCTCTGACATCATCAGCATTTACTTTCTCTTCTAATTCAAGTGTAATTGCTTCAGCATGAGCACGTAAAGTAGGAATACGAACTGCTGTGCAACTAACTCGAACGTTAGGATCATTTAAGATCTTTTTCGTCTCCCAGACAACTTTCATCTCTTCTTTGGTATATTGATTGGATTGAAACACATCAATCTGAGGAATGAGATTGTATGGTAATGGATAAGCAAATACTTTATTTTCTATCTTCTTTCCTTCAACGGTGGCTTTAATTCCATCAACAAGTTCTTGCATACCAGGAGCGCCTGCTCCACTGGCTGCTTGATAGGTGCTAATAATTGCTTTCTTGATCTTGTATCGCTTATGGATAGGGAACAAAGCCATCAAAGCAATGGCAGTAGTACAGTTAGGGTTTGCAATAAGCTTTTTACCTTTACCAGTGGAGGCATTGATCTCAGGAATGATTAATGGCACATCATCACGGTAGCGGAAAGCGGAGGAATTATCAATCACGAGAACACCAGCATTGCTTAACTTCTCACCCCATTCTAGAGAAAAGTCACCTCCGACAGCAAGCAAAACTATGTCAAGCTGGGATGCAACATCGAAGGTGAAAGGTTCAAGCTCTAGTTTCCCATATACCGAACTTTCAATAACTTTTCCCGCAGATTTTTCAGAAGCAAAAAGCTTAATTGCACTTGCAGGAAAATTTCTCTTCTCTAAGACACCTAAAATTTCCTCGCCAACAGCACCCGTAGCTCCAACGATACCGATCTTTAACTTTTGGGCAGCCATCTCCAAAACCGTCTTTTGCGAATGAATTGCCGAGATCTTTGGAGCCCTCATTGATCGTAAATGAAAAGCATCAACTACCGCAAATGCAATAGCAAGAAGGAGAAGTGGAAGAATGGTCATTCTCATTCGAAGAGAGCGAAGTAATGACAGATTGATGGTTGTTTGTTGCTTGGGGAAGTGAAGAAAACGAAGTGAAGAGAAAGGCGGGAAATCCTTGAAAGATTTCTGGAATTATTGTGGAAAAACGAGGGAAATTATTTTTAAATTTATACGTTACTTTATTTATTTCTAGTTGATTTCTCGATTCAATCATCACAAATAAGGAATAGGAATAAGGAAGAGGGGAGAATGTCAGATTTTGGTTATGTCACTAGTGTAGTAGCGTCCTATTGGATTGTATCTATTTCGATGGTCTATCTGAACAAGGTGCTTCTATCAAATGAAGAAGCAAGTATTCCTGCGCCCATATTCGTCACATGGTATAGACACTTTCTGAGTCTATGTACTAAATACTCACGAACTATTTATCACTTTCAAGGTTTCAGTGCTTTGTTACATGTCTCGTTTGCATTATCTTAGGGAATATCGGAGAAATGTCCCGAAAGAACGGATTGAAGTACACTTTCTTTGAGGAGTTCCCACTTGTTCGCTACAGGCCAATTTCTGGGATTGCTGTCCTACCTCTATCAATTGTGTTCGTTGGAATGATCGCTTTCAATAATTTATGCCTTCAGTATGTGGAAGTTTCCTTCTGTAAGTTTTCTCGTACACTATTTCCGGCTAGCTAATTTCATCACCCCCTTAAACGAATAGATAATGTTGCAAGATGTTTATCTTTAGTGTTCAATGTAATCTTTACCTATTTCCTTCTTGGCAAAACAACAACCTTCTCAACCTGTGGAACATTACTTGTTGTGATTTTAGGTTTCATCTTAGGTATTAATGGTGAAATTAATTTTTCTCTCTTTGGTACAGCCTCTGGTGTTGTCTCTTCAGTTTTTGTTTCATTAAATTCAATTTATACTTCAAAAGTTTTACCTAGAGTTGATAATGATAAATCTTTATTATTATATTATAATAATTTTAATGCTTGTCTTTTATTTATACCTTTAGTCGCTTTCTTAGAATATCAGGTAAAAGGAATTTTTTTTATTGTAGAATATTCAAACAATAATCTCCTTTGTATGTATTTTATAGATATTGGTCGATAACAAAGATAAATTCTTCTCGTGGTATTTCTGGATTTCGATGACAATTAGTGGTATTATGGGATATGGTATAGGGTTGGTGACTGTACTCCAAGTTAAAGCTACCAGCCCTCTTACACATAACATCTCTGGAACGGCCAAAGCTGCTGTACAGGTAACTGATTTGATCATATAGTATGGTTTGCTTATATCTGAAATCTTTTCCACTCTTTAGAGCTTGATGGCTTTCTATATTTGGGGTAATGAAGCAACTGTTAAGGGAATTGTTGGACTTTTGTTAGTAGTTTTTGGTTCTGGATTGTATACGTGGGTTCAAATGAATGCACCTGTTGGTGATAAAAAATAAATCACTTTAGTTTCCGTCTTTTTCATAAATAAGCTGACTTGATTCTTTTTCATGTTTGAAACGAACAAAGAATAGGAGTTTCGTCGCATACAACGAAGGAAGAATGAACGATTGACTTCTCAATCACGTTAGTTGCAATATAGCTGTCGCATGCTTGTCTCTATTCTCTTGGTTATTTATTAACATGAATGTAAATAAATAGCTCTCTGATATTGGAATATCATATGCATGTTATTGATCTAATGGGACTATCAATACAACTGTGTGAATATCATTGTAATGTAAGAAACCGAATACTAGCATTCGATTGTGAAAAAAATTCTATAGAATAAAAATAAGGAATAGTTGAATCCATTGAAAACAAAAAGGGGGGAAATTCACACTCATCTACATACACTAAACTATAGATTGGCTAAACCCTGACCGAACTATTACAACAAAATTGGTGATACAACTTCTATATCCAATTGTTAGTTGATATAGAAGTGATCTTTACGCAGCCACTCAACGTCATCACTCCCTGCATATAATTGGATGGTGAAGAGATAATGAAGAAAACATCTTAATGTGACAGAGCAACACAAATTAATCCCGCGACCGTGATTGCAAAGGCGGTACCTAAGAAAGCGAAGTTACGAGTACCCGCAATCTCCTTAAACAAAAAAATACTCCACAAACAACCAACAAAGCCTGGTCCACTGGAAGTAATTGGAAAAGTCACAGCAAAGCCTAAAGAACCATTCGCATAGAACCAGCAAGCTTGAGCGATTCCCCAAAGAACACCAGAGATAGTACCAGGAATCATCACATCACCTGGAATATAAGGTCTTTCGCCTTTGTATCCTTTGTATAGACAGTAAAGCATTGTATAAAACCAAGAGGAGAGGAGGATGCCAGTATAATGAGAAAAGACATAATTTAAAGAATCGTCATTTCCATTATAATCGTGGTCATTCACATACTGGGAAGGGTTAAAAGCATTCCCAAATAACAATCCAGCGATTGAAGCAAAAACTAATCCTAAAATTCGTTTTGATTGATCTGTCCAACCATCAAAGAAATCAGCTTCCGTATCATGAGCGGTTTTAATTTTCATTGGTCTTGAAACAAGCTCGACGTCAGTATCATCCACTACAGCCACTAATGGACTGCTAATTGAATGCTGATTGTCAAGAGTATCATTCTCGTTTTTACTCAATTTATCGTACGTGACCTTCTGGCTGTCAATACTTGTATCAATAGTCTTCACTTGTAAAAATACAATTAAACCAACTAATACAATTAAAATACCAACAATGTTTAAAGTCTTGTCACTAATTTCTTGTTTCTTTAATCCAAATAATCCAAAAAATCCACTCGCCCAACCCATAACCATGCTTACACTTCCCCAAACTAACAATCCCATACCCATGCCAATCAAACGAATTGCCACAGGACACAACATGTTACCAGTTGTCCATAGAACACCTCCAAGTAAAGCTAAACCATGAATTGGTGGAAAATCTTGAATTAAAAGGACAGGAATTGCAGTCATGAAGATTCCATTACACATAATAAACTGGAAGAAAACGCCATCACCAATCTTAATTCGCTTCAACGGAACGAAGTTCGAACCAAAGCAAATGACAGAAGTAAACACGCCTAAATATCCTAATCCACTCATTCTCAATTGGAATCAAAGGAATCTTTGAAGTCAAGCAAACAGAAACAAATTGGATGGTTTCACTTGAAGTAATAAACACTTTTCACTTTTTCAAAAAGTACTTATTAATCCTCTTTTGCCCTTTTTTCTTAATTGACGTTAGAGATGGATGTTCAAGATTCCGAAATCTCGAAACTTCGAATGATCTTCATTAACATTTTTGTTTGAGAGTTGATTATTGGGGTCTCTTTCTAACGCATACATCGACGAACTGTTAGCATTCTTTCAGTCTATTATTAGTCATGGCATCATCATCACCTCTTTTAGAAGAATCTGAACAATTGAATCCAAAAAAATCAACCGTAAATCGTTGGACCAATCTATTTTATTCAACAATATTAGGAAAAGATGAATTAACAATATCTATTGAAAAAGTTGGTAGTAGTGCACCAAATAAAGTAAAAGATAAACATTTACAATATTTAATACAGCGTGTACATGAAAATCCGGTCATATTTGATGATATATTGTTAAAATTTAGTGCAACTATTAATTGGTCAAGTTCTACAATATCCTCCTGTAAGATTATGATGGCGATACATGAAATTATACGTTATAATCGTTTATATATTAATAGATTTGATTATTCTATCATTTTTCTAAGTGAAATGGCAAGTCATTGGAAAATACAAGAGAATTATTTCCTTGAACGTTATGCTGCATCTATTATGAATTTATCACAGTTATTAACTGAATATCATTTATTATGTAATATAATATTTGAAAATGGTTTTTATTATTCTGCTAAATTAAGATTATCGAATTATTCTACTGATGAATTAATATCATTTATATCAAGACTATTATCCTATCAAAATATATTAATATTAGCAACCATAAGACAATCTGGTAGAATTAAAGATATTGAAAGAATAACATATAATGATGCTTTATGGGTGATTATTGAGGAAAGTAAAAAAATTTTACCAATTATCGAATATTTGATTAATCATGCGGAAGAAAGGTTAAATGATGGTTTCTTATTAGATGGTGGTAGTAGTCTAGCTTCACTAAGAGAACAAAGGGAAGTACAAGAAAGGACGATACAAGATTTGGAAGGAAAGCTAAACTCGTGATCATGTGCGAAAGGGGTTGGGATAGGGTATAGGAATAGGATTTGGCGTAGAACTAGTTATTAAAGGTTGTGAGGACTTGTGTACAGTAGCTTACCTAGAGCAAGAGAAAGACAAATTACCTCACACAATTTTGAAAGAAATCAACATTGTTAGAGTGAAAAGTATCGTGTTATTATATTGTTTGTAATAACTTCTGAACAAAAGCAAATAGATTTTTCATCTCCAGATTGTAACATATTCAAAGCTATTAATCGATAAGACAGAAAAAAGATGGTGATAAGAGTAAATCTCACCGAAACGTTTCATGTTGATCGTAATGGCTATTATCCCTTGTATCACTAAAGGTAATGGTTGCAGTAGTGTCACCTGGACATCAAGCAGCTCTTAGCAACAGAAAATAATTTTACTTTATATTAATGTCTTGGTGCATCACGTTCCCTCTCTCATCATTCCAGGCGAGGCAATGATAACACAACATCTACCACAAAGTAATAATAAAAACTACAAAACTAAAACAAATTCTCATGGTTTATTCATCCTATGATGGTATCTTATTCTTCCTTCATTGACAGTTATGTTTGGGCTGTTTTCTGTCAATAATTAATGCTCGATGAAAGCTAGAATGACGTATGTAAAGAAAAACAAAGAAAAACAAATCAACTGACTAGATCAACAAGTAAGAAAACAAGCAACAAGAAAAATAATTAAGAAAGACGAATGAAAAGAATAATAACGTGTCAAATAACTTTCAAATTCACGATTCGATGATCACTGAATTTAAGATTTGCTAATAACAGAAGAAACAGGACAGCATAAATTAACTGAAATGTGCCTTTCTTGGAATAATTTCCTTACTTCTCTAATCGAAGTTCGTCAAAATTTCTCGACAATCTTTCCTCAACTCAAAAGACTATAATTCAGAAACTTTCTTGAACTTGAAAACATGTGAATCCATTCACAGTACAACAACAGTGCTAAGCCTGCACTTCCGTTCCTACATTTTCAACAGGGCGAGAGATATTTTCCTTGGATGTCTGGGAGAAGACAAGAGGATCAACCGAAGATGTGGTTGGAGAAAAAGTTTCTTTCTTTTTAGCCTTTGTATCTATAACCGTTCAAGTTCAGATAAATCAAATGCGATGAAAAGATGCACTCACCCTTACTGGCAGAATCTCCACTGGGATGAGAGGCATGAGAAATTGGAGCAACTTTATTATTCTTCAAACGTGTTTTACGTGTTTGACGATTGGCGTTGATCAAATAAGCTCTAAACATCATCTTTTTCTCTTCCTCAGAGAATTTTTGATTCTTGACAAGATATGTCCAAAAGAAAATCGTTACTACTATTAAATAACCTGCAAAAAAAGCTAAAAACATTGGATCAATAGATGAATAACCAGTTAAACCAATAGCTGAACTAAGATAATTTACAATCCCATAAATAGCAGCTAAGTCACCGAATGGATTCACAAAACTTCGTGACATAGTCGAAAATTTACGACGAAATACCATATAAGCGATTAAACAAGCAACACAAATATAAAGTGTCGCGATGATGGACATTGCTCGCACTTGTATCAAGTATTGTGGATAGTAGAAGGAGAAAATATTCAATCCTGCTCCTCCGATCGCAGCTAAACTATAGCAAAGATATGGCGTATCAACCCCAGGCATCGTTTTATCTAAGAAGGAAGGTAATAACCCTGACTTGGTGATGGCGAATAATTGCTTCCCAGAACAATAAAACAAACCAAAGATTACTCCAAATAAACAAGGAACATTAATCCACTTTGCTGAACTGATATCAGTACTGAAAATTCGAGCAAACCCATATTTTAAAGGTAAATCTGCGGTTGCTAACACCGTTGCTCCTGGCTCTTGAGACACAGCAGATAAACTGACGAAAACAGAGAAGAGAATAAAGATCATACAAGTGATCAACATCATCCTTGGCACTTGCTCTCTTGGCTCTTTCATGTATTCGCTGAGTAAAGGAAAATATTGGATGCCACTATACTGAGTGCCAGCGGCTAATCTTCCTCCCATCGCACTCGCCCACGTCATATCGGTGAACGGACCCGCGTAATGTGAATAGCTAACTACGTCAGTGTTCATTTGACCTATAGTCCCAAGCATGTAAATTACTAAAACGGTGAAAGTAAAAAACCCCATCATGCTTGTTAGGACAAAGACAGGCTTTCCTACGATCAAGCTCATGCACAAACAAAAGCCATAAACACAGCAAATCAAGACAGGACTCAAACTCTCTGAGACATAGCCTAAAGACTGAGGAATCTTGATTAACGCTTGAACTTTAACCACAATATACGTGGTACAATAGACGAACTCACAACACGCGACTAGGAAGCCGTTGAAAGGACCCAGGGCAGCGCGAACAAACCCAAAAATCCCTCCTGAGAAAGGTAAAGCTGAAGACATCTCCCCCATACAAAGACAAAGGCAGACATAGCCAGAACCTGCCCAGAGTAAATTAAACAGTAGAGTATAATAGCCATAAGTGAGACCAGCGTTCCAGCTCCCAGTACGGTTCCCCAGCATCATCGAAAATCCGAAATCACAGGTAAAGAAGATATAAATAATTGCTCAAGGGTCTCGACTTACCGAACAAGATGAATTCAACCTCAGAAAGTCTCTCGATCTTCAACTTCTTCAGAGCTACCACCAAAGGCGAGGAAGTAGGGGAGGTGGTCATTGCTTCTCTTTTTTCTGAAGCACTCATTCTTAAAGGGAAAAGAAAAAAGATTGAACCAATTCGTTGAAACCAAGAGAAGTGACGTGTCACTGCCTGTTTGTTGTTTCTCTGCCTTTTTCCTTGAATATCAACATCAACCCCAACCGCCGTTACATCTACTACGCCGTAAAATTTAAGAAAACGAACGACTTTCCTATTATTTCTTTAAAATACGTTACATCTAAGCTTCTTCTTGCATCAAAAGAGTAAAAAATGTTGTCACCAAAGAATGCGATGAGAAGTGAATTAGATGAAAAGTTAGGTCGATATTATTTTAGTTTAGAGAA
>VFQN01003468.1_pt1 | contig 22470 bp, 35 predicted proteins | sample 3512371 | NCBI WGS metagenome assembly VFQN01 (sample SAMN10412370, study PRJNA504923) | tailings metagenome | isolation source: Replicate 2 from Balatoc abandoned mine | place: Philippines: Itogon, Benguet | collected 2017-08-28
TTATAAAGTAAGTTACACCTGCCATGCGCACCGGCAACAGCTGAATCACTGGTCTGGGAAGGGTGACAACGCGACACACGACTGGTTATTTAACCGGTGCAGGGCAGGACAGGGGAGCTTCCCTCACGCACCACAACAGCGATGTACGACCTTGTGGGATGCCTGTCAGTCACGTCGTAAGCGACGCAGCGTCCAGCACTGGGCCAGACTGGGCCCATGCGCCATCCACGCACGCCATTCCACACCCAAACAGTCCTTCGCAACGCCCGGAGCGGCTGTGCTACCCTGATTACCGTCGTGAAACACAGCTCCCTCCCTTCCTCCCACCAGCAGGGCCTCGCGCATCACATGCCACACGCGCACGCCGTGTAGCATCACACCTCACCACCCAAAGCTGGTCCCCTCACTCTGCGGCACCGCCCCCCCCCCCCGCCACGTACATTCTGCATCACACACCGAAGCCACACCGAAGCCACACAAGCATCGCCCCCGGACACCTCACCTCACCACCCCTCAACATGACCCGAAGCTGGGCCCTTCGCTCTCTCCCCCCACACCGTCCAAGAAACCTTACCGACACTAAGCCACAGAAGCACGCGGCGGAGCACCTCACCTTACCAGCCCTGACCCGAAGCTGGGCCCCTCGCTCTCCGACACCGCGGCCCCCGCCCCGTCCGAGAAGCGGTCCTACACCACACACGCGTCCGCCTCTGTCCAGTACCCCTTGAAGTCCTCTACCACATGCTCAGATGCGAACAATGGGCTGGGGAGCAGGTATTATCTCTCTGCCCGCGAGTCCGCTCTTTTCCCAGTAAGCGGCCCAAGGATGCCCAGCAGGAAGTGTTTCTGGCTGCTTCACGGCGACCGGTGGCTCCGCAACAGGCATAGTGTACCAATAAGGTAGCTTATCCGTCCGCGCAAGCGCCGTCTTTGGTTGCTCGTTGGGCTGTGCCTGCATCGTTGCTTGTGTAATGGAGCACAAGTCCTGGGAGACTTGCGATGCATGCGTTTGGCAAGTCGTGTCCATCTCTACATGTAGTAAGGGTGCGAGTATATGCTTAAAGCTGTCTTTACGTGATGAAGTGATAAAGCTGGGCAATCGGCATCAGTCCCCGGCCCGGCGTCGTCATCCTGCCACGACTCGCTCTAGAAGGAAGCTGACGGCACCTGGCGCAGCTCCCCATCCGCCCCCACCCCCACTGCCCAGCGAGATGCGCATTCCCTGCTCCCAACCACGGCTCCGGGAGACCACCCGCACCGCCATGCGATCAACCCCGTAGTGCACGAACAGGCATCTTTCACGTTTCAGAGCCAGGTCAGCATGGCCAGCTGCACTTGCACAAAGTGCACGGCCGACAGCGCCTCGCTTGGGACCGTCAAGGAGCGTGTAGCTATGCCACCTGGAATTTAACACAAATGCCAAGTACCCAAGCTGCATCTCGGCAAGCTGCTGTGCGGGCCGAGAAGGCCGCACAGCTCCCCACCTCACCCATCGGCAAAGCGCTCCACTCTGTCACATAACGGTACCTCGAGCGGCCTGGCTAATACACACCGGTGCTCCCTCATGCAACTGCTCGATTATCACACAGCGAAGAGGTGCCGTACAACAGCTAGGCACAGAAGCAACCAGCCAAACGGCGATCCACACGGCCGCCTGTACTGCCCTCTCACGCACTACACAGCACCTGACCACCCCCACGCAACACAGCTCCCTCACCCACCACCTAAGCCACAGAAGCACACGCCACGGAGCACCTCACCAAACCACCCTTTGCCATCACCCAAAGCTGGGCCCCGCGCTCTCCGGCACCGCGGCCCCCGCCCCGTCTGAGAAGCGGTACTGCACCACACACGAGCCCGCCTCCGTCCAGTACCCCTTGAAGTCCTCTACCACATGCTTTGCCCGCTTGGGCCACCAGCGCTTCTTGCCCTCCGCGTCGTTCCCGCTGTTCACGCGCTCCCAGTCACCCCTGCGGCTACCTCCTTGCTGGTCACAGAACGCGCTCTCGCAGGAGGCCAGCAGGCTGTTGCTGCCCTGGTGCCACGCCAGGGCCTGCACACGTGTGTTACCGGTGGACAGCTCGTACAGGGCCTGCGCCCCGCCCGCGCGCAGGTCCCACGCCCACACCGCTTCGCCAGTGCCTCCTGCGACGGCGCCGAGGCGGATTGCGCAAGTACGGGACCAGGGTTGAGGTTAGGGATCAGGGGGTGAGACTCGCCAGTGCCTCCTGCGGTAAAGAAGCGTGAACAGTGCAGCATGGCTTGGGCATGTTTATGGTCAAGAGCACGTTGACAAGTTCAACAACAAGCAAACATGCGCCAGGATGGGTGCCTCTCAAAGCGCCGACCAGCGGTCGCCGTGCAAACGACTGGCAGTGACCTCGCCACCGATGTCGCCTTTCCCAACACGTCCCCACACGAGGCCCGGCACCCTTCCCACCTGCGAAGCACATGAGACCCGCCCCCAGCTGTCCAGCGTCGCCCTGCGCCGCCACCAGCACCGCCGCTTGCACGGCGTCCCCGACGCCGCCCACCAACGTCACGGCGGGGGAGCAGCAGCGTGAGCGCACGTCCCACACCTGCGGGGGCGGGCGTACGGTATGGTGCAAGAGCAGAGCGGGGTGTTGGTGCGGCAAAGTGAAGTGTACACCTCAGTCGCATGTGCGGCTTGCGTTTCTCACATACAGTATGCTGCACAGCCATAAAGGTGTTTGGTGGAAGCGGCCGCCTCCACCCTCGCACCTTGACGTCACCGGTCTTTGAGGCGGTGGCGAACAGCGGTGCGCCCTGCCACGACGGCGGCGGCACCGCGATGTCCGTTATCTCGTACAGGTGGCCGAACAGCCGCTGCCGTACGCGCAGCGTCTCCATGTCGTACGTCAGCACGGTGTTGCCGTACTGCGCCTCCATCGCCGCCACCAGCATGGAGGGCGTGGACGAGCCCGGGTCCGCCATCAAGGCGGTATGCTTGATGTACTTGCCGCGCTGCCACTTAGTCATGTCGTACACCGGCAGTTGAAGCAGTTGTACGGCATGTGGCGGCTCGCCGGGGGTCGCCTCCAGCTCCATTAGCTCATCAGGGCCCTGCACATGAAGCCACACCCGATCACCGCAGCTAGTATAAAGCTTCGGACGGTTATTGAGCTGCTCATGGTTGCTAGTCCGTTATCATGCTGTTGCGAAGCGCATTGGCTCGTGCTCGTGCTGCAGCACCTCACGACTACGAGGCTGGGCGCGACACTGTGCCCCTTGGCTACTGCAGAAGACAGGACACCACTTCAAGGCTCACGAGTGCCACGCCCTGCCTGAAACCGTGGAATACAAGAAAGCAATTAAGAGCTCACGCGCAACCCCACGTCGCCATTGAACTCCAAAAAAACTCTTCAAGGCTCACGCGCAACCCCACGTCGCCGTTGAACTCCGGCTCCCCCCAGTAGACGTCGTAGTCGTTCGAGTCGCTGTCGCTGACGGGGTCGGCCGCCATGAGCGTCCGCCACTCTTGCTGGACCTTGAGCCTCGCCACCTCCCACCGCATGACCGCGCCAACTCCTGTCCATGCATTTTGGTCAGTCTGAATCCAAGCCATGCAGGTCTGTTCATGCAGATGTAAGGCGGACACGATGCACAGGCACAGCACCAAAGCACCAGGATCCCATATCCTGATGCAGGAGGGACTACAGTAGTTGCAACGCCGGTAGCGCGGAGTGTACAGCAACGCAACAACCGTGCGGCAGAGCTGCTGTACACAGCACGGTGGGTTGGTAGTTGGTGTTTGATAGTGCAGGCCCGGCCATGGGGCGACTCCATGGGAGGCTGTCTGTGACCGGACGCAGACCGACCACCCAACCCCGGGTGGCAGCACGGTGTGTGCGCCCTTGTGGGTTGCTGCACTGCCGCCCATGCTCTGGCATCGTACCCACCGTTCACCGCCAGCAGGTTGTCCCCCATCACGTGCAGCCCCGCCTGTGGCCCCACCAGCCCCCTGACGTCCGTGCTCAGCGTGTGGCGCAGGGCCATGCCGCCACCCTCGTGGGATCGGGGGGCGTCGAACGCCTTAATGCGCCTGCGGGCACAAGCGCACGGACGGTAGCGTGGGTCGCTGGCACGTCTCCCGTTAGGGAGCCGGTGCGGGCTACCACAGGTATTCGTACTCTACGGGGCATGCCGTACACGTTTTTGCACTCAAGGGCACCTTGCGAGGGGGACACGAGCTTCTGCCATGGCAGTTGTTCAGCGCCACAGGACACACCATGTCGCCACAAAGCGACCCCTCGCACCGCCTCTCCCCTAGCACCCTGCCCCTCCCGCACGCCTGCAACCCCACCTGCCGCCATCCGCCGCCGCCCACACCAGGCCGTGCGCCGCGTCGGCACGCACACGTGTCACGCGCTCGTAGAAGCCCGTGTCGTACTGCTCGTGGCACATGACGCAGTTGGCCGGCTGCTTGCACGACAGCACACAGCCCTGCACGCCCGGGTAGCGCTGCTTACCCCCCCGGCAGTAAGCCACGGCCAGCAGGTCCCCGTCCACGTGAAGCGCGTGCCCGGTGGTAACGGAGCGTAAGACACTTACGTCGCAGCAGGCGTGGGTTAGCGCGTCGTGGGAGCAGGGGGCAGCAGCAGCAGCTGGGGAGGTGGTGGTGGAGGGGCCGGCGGTGTTGGGGGCAGGAGCGGCAGCGCTTGGGTATGACGGTTTGGTAAGAGCACCGGTGGCAGCAGCTGTGGCCTGTGTGGTGTAGTTGGAGGGGCTGGAGGGGATGCGGGTAGTTGGCCAGGGGGTTGAGGAGGTGGTGATGTTGACCGGGGCGCTGTCCTTGAAGGAAGCGAGGGGTGAGCTGTGGGGGCTGGGGGCGGGCCTGGGGGCGGGAATGAGCAGGGCAGTTGAAGTGAAGCGGGGTTGATTTGGGTTGAGCATTGTGTCGAACAGTCTGGCATAGGCTGCCGCTGAGACACCCAGCACGATTTGCAAGTTGACCGCCTGCTACTGCTTCAACGTGCCGCACTGAATCTGCAAGCCGCGTTAGCACAAGACACGCGCCTCTGGCGCGCGCACGGCTGCCGCAACCACTTGGCCCCGCACCTGGTGTGTTCCGGCATGGCTGGGATGACCATGCTGCCGAGCAGGGACATCCTTTGTTTGCGCATCAGCTGCAGCGTCCGTACGGTAGCGCGGTCGCGCTGGGCCCGCACCACGTCCGCTCCGCATGCGGTGCTGCCGTCCAGGGGCCACTGCAGCACAAACTCAGCCTTATGGGAGCTATCTCCGAAACCGTCATCAACCAGGTCGTCTACGAAGCCGGAGGCCGTCGTGACGTACAGCGTGAAGAGCTCCGGGAGCTGGTGGCACAAGCGTTCCAGGTATGCGGCGTGGAGCTCTTTGCAGGTGGCTGCTGCAGCTGCTGCGGAGCGTTTATCGAGCTTGTCGAGTAGGCAGCGGAGGACGGCCGGGGGCAGCAGCAGGAGGCGGGAGCTGTGCGCAGGGGTGCCAGAAGAGGCTGCGCCTGTGCTGGCCTGTGTGATGCGTTGCTGATGCTGACGCCCGAACTTTTTCCGCAGGGACTTCACTGCACTTGCGATCTCGGCAACGGGTGAATGTTCCCGCGTGCCAATCTCCTGCCCATCATCGTCCTCCTGCCCATCGTCGTCCTCCTCGCCTTCAGCGCCCAGTTCTTGGCGCGCCAGCTTTTCCACGTACTTGGCCATCATGACTATGTTTTTGCACTTGTTCAGAACGGCACCATCAAGCACTGCGGTCGCAGAGAGCGCGTTGGCCATGGCTGCAGAGGCAGCCGCGGCAACGGCTTGGGCGTATGCCCCTAGTCCAAGGGAGCCTGCACCATCTCTTGTGAGGTTGAAATAGTTCACTGCAGACCGTTCCGGGTTGGAATCTTCGGTCCGTTTGCTGTCGACGTCCATCACTGAACCGGTGGGGCACAGCGAGCTGTTCACAGTAATCGCGTTGTCAGGAAGGATAGTGTTTGCGATAGGAGCAGTTTGGAGGGCCGAAAGGAGTCGCTGCATATGTTGTCAGGCACGAGAAGGCACAGCTACACGCTGTTGGCTTACGGGCACACTTGTACGGCATCCGGCTACGGTTTGCCCTTGCCCAGGTTAACACCGGCGCATGCAAAGCATGTCCCTGCTGTAAGTGGTAGTAACCGTGCCACTGTGAGCTCTTGCGCTCTGACCAGCGGCCTCCCATCACCATCCTGATCCGCATCCGTGCCAAGCCAAGCCAAATCCAGCCCGAAGCCACACACATTGCTCTGTCCTGCTCTACGGTGAACAGCCGGACACAATGCACTTGCAGAAATGCTCAACGTGCAAGGAAGGGCGGCAGCGGCTAGCCTATAGCACCCTCTTCCTTGCTAGTGGCTGGATTTCCCCACCTGGCCACCGAAAGCATGGCTGTAAGCGTACCGTGCAGTTGCCCGACCGCCCCTCACCAATCAGAGCTGAGCCCATCGCAGTCCGGCACCGCGCCCCCTGCCCTGTCCGAAAAGCGGTACTGCACCACACACGACTCCGTCTCCGTCCAGTACGCCTTGAAATCCCTCAAGGCGTGCTTTGCCCCCTTGGGCCAACAGCGCCTCTCCACCGCCACCCCGCCCCCAACGACGTCACCCGGCCCCGCCTGCCCTTCCTCCTCGTCACCATCCCCGTCGCCTTCCCCTGTCTTGCTCCCCTGCCATTCGTAGTGCATGCTCTCGCACGATGCCAGCAGGCTGCTGCTGCCCTGGTGCCACGCCAGGGCCTGCACACGTGTGTTACCGGTGGACAGCTCGTACAGGGTCTGCGCCCCGCCCGCGCGCAGGTCCCACGCCCACACCGCCTCGCCAGTGCCTCCTGCGATGGCGCCGAGGCGGTTTGCGTAGGCAAGGGACCAGGACTGGGGTCAGGGATCGGGGGTGAGACTCACAGGTACGACTCTAATGGGTAACCGCTGTGGCCTAGAGACACTGTTGCAGCAAGCCAGGGACTGGGTTACATCCCTTCGGCAGGTTATGAGACACGTTACCACCCGGGTCCGCGCGTGGTGCGGGTTAGACCCGTTCACGTTCATCCGCACATCCGCTCCGTCACGGTTGCAGGGCCAGGCGTCACTGGGCTGGGCCCAGCGCACCGCCAGAAGTGGACACCTGCACGTGCCGGATCCAGCTGCAGGCCTATCCGTAGCATAGCGTGGCCTCACAGTTGCGAACAGCTGTACTCCCCAGCAAAGGTGCGACACGCCGAAGACGGGAGGTCCATCCGCCCGTGCAACGCCCACAGGCACGAGAAATGCCCAAGCGCCCCCCACATCACGCAGACTCTCCCCACCTGCAAAGCACATCATGCCCGCCCCCAGCTGCCCAGCGCCGCCGTGCGCCGCCACCAGCACCGCCGCCTCCAGCAGGTCACCACCGCCGCCTGACAGCGTCACGGCGGGGGAGCAGCAGCGCGAGCGCACGTCCCACAGCTGTCAAGGGAGTGGAGCAGAGTGGAGACAGGAATTTAGAAACAGATTATTTTAGGTATGTGTTGTATGTTCTGCAGGGCGAGCATCAGCGCCAGCGCACGTCATGGAAGGATGCTGGGCCCGTATGTGCAAGGTAACAAGGCCTGTTCCGCACGGAGTTGTATGCGGCTTGGTGGTGTGCTAGGGGCAGCGCGAGGAGCATTCTCTAATGCAAGGGCCGGTGCAGCGAGTGCAGGTAACCTGTAAACATGTGGGTGCGCATAAGCACACCTGCCTTTCCTTGTTATCTACACTCATGCAACCCACCTTGACGTCCCCGGTCTTGGAGGCAGTTGCGAACAGCGGTGCGCCCTGCCACGACGGCGGCGGCACCGCGATGGCCGTGATCTCGTACAGGTGGCCCAGCAACCGCTGCCGTACGCGCAGCGTCTCCATGTCGTACGTGAGTACGGTGTAGCCGTACTGCTCCTCCAGCGCCGCCACCAGCATGGGGGGCGTGGACGAGCCCGGGTCGGCGATGACGGCGGTCGTTTTGATGTACTTGCCCCGCTCGCGCTTAGTCATGTCGTACACGGGCAGCTGCAGCAGGTGTACGGCGTGCGGCGGCTCGCCGGGGCTCGCCTGCAACTCCTTGGCGTTACTGACATCCTGCATGGCGGACGCCACATACAGCGTCCGTGCGTTACAGCGTATTGCATACGCGCCATCTCTCCTCTCCTATTGCCCAAGTGACATAACTTAAATGGTACTACATGGGCTGCATGGCGTCGCAGCAGCTGACGATGAGTGCGGCTCACCCGCCATCCGATGTGTTCTTTGAACTCGGTCTCGTTGTCGTCGTCCTCCTCCTTCTGCCTTTCCGGCCCCTCCTGCTCCGCCGCACCATCAACCTCATCACTGTCACTCTCCTCCTCGTCGTCCCCCGGCAAGCGCTTTGGCACCCGCCACTCGGCCTGGGGCTGTAGCCGTGACACGTGCCACCGCATGAGCACACCGCAGGCTGACGGCACGTGGCACGCGAGGGAGGAAGCAGCGGGATTGTTGAGGTGGAGGTGTTGTCAGGCGGCTGGCAGGCAGGGCAGGCGGAAGCAGCAACACCGCATGCATGCCTCCACGTATCCAGCACTGGGAATGCAACAGGCGGCCGCGGCAATCCCGCATGATGTGGATGGCATACAAGCCCAGGCCTTTGGACCTTGGGAGAAGCCACATTGGATGGGCGGCATGCATATACGGTACACGGTGTGTGGAACTGTTATGTGCAAACCCTGCCTTGATCGGCAAGTGCCGGCGTGCCACAACGCATGCACGTGCACCTGCAGCCGTGCCTGCATGCGCTGTCAGGCTGCATGTTGCAAACCCTAATGGCTGCAACCTAGCGTAAACGTTGCTTTATCTGGTGGTGTGCGGCGTGCGGAAGGCTTATAGATGGGTTGGCTGGCGGCGGGCTCAGGGGCGCAGGGTGTGTTCAGCGGGCTGCCTGTGCGGCCGCCCGGTCACGATTTTCAGTACGGCCAACATCACAGCCCACGCGCCAGCCAGCAGTCACCGTACGGCGCAGGGCCATGCCACCATACCATGCCGGTGCTCCCACGCCCCCACAGGGGCACCCGCTCGCCCACAGCTCTCCCTTCGACTGTCACTCACCGTTCACCGCCAGCAGGCTGTCCCCCAGCACGTGCAGCCCGGCGTGTGGCGCCACCAGGCCCTTGACGTCCGTGCTCAGCGTGTGGCGCAGCGCCATGGGCACCCTGCCGCGATTGCGGCCCCACTGGCGACCGAAGCCGCTGTCTGGCTCGGGGGCCCTGAATGCCTTGATGCGCCTGGGTCGCGAAGTGGGCACATGGGTGCGGCCATTTGCCGGACCTGGACCCATTGGAATGAGTGCCGCACAAAGCGTGATGCCAACCGCGCGGGTACGAGGGCATGAGTAAGCCGAGCATGCGGGCTGCCGAACTCGGCGTGCAACACAAAATATTGCGCGGACAAGACCTTGCGTGGGATTAAGGGGGTATTGTAGGGCGTTTGTAGGCATCTGCCATCGTGTGCAACACAGACCCCACAGCAGCCTTCCGAACTGGCACCACACGCCCCTGCTGGTTTTCGTCATGCAGCGTGACGGCACTCGTGCGTTCCCTGTGACCCAGGCGCACCGGACTGCTCAAGCACCCCTCCTTACCTGCTGCCAATGCACGCAAATCCGTAACCCCACCCACGGACCCACCCACCTGCCGCCATCCGCCGCCGCCCACACCAGCCCGTGCGCCGCGTCCGCGCACACCTGCCGCACGTGGCTGTAAAACCCCGTGTCGTACGACACATCCACCTTGGTGCCCCACTCCTCCTCGTCCTCGTAGTGCAGCACACAGCCCTGCAGCCCCGGGTCCCGCTCCTTCCACCCCCCAGCGTAAGCCACAGCCAGCAGGTCACCGTCCATGTGCAGCATGTGGCCGGGCACCACGTCGCACAGCACCCGCACGTCGCAGCAGGCGTGGGTTAGCGCGTCGTGGGAGCAGGTGGGAGCAGCAGCAGCTGGGGAGGTGGTGGTGGAGGGGCCGGCGGTGTCGGGGGCGGCGGTCGTGGCAGCGGCCGTAACGAGGGGAGTGGTAGGAATGGTTGCGGCGGGATCAGGTGTGGTGGGGGGTTGGTGTGGTGTAGAGGAGGGTGTAGGCGGCGGGGTGGCAAGCGCGGCGACGGTGACAGCTGTGCTTTCGTGGAAGCAGGCGAGGGGTGAGGTGTGGGCGCTGGGGGCGGGCCTGGGGGTAAGGAAGGGGATAGGGGGAGCGCGACAGTGAGTTGGCGGAGGTGTTTGGCGTTGGGAGTGGGAAGGTGCGTAGCAGCACTTGTACTGCACGTCCTGTACCGTATATCATGTCGTAATGCCGCATGCGGCTGTTACTGGGTCAACAAAGTGGGCAACGTCAAACGACTTGCTGCTCTGTTGCTGTTCAGCCTGTGTCCTCCGGTGGCACGCTTTTTAACGCGGTGATCCCCCAGAGGCACGCTTTGCCTTGCGCGTTAGGTCATTGCCCACAGCTACGGTGCCCCATGTCTGCACCTGATGCAGCGCGGCGGCACGACCAGCTTGGTGGCCTCTGGGTACATCCACGCCAGGCTCCGTGCGAGCTGCATGGTCCGTCGCTTCCGTTCCAACTTGACCACATCTGCGCCACACGTGGCGCTGCCGTCCAGCGGCCACTGTATGACAAATGCTGACGAGCTCTCGCCGCTGAAGAACGCGTCATCTCTGCCCGCAAGGTACGTCGTTGCGTCAACGTATAGCGTGAACAGCTCCGGGAGCACGTGGTATGAGTGGTCCAAGTACGCAGCGCGGAGCTCCTTGCAGGTGGCTGCCGCTGCTGCTGCGGAGCGGGGGTCGAGGTGGGAGAAGATGGAGGGGAGGACGGCTTGAGGCAGCGGGAGGCTGTTGCTGGGGTTGTTGCACGTTGATGGCTGGCCAAAGCCCGGAGCTGCCCTGCCATCGACCGGCACAGAGCTTAGTTGATGCTTATCGTGGCGTTCCTGCAGATCTGCCACCACCTGCGCGAGCTGGCTGACCGGAGAGCACTTGAGTTTCCCCGCCTTTTCTTCCGGTAGCTCGAGCATTTCTCCTCGCCCATAAGCCAGCCTCTCCACGTGCTGAGCGGCCAGCAGTACATTGTGCACCTTCAGCAGAAGGTCGTCGTTGACAGTCGGAGCAGCAACCATCGCTTTCGTGATGGTTGCACATGCAGCCGCGACAACGGCACTCAGGTGCCCCAACCTGCCCAGAGACTGTCCGTCCTCTATCGTCGAGTTGAAGTAGAACTTCGCAACCCGTTTGGGATCGCAGCCAGGGCCCCAGTTGCTGTCACCGCTTGCGGCCATCGCCGAAAGTACAGGCGGAAGGGCAACAGCGGCGTCTTGGGTGCAGCTTCGCCTGAGGCTACGTAGTCACAAGGCTTGGAGCAGCGCGGGAATGGCAGATGGGACTGCGTAGGAGATCCAGCATGCCATCTCTCGTGGGGATGCCTCCTCCCATCCCCTCCATCCACCATTTCCCTCCCGTGAGCGGTGGATGCACGCAAGCTCACTTGCTCATATTTTGCTTACAATCCACACCAGCCACCACTCATGTGCACATGCGTACTGTGCTTGGGACACCTACAGGTTTGCACCAAAAGTCCTTGCACAGCTCTTCCTGGTGGCAGCCGAGCTGCGGCCTTCGCCATCCCCAGGCCATGGCCCAGCGCACGACTCGTATGTGGCCGCATCATCCTTCATGTTGACCAGACATGCCAATCCAGCTGGCCTTCCGCGCAAGCCCCAATCCCATGCCAGTGCTGCATGCGTATGCGCATGAGATGCATGAGCAGTGACACTACCAGCTCCACACCCACCGCAAGCTGAGTCCCGCGAGCCCTACCCGCACTTCGTTCACCGAGCACTGCGATGAACCCCCCTGTATCAGCATCCTACATAACAGGTCACGCGCTTTCACTGAGACCCTACACAGTGACACACCCCAAACGCACCAAGCCAAGAGGGACGGTTACATGGCAGAGCAAAGTGCCTGATTGTAGGTCTCAAGGGGCCAGCCTCAGCTTATAACCAGTGCCCAGCCCTTGGCCCAGCCCCCAGCGCCCCCCTTTCCCCCAGCCGCTTGCACACCCAACATCATATTGTTAAACAGCGGTTACCCAGCAACCTGCGCCTACCTCGCCCAGCTTAGCCAAGCTTCCCTCAGCTAGGTGTTGCTGGACACGTGCTAGCAAGCTCCCCACGCAATGCCTACGCCCCCTACGCTCCCTATCCCCCCAACCCGCTCAACCGCTGTCACGCCCGCACTCAACGTGGAAGCGGGTTGCGTCAGTAGCCCCCCAAAGCTAACTCTCCATATCTACCCTTGGCCCCTTCCTCCTCCTCCTGCTCTTATGCTCTGCGCTACCACGTCCCGTTGCCCCCACTGTCCCGAAGCCCCCACTCAGGGTGCAGGCGGGGTTCTATCGCAGCTCCATAAGGCTACCTACCCATGCCTTCCCTCGTCCCCAACAGCCATGCCATTCACCCGCTTGCTCTGTTCCCTCGTGCTGCAATGCAGCAATGCTCCCACTGTCGCGAAGCCCCTCAGTCGCACTTGACGTTGCGGTAGATGGTGCGCACGAAGGCAGCCGCGCCCATGTAGCCCACCGCGCCGCACAGCATGGCTAACCCCAGGCAGAACATGGCGGTGTAGCCTGCAGCATGCCAAGGGTTGGGGGAAAGACAGGCGGTCAGGGAAAGGGATCAGGCGCAGATGCGTTGGTATCCTTGTATCTTACGAGCTGATGTGCCAGTTACCAGGTGCATGTCGCTTGGTGCAAGACGTCAGCTGGGATGCCCCAGGACTCTGGCCACAATCAGCTCCTTTATGTGTGCACTAAGGCCGCAAAGCGGGAGAGATTGGTTGTAGGTGCCACCGTGGACGACAAAAGGGGTGTCCTGGCCAGCCTAAAACGGAAGCCGCGTCAGCTCGGCTGGAAAGAAAGGAGCATGTCAGCAGCATAATATGAACCCCCGTGCCAATGGCGCTCTCGCTGAATCCCCACAGCCCAAGCCCTAGCCATCCACACCAAGTACCCGGCAGCCCCGCTTCCCCGCACGACTACCCACCAAAGTAGAAGCAGGTCTGGAACAGGCCCGTCATCTTGGTCTTGAACAGGAAGTAGTGCACCGAGTACAGGAAGACGTAGAAGGAAGTGGAGGAGGACATGCCGAAGGCGGTCCACTGCCAGTGGTAGTTCTCGGCGTTGAGCAGGAAGTAGGTGCCCACAATGGTAACACACACCGTGACCACCAGCAGGATGACCACCACCAGCAGCAGGAAGCCGTAGATGTAGTACACCTTGTAGTTCCAGAAGCTGGTGAACACAAAGTACATCTGTGGGTGATGCCGGTTGGCGGAAGAGGTGAGGCACCGTACGACCGCGTTGGGATAATCGAGCAACGCGGCAGTCTTTGAGCGCAACAGAGCCGCGTGTGACAACCGCACATGAGTGCGACCAGTGTGCACATTGCTGAGGATAGGCTGCGTGCATAGCTGGATGGGCTGGTAGCAAAATGCCGGGGCCTCCGGCAAGGCCTGGGTGCCTACACACCTCTATGAAGATGGAGCCAAAGGGCAGGAGGCCGCCCGCCAAGCAGATAGCCCACGGCCGCAGGTACCAGTGCTTGTCGGGGATGGGCGACGGGATGCGCTTCACGCGGCAGGGGTAGTTGGGGATGGAGTTCCAGTTGCGCCCGATGACCGTGCCTGCACGGCGTTCAAGAGGGTGTCGAAGTTAGCATGGGTGTAGCTAGCAGTGTTGTGCCCTGCTCTGCGACGTGCGGCCCTCGGCAATTTCGTTTCTGAAAGGCACGTTACGCCACCACCTGTCGCACAACGTCGTGAACTGGGCCAAATCACCTGTTACCTTTTCGCCACTGTGCCTTCACCCTAGGCCCCCAAACACCGCAACGACCGTCTGCTGCTGATAACACAATGGCTGGCAGCTTCCAGCCCCGCCCTGCACCCCGCCCCCGCCCCATGGCGCTAACTACCGGTAGCCCCAACCAGCACCCCTGCACCCCGCAACTCTCCGCCCCTAACCGATGAGGCACAGCGGGAAGGAAGTGAAACCCACAGGACTCCGACACCTTTGCAAAACTCGTCCCTCGCGCCTCATGCGGCAATGCGCCCCTCACCGATGAGGCACAGCGGGAAGGAGATGAAGCCCCACAGCAGCAGCACCGCCATGATGTAGGCGAAGGGCACCGCCGCCAGCGAGTGGTAGAAGAGCGCGATGGTGTTGAGCCCGAACGCGATGCCGAAGCAGGCGCCGGGGAACAGCGACGCCGCCAGCAGCATGGTACGGATCCAGTGCCGCCCCTCGTGCCGCGCGTACAGCCCGCCGCTCACGTAGCCCCCAATGAACGACGTCAGCGCGTAGGCGATGATGAAGCAAGTAAGAATTGTGCCCCGCTCGGTGAAGAAGGAGCCCGCGATGGTGAGCAGGATGACGGAGAGGCACAGGAACATGAGCTGCACGCCGGTGCCCACGCAGGCGGCGAGCAGGGTGAGGTGGCGAGGCGGGCGGAACACGTCGCCGTGCACCAGCTTCCAGCCGGACTCCTCGCTGAAGTCGCGCTCCAGGGACTCCATGTCCTCCAGTGCGTCGGCGGCAGAGCGCGCGTAGCGGGCGTAGTCCTTGCGCAGCGTGCGCATGAGGATGATGGCCACCAGGCCCACTAGGAAGAGGACCATCATGAAGCTGTTGACCAGGGAGAACCAGTGGATCTGAGGGAGGGGGGATGCGAAGAAGGAGGGACGATGCACAGGCAGCGGATAAGGCACCGGGAACAGGTAAGGGTGCGTGCTGGGTCACAGGGTGGGGTATGGGTGCGCCGGGGTATAGGCTGGGTGGGCCATCATGAATTTGTTGGCCAGCGACAAGCACTGGATCTGGGGAGGGGGGATGCGAAGGAGGGACGATGCACAGGCAGCGGATAAGGCAAGTTGGCCAGCGAGAACCAGCGGATCTGGGGCGGTTGTGGTGCAGGGGAGGGGGAGGGGGGAGCGGGTGGTTTAGCAGGGAGAAGGGCAGGGGGAGCTGGGGAAGGGGGAAAGGGGGACAGAGCTGGGAGGATGGCGGAAGGGCAATGCGGTGCGTGAGAGTGTGAGAGGCGAGCCGGGGCCGTGGGTTGTGGTAGGGGCCGTGGGTGGTTATGGCAGTACGACGCGATCATATGAGGCTCCGGCGGTGGCTTAGTGGTAATGGCAACAAGGCGTTGGTCGTCGCTGAGAGCAAAGGTTGGGCGGAGCGATGGATGGTTGTCCGAGCTGCTGCTCTGTGGGCCCACGCCCACCTTGTGCTCGAAGAAGGTGTAGTCGAGGTACCGCTCGAAGCGGCGCGTGAAGGGCGTCCTGGTCGGCTGCCATGCCACGCTGTACTTGAAGGTGAGCGTGGCGTTGGGCGCCACCAGCACAGGGCCGTCCGTGGTGAGGTTGACCTGGATGATCTGTGGGGGCAGCGGCCGTGGCGGCGGGGAAGGGGACACCGCTTCAGCGCCAGGACACAGCTTTCAGGCGTCCGGAGTCATGGAGAGTGGTGAGGTTCACCTGGATGATCTGTGGGGAAACATGCGTGGAGCGTAAGGTAACAGCGTCAGGCATCAGGGTGACGGTAAGACATTCACGGAAAAGAGGTGTGGGGGGCAGCGGCCGTGGCGGCGGGGATGGGGGCATTGCGTGCGCGCCAGGGCACACCATTCAGGTGTCAGGAGCCAGGGCGGAGGTGTGAGACCACCGTGCGAGGTCTGAAGGCCGCAGCGGCAGCGGTGGGGACCGGGGGGTACGCGTAAAACGCGAGAAACCGTGGGGACCGGGGGGTGGGCGTGGGTCTGACTGTAGGTCAGGGGGCTTAGGCAAATGGGTTGCCCCGGTGTAGCCAATGTGGCTGAGGGAGCTGCAGGGATGCGCTGCGGGGGTTCCTGTGGGCGCGACCTCGTGCCCATGAGGGTGCAGTAGGTCCCGAGCCCACGGAGGGCTGGTCGGGGAACACAGCGTGTCCTACACGGCTCGACCTTCGAGGGTAGCGTCCTGGCGGTCGGCCAGCACGTGCGCGCCTCGCCCCGTACTGTGACACAGCAGTGTGTAGGCACACGCGTGCCCGCCCACAGACCCACCCTGTCGCTGTTGTAGCTGATGTCGAACTTTTTGGTGGTGAACATGTACACCTGCTCCTCGCCCGCGTCGTCCTTCTTCACCTCGCCCACGAAGCCCCAGGCCGGCAGGTCGTCCAAAAAGAACTGCAAGCAGGGAACAAAGAGGCCCCCATGGTGTTGCCAAGTGAGCCGTGGCAGTGGTGCCAAGTGAACCGTGGCAGTGGTGCTCTTATGCGCCCCCTTCAAACTGGGTTGGGGCTCAACGCGCACCGCTTCCCTTCAGCATGCTGTCCTGTCCCACACACAACACATGCTGCTAACAGGGCCCTCCTCGCGCCGCCCACCTCAGCCCAGTACTGCCTCCTGATCGCGTCTTCAAAGACCTCCGCCGTGTGCTCATCCAGCCTCATCGTGCAGATCTCAGTCTCACTGGTGTCCTCTGCGTAACAAAGATGCGCAGGCAGTACCGGTAGTCATGGGCCAGGTCCTTGTAACACGCCGCGTACACGGGCGGATCGCAGGGCCAGTGCTGGTGTTGCGTGTGCGTCCTGGATGTGTTTGCATTCCTTGCCGGGCTCACCCTTAAACTTGATGTCCAGCTGGCTGTTGATCAGCTCGTTGCCCTGCAGCACCTCGCCAAGCCCTCCCCAGCTATGCTCTGCCTTGACGCGGGGAAACCGCTTGCAGTATGGCAAGTAGTAGTAGTTGTACGTCTCTTGTGGGTTGTTGTATGGCCCCACTTTGTTGACCCACAGCTTGACCGCCTCCTTGTCCTCATACTGGTGTTCGGGAGCACAGGCGCGGTGGGTGCCCAGGGGAGGTGCCAGGTGGGTTAGCTGCCAGGGCGTGTTCGTCGCATCTTTCCCGCGTGCACATCACACCCTCTTGACCGTTTAAGCTGAGCCAAGCGGCACAGCTGTACAGATCTACCAAGACTATGCGGTGTCGGGACTCGACTGCTGTGACAGCTCAGGTATCTTGCCGCACAGAAGACAACCTTCAACATTACCTTGTGATTCTTTTCTGAACACTGTCCTGGGCTTATTGACAAGACCAGTACCAGTACCAGTCCCCAAAGGGATCGCGTGGAAAGCATGGTTCCCCACCCCGGGGAAGACCAGTTCGCCACCTTCAAGCGCGATCTTGATAGCTACAATTTGCAGTGCAGATGTTGTTGCCTTAGACTGTGTGACTCTTGCGTGCAGTAGTTACGATGTAGCGTCGTTCAAAAGCGGTGTGGAGCTTAGTACCAGTCATCAGTCTTGTAGGGGTTGCACACTTTAAGACAAGAGTATCTGCTCGCCTGGCTTGGCCTTGCGCTGGTGGTGTTTGGCTTCGGAGCCCTCCGCAACAGCCGCAGAACTGCAGGCCTGCTCAGCTCATCCCATGAAACCAGCCGTAAGGCAGGCGGTGAGCAAGATAGAAAAATTTCCGCTCGTGAAGTGGGCTCGCCCCACCAAGCTTTGTGTCAGCTTCCCCACATACCAGCACAAACCTGGAAGGGTGCTTCGTACCCATGCTGCTTACAGCCCTTCGTGCTTTGAACGCTCCTGTATGATGACAGGCAGCTGAAACCCCAGCCCGCAACGGCCACCATGGCATTGTTGCAAGCCCATGCCTCTGCCAGCCACTGTACTGTTTGTGCTGGTTCTGAGCTTCAACGCTTGGCGTGGGACAGGCTGAAGCCCACCACAGGTTCAACAGCTCTGTGGCCTACACAGCTACAGCAGCTGAAGGTATCTGCCCTGGTGGCCCCTGGTGGCTCCTGGTGCAGCAACTTGACTTGTCCGTAGGCCCACTCCCCACCGTGAGACCTGGTGTCAACCTGGTGTGGTGCTGAAGTGTGGTCACGTGGGTAACTCAGCAAGACGCGCAAGCAGGACAAGCCGCGACTGCACAGGCTTCAGGTGCGCGCGTGCGCCCAGGTGCGCCATATACCGTAATGAGGTAATAAATGATGGGGGAACCCCCTTCCCCTGGCGCCATCTGACCTTGCGACGCCTGCATTACTGTTGCGAATGTTGCCTTGTGCCCCTTCCAGGGGACAGCGACAGCTTCTCCCCTGGCTCCTCCTTAACCCAGGTCCCAGGAGCGGCCGTGGCCACGGCATGCATGTGTGTAAACTTCTCGATGCCATGGGCCAAATCATGACGTCAGTCTGCGGCCTTTCCCTTACCTAGCAAGCTTCGGCACTACGGGAGTTGTGTTGGCAAGCAAACCTAAAACACGATCGGCCCACTCTGACCGGCTCTGACACGTGTCGGGTTCAGGTGGGAGGCGAGCAGCGCAACAGTCCACGAAGCTTTCCGTAGCAGCAGCTGTCTTATTATACGCTGTCCGAAACCAATTGCGACAAGTACTGTGGCCCACAGTGTGGGTGTCTCAACCGCTTGGACGTCAGGGGAGTCCAGGCATAAAACCCGGAGGGCTCTGATTACCTCTGGCCTTATCCAAGATTATTAACGTGAACACAATTGTCTTCCCTTGCCGTTTGACGCGGAGGCATGGTGGAGTTGCACGGACAGCGACGCGTAGCGACGCCCTGAAGTGTTCTGCCCCAAAACCGGACCCCTCCTCAACGCTACAGGCCTGCCTGCGATGCACGCAACACGTCGCGTCGTGCCCAAGCACGGGTGTCTCACAATGACTTCTCGTTATCGCAGCATACTCTGTCACGCGGTTACGCGAGGAGCCACGTGCGCGTTGCGAGGGGCCAACTCAGTCCATCATCACATAATCAACTGTTGACATTGACATTTGCGCAGTATAGCCAAGTGCAATGGGAGCGCGGAACGCCCGTGAAAGTACCGTGACAAAAAGCGACTCGGTTGTTGGTGCGGCACAGCAACTCTGATGGTGTATGAATGCAAGGTTAGCCTGTTCCGCAGTCGTGAGGTACGTGACTGTAGACACAGCTTGTAAGACACAGCTGCAAGAAACGCCGGAACAATTGCCGTACAGGTGGGAACTAAGTGCTTGGTGTTCCCGCAGCCGCGACCTTTGTAAGACCCAAAAGTTGTATAACAGCACCAGCCGCGTACCGTGACCAATAATGAACAGTCAGGACTCCCCACAAAGCATACTAGTCGGGTTTAGTGCTCCCATGGCCGGAAGTGCCACGCCCGGTGGCAACGCTCTGCGGACTCAGCGCAGCCTACTAGCTGAGCTCCTTGCCGCTGCGTATGCGTCTGGAGAGCCCCTTGACGAGGAGTACGATGAGGAGGAGGATGAGCTCCCCCCCGTTGCTCGCCCACCCCTCGTCGGCAGGACAGCATGGTGCAGCTGCAACGTTGGTCAGGCTGTGCCGGCCTGCTACCACGCGCGCGAGTGCGCCCTGCTCCACACGGCGGGCCTGGAGACTGGCAGCATCTCGGAGCAAAGTGCCTCACTCACGTCTCCAATCGCCATTCCAAACACAACGTAAGTCCATCTATGTGATTGTGTATGTCACCGCTGTTCTCGGTATCGTAAGACTCACGCGTACATCGCCGGGTTGCGCAGGTATTTTAAGACTCAGGCACAGGTCGAGGAGCGTGCTCGCTTCCAGTATACCAGGCAGTATGTTCGGGCGCAGCTTGAGCGTCGGGAGCAGCTTCGGCAACAGGCTCTGCAACAGTAATCTCCTCGAGGCGCAGCACGACAAGGAGACTCATTCAGACAAGGGAGATGCATTCACGCCCTGCAGCCGTGCAATAGACGCTGTGGCTGCGCATCTAAGCACCTCTGGAGGACTTCCTGCTGTCATGGCGGACATGCTCCCGTGACCTGCGAAAGCGACCCTTCAAGAGGCTTGGCTTTTGACAACTACAATCTACAAATACCTCTGACGGAGCGATAGAGTGGCGCAGTGCATATTTGCCCGGCGCTTGCGACGCTCCAGTGGCTTGCTCTTCGGCGGGCGCGCCTTCACTACGTGGCGTATCCAGAGCTGAGCCTGGTGGGAGGTATGAGGTTTGCACCTGACTGGTAGGACAGTGTTGATTACCCATTCATGCACTAGTGTAGTCATAATGTACTCTTGGCACTGCGTCGGGGACGGCTGCTGCCAGTTCCCGTCTGCGTGCACGCATACGCTGCGCGGCCTGTGGCACGTGGGTCATCCTGACCTGCACATTGCGCCGGGTGCTGTGAGCGGACGCGCGTTGCATAACGTCTGGACGCACAAACGAGCGCGCGATTGTGCTTAAGACATGTCGCCGTGGGGGTTGCTTCAAGCATGTAGAATACCAGAGAGCGAGCGCTTGCGGATGAACTAGAGGCATCTTACCAGCCCGTCTCCGCAGTCTATCGTGTGTGGAGGCTGCAAGTCAACGGCGTACGATCTCGAGGGATGCAGGCTGCGAGTTCCGCCTGCTGTGCTCTTCACAAACGAGTGACAGTCAACGTACGGGCCCCGTGCCGGTCATCTGCCGGTCCGGTCCAGTTCTTATAAGAATGCACTACGTAGGACTAGTTGTCAGCGTGGTGTATGCATTTAGGGGTTGTTAATCACTGATCGTGGGAGTGCACCTGAACTTGTGGGCAGCAGGACGCAGTACGGACGGTGCACTTTGAAACTTTTTGTGCATACAGTTGCTAGCATTGCTTGGGGCGGGTGGCCATTGCGTGGGTTCGAGGATACAGCGTGGGTTCGAGGATACAGCTAGGTAGGTATATGTACGTGGTCACTGGCGGGAGGGACGTTCCCTTGGCAGGAACACTGGCTGGAGTTGGCATTGGTAGCTCGGTTTCATTGACGCAGCAGTATCATTGCCCTGACATATGCTTACTTTGGTGTACCGTACGTGTGTCGGAGAGTACCACGACTTGTGAGGGTTTGTACAAGTGCAGCAGCCGTTACTACACGTGCGGCAACCGCTATCAGTTCTACTTTAAAATTCTTTCGAGCACCGTTGTTGTACGACGCAAGCGCTCACGTCGATGCTGTGGATGATGCGTGGGGATGGGGTTTGCTGGCGGAGATTATACCACTATTTTCGTTGGAGACGACTTCGGGTCAACAGTCGTTATGAAGGCCATGTAAGATGTTGGCGCCTTGCTGATCTGCTCCCACGTCCTTTGCCCAGAACGATTGTAGATTGTGGACAGGTGTTACCCTTGATTACAGTACACCGTCCGAAGTGGAGGTGCAGGGAATGCTCATGTGCGCTCGTCTCAGGTGCTACAGGCGCCTGCAGGTGTGCTGCAGCTGTACAGTCAGTCAGTCGGTGTTACACGGCGAGAGTTCTCCCTTCCGCAAGTGCACCGACTCATGTACGAGCCGGGGGCTCAAGGGTCTCCAGCTGTACAGAATGCATGTATAGGTACCAAAGGGCGTCGCACCAGAAGGCATGGCATAACCTGGGTACCTGGCATAATCTATCTGGTACAAATAACTGAGCACCAGGTGAGTACCCCTGGCGAGCTCTACCGTCTAAGCAGTTGATCAACCGTGGGTGTTACGGTACTCGCCCCTGTGCTGGACCGCAGTGAACCTGAGTCCTGCGAGGCTGATTACTCGTTGTCACAGGGGTGACGCCATGCCAATCTCAAATGAGCGGCAGCAACCCGAGCGCACAGCTTGCAAGGGTGTCGAAGGCTGGCACACAGCGGGTTACGTGACAGGAAGTGCCTGGGATGAGCTGTCCGGCCAGCACCGCCAGCTCACCGCAGGTTGTGTAGCAGCCACAGGCATTGTAACTGCTGCCCAAGGATTGGGTTTAGCGAAGTACATGGTTTTAACCAAGGCAGTTTACGCCGCTGCTTTCGGGCATGCCTCATCAGTCATAGCCAAAAAAAAAAAAAAAAAAAAATAGCCAGCCTGGCAGCACGGTACTGCTTGTTACGGCCACGGCCTCGGCCACGCGATGCCCCCGATAAGCCTTCATTGCAGCACCGACATATGCGCACCAAGCTCAATATTTTCCTGCCGCAACGCTGCCGCGTGACTCATACCAATGAATAACGCGTACCGCAGGCACTACAGGCACTACAGGCCTACTGCAGCGTGACTACCGCAAGTTCCCTGTACTGGAACCCCTTCCGAGCACAAGTGCAAAAGACATCCTACTGCTCAACGCTCAACATTATGTCCTGTTTGCTGCGCCTTTACATGCCCGCCTGGGGCCGCGTGGGGAGCGGTCGCATGCGGTCATGAGGTGCTCAGGCGGGGAGGTGCCGTGGACGTGGATACGTCCGCTCCTGAATGGCAAATACATTTGCAACGCCCTTGGTATTGGAGATGTGTACCTGGACTGCGGTAAGCGACGAATCGGCAATACAATCTGCTGAGTCCCACAGAGCATACCTGTATCCACGGAAAAATAGGTCTCCGATAATCCCATAACCCTTCTCCTGAAAAAAAAAAAAAAA
>VFQN01003469.1_pt1 | contig 22466 bp, 34 predicted proteins | sample 3512371 | NCBI WGS metagenome assembly VFQN01 (sample SAMN10412370, study PRJNA504923) | tailings metagenome | isolation source: Replicate 2 from Balatoc abandoned mine | place: Philippines: Itogon, Benguet | collected 2017-08-28
GCCGGGACCAGCTCTGTTTCCCGAGCGGGACAGGGCTGGGCTCTGGAAGGGGACCAAAACTGTAAATCCATACATACGGTACAGGTTTTGCTCCAGGACATGTTCCTGGGCGCAAGGGGCGCAAAACCAGTAGTAAGTATTCAGTCAATGCTGGAAAGTACAACTGCTGCACACAGTGGGGCACGGGCAGCGGGTGCTCGAACCTACTCCCGGAGCTGCTGACGGCCAACGAACACCATGGGCTACAACTAACGTCTAGCCAACTCCTCTTCTGCGCAGATGCTAACTTCCACGGTGCTACCAGTGATACGCCGCAAACGCCTGCGTGATTGCCTACAGAATGGCTTGGGACACTACCCAGCTGCACATATATACACGACCCAGGTCACGGCTCAGGCCTTAGACTGGTACATACACGAGCGACCCAGCAGAGACGGACATGTCAGGACATCTCAACCCCTCCTCCAAGACCAGCCCGAGGTTTCGTCCTACAACGTCACGGCTCTGGTCTTAAACTGGTTCTGAGCTACTGATTGGTACGTACACGACCCAAAGCGCTAAGGGCTTGCATTACTGACAATCAGCAAGCCCACCCATGTACCGGTACACTGGCAAATGCCATGCGCTTGAGACTAAGGGTGGCCGTCCAGCCCATCACAGACGCATGCAACTGTGTGTCCCGTACGCTTACCGTATTATGCATTGCGGCACAGCTGACGGCAGATGCCACACAACAACGTGCAACCTGCAATGCCCCACACACAAAGCACATCCTGCACACGTACTTGCAGTGTACAAGCAACCTGCTGGTGAACTCTGAACTGCCACAGCCGCCCCGCATGTGGCGTCGTAGCGAGCCTCACTAACAACAATACCTAGCAAAGTGCACAACCTGCGTGCCGATAAACGAAAGCTGCTGTCAACAGCCTTGCTCCACAGCCTTGCTCCGCTTGACAAATGCTTGACAAGTGCGTACGTTGTCCAACCGCGGATACCAGCGTACTGCAGCGTACGACAACGTATCCCCTCCTACTGCGCTTCTGCAGCGCCTTTTGCAGCGCATCGTTGTCAATACACACAGATACACCCCAACCAACCAGCCGCGCGCTTGGTTGACACACCTACATACCTTGCACCGCCCCAAGCACGCCACAACGCCAGCAGCAAGGCCGTCCACCTGCAGTACCGCTGTGTGTGGCACCTACCACCTACCAGGCCGGTAGGCGTACGCAAAGGTGGGCTTGTCGCACCTCGACACGCCCCGCTCCGCCCCGTCCGAGAAGCGGTACTGGATAACCGCTAACTCCGGCTCGTTGAAGTACGCCCTAAAGTCCCTCCTGGTGTGCCGCGCACCCCGGGGCCACCACGGCACGGCGTCCCACGCCTGGTGGTTGCCCCCACCGTCCCTGCCCCCATCCTCCTGGTCGCTCCACCCCTCCCAATCGTCCTCGTTGTTGCCGCCGTACTTCTTGATGTACGTGCTCTTGGTGGAGGCAAGCAGGCTGTTGCTGCCCTGGTGCCACACCAGCCGCATGACGTGTGTATTACCGGTGGACAGCTCGTACAGGGCCTGCGCCCGGCCGGCGCGCAGGTCCCACGCCCACACCGCCTCGCCCGCGCCGCCTGAGGAGGTGTAGGTGCGGGAAACGGACGACAGCAGTTAGGACACTACCGTACGGCTGGTAATGCATGTGTCTTGGGTACCTACTGGTACAAAGTCGTGCTGCAGTACACCACAAGCTTTTGGCTTGCAAGGAGCAACAACTCAGGGTATGGTATTCCTGCACAGGTCGTGCTGCAGGGCAACATAAACTTGTGGGTACTGGCCTTGCAAAGAGCGACAGGCACAGAGCATAGGGTACAGCATCTTCAGCACGCTCCCAAGCAACCGCAACCGACGTTCCCTGTCCCGCCCGCCTCACCCGCGAAGCACATCATGCCCCCGCCCAGCTGCCCCGCGTCGCCCTGCGCCCGCGCCAGCGCCAGCGCCTCCAGGGCGAGCGCGCTGCCGCCCACCAGCGTCACGCAGGGGGAGCAGCCGCGGGAGCGCACGTCCCACAGCTGTCCAGGGGAGTCACGACGAGGGGCACAGCGTAAAAGCGGGCGTGCTTGTAGTACCGTATCATGTTTGTGACATCCCAGCAAGGAATCGCATGCGAAGGAGCAAAGTGATGGCAGCTGACACAGTACGGGTATGTGGACACCAACCAGGTGCATCAAAACTCCACTCTGAGTTCCCCTGCCCGTCCTTTCATCACATTTACCATATGTTTTCATGCTTTTATCACACCTATTACCAGGGCTCCCCTGCCTCCACCCATTGCCCCACCTTGACGTCCCCAGTCCGTGAGGCGGTGGCAAACAGCCCAGGCGTCTGCCACGACGGCGGCGGCACCGCAATGTCCGTGACCGTGTAAAGGTGGCCCAGCAGCTTGTGCCGTACACGCAGCGTCTCCATGTCGTACGTCAGCACGGTGTTGCCGTACGGCCCCTCCAGCGCCGCCACCAGCGCGGGCGCCGCCGGCGAGGCCGGGTCCGCCATCAGCGCCGTCTGCCTGATGTACTTCACGCGCTTCCGCTGCCCCATGTCGTACACCGGCAGCTGCAGCAGGTGTACGACATGGGGCGGTACGCCGGGGGTCGCCTCCAGCTTCAGCTTATACGAGTCCTCCGTACCCTGCGCATGGCAGTTGCACCTCCTTATGGTAACCCAGGGTGGATGTATGTGTGCCCACGGTCCCTGGATCCCTATTGCCCGCTGCGCACGCATGCAAATACAGGTACTGCGTGGCACCACTGGTAGCCCAAACTTCCAAGCGAACAGGCAGGTAGCGGCCACTTACCCAATGTAATGCAAGCCAATCAATTTTCGTTCCGCCGCACGCCCTAGTACGGTCACGCTGTTCGTTGCACGTCCTGGCCGCACCCTCACCCGAATGCCAATGCCGCACTGGAACTCGGGCTCCTGGTACTCCTTCTCCTCCTCCTCCTCGCTCCCCTCGCCATCCTGCCCCTCGTCATCCTCGTAATAGTCATCATCATACTCATCCTCGGAGTCAGCGTAGCCCCAGTACTTTTTGTGCGCCGCCGCCACGATCTTGGAGCCCCGCCACTTGGCCTGGCGCGGCAGCCGCCCCACCTCCCACCGCATGAGCGCGCCCAGGCCTGGCAGGGGAGGGGGCCACACGTGGCACGTGGCATGTGGCATGTGACATGAGCAGCAATTGCATGCGCGGGCCACTGGCAGCAAGGCGTCCCCCCGCATGAGCGAGCCCAGGCTGGCATGGCGGCGGCACATGCGGCACGCTGCACGAGGGAACGGTCACTGACAGCATCAGCTGCGTACAGCAAGATTGCCAGCAACCCCCGTCGCACACCTGCTAAGTAACCCGCACCATTACTGATGCACACCAACGGGGCAGATTGCAGTTTACGCTACGGGCGGGAGGGCTTCCATGCGCCCACCAGCCTACGTACCGTTCACAGTCATCAGGCTGTGCTACGTCTACGCTGCCGAGCGGAGATGACAACAGTCCAACACGTCACCAATACAGCACACGCCCTTGTCCCCTCACCGTTCACGGCCACCAGGCTGTCCTCCAGCACGTGCAGCCCGGCTGGCCGGCCCACAAGGCCCTTGACGTCGCTGCTCAGCGTGTGGCGCAGGGCCATGGTGGGCCCCTCGCGGCTCCCGTTGCGGTAGACCCCGCGGCTGGACTGCTTAGCGTCGGGAGTCCTGAACGCCTTGATGCGCCTGTACGGTGTATTGTATACGGCAAAGCAGTGGAACAGCAGGGAGGAAATGGGATTAGGCAGGGCTTGGCGGTTCTCAGGCTGCGTGGGTACAAGTTCAGTTCAGTTCAGTTCAGTGGGTGCAAGGTGCTGCTGCGTCGCTCGTTAGGCTGCGTGGTAAGCTGCTGTGCGCCATGCTGCATGCAAGTCGGTCAGGACCGCAGACGCGCAGAGGGCCCCGCAGTGCTCACAGAGCCTACCGCAAACTGGGAGGTACCGTAAGCCACACCCTGATCATCACACCCGTGCTCACTCCACCAGCCCTACCTCCCCAACCAGCGCTTCCGTGCTTCCCTGACGCCTCACACGGTTGCTCGCATTTTACGCGTACTCCCCAACCCATAATCACCCCGCCCCCTCCCCGCCCACCTGCCGTCATCCGCCGCCGCCCACACGAGGCCGTGCGCCGCGTCCGCGCACACCTCCTGCACGTGATCGAAGAACCCCGAGTCGTACATCTCCTTGTAGTCAATGCCGTCCATGGTGCGGTCTTCGCCTTCGCCGTGTGACAACACACAGGCCTCCAGCCCTGGCTCTTCGTCCTTGGACCCGTGCGTGTAGCCGATGACCAGCAGGTCCCCGTCCAGGTGTATTACGTGGCCCATGCACATGGAGCGGAGCAGCCGCACGTCGCAGCAGGCGTGGGTTAGCGCGTCGTGGGAGCAGGGGGGAGCAGCAGCGGCAGCAGCAGCTGGGGTGGTGGTGGAGGAAGGGGTGGTGCTGGTGGTGGTGGTGGCAGGGGTGTAGGGGCTGCCGGTGTCGGAGGCGGCGGTGGTGGAGTTGGGTGTGGCGGGGGAGGGGGAGTTGGATGTGGCAGGGGTGGTGGTGGAGGTAGCGGAGGAGGCGGAGGGGCCGGGGGTGTCGGGGGTACTGGCGGTGGCGCCGGGAGCGGAGGTGGGGGCAGAGGAGGGGGAGGCGGACGCGGAAGCGGTGGCGGGGGAGGGGCTTGTGGCTGCTGTGGGTTGGTGAGAGAGGGTGGAAGGGGTGTTGGCGCTTGGGAACAAATCCGGGGCGCCGGCAAGTGTGACCGGTGTGCTGTCCTTGAACATGGCCAGGGGGGAGCTATGGGGGCTGGGGGCGGGCCTGGGGGCAGGGCCGAGCGGGCAGGCGGGGGTGTGAGTAAGGTGGGGGCCGGTGGGGGCGTGCGGGGAGCATGTGGGAGGCGCGAGGCAGGGGGTGCATGATACATATGATGGCGCGCAGGGCACCAACGGAAACTGAGTGCCACGTGTAGCGGCACGCAACAAGTTTCTTACGGTACGGCGCGCAGAGCATGCTACAAGGAGGTTAAGGTGACACAGTTCCTGCTAGTGGCTGCGTGGCAGTGCGAATGTGACGCATGGGCACTTGCAGTCGCGCTGGGCTGGCGCCTGCGGGGTATGTGCGTACACCCTGCTCTTTACTTGCTGCTGGGCTGCGGCATGTGCACCTCGGCGCACAAGGCAGAAGGTGTAGGGCACGCACGGCACTGCAAGCACACGCACGTGGCACGTGGCACATGGCCCGTGGCACGTGCAGCAGCGCTGAGCTACAGGAGGTACGGATCCGCCCTCACCTGCTGTTGGGCGGCGGCACGTGCACCTTGGCACCCGGGGGGAAGGGCAGCGGGAAGGGCACGGAGGGCAGGCGGCTCAGGTGCTTGTAGTACAGCGCCGCCTCGCGCTCGACGCCGGGCTTGACCAGGTCCGCTCCGCACGTGGTGCTGCCGTCCAGGGGGTGCTGCACCACGAACTCCGACTCCAGGGAGCCGTCTGGTTCGTCAATGTCCGGGTATGCGAAGTCGGTCGCGGCCTGGATGTACTTTGCGATGAGAAGGGGGAGCTGGTAGTAGGACTGCTCAAGGTAGGCGGCGCGGAGCTCCTTGCAGGAGGCTGCGGCGGCGGCTGCGGAGCGGGCGTCGAGTTTGGAGAAGAGGGCGGGGAGGACGGCGGGGGGCAGCGGGAAGCCGCTGTCAGCTGGGGAGGCTGCTGCCGAGGAGGAGGCAATGGCGTGGGAGGGTCCGGCTGGTTTGTCGTTTGCTGAGCGGGACAGCTTCTGTTGCTGCTCTTCGTACTGCCGGCGCAGAGCTACGACCGTTCGAGCCAGGGCTGCGACGGGCGGAGGCTTTCCGTCAAAAGCCTCTTCCTCGTCGCTGCTGTCGTCCAGGCCTCGTATCGCAAGAGTCTCCACATGATGAGCTGTAGTGTATATGTTATGGTACTTTGCCAGGAGGTCCCCGTCGAGAACAGTCGACGCGGAAAGGGCATTCGTCATAGACGCGTAGGCGCCCGCGGCAACGGCGTTCAGGTAGCGCGATAGGCCCAGAGGCGCAGCGCTCTGCTTTGTGCATTTGTAGTACGCTTTCGCAACTCGTTTCGGCTTGCAAGCCGGCCCCCATTTGCTGTCGGCGCTGGACATATTGGAGGCCGGCAAATTGGTTGTAGCGCACCGTGTCGTTCAGAAAAGAAGTTTGCGCAGCAACGCACGTAAGCATGCCCTGCATAGCTATGAAAGAGGCTGACATCTTGACTACTGCGGCGGTCCAACGCAGGGTCCAACGTTTCCCGCCCATGACAGAGACAGGGGACGGTCCTGGCGGTATGCACAGGGGAGCCCCCTTCCGCCCTATTCCGCCCTTAGGCAGGCATGCGTGAGGCAAGTGCAAAAGGGCGAAGGCCGCATGAACCCTGTCAGGACTCAACGCGGGGCCCGTAGACGCTGCACAAGCGTACCGTCATATCTGCTCCACGTGTGCGACCTGCGCATATGAAAGTTGGGAACGCAATCCCATGCCGTATGTGGCACCGTCACAAGAGGGAGACCCTACCAATGTCCGCTGCATGCTGACCTGAGCCAGCTGGCCAGCAGGGGATACCTTGCTGGGTGCTGGCCAGTGCCCTTCCGCAACAGAGCGCAAGCCCGGGACGGATGCATGGCCAACATGCCTTCGTTTGGACCTCCTTATGCCCACGGCCACCTTGCTAGGCCGCTGGTTTCCTGCTGGGGAGCTCCCCTGGTGCAATGCATCCCGGGTAGCTGTCAATCAGGCTCTGGGGGAGCCAACCGTCAGGGCGTCAGCCCCACAGCGAGCACTTGGACTGCATGCTGGCTGCCGTAAGGGCGAAGCGCAGGCTGGACATGTGCTGGCAGCGTTCAGCAGGCTGCCAACAGCCAGTAGTGACCACAGGCACCAGGCACCCAGCCACGCTGGCGGCCAGCCATACCACCGCAGTGCTCACCACAGGCCCGGCAGCAGCGGTAGCTGCCTGCAGCACCGCCCACAGCGGCGCCCGCCGCCTGTTCATTCGCCGCCGCCAGGTCCAATAGGCGCCAGGCGGCTGCCGTACACATCGTACGGGCGAGGTGGAGGCTGCCATCGGCAACGCAGCCGGCGGCTGCCATGCGGGGTGGGCCCTGGCCCCCGCCTCTCTTGCACAGTGTTGGCCTGGGTTCGGGACCTCGGGCCTGCGGCAGTGCCAAGCAGTCAAAGAGTGGCAGCGGCGGGTGCAGCATGGTGGTAGGACTAGGCGGAAGCGGCGGCGGCAGCAGCAGCAGTACAGTAGCAGCCAAGGCGGCGGCGATGGGCAGGGCGCAGCACAGTGCGAGGCAATGCTGCATCACCGCAGCATCGTACCTACTCCTGCCCCCTCATGGCGGCCTACACGTGGCCCTGGCGTGCCTTTGTGGCCCCTGGAAGCGTGGCAGAGACGAGCAGGAGGCAGCTGGACCGCCTGTGGGCCTTCACAGGTGTGGCGTCGTCTGTGGTGGGGCCGGGGGGGTGGCAAGGGAAACGTGGGTCAAGGGGCGGGGGCAGAGCGGAAGGAGGGAAGGGAGAAGAACGACAGGTAGCATTGGCCTATTGCTTCATAGGTTACGATGGGCTCGTCACAGCTGTGGAAGTGGCGGTAGGCGCCCCCCCTGTAGTGCAATGCTTTGCTGGGACACACGGAGCAGGCACCCGTGTGAGTTCACCTCCCCGCTGCGGCGTTCGTTGGTCACTGTAGTATGTGTACGCTTTGGCTGCGCGCGCGGTGTTGGACAACAGTAAGGGGCATGCGGTCGGGGACGCTTCGGCAACACAGCGGAGCAGTTTTCCTTCGCGTGGAAGGCCATTGCTGTACAGCATCATGACGCTCCGCGCATGCCTGGGGCCACAGCAGGAACTCTCCCTCTGCCCATGAGTGGGAGACGGCAGGAGAGAGGAGACGGTATCCTTTTGCAGACTTGTGCCGCGACAGTTGAGTATGCCATGGCTTGCACACCGTACAAGTCTGTGCATGCATTCATCACGCTGAATTGGATGGCGTATCATGCTGTTACCGACCTGTTGGGTGCCCGTGGTGTTGTACGGGGCCCTGGTACGCCATGTTGCCCTGTCCCAATTTTACAATCTGCACCTCGCTGAAATGTGATCGCGGCCTCACTCCTGCTGCACAAATCTCATACTTATCATTTTATCTGTATCTTGGCTTACAAGACCACCTAGCCTGCTTCCCGCCATTCGGGGCTTTCCGCCATGGCGTTCGACAGCAAGTGGGGCCCTGGATGTGACCCGATAGCAGTTGGAACGAATTCCTACTCAGCTACCAAAGGCGATGCGCGTCGCTTAGGAAGGCGGGCATACCACAAAGCCGTTGCCGCGACCGCATGTGCAGCCATGGCCAACGCTCTCTCCGCAACCGCAGTTCCCCAGGACGAGGCGCTTGATACATGCAAGAGCATCATCCTGGCTGCTAGACACGTAGAGGCGCTAGCGTCCAGGGATCTGGAAGTTGAAAACGGGGAGGACAGGCGAGCGGCTAACAGCTGGGCCAGCAGTCTGGAGCTGTCACCGCTTGCCAAGCTGGAGCGCGTGGTGGCGTCCCTGCGAGAGCGGCACCAGCAGCAGAAGCAACAGAACCAATCCACACGTGCCAAATCGGCTAGCTCCGGCCCAGCCGCTACCTCCGGTGCGACAACCAGCACCAACACCGCCGCACCCAGCAGCACCTTCCCTCTACCCCCAGCCGTCCTCCCCGCGCTCCTGCCCAGGCTCGACGCCCGCAGCGCAGCGGCTCTATCAGCCTGCTGCCGAGCCAGCCGTACCGCGTACCTGCAGCAAACCTACCACCAGCTGCCCGAGCTCTTTTCGCTGTACATCCAAACCGCATCGAACCTCGCCAATCAGGACGATTTCAGCGACGGATTCCTGGAGTCCAAATTCGTGGTGAAGCATCCCCTGGACGGCAGCATCGCGGGCGGCGCTGACCTGGTACGCTCGCAGGGCGTGAGGGAGTTCCGGCGTGTGCGTCAGCAGGTGCGGCTACACTTTCCCTCCTTCGCCGAAGGTGCTACGCTCCCCCAGGCGCCAGACAACACCAGGTGGGAGGCTGGGGGGACGCTCACGGCAGCAGCCACCCGCGCCACACAACTCGCAAGTCGTGAACTTTTGCCATTCAGCCGACGTATAAAATCTTCCGTACGAGGCAGAAGCGGAAAGTAATGCAAACAGCCAGTGCGTTTTCCTGCTGTACTCTGCCTAAAACATCCCAACCCCCCTCACCAGACCCCAACTGCCAATCCGCCCTCTACCTCCAGGCCCGCCCCCAGCCCCCACAGCTCTCCCCTAGCCTCCTTCAAACAGGCCGCGCCTGTCACCCTCGCAAGCTCGCCGTCCTCAGGCCCCACTCCCAATACCGCTCCGACCCCCACCACCACCTCCACCGCGCCTCCTCCAGCTGCCGCTTCCGCCAGTCCTCACACATCCTCGGCCCCCACCAGCTCCCCCACACAGCAGACCGCACCTACACCAGCCCCAGGCACCACAACCGCTGAGCCTCCATCCAAACGACAGCGTACTGCTGGCACCACACACAGCACGTCCACTTCCACCACCTCCCGAGCCGCCCCTGCCGCCGCCGCAGCTGCAGCTGCTGCTGCTCCGCCCTGCTCCCACGAGGCGCTAACCCACGCCTGCTGCAACGTACGTGTCTTACGCTCCGTTGCCGATGGACACGTGCTGCACGTGGACGGGGACCTGCTGGCTGTGGGTTACAACAAGGGGTGGAAGCAGCGCGACCCGGGGCTGCAGGGCTGCGTGCTGGATCGCACACCCGGCAGCAGGGACGTCAAGCACCATGAGCCGTACCGCACGGGCTTCTACGGCCACGTGACACGGGTGTGCGCGGATGGCGCACGTGGGCTGGTGTGGGCGGCGGCGGATGACGGCAGGTGGGGTGGGGCGGGTGCATGGCTGGCAGAGGGCGGGTTGGTCAGGTTGGTGCAGCTGGACTGGGTGGGTGTCCAGGTGGCAACTGCTCCGGATGCACGCGGGTGAGCTTGCCATGCACCGTGTATGTCCGGTAAGCCTACGTGTGTTGTGATGCTCTCGCTTGGCCTGCATACAGGCGCATCAAGGCGTTCCGGGCCCCCGGGGAGGGAGGCAGCGGCATGGCCCTGCGCCACACGCTGAGCAGCGACGTGAGGGGGCTGGTGGGACCACACGCCGGGCTGCATGTGCTGGGGGGCAGCCTGATGGCGGTCAACGGTGAGCGTGCAGGCTCCCTTCGTAGTGACACTATGTGCTGGGTGCCCACTGATGGTTGTTGCTAATCTACCACCAGCCAAGCGCCATGTTTCAGACGACATGCCGTATGCCGGTATGCGCCGTGTATCTTCCCATGCCCCAATAAGCAACCGTGGGCATCTCGAGTTGGGCATCGCCAGTGCTTGCGTTTTGCTGCATGTAAGCCGTTTGCGTCTTTACCCATCTCGTGTGCCACGCCATGCCAGGCCACGGCGCGCTCATGCTCTCCGTGCTGCCCGTGGCCCATTAATGCGCTTGCTGTGTCGTGCCACGTACCACGTGAGCCGTTGCACGTGAGCCGTTGGTGTCTCTACCCACTTCATGTGCTACGTGTATCCCGCCATGCCAGACCTCGGGGACATTTTGGCTGCCCGTGGCCTTTTAGTGCGCTTGCTGCTCATGCCACGTGCCACGTGTGCCCCGCCATGCCAGGCCGCGGCGCGCTCATGCGGTGGCACGTGTCGGACCTGCAGCCGCAGGCGGCCAGGCGGCCGCCCCAACGCATTCCCGGGGCCAGCGAGTGCGGCAGCGACTACGATGAAGAGGAGGAACAGAAGGAGGAGGAGCAGGAGGATGAGGAAGAGGAGCAGGACTTTGACGGAGACATTGGGTGCCGGGTGAGCTTGCGCGCTGCTACTGCAGTGCGTAGTGTGACGTGTTTGGAGCATTCGTCCGATGACGCTGCGTGTCCTAGAGAGGCAGGAGGGCAGGCCCCGTGTGACCGTACTGCTAGGGAAGCCTTGGCTTGATTGCTCGTTGAGGGCCGTAAGCACTACGTTGGTGCTGCCACGTGCTCTACCACGTGCAGGAGATTGATGACCTTGACGAGCTGGAGGCGACCCGCGGCGTGCGGCCGCATGCCGTACATCTGCTGCAGCTGCCCGTGTACGACATGACTAAGCGGCAGCGTGTGAAGTACATTAGGCAGACGGCGCTGATGGCGGACCCGGCCTCGCCGGCGGCGCCCGTGCTGGTGGCGGCGCTGGAGGGGCCGTACGGCAACACCGTCATGGTGTACGACATGGGGACGCTGCGCGTAAAACAGCAGCTGCTCGGCCACTTGTACGACGTCACGGACATTGCGGTGCCGCCGCCGTCGTGGCAGGGCGCGCCGCTGTTCGCCACCGCATCGCGGACTGGGGACGTCAAGGTGAGATAATAGCCAGGAGGAACGCAGGTGCTTCACGGATTGATATATGGTACACAGCACGCCAAGGTCAGTGCTTCTACTGTATACTTGACTTTCCACTCATGCAAATGCGGTAGGCTGTACAGGGTGTAGGGTGCTTGACAACACGCAGCACGCCAGGGTCAGCCGCTGTCCGGCGAGCAGCACAGTACTGGCGGTCCCCATGACGCCGCATGACTACATGTGCTTTGGGACAACTGGCAAAGTTGGTATGCTATCAGGTTGTCTACAGGCTACCAGCAACTGGAGAAGGTACGCGCTAATCCTTAACGCTCGCCTTGTCGGCGCCGTGCTTAGCATTTTCGCTGACCCCCCACGCACTGCCGTAACAAGAGACCGCGCAGAGCTGTTGCACCCATGCTGCCCTGAAAGCCTTTCTATGATTTGTTGTTGACGTCTCTGGAAGGTTTGGGACCTTCGCTCCCGCTGCTGCTCGCCGTGCATAACATAAAAATAATATATTAATAGCATAACAAAAAATAATCATAACAAAAGATAATTAATAAAAATTCCTTTCTCCACCCCTTGGCAGGTTTGGGACCTTCGCTCCCGCGGCTGCTCCCCCTGCGTGACGCTGGTGGGCGGCGGCGTTGACCCCATGGAGGCGGTGGCGCTGGCGCGGGCGCAGGGCGGCGCGGGGCAGCTGGGCGCGGGCATGATGTGCTTCGCAGGTGAGGCGGGCGGGGCACGTGCACGGGGCAGGAATGGGTGCACTGAATAGGACAGGGATGGGTGCATTGCGTAGGACACAGGAAGCTTACGTATGGGGCAAGAGGCCCCTGGGGTGGCTTGCAGTGGCGCTTGGGGTTGCTGTGCCGTTGAACATGGCTGGACTGCTGGCGGGTGAGGCGGGCTACCGTACACATTGCATGGACAGGTGACCTAGGCCTAGCCCCGCGAGGGGCCTTGCACACATCTGAGATCCTGAGTGTGTTAACCCGTTGCTGGTTAACAGCTTTGCGGATACTGGCGGCACCTCGCTTACTTTGCCATGAGCCTGCCTGCTGCTACCGGTACTGCCCCCGTTGCTCAACCAGTGCACGGTTATGCTGTCCGCAGGCGGCGCGGGCGAGGCGGTTTGGGCGTGGGACCTCCGTGCCGGCCGGGCGCAGGCCCTGTACGAGCTGTCCACCGGTAACACACGTGTGCACGCCCTGGCGTGGCACCAGGGCACCAACAGCCTGCTGGCATCCTGCGACAGCACGTGGTGCGACCGGCACGGGATCAACCACCGTGACGACTGGGAGGGTGGAGAGGAGGAGGAGGAGGAGGAGGGGGATGGCGGGGGACGGTGGTGGCCTAGAGAGGCGACGCATGGGCGTGAGGACTTCAAGGCGTACTGGACGGAGGCGCGGTCGTGTGTGGTGCAGTACCGGTTCTCCGACCGGCCCAAGGGCACGGTGCCGAGGAGCGAGGGGCCCAGGTTTCGGTGGTGAAAGACCGGTGCTGCGGACGGGGGTGCACGTGGGGTGCGTGGGGGCTTGAGAGAGCAGACGCCCTTGGCAAGGCAGCTTGGGCATGTCGCGGCTTCATTGGAAGGGGCTAGAGGATGCCTTCCTGTGCCGGCCAATGCCGTAAGGCTGTGTTCTGTGCATGCAGGGACAAGCCGGCGGTGCGGACGGGGGAGTCGGGGGTGCGTGTGGTTTGCGTGCGGGCTTGGGATAGCAGACATGCAGCCTGGGCGTGTCGCGGCTTGAGTGGCAGGAGCCCGGGGTGCTTGCCTGATGTCAACCAATGCCGTACGGTGGTATTTCGTGTACCGGTATGGTAGTAAAAAGCGCTTGCGGGTCCTGGAGGTTGGCCCTTCAGTACGCAGCAGCGTTGGCAGGTTGTGGGTTAGAAGTTTAGATTCACACAAGGCGCGGAATGAGCGTTACCGCCTGCCTGCTGCTGGTCAAGGACTGAACGGTCAGACAGTGGCACTAGCAGCACAACTCGCTGTCGTGGGCTTACGACCCGCGCGTCTTCTTTCTTTGCACTGCTTGAATGTCCATGGTGGTGACTGTGTGTAGAGCGAGGCACGCACGGTGTGATTGGTGCAAGGCCTGCAGCGGTGCTTTGGTGCAGCAAACAAAGAGGGACAAGGATCAACACTCTAGCATGCAACGGTAGCGTGTTTCATTTGCGGCTATGTCGATTTGCCTGTGGTGTGGAACAGCGGAAGGATCGGTACTGCGCCGCCCGGACGGCGCGGACTCCATCCCGGACGGCGCGGACTCCATCCCGGACGGCGCGGACTCCATCCCGTTTGCGTGGGCAGGGGTCTCAATTATTTGGCATATGTCTGGTGGTGTGGCCCAAGGTGCAACAGGGGTCCATGTGTGTAAGACCCGGTACTAGTGCTCGAGGTGCCGAGAAATCTTCGCCCGTCCCGGTTGCTCTGGCAGGGGTCCCGGGTGTTGGGCATGTGTTGCCTGGTGTTGCAATCCAGGTGGTGTTGCGTGCCCGGCCCCCGAGAGGCAGCCACGCCTATCGTGGCTGACTTGTGTGCTCGTGTCATCTCGCGTGGAACAGCGAACAAAATGCAGGTGGTGTGCGTAGCCCCAGGTGCAGCATGGACCAGCACGGACCCATGGGTCCAAAGTTGGCCCGGAAGCGCATCCACGTTTCGGCGTTGGATACTGCAGAGGAATGCACGATGGCTGTCTTCCAGTTCCAGTTACTCCTTACATCACTTACAGACGTGTGGCCTGCAATAGCTCGCAGACCCTGCTCTCCTGCACTCCGGCCAGCCCCGCCCCTCTGCACGCTCGCCCAAATGGCCGTCAGGGCTGAGAGCAAATGGGGCCCCGGGTGCGACCCCAAAGGGATTGCGAAGGTCTATTTTGAGTCCACAAGGGAGAGCGCAGCGCGTTTGACGAAACCACACTACCTTGACGCTGTTGCTGCGACCGCCTATGGGGCGATGACCAGTGCCCTCTCGGCAGCTAAAGTCCTTGACAAGGACGTGCTAGTAAAGTGCAAAAACATACTTTCAGCTGCCAAACATATCGAGACACTGGCTAATAGGGCCAGGGAGCTCGACGACAGCGACGACGACAGCGATGATGACAGCAACAGCAAGAAGGCTTCGCCGATCACCATGGTGTCGCAGACGGTGGAACTACTGTGCCAACGATACAAGAAGGATCAGCGACGTCAGCAGTCCGGAACAGGCCGGTCGGGCTCAGCGGGGACCTCCAGCGCGCCTGCACTGCCCATCGCCAGCCAGCCCAACAGCGACTTCCCGCTGCCCTCCGCCGTCCTCCCCGCCATCTTCTCCTCGCTAGACGCCCGCTCCGCAGCTGCCGCAGGAGCATCCTGCAAGGAGCTCCGCGCCGCGTACCGCGAGCACGCCTACCTGCAGCTTCCGTTGCCGTTTGAAATGTACATCCACGCCGCGCTGGACTTTGCAGAGCCGGACATCGATCTCGCAGACGGCTCCCTGGAGTCCGAGTTTGTGGTGCAGTGGCCGCTGGACGGCAGCCCATCCTGCGGCGGGGAGCTGGTCAGGCCGGGTTTTGAGCGTGAGGCGATGCTGTTCTTCGAGCAGTTCAAACGCATGGCCCCGTTCCCCGTCCCCCTCCCGTTCCCGGTGCAAGTCCCGCCGCCCAACGCCAGGTGAGGCTTAGCAGTTAGCACCCTCCACCCTCCAACGTAACTGCAACGCGCACATGCCAGCGCACATGCCGCCGACAGCTCACATGATATGAACAAGGAAGCAGGACGTCCACACCGTGCATATCAATCAAGGGGTGAAGGACTGAAATAGCCGTCTGTCACGCAGGACCCTCCACTCCCCTTGCTAGCATGTAAGCATCAGCTGCTATAGGCTGCTGCTGTTCAACCACCAGTTAACCGCCTTCGGTACAGTTGCCCCTTCCCCGCACGCCCCCTCCTACCAACACTTCCACCTGCCTCCCCCGGCCCTCCCGCAGGCCCGCCCCCAGCCCCTACAGCTCCCCCCTGGCCGTGTTCAAGGACAGCGTGCCAGTCACCATCGCCGGGCCCCCGGACCTGGCGCCCACTACCCCCACCTCCCTCAACACCCCTGCCCACAACACACCCCGCACCACACGGACCCCACCCACACGCCCAAGCACCTCCGCCGCCTCCCCTGCCACACCCAACTCCACCGCCGCCGCTTCCGATACCGGCAGCCCCTACACCCCTACCACCACCTCCTCCTCCTCCTCCTCACCCTCCTCCACCACCACCCCAGCTGCTGCCGCTGCCGCTGCTCCCCCCTGCTCCCACGACGCGCTAACCCACGCCTGCTGCGATGTGCGGGTGCTCCGCTCCCTGTGCGACGGTCACGCCATGCACCTGGACGGCGACCTGCTAGCAATCGGCTTCACCAAAGGGGGCAGGGACAGGGACCCTGGGGTGCAGGGCTGTGTGCTGTCGCACAACGCAGACAGCGTGGAGGGCTACGAGTGCAGGGAGGGCTACAACACGGGCTTCTACGGCCAGGTGGCACGCGTGTGCGCGGACGCGGCGCACGGCCTGGTGTGGGCGGCGGCGGACGACGGCAGGTGGGAGGGGGCGGTCCGCACGGCCTCGCGGCTCCCAGCTTCCTCAGCACCAACGTGAATACTCCTTGGTCGCCATGCCTCTTTCGCCATGCCTGCGCGCGAGCTCGACACGCCACGAACAGCGGCCTGCCGCCTACGCCTGCCGCCCTACGCCTAAAGTGACCATTCAACCAGAGCTCCCTGCCATGCCCTACGGTGCACCACCCACCACACCCAGCAGGCGCATCAAGGCGTTCCGGGCCCCCTACCCTGGCGGTGAGGAGCCAGCCTTCGGCTTCGGGCGCACCAGCCGCCTGCAGGCCCGGAGGTCCCTGCGCCACACGCTGAGCAGCGACGTGAGGGGGCTGGTGGGGCCACACGCCGGGCTGCACGTGCTGGGGGGCAGCCTGGTGGCGGTCAACGGTGAGCGTGCAGGGCGTGTGCTGGTACTGGTAGCGTGTTGGACAGTTGTCATCTCCCTGTTGGTAGCTTGTATTGTTGCATCGGCTCTGCCGTAACGTGTTGACGCGCGATGGTGCCCAATGAATGTTCAGCAGCTTGCCACTACCAGCTTGCCCTTCCCCAGCCTGCCCCGCCCGGTAACGTACCGCCTACATGTGTACCGTACCGTATTCCGGAACGCATTGAGCCCCACATGCGCCGCACCCGAGATTGGCATGTGCACATTGGCTCCCTGCGCGCTCAACGCCTGTATGCCCCTGGACCCTGCCCCCTCTCACTTGCTACGTGTCGCATGCCACGTTCCATGTGCCACGTGCCACGTGCCGCGTGCCACGTGTGCCCCCGCCTTGCCAGGCCGCGGCGCGCTCATGTCATGGCACGTGTCACGGCTGCAGCCCCAGGCCACGTGGCGGCCTCCCAGCCGCGTACCGGGAACGTACGCGCAGCTGTACGGCGGCTATGATGAGGACGAGGAGGATGTCGCGTATGGGGAGCCGGAGTTCAAATGCAACATCGGAATGCGGGTAAGCGTGCGCTAGCAGCAGTCGCAGCTTGCTTGAGAGGTTGTTGCGCTCCCTGCTGGCTACTGTGTAGGTCACAATGCAAGCAGCTTGGTTAGCTTTGATAGCAACGGTGCGCTTACCCGTGTGCCTCTTGGGTGCCACTTGGTTTGTAGTGTGGCAGCTTGGTTAATGGCTTGCGGCCTGTGGACGGTACTGCTATGTACGGTATGTCCTGCAGGGTACGGAGGCGGCGCCCGAGCTTGAGGCCAGCCCCGGCGTACCGCCGCATGCCGTACACCTGCTACAGCTGCCCGTACCCAGCAGCAGCAAGGAACGGCGGCGCAGCGAGTACATCGTGAGGACCGACCTGATGGCCGACCCGTCTGGGTCGGCGCCGCCCATGCTGGCGGCTGCGCTGGAGGAGCAGTACGGCAACACCGTAATGGTGTACGACATGGAGACGCTGCGTGTACGGCAGCGGCTGCTGGGCCACCTGTACGAGGTCACGGACATTGCGGTGGCGCCGCCGTCGTGGCAGGGCGCACCGCTGTTCGCCACCACGTCAAAGACCGGGGACGTCAAGGTGGGGCCCAGTCGGAGCAAGAGGGTGTAATTGTTCAGTGGTGTGCCTAGTGAGGAGCCCCCGATTGTTCTTTGTGCAGGAACAATATGGACTGGGTGTGCTCGCATGCACGCGTCTCGAGCAGTCTTGCACTCAGCTGTAAACATAGGGCTCTTTCACTCTCGCCCACTTGACGCCGCGCTGGTGCCGGCAGCATGTAGTGTGACCCTCCTGCTGCAACATACCCCCCTCTGAATGGGGCTGGACGTATGCCCCGCTGCCCCTGCACCATTGCACCATTGCACCATTGCACCTTTGCACCATTCAGCACCGTAGTGCATGCTGTGTTGTTCAACGCCCACTGCCATGGCCGTTGCACGCACAGCGTGCGCCTGCTGTTAACACACAGCCGCCGCCCCTGATCGCTCCCCCGGCCCTACACCCTGCTATATACAGGTGTGGGACGTGCGCTCGCGCTGCTGCTCCCCCGCCGTGACGCTTGCGGGAGGCGGTTGTGAGATCATGGAGGCGGTTGCTCTGGCGCGGGCGCAGGGCGGCGCGGGGCAGCTGGGGGCGGGCATGGTGTGCTTCGCAGGTGAGGCGGGCGGGGCACGTGCATGGGGCAGGGATGGGTGCAGTGCGTAGGACAGGGAGTTTCTGTTTTGTAAGAGGCCTCTGGGGCCCTGGTCCCCTTGATGTGCTTCGTGAGTGAGGAGGGCGGGGCACGTGGTACATGGGGCAGGGGTGGGTGCGCTGCGTAGGACAGGGATTTCTTGTACGGCGGAGGCTCCTGGGGCGGATTGCAGTGGCACCTGGTGTTGGAATGCTGTGGCCATGGCTGGCGGTTAGCTGGGTGTGGTATGGGCGTGCTCGGGACAAGGGGAAAGTGTCATGTGCTGTTGCCATGTACCACGGTGGTAAAGCCTGCAAGGTAGCGGTATACCCATCCATGCCTTCCATTACACACATCAAAGCACGGGAAGTTCTGTTCTGACACTGACGCAACCGGTAACTGCATCCACTGCCCTCAGGCGGTGCGGGCGAGGCAGTGTGGGCGTGGGACCTCCGCGCCGGCCGGGCCCAGGCCCTGTACGAGCTGTCCACCGGTAACACACGTGTCAAGGCCCTGGCGTGGCACCCGGCCACCAACAGCCTGCTGGCATCCTGCGACAGCGCGTTCTGTGACCCTGCGGGAGGCAACAACGAGGACGATTGGCAGGGGTGGAGCGACCAGCAGGAGGAACAGGCGGCCAGGGGTGGCAGGGGGCCGTACGACGTGTGGGACTCAATTCCCTGGTGGCCCATCGCTGCAAAGCACTCGCGGAAGGACTTCAAGGCCTACTTCAATGAGCCGGAGTGGGCCATGATCCAGTACCGCTTCTCGGATCGGGCGGCGCGGGGCGTGCCGGAGAGCGCGAAGCCTAGCTTTGCGTACGCCTACCGGTCCTGATGAAGGAAAATTGGAACGAGAGCATGGTCACGTGGGTTAGCGGTGTGCGAGGCCGGCGGCGATGCCAGAGCGCTGCAGTGTTAGGACGGGGCTGGGCTCTAGATGGGGACCAAAGCTATGAAAACCATACGTACGTCAGGCGTACGTACTGCGAAGGCTTACTGCGCAATGGGTGAAGCGTGGAGGCTTTACGGGTTGTGTGGAGTGTGGTTGGAGTGAAGAACCTGGAACGGTGCACATTTCTGCTTGTGCAGCGGCGTACGGCAGTGCGCACGCATAGCAAGTACCGTACAACAAAATGCAAACCTGTTAGCGTGGTCCAGGGGTCAGGGCGGCGCCGGTCAACATGCACACTTTCCATGCATGCTTGCTTGATGACCCGGTACGTAAGTAAGGAGCTCCGGCACTCCGGCAGGTTGGTCGGCACGGATGGTACTGCACGTGGTTGACACGTGCCGCCGTGCGCGTATCTCTGCTTGCAAACCTGTGTAGCCCGTGCTTCAGGTGGTGCGCTGTACGGTACTTCCGATGTCCAAGGGCCCTGATTGGCTTCACCAAGTCGGAGGTGCGGCGCCTTGCCTCGTATCGTGTGCCGCGCTTCGTGTTGGTGTGCTAGGCGGCACGGGTGGCACTAAGTGCGTGCCCCTGGCAAACCTTGCGTGCAACCGCGCCAGGGTTGTAAAGTGCACGTGCCTACAATGGGCTAATGTGGTATGGCATCGGCTGATGGCCCTTTGCTGGCGGTGCGTCGCATGTCTTGCTAAGGACTTGTGACCAGAGTACGTTTGGATGGCCTACAGCAGACCCAACCCCCAAGTGCTCAGCAGTTTCACTGAGAGTTATCAGCGCAATGCATTTGGCCCGTGGTCGAAGCACGGCATGTCTGGAAAACCTTCGCGTGGGGGAAAGGTTGTGGGGCCGCCTGGCCCTGGGCAAAGCTTCGCAGGCCCAAACCCCGAATCCCACATCCTGTGCCGTATGACCCGTACTACAGTACTACACAACTTGACGGGCTGCCCAACAGTGTGCTCAAAAGGCTTTCCCCCCTTCGGTTGTCAGCGACCACCGCCACCGCCACGGCAAGCACACGTCTCCACTTCATGCACCCGCTCATTGTCCGCTGCAGACCGTGTTTCGAGGGCTCAACCATCTTCCCCATGGCCCTCACGCCCAACGCCTGCCACAAAAGGCCCTCAGCCTCCCCCAAACCCACCATGCTTCCATCCGGCCTTTCCGGTGGGTACCGAAGTGTGACGCCGCGCCCCAAGTACTGTCTGGCATAGGCAACACCCTCAGACACCACTGCATAATTGCCAACAGTGTTTGGGTGTCTCAGGGGATTCCATGCTAGTGCTTGAGACCAATACACCCAAATGAGCCTCCTCAACACCCCTGGACCCGCGCTCTCCCTCATGCAGGTTGCACGGACTGCCACCGCACACGCCATGGGGACCTCGCCTGCGCACTAATCTCCAACAACCCCTCCCTCAGTTACTTTCCCCTTTCCGCTCCCCGCCTTCCCTCACCGCTCCTTGCCCTCCTTCCCCTCCTTCGCCCCCGCTGCCGCCACCCCGAACGACGGCACGTCCGTGAACGCCCACAGCCGGCCCAGCTCCCTCCGGCTCACGCCCGTCAACGCCACCGCCCCAAGCGTGGCTGGCACAATGTACAGCAGCGCCGGCTGGCCCAGGCCCGTGACATCATTGGCCACGATCGCGCACACAAGGCACACGACGTACGCCACCATCACCGGCGAGAAGTAGGTGCGCTGCTGCTGCTGCTGCAGTACCGTTTCACCCTGGGCTGCACGCGGCTGCTTCCGCTGCCGCTGGCATTAGTTGGCTGATGGCCGTCGTCACGCATCACCCTTTCGGCGGCCCGGGGCTGGATTGTCGCCAGGCCGCAGGGGCCCGAGGCCGCTGAACGAGGGAGGGAGGGGGCACGTGCCTAGTCGGCTAAGGAGGATGACGCGTACGGCCACTGGCCGCGTCGCCGCCGGGAGCCTCGGCCTTGAGCCGACGGCGGCGAGTGAGGCCGCGGCGGGCGCCGCCGTGGGCGGTGCTGGAGGCAGCCAATGCCTAATCGGCCAATGTATAGGCCGCGTCGCAGCCGAGAGCGTCCGCCTCGCCCACACAGCGCGTGTACGGTGCCGCATGGCAGATGGCAGCTGCTGAAGCGGCGGGAGGTGGTGGGATGCGGCGATGCAGGCGGCATGGCCAGCCAGCCAAAGCAGCTCCTCATCGGTACGCCCACCTCAGCGTGAGGGACAGCGGGTACACACCTTCGTACCATACGCCTTCATACACGGCGTTCTCTGCTATTATGCCCGCAATCCAGGCTAGCCGCAGAGGGGCGCCCCCGCACTCTGGGGGCGGCGAGGCATCAACCCACACCGCTGAGATGTTGTTACCCATGCGGTGTGCGTTGCCCAGGCTGGTTGTAAGCTCTATGGCTGCAATGTAGATCCAACGGTAGCTTAGCCTGACACTCACAATGTCCTCCCCGTCTGCCAACTGGATGGTGCTCCCGGGGGCGCCACCATTGCCACCGCGCACCGGCGCTGTCAAGGCGGTGTAAGTCACTTGGATGTTGTCGATCCAATCTCCCGACCGGTATGCAATCGCCGTAATGCATTGACTGCCCCCAGATGCGTAACTGCCGTCGTCAAAAGGCGTGAATATACCAGTTGCGTTCTTGCTCGCGTCCGTGGCCCAGGGCCCGGTTGAGCTGCATTGCGGTGGCAGCCCGGCCGGTGGAGGAGGAGGCGGAGGTGGCGGCCGGGGCGGAGGCGGCGACGGCGGCGGGGGCGGCGGGGGCGAGGGAGGGGGCGGGGAAGGCGGCGGTGGCGAGGGAGGAGGTGGGGAAGGCGGCAGCGGCGGCGACGGCGGAGTGTACCTTGCCCACACGAGTGTGAGGGACTGCATTGCGCCCTGGGAGCTGCGGCTGCGGACGTAGGCCAGGCGGGCGGGCAGGGCGCCGCCGCCGCCGGGGCAGGGGGCGGCGGGCAGGGGCGTGCTGGTGACGGTGTCCCCAATACGGTATTGGTAGCCCATGCTGGTGGTAAGGGTGAGGCCCACCAGCTGCCCCGTGCTGGAATGCGTGTAGGCCGTGGCGTTTACGATGTCTTCAAGTGGTGGATACAGCGAGAAGGATGACCAGCTAGTGGTCGTAGACGTGCCTCCGCCATGGCACGCCCCGGGTACGTTGCCTTGGTATCTCAATCGCAGGCCACGGATGCCGGTACCGTTGGCGCTGTATTCCAGGCCGGCCAGGGGCCGTGTTCCCATTAGGGAGACTCCCTTGTCGTCCCGGGTGGCGGCCCAGGGTGGCGCGGTGCCCAAGGGGCCCTGGGCAAGATGCGGGGTGCAGGGGGAGGCGCCTGTGCGGGGGGAAGGGGAAGCGAAGGAGGGAGGGTAAGGAGAGCGTGGGGAGCCAGAAATTGATGCAAGGAAAGTACCGGCACCACAGCTG
>VFQN01003470.1_pt1 | contig 22463 bp, 27 predicted proteins | sample 3512371 | NCBI WGS metagenome assembly VFQN01 (sample SAMN10412370, study PRJNA504923) | tailings metagenome | isolation source: Replicate 2 from Balatoc abandoned mine | place: Philippines: Itogon, Benguet | collected 2017-08-28
CGGCTCCCCCTCCCCCTCCCCCGCAGCCCCCTCCGCTACCTGCCCCACCTGCCCCTCCACCTCCATCCGCTCCTTTCCCCCCTCCGCCTGCCCCCCGTTTCCCGCCCCCTCCTGCGTCCCCTCCCCTTCCCCCTCCCCGCCCTGCTCCCCCCGCCCCTTGCGCTTGTCCCCCTTGCCCCCTTTTTGCCCGCCCTTGCCCTTGCCCCCCTGCTGCCCCCCGCCCCCCTGCTGCTGCGGGCGCGTCTGGTCTGGCCTGCCGTGGCGCGCCTTGGGCCCCCAGTAGGCGGGATTCTGCACGAAGCGCGGCGTCTTGTCGTCCTTGGCGCGCCCCACGGCGGAGGCGGCCAGCGCAAAGGAGGCCTCCAGGGTGGGCTGCGGGGGAGGGGAGGGGAGGGGGGGAGGGAGCAGGGGAGGGGAGGGAGCAGGGGACGGGTGAGCATGCGGAGGGGCTGGGTTTGGGGCATGGCGCATGGCGTGAAGCACACGGATGCCACATGTAACGCGCCGGGAGCAAGGTGCGCCCTGCGGAATTGAGTGGCGGGCTTTCCGGGTTTGTGGAGATGGCGAGCGCGAGGTGCACATGCCGTGGTCGGTGCCGAAAAGGGAGCAAGTGAGCCCAAGGGAGGCGCTTCCCGGGGTGAGCGGTCGCGGTGACTGCAACAGCCTTTTTCAAGAATCGCATTCCGCCTTGCCTCATTCCCGCCCCTGCCCCAAACCTCTTCCTCCCTCCATGTTCGCCTTGCCCGCATCGCCCCTCCTCGTCCGCACCTCCTTGGCCAGGATCTTGGCCGAGTACGAGTCCGGGTCCTTGAGCGCCGCCGCCGAGGCGCCCGTCTTGCGCACCCAGCAGCGCACCACGTCCCACACCACGCCGGGGGGCGCGTCCGTCTTGACCGCCAGCGGGTTGGCGTGGCTGCCGGACACCCTGGGGGTAGGGCATAGGGGTTGCGGGCATTGACGCTTTAGCTGGAGTGGATGAAGGAACGCACAGCCCGCGCGAGCGGACATGACAAGCCAGGAGCCAGGCTGCCGGTGGGCTGCAGGTGCACGCGGCGGCGCACAGCCGCCCCAAGGAACAGCTGCCCATCAATAAGTTTCACCCTCGGCAAACCCTCGCGCCTCGCAAGCTGCCGCGCGTCATCCGACCCCTTCCCAAGCCCCTCGCCCGCCAGGCGTGCACAAGTCACGCGAGTTGGTGCCGCACGACATGCCTCTGGACCATAGACTCCAGCCCGCCACCCTTTCTTGCCCACCGCCCCACGGCCGGACCCCCTCGGCGCACCTGTAGCCCGCGTTGACCAGCGCGCTCTTGAACACGTCGCTCTTGGGCGCCGTGCAGCGCACCGTGCGGCACACGTCGTGCAGGTCGTAGTACAGCGGCGCGTCGGGCAGCTCTGCCGCCACGCTGAGCAGCAGGCCGCGGATCTTGGCGGCCTGTGCGAAGTCGGACGAGGCGGTGGGCGCCGACAGGTCGGACAGCAGGCCTGCGGGTGGGGAGGGGGCGTGGCGGGACGCGGGAGGGGAAAGGCAGAGCTGTTGAGGGCCAGGGCGTTGAAGAAAGGAATTGCAGCATAGCCCATGTCTAGAGATGGGCATACCGGTAGTACAATAGGACAGCGCGCCAGCATGGGAAACGCTGCGTGCGGGGTGCAGGACCGGAGGCGCCATGGGGTCAACAACAGCGTGGGGTGTGGAGCAGTAATCCAGAGCACCGCAGCGGCGGCGCCACCCACCCTGCACGAAGTCGAAGTCGTGCAGCGGCTGGCTCCATATGGGCCCGCCCATCAGCAGGTTGCTGCCCGAGTCGGGGCAGCGGCCGCCCTCCATGGGGGGCCCGTGGCCGGGCATGTACTTGTTCTGGTTGCCCTGCACGCGCTTCTGGCCCACCGGCTGCGGGGCGGACAAAGAGGGTGACGGGAAGGGGTGAGTGGGCGCCCTGGGACTGGCCATGCCACAGGGTGCGGCAACACTCCCACTGGCCCACAACACGTTCCTGCCGCCGTCACACCATGCCCCCGCCTTTGGCGCCCAGCGCCACCCCTGTCAAACCCCTCGCCGCGGCAATCAGGTATGGCATACTCCTGCCCCTCCACCCGCCCTGCCACCCCTGCCCCTTCGAACCCGTCAGCATGCAACCAGCATGCCCCGCACGCCACAGCTGCCCGGGCCAGTTTCTTCCGGCGCTGCGATGAGCCGCCCCCATCACTCCGCCCTCACTCCTCCACCCTCCCCTGCTCCCCCTCTCGCCCCACCTGCAGCCAGAAGCTGTCGCAGCCGCTGCTCTGCCACAGGTGCGCCAGGCGCGAGGGCGAGTCCTTGCATGCGTTGGCGTTGGTGTGCACGCGCAGGAACAGGCGGCAGTAGAAGTCCACGTGCAGCGACAGCAGCGGCACGATGTGGCGCCGGTACCTGCGCAGGACACAGGCGGAGGCACAAGGTCACAAGTGCACATGTACTGCAACCATGAAGCCGGTTCTGAAGGAAAGACGCCGGGGCAGAAAGCGGCTTCATACGAAGACATGCGGCACGGTTTTCCGCAGGGGGTCCCCTTGGCAGCACGAAGCTTTGTCACCTGCTACTGGAGCCCCCGAATGGCTAGGCCCCCGTCGCCCCGCCGGCGCCACATCCCCACCCGCCAATCGTGCCCGCGAATCTACACGGCCGCATGCGTACCACGCACCCACGGGCCGGGCCGCCCTTCAATACCGACAAGTCCCGTAAGACAATGCGGCCCCCCGCCCTCCACCCCTTCCCGTGCCCTCCTTACGCCCCCTTCCCCCTCCTCCCACCCGCCCACCTTGCCGCGTGCGTCTCAATGCAGGCCAGCAGGATGCGCAGCGCCATCTCGTGGCAGTAGGCGCGGTGCACCGGGTAGATGCCGTAGTTGGACCAGCAGGCGGTGCTGGGGGGCAGGAGGGGAAGGGGAGCAAGGGGGAGGGCGGCAGTGAAGGGCAGAGGGAGGCCAACGAACAGGCGGGCATGACCGTCAGGCCCTGTGTGTACACGCTTTCTTCCCACCCAACCTGTAACCCACGTTGCCTGCCTTGTCCTGGCGCATCGGAGCCCCGTCGCGTCGCCCCTGGATAGCCCACTTCCACTCGTACTGGTGGCAGCCTTTGCCGCTCTGCGGTTAACCCCCCACACCAGCCCCCCACCTGTTGTTGCCGCACAGGTTGGCCATGTCCGTGGCGGTGACCATGAGCAGCCCCCCGTCGCTGACGGCCTGCAGCGCGCTGTCCAGCAGCGGGGCGGGCGTGCCGTAGGGGTCCAGGTCCACAACCTCGTAGCCCTGCGGGGGGGAGGGGAGGAGGGGGTGGTTTGGATAGCTAGACTGCAGCGCCCCGGCGAGCCAGCCAGCCAGCCAGCCAGCCAGCCAGCAGCCAGGGCATCTCCCCAACAACCTGCACGTTCGCCGCTCCGCGCTGGTAGCGCCTGTGACCAGGCCCAGACGCGGCGGAAAGGCTACCAGGCCCGTGATCCAACCGCAACAATGACTCGACCGGACGGCCCTGGTCTCGCCCAGGACCCCAGCTTGACCCTCCTTCCCCGGCGCCCGCTCCGCCTGGTTTGCCCCCAGAATGGTCACGTTCCGCCCGCTTCCCCCGCCCTCAATCCTACCCCCACCCCCTGGCAACCCCCTCCCACCTGGTTTGCCCCCAGCATGGTCATGCGCGCGTCGCTGCACAGCACGCGGATCTTGTCCGCCGCGGCCCCGCCGTTGAGCGCCACGTTGCGGCCGATGGCGGCCACCGCGTCCTTGTCCATGTCGTTGGCGTCGATGCGGCCCAGCGCGGGGACCTGCAGGAGAGGGGAAGGGCCAACAAGCATGCAAGGGTGGGAGGCGGGTGGAAGGCGAACGATGAGTGTCATGCAGACGGCCGTCCCGATGATGTCTGTGCCACCAATACCCCCGTCACCCGTGCTCCGTACGGTACCGGCAATACTTCACCTGGCGCCCTACATGCAAGTGCACTGCATCAGTATACCGTATGCATGTCCCACACGTACCCAGCTTGCCATGCCCCCTCCGGGTGCACGACACGGCTTGGGTGTCACGTCCCCTCTCCACTGGTGGCGCAGACGGCACGGACCACCACCAGCGCCAGCATCAACCTCCCGTAACGCTGTCTACCCCCGCCACCCGCCCGTCCACGACCCACCTCCAGGGCGTACCGGATGGACCTCAGCCCGCTGGCCGCCAGGCCCTCCAGCAGCCGGGCGGGGCGGGGGCCGCGGGGGCCGCCCGGTGCCTTGCCACCGCCCGCCTGGCCGCCAGAGCCCCCTGCCGCCGCTGCTGCCGGCTCCCCTCCCTCCGCCTTGGCCTCGCCACCCTCCTTGGCCGCCTGCCCCTCACCCTCTACCTTCTGCTGCTGCTGCTGCTGCTCCTTGCCTTCCTCCGCCTTCTCCGCCTCCGCCTCCGCCCCGCCCTCCGGCTTGGCCTCCCCACCCTGCGCCTGCTCCGCGCCCTTGCCCTGCTGCTGCTGCTGCTGTTGCCGCTCCCTCGCCGCCTGCTTCCGCGCCTGCTTGGCCTCCTTCTTGGCCACAGCCTTGAGCTTGCCCTCCGCCGCCTCCTGCTCCCGCAGCGACAGGTAGCGCCGCAGCACCGCCACAGACAGGTCGCGGTTGGTCACCTGGGGAGGGCGTGGGCGGGTGGCAGGGGAAGTGGGAGGGGAGGGGCAGCGGGTTCGAAACAGGGCGGGAAGGGAGTGCAGGTGGGGTGGTGGGGGAGGCGGCGGTCCAGGTTGGGTTTGGGATCAGGGAGTTCAGCAACACAACAGCAAGGGCAGGAAAGATGCAGGAAGTGTAGCGCAAGGCCTAAGGATTGGTACGGAAGCGAACTCAGCGTGAAAGGCAGGGAAGGGGGGCGCTCCGGGGCCAAGGGAGCGTGGGCGCTTCGGTGCGCAGCGGGCGTGCCTGCCCAGCGGGGGCCACCCTTCCCGTCACACCCCAGTCCAGCTGCGCCGGTGATTGCAAGCAACGGTTGAGAAGTGCTTTCCTCTTGCCTGTGCCTCATTGTAAAAGACTTCGTTGCCGGTTTGCAGCAGGATGCGGGCACGCCCCTCACGCAGCTCCTTGAAGCCGGGTGGGATGTCCCCAGCTGCAGCTGTCGTGGCAGCCGCTCTGCGCGCATGCAGCGATACGTGCGACATGTGCAACCAGTGGTCGTCAAAGCCGCTTCGTATAGCCGCTAGAGCGTGCCGGACGGCCCCCGACAGCTCGTCCGTCAGCGCGCTGCGAGACCATTTCAGCAACTGCATAACTAGGGAAGCTCCCCAATGGAGCCGTAATACTAACAGTTGTGTTTTCCATACGGTATAAGATAGCGGGGATTGTGGTAGTGCTATTGCAGAAACGCTGCGGCGCGGCGGCAGCCCAACTCACGCTTTTGCTTGTCCGCTCATGAGACGTTACTTGGTTCCCTCAGTGTATGAGTGGCTGTATTCACTTCGCCTCCAGTCCAGGTCCCTCCACCCTACTGCTACCGGTATCGGACTCCCTTGCGAGCGGCTTCGGCTTGACACGGACCCGATAACCGCGGTAGGGTACTCTTCTGGAAGGTTTTGCAAACAAACTATGCAAAGTAGACGTGTTTCGCCTAAGTAGACTGGATGGACGGTTGACTACGACGACATGCAGTTCACTGCCCTCACGTTACTGCCGGCGTCCTGTGACGCCGTCCCGATGCAGTACGTCTCACATGGGCACCCTTGCCTCACAACCCCCGTACCTACCACTTTCCACCTGGTATCTTCCATACATACCGGTATCTGCCCCTACTGTAAGCATGGATTCACAGTTTCAGCTTCCCCGCCCCATCCGGCTGCACACACGCTTGCCCACACGCCACAGCGAGTCACGCCACCTGGTCCCCTGGAGCCCATGCATCAGCGCGCCAATGCACCACAGTCACATAAGGCACAGACACTGCTCTCGTTGACCGCACCCTGCACAACGCCGGCCTTCCATTCATAGGTGATGCATCGCGTGGTTAGCGACGTATGCTTGTCAACCTGGGCCCTCAGCACTAGCGCACAATGCGAGGTACATGCCCCGGCATGCCAACAAGTAGTAGTAAGCAAGCCGAAACACCTGCCTAAAGGTGACCTCACGTCTCATGAGCCAGAAAGTGACGGGTTCATGCTCAGTCACGTGTGTCCCCAGGCGCCGCACAAGCGGGGTTTGAGCTCTGTTAGGACATCTGCCTCTCACAGGCCTGCCTACACCTTCGACAAGCAATCACCCTTTTGTACAAGTAGTGCCTTCAACACAATATGTACAACCAAGCATTCTAAGGCAGCATGCAACCAGTTCGATGCATAAGAGGCACATGACAGTGGAAGGGACGACGCCACGCTGCATGTGGGTACCTCGGTACGCCGACGCCACCGCCCCGAATGCTCAAGATTGCTCACAGTGTGTGCCACAACTATCGGCCTCCAACCCAAGCGCCGCACGTGCACGTGCTCACTCCTGTCGCCTGCGCTTGTGCTCCCGCCCTTCCGTCCGCCCTGTGTACAAGAACTGCAGGGCTAGGCGGGGGCATTCACTCATCAGCCGCAGCGCCTCCTCCGCTGGCAGGAGAAGCCCCGACTCGGGGCCAGTGTTGTCCAGAACCCACTCCTTGAGCCCGCCCAGCAGCGCCCCGAAGCTCCCGCTGCGCTGCTCCACCCACAGCAGCAGCCCCACCACGCTCTCCGCGCACACGCGCCCCAGGAGCTGGCTGCCTACCTGGGCACACAGGCCTGGCAGCAGCAGCCGGTCCGCCAGCTCGCCCAGCGGCTCGGGGGGCACGGGGCCCGCGCTGTCCGTGTACATGAAGCGCAGCACCGCGCCAAACGCAGCTGGGTCCACCCGTCACCGCTCCTTATGCCAATGCCACCGCCCACCATTACGACAGTTACGACCGTTCTGACCGTTACGAACTCAGCTCCCCTGCACAAGGCTGCTCTGGAGGGGTGAATCCCAATAAAGGGATGTGTATCGGCCAATCGGCAACTGAATGTCGCACTGAGGCTGATATCGGTAAGGCCTTGTTAGGTCTTAGGGGACAGCAGCAGTCTGTGGCTGGCTCTCTGTGCACCGCATTGGCCTGGGGCCCCTGGTACAGAACGATGCGCCCAGCGCTCCCAGGCACTACCCTGGCGCTCAGGACTCTACTCCCTAGGTGGCCAGAAAGTGGAGATGGACTGCGGCCCGTCAGGCCTTGCGGGCAGGCCTCAATTGCGTCGCAGGCCGTGAGTCATGTCGATGGCAGACATGTATCAGCTGGCCATTTGTGCACATGTAGCCCTGTAACACTGACTGACAGACGTAGCCCTGGTAAGGGACGCAACATGGCTGTTCGAGTTTACGACACGTGTTACAGATGCGCTCTTACGCCCAAGTGCACACCACCTTCGGCCCCTGCCGCCCGACCCTTTGAGCCCCCGCCTGCCGTCGCAAACACCACGGACAGGCGCAGAGCTCCGAGCAACGTCGGCCCCCTTTGCCACACAGTCCCTGCCAAAAAAACCTCGTTAAGACATGCCCTCACTTTCCAGCGGGATGCAGCTCCAGCTATGTGCGCCCCTATGCACGGCCACCCCGCTCATGACAATGGAACGCAGCGTTCAGTGCCGCCGCATGTCCTTCAGCGCTCTCGTTCAACAGATAAGCCATACACACAGTACACGCACCCCCCGGTGCCATAGTGGCACACCCCCAACCCATACCCACAGTACTGCACTGAGATGTCAACTACTGCAATCTGCAGAGCGAAACGGAGCAGCCATGCGGCAACCCTAGCAGTAGCACCAAATACTACACCGCACCCTAAACCCTTTCCCATCCACTCCCACACCAGCAGCCCCCATAGTGTTGCCCGGACGAACACGCGCCAGGAGCCGTACACAACTCTCTTTTGGGTATAGCTTCTGCGCCCCATCCGACATCCTGTGTATAGAAAGGGTAGGTCGATGCGGATCGGGGACATACAACCGAGAAGCCACATTGTAGATTAGCACGTGAGCCGCCAACAACCATTCCCAAGCACGCGCCCCTGTGATCGCACCAGTGGAGATTAGAAATCAAGGGGAGTGACGCCGCTCAGCACACGCCGTTGACATGCGAAAGGCACGTTGAGTTCACGGAAGCACACACGTGACACTATCCTACGACAGAGGCGACGGTTACCAGCACACGTAGATCTGTGAAGAGCTAGCATGAAAAGTTCACGATTCTTTGGCCACACACTCGGACCCATCCCTGCGCACTTGACAAGCATTCCTAGACAATCCTTCAATCAAAACACGCGCCGTGCTTATTGTTACGGAGCTCCTCTCCGACGCAACACACGGAGTTGCGAACACGCAGAAGCTGACAGGCGCAGCAGCGGCCGCCACACATAAAGCGGCCTCCCTTCTTTCCAAGTACCTGTCAAGACACACACACACCCTGGCCCTGTTGAAAGCAATGTCGCGCACCCACCATGGATGAGCCGTGATATGTCCCCGGATGTGTCACAGCGCTCCTGTTCCGTGCACGTATGAGCGTGGTATGCAAACGCGCTTGCATCCCACAGCAGCAACAGTCAGTCCGGGTTGGCATGGACGGGCGCAAAATGCCCATGCCAGTCCCGTATCCAGCGCCATCCAACACAACGACGCAATAGGTATAGCAGCAGAGAACAGGCTTTTGGCATAGACCAGACAAAAAGCGCTTGTCCCGGATGAAAAGGGTGTGCGAACAGTGGCCCATTTGCAACAAGATGATGCGATTATATGGTGGCGTGAAGCTGCGCAAGAGCGTGAGGCCAAGCAAAAGCGCAACCTGCAAGGCGTGCTCGACATCCAAGTCGGGATGCAGCGCCGGTAACACATGGCTCCCGACCAGCACACGCCCAAATGTCACGCTGTAACAGCAACCGCGACGGTAGCACACCCCGTATAAAGCGCCTAGCACCACACAAACCTTGCAGTCCGCATCCCGATTAAGCCCACGCCAGCAGCGCAGTACCCCGCCGACCCGGTCCAGACACCCTTGTTGATATGCAATCACTCCGAATTGCCGCCCGCCCTGATCTTGGCCGTTCCCTGAACCCCAGTCCCATACTGCTCCTTGCTTCTCCTCCATCCTCAACCGAACCAAACTTTCTCCTTGCAACGACCCCTCCCACAGTTAATAAACTTGGTGCAGCTCTCCTACCTGTCGCCAAACCTTGAAGCAAACCCCCACCGCCCACCCCGCCCGTCGCATCTCTTCGGCAGGCCGCCAGGATGCCGCGGTCCTGCACCCTGCCCCCGCCAGGCCACACAGCGCCGCTGGGCGCACGGCCCGTTCCATCTTCGTATGCACCAGAGCTACGGCTCTTGCACCACCGCTGCAACGACGTCACCACCACCACCCCCATGCTCGCCAGCGCGTGTTCCCTCACCACCGGCTGCTGCTCAGAAGGCCACGTTGCTGGCCTGCCTGCGCATGCGCGCCCTCTCCCGCTGCTCCCGCTGCTTCAGCGCCTTGACGCTGCCCGCCGCCGCGCCGCCGCCTCCCGCCGCAGCCAGGTTGGGCATCGAGTCGCTGCGGCGGAACAGCACCGCCAGGCCGCCCGCCACCGCCACCGCCAACAGCCCCTTGACGCGCTGTGGTACGTTGCGGCCGCGGGCGGGCAGCGCGCCGCTGCACTGCCGGCTGAGGGAGGTGCCGTTGCCGCCGCCCGCCAGAGAGCCGCCGCAGCCGCCCGCGCCCGCACTCTCCAGGGACGCCAGCGACATGCACGAGGCGGATGCGGGCATGAAGCCGCCCAGCGCGCCCAGGCTCATGCTGCCCGCGGTGGCCAGCGCGCCGCCAGGGGCGCTCATGCGCGGGGGGCGCACGGGGGACATGCCGGCGACGGTGGAGGAGGTGGAGGAGGAAGCGCCGGTGGAGGCGGCGGCCCCCGGAGACCCGTTCCAGCCATAGGCCATGGGGTCGTGCTCGGCGGGCGGGATGCCGCGTGCACGGCGGCGGGCGGTGTACTCCGGGGTGCGCTCCGCCAGATTCTTGAGGAAGCCCCACATGCCGGTGCGTACGGCGAAGCGGGAGAGGCTCTCATTGATCTTGAACTGCTCGTGGTGCAGCAGCACCGTCTCGCAGGCGGGGCGGCCGCTGCCCCAGGGGCAGGCCACGGTGCGCGAGCGCCACATGGAGTGGAACACGTCCATCTTGACCACCTGCGTCTCGCGCTGCGAGCTGGGGTGGTCCACCACCTGGGGGTGCAGTGGTGGCAACAGAGGGGTTGGACAAGGGGCCGTGAGACGAGTTGTGCGGATGCCTTGCCAGTGCATAGGGAGGCAGCAAAGCATGTCTAGGAGAGCGGTATTGACGGCAGTAGTTGACGGATTGGTTTTGTCCCTTGCACTATCCCATGAGCTGCTTACATAAGTCTGCGGGCTCACCCCCCTGTCTTCTGTTCCTTACATGGAGCCGTCGCACTTGCGGAGCTACGGGCCCGCCCTGACCTGTAGCACTCCTGCGCCCCCGCCGCTCAGGCCTCGACATCCCCGCCTGCCTACCCACCTTGGTTAGTCCGTACAGAGCTCCGTCCGCGCCCTTGTACATGCGGCGCGCAATGGTGTACTCCCTGTCCGACAGGAACTTAAAGGGGAAGCGCCGCACCCAGCGCACCACCTGCTGCCGCTGCGCAAAGTCGCCGTGCTCCACCACCTCGTGGTGCACGATCATGGAGTCCTGGTGGGGGCAGGGGCGCGAGGGGCAGGGGAATTTTAGGAGAATCGTAAGACAGGTACGGCACGGGATGTTTGCGCGAAGGGAGAGAGAGACTGATGCCTCGATGTAAGGAGGCGGGAGAGGGCCGGAGAAGGACAGCGTGTCAAACAGTATGAACGTGAATGTGGCGACTGCTATGGACGCTAGAACAGCAAGTCCTAAGTCGTCTATTGGCATGACGGTTGCGCATACTTCACGCGGTGCTCGTTCCCTGCCACACTCGCCACACAGATGGCCCGAGCCCCGCTGCTTACCCATTTGGGTCGGAAGTCGTCATCAAAGTAAAGGTCGGTGAACTCCTCCGCGGTGGCGTCGTATGAGTAGGTGATGCTCTTGTACTCCGTCTTGCCGTTCTGCACACATGCGGAAACGGGGGAAGGTTTACTGCGTAGTACTTTGGCATAAATGCTGCTATCCGCGAAGGTTCTCAGCAGCAGTCAGATGCGGGCTCCTCCCCTCCCGGTGTGGGAGAAGCCAACAGCAGCAGCTGCACCAGCCGCACGCGCAGCAGCCTCACCGGCAGCGTCCTGCGCCAGGCCCTGTACTTGACGGAGTTGGGGATCTCCTTGTCCATCATCTCCTCCCAGGCGGAGGACCCCGGCAGCTCGCCCTCCTCCTCCACATGGTACTGGAAGAAGGCCAGGTCCTTCTGCGTCACGTACCTGGGGCGCAGCGCAGAGGGCGCGCAGGCTGACATAATATACATGGGGCTGCAATATGGCAAAACAGTGTTCAGCGCCGGTCGGCCGACTCACCAGTTGTCAGCATCGCGGGTGGTCACGCTGGCCCCGACGTCCTCCACCGGGTCCTCCGCCGCAAGCAGAGGGAAGTCAAACTGCCATCCCTTGCCCGACAGCCAGCTCAGCAGCGCCTTGAAAAAGGCGCGCGCAGTGCCGGGCCGGGTATAGGTGCGCCAAACATCCCTGTTGGGCCCGGGACAGCCAGGGAACGATACCAAGCTTAGACGTTCTCGTAATCGCTCATTCCTAATGTAAGTTGTACCATGCATATTTAGATATCCACACGACCAATCGGCACGCCGAAGCGCACCCAGAGAGGCTTGCCTGATAATTACCGCGAGGTGGTAGAGGACAGCGAACCGGCGGAAAGATGGGGTGGACAGGAACAATGCCCACGAAGCGCCTGGCTGACTTTTGCTGGGCGTCTGGAGCTTGGAGCGGGGCAGCTGCGCGACGAGTGATTGGTGGTAAGCTTCTTTCGCAGGGTATGCTCAGCCAAATGCCCGTCTGGAACCCGCGAGGCCCACTTACGAAGTAGCCGCTAAGGAGGCCGACGAACCACACGGGCAGGACGGTCGCAATAACTTGCCAGACAGCAGCGGCACTAGAAAAGTCAACAAAGGCAAAAGCCATTCTGGTCAGTGCGGCTCTGACAGAGCCCTGCTTTGTGTGGTGTGCTAGTGTGGGGCAAGAGGCTCTCGTCCTCAACGAGTATATTGAACAGAGATCATGTGTACGGCGAACCGCTGAATTGTGACTGGGCCTGAGTTGACATTAAGTATGGACAATGTGTGACTCAGTATAGTAGTCGAAACAGCATGCACCCTGATCGAAACGCCTCCAGTATGCGACCCGGTCGTGCCCGCAGGCCACAGTCAGGAAGTGAAGAAGCTGTGATGTGTACCTCAAAAGGCTTTGCTCTTATTAGCCTGGCCATGGCAGTGGTCCTGGAGGGAGCTCAGGGTACCTGACGAAGCGCTGAAGGGGCATGCGATAACCCGAGGCCTCGCCTTACCCTCATTCCCCGATGACGGGACGCCAGCGGCATTTGCTTAAAGCCCCGTTGGCAATTGCCAATTGCATGTACCTCGACAGCAGGGCCCCAAAACAAGGGAACTGGAAGCCGAAGGGTCGTCATGTTGTGCGGCCCGTAGAGCAGCTGCCGTTCTGGCCAGAAAGCGGACGACAGCGACGGTAAGCTGCGAAACCCAAATGCCCCGCAATGCAGACAGAGCACCTCAACACAGATCTTGTCCTGGGCATTGGCACATGGACTCGACACTGCTGCACACAACAAGCAGCACGCAGAGGCCTGCCCTCCACACACGATGATGCCCTTGCCTCAGCACGCGCTGGCACGCGTGGACAGGATGGGGGAGCCGCCTCCTGCTCTTGAAACTTTACGTGGCTGTGACACATGACTTGAGGCGCTCACATCCCACCAGCCGAGGTGTTGCCACGGCCCCGTTGACACGCCACGCAGGGGACCTCCGTTGCACGCGTCAACAGCGTTGCAACCCCCGCCTGCCAGTACGGTATCGGGTGCATGTGTGCATCCCTCTTTTGCCTACATGTATTTTTCAATCAAGTGTTCAGTGTGTGGCAACCAAGCAAGGGCGGGCACCAGAGTTCAGTCAGTTTCTGTGGTGTCTCGGCAACAACAGGCAGGGAGACAGTGTCGACCAGAAGCAGGCCCAGGCCCTTGGTAGGTGTTGCATTCGGTGCTGTTCGTTCGGTGGGCCAAGCCGGCCGATGGCAAGGCCCCCCTGACGTGTCCCCCCTAGAATCTTTCTTGCTTCAACTCCGTGACAACTGTTGTCGGCGTGCTGCGCATAGCCTCTCACGACCACTGGTATACGGTAGGTAAGCCAGCAGCAAGTTATCACAGGCAAGTTATCCCCTGATCACAGGCTTGCGTTTGCTCGGGCCTGCTCGGGCCTCACCCGGCCTTGCGCAGGCTTGTGTGCGGCACGACGTGGTATTGCTTAGGCTGCCGTCAGTGCAGCTTCCCTAGAGCCACCAATACGGTGGCCTCCAGGCGTGCTGAGGCTTGACACCCTAGGCCTCCCGTGGGGAGCTCCCCTGCTTCGCTGGACGCAGACGTGCGCGTATCTTCTGGATTGCGGCGATGGGAAAAGGGCAATGCCAAGACCAAGGCCCACAGCATATTTTGGCAACCGAGAGCTGCAAGCCGCTGCGTTGCCTAGTAGTTCATTTTGTGACCGGAGTTTGGCGTCAGTCTCCTGATGCGCATGCTTGCTGCGTGCGTAGACCGTAGTCAACAGGGCGAGCTACGCTGTTAAATAGGAGTACCATGCTCCTAATTGCTTGATAATTAACGTGTGGGACCCGCTGGAGCGCTCTGCAACTTGCAGCGGGACCTGATGCCATGGTACCTAGCGACGTAGGCGTGACTCCTCCGGGCCAGCTATGCCTGGAACTCATCAGCATTCCTGCTTCTCACTACTGTGAGAGGGCAAGATGGGCTCTTGACTATGCGGGCCTCGTGTACACGGAGCGCAAGTGGCCACCGCTGATGCACACCAAGGGCCTACCTGCCCTCGCCGACACCAGGAGCCCGCCAGCAAGCGCCCTGGGCAACAGCAGCCACGCACTGATGGGTCCGGGTCCCCTTGACAAGGCAACGGCGCCACAGCAGCGCAAACTGCGCACCGTGCCTGTGCTCCGGATCCTGCCCGCCCAAGCCCCCGCCAGCCCTACCGCCTCGGAGCTGCCGCCTGCTGGCGCCACTGACTCCGCTCCCCTGCCCTACCTCCTGGGAGGCTCAGGGGAGCTGCTGCTCACCGACTCATCCCACATCGTGCTCTACGCGGAACAACACCTGCGGCGGCAGCACCACCTGTATCACGCCGCATCCTCCCCCTCCTCCCCGCCCCCTCCCCCCTGCCTGTACCCCTCCGACCCCGCCCAGCGCTCTGAGGCGCTGCGCCTGGAGGCCCTCTTCACCGCCAAGCTGGGCGTGTGGACACGTGTCATAGCCTACCACGCGCTCTTCTCCGAGCCGCCCCCCGCCGGCCCCTCCCTGGCGGTGGCTGTGCTGGGCGGCATGCAGCCGGGCATGGAGGCGTGGAAGCAGGAGGCGCTGCGGGCAGCATACCCTGAGGTGCGGAGGGGCGTCAGCAGCGGGCTGCGGGTCAGCGCCGAGGGCGCGGCGGCGTGCCTTGCGCGGACCCGGGCACTGCTGGCGGAGGTGGGGGAGGTGCTTGCGGAGGCGGGCCGGCAGGGGCGCGGCGCCTGGCTGGTGGGCGGCGCCTTCACCGCCGCGGACATGACATTCGCGGCAATGGTTGCCGTGATGGTGCTGCCAGGGGGAGGGGTGGGGGATGGGGAGGGACAAGGCGGGGAGGGGGGAACGCAGGGGCCAGGGGGACATGGGGCCGAAGGCTGCGGGGGCTGCGGCTACGGTGCATGGCTGCCACCGCTGGCATCGTGGCCCCGGGCGTACCGTGACCTGGTGGCGGAGGTGCGGGGCAAGGCGGCGGGGCAGCACGCGCTGAAGGTGTACAGGGAGCACAGGTGGCGGTGTGGGCCGACGGCATGGGGCAGCGGGGAGGAGGAGGGGAAGGGGGCGGGAGGGCCGCGGCCCGGTTGGGGTCCGGGAGGGGGCGCCGGAGTCGAGCAGGCACGGGATGTGCACCAGCCGGCCAGCAGGCTATAAGCGAGGAAAGTCCTTTGCTTCCTGGTGTTCTAAGCGCAAAACTGACTGGTAGGTTTGCCCTGGCGAATTCAGTGTTGCGTGTCATGCGGGACTCACATCTGCATAGGTGCCATGTGTTCGGGGACTTCCGTTGTGCTTATCAGGGTCGATATGACCTCCCTGGTCAGCAAAACAAAGATGGACTTTTGGGGCCAGCGGTGCAGGATTTATCAGTGTGCTGTTTTCCAAAACGCATGGTTCGCTGTACGGTGACGTGGCCTCCTGAAGGCGCAAGCTGCTCACGCTGCCGGAGATGACAGTGCTGCCTGCCGTTGGGGGTCCTGTGAGGGTGCCCCATGCCCCATGTTACGACAGGTAGGGGCATCTTGAGCTTGCAACACAGTGCGTGTCTGTATCAGTGTGCCGCTTACCGTACAGTACGGGCTGCCGGTTGGCTGGCGTGAAGCATCCATCTTGCCGAACCATTTGATGGATACCTGGGATACGAAATGGCTACATTGTTAACAGAAGGCATGGAATCAATGACTGTGCCGAACCATTTGATGGATACCTGAGATACGAAACGGCTACCTTGTTGACAGAAAGCATGGAAGCAATGACTGTGTCACCTGCCGGCTGCACGCAGCGACTCCGGGGAGCTCCCATGCAGCGACTGCCCCGGTCACCTTGCACAGGCACCGACTTTTGCCCTCGCCCGCGACATCCCTACCTTGTTTGACAACTCCTGTCTTGTTACGCGCTTTGTTATCCCGGCGGCCAGCACGGCACCCTTCCGCACAGGCAGCCAAGCAGCGGCCCACGGCCCCACGCCCAGCCTGCCCAACGGTGCAGGTACCTTGCCTCCTTTCCCCAGAACCAGTTTAGTGTACATGCGCCGTTCAGGTGCACCAGGGTGCACTGATGCAGCACGGCCAGCGGGGGAAGGATTATGTGCTGAGCAGCAAACTGTACCCTTCTTGCGAATCTTGCCCCTCGTAGGCGCCAGTAGGCGCCAGTAGGAGCCCAGCAGCAGGGGAGGCCCCTCTGCCCGCCGAGCCGAACGCGCTGCAGCACAAGCCTTGCGTGAATGCTATACCCGTTTCGGTACTGGGGTTGGGCACATGGGGACGGAGGGGCAGGGGAGTTCCCGAGTCGCATGGAAGGGTAGGACCATGTGGGTTGACAGTCCCACAGGTTGGCACCTCGACTGTATTACACGTCAACATAACAGTCCCTTATGCAGTTACGCTAGGACATGTTGACAGAATCGTACCTAACCTGCGTGTTGGAGACGCCGTTTGGCCAACACGAGCACATCGTGCAAGTCGTTAACGTTGGCCGCGCTGATGGAGCTACACAGGCGCTTATTTTCACCCGCGGCGCATCGTTTGTAACCCTGGAAGTCGCGCCGGCTCGGAACAACTTCATCTCCCTCAGCAAGGCAGCGCGCGTGCGTACCCGCGGACAGCCGCTGCGCGCAATCCACAGCGCTTGCTGGGATGCATATACTGGCTGCATATACGCGCTGACGGACTCCATGCTTGTGCGGGTGTCAACGGACGGCGAGGCCACACGGGTTGTTGGGCGGCTCCGTGGCAGTGCCAACCTCATGTCCGACGGCGAGGGCTGCCTGTACCTGCTGGACCAAGGGCGACTGCGTAGACTGCAGCTGCCCTTGGCCTGGAAGGGGGCAGGTGTGCCGGTGGTGGTGGCCCCTGGGGTTGGCGGCGGGGACTCTGGGGAGCAGCAGCAGCAGGGGAAGCGGAAGGGACTGGAGCAGGGCAAGGACGGGGAAGAGTGTGGCGAAGACGCGGAGGGTGCTGAGGGTGAGAGCGAGGAGGGTGAGGGTGCTGAGGGTGAGAGCGAGGAGAGTGAGAGTGCTGAGGATGGGAGTGCTGAGGGTGAGAGCGAGGAGGATGCGGACAAGGAAGGGGATGGCGAGGTGCAGGTCAGCACTGTGTCCTGCGGCCGCCTGGACGGCCGCCTGCGTTACGCGGCCTACGACCCCGCCAGCCGCAGCCTGGTGCTGTGCACGTGGTCAGCCGCGTACCGCCTGCCGGTGGAGGGGCTGGGGGCAGACTCCGCAGCAGTGCACGAGCCGGTGCTGTTGGCGGGCAGGGAGGGGGCGCAGGGGGATGAGGGTGACGTGGACGAAGATGGCGACCGCGAGGACTTCACCTACATCCTGGGAGTGGCGGTGGACGGCGGCGGCTGCGTGTGGCTGCCGTCGTACCGCCTGTACCTGCCGATGGGCGCCACGGACAAGTACATGGACGAGCTGGACATTGAGGACCCCGAGACACAGCTGCTGCGGGTGGGCCCCGGCGGCCAGGTGGCCACGGTGGCGGACGAGCTGTGGGAGTCGGGCCGCGCCGAGGGCTGCTGCGGGCGCCCCGCCGTGCTGGGTAACGGCTGCCTGGCGCTGGTCGATGACGCCAGAGTGCTGCTGCTGCACCTGGGCCTCACCATGCCGGGGGAGGGGCCCGGGGGCCTGGCCCGGGGGCGGCCGTGCGACGGGGGTCCGGACGACGAGCCGGAGGCTAAGCGCAGGCGCCAGCAGGAGTGAGCGGGATGACCGGGTACCGTATTGGGTGCGCGTGACAAGGCGAGGAAACCGTAGGCAGCGGGTGCAAGCGCTGTGAACACGGCTCGCAGGCTTGCCTCAGCGCAAACTGCGTGAGCGCGGGCGGCTAGAGGGCTTTTCTAATGGGCGTTGGCGATGTAAAGTGCTGGCGTTGGACGTCCTTGAAGAGCATTAGCTGTCGGCATATACTTATTTGGGCGGAGCGTGTGCTGTGCCAGTGTGTGTACCGACAGGACGTTGTGTGTAAGCTGCCTTTTAAGCACTGGCAGGCTGTGGGACACTGCAGTCGAGTATGGCGTTGGTGCATTATGTACGGTAGGCATACATGGATAGCAAAAGACACCTGCTGTACGGGGCAGCTTACACCTGCTGTACGGGGCAGCTGCCAATGGCGTCCTGTGCAGCCCATCGCGCTGGCCTCTGTCTTCATCAGGAGTTACGCACGGGAGTTACGGTAGTCGACGCCTTGTGCGCAATTTGCGGAAAGGTTGCCTTCAGTCAGCGGCTTGAAGATGTGCCCGAAATGTAGGTATGGTTTTCAGCTTCTGTGTGGCCCCCTCAGGGCGACTGTTTTGTAAGGCGCTGCATTGCTGACTTGCTCAACGTACGCATACTGGTACCAGGGGAGACTCCCCTGACCGGTACCGACCCGGGTACCGACAGGTTATCATTGTAGCAGGGCAGCAGGCTGCACTCTTCAGCTAACAGGTGTATGAGTGAGTTACACCATGTGACTGCGTCTGTGCACGTGCTCAAAGGGCTATCTCGTGCTCGTATGTAACAATGTAAGGGGCTTGCCAAGGTTGCCATGCAAGATCTTGCTATGCCATGTGCCTAATCCTTTGGGTGGATGTAGCTGCTGGAATCTGGGGGCTCAGCTGCTCCGCCAAACACTTCGCAGATTACTCGAATCCTCATGCAGTACGCGTGCCACACGTGTTGTACAGTGGACTGTAGATACGGTATGCCTGGAGCCTTGCTGCTGGTGCATGACTGCTACTAGGCTCACGCCGGTACTGTATGCGCCACATACAGCGGCTAGCATGTAAGGAGCCCTGCCCCTTGCTGACACGACATTTATGGGCAGTGCGCGCATGTCATGCCCATTTACTGGCCGAATGCCAGTTGGGTAAAGACACACGCCTAAGGGTTGAGGTTAATAAGAGGCGCTGTCGGGGTGGCATTGACTGACTGTGCTGGCACTACGAGCTGCAGTCTTCCGAGCCATGGTCAAACCCAGTGCCACCTAGTAACAGCACGCCGCAATCCTGGTCCGCTGTTTTCCTGCTGTCAGAGGCCCCTATGACAGAGCTGGAAACCGGGCATAGCGGTGTTTGCCGTCACCGTGCCCCTCGCCGGCAGGCACCCTACAACTACATGTCTGCCGACCAGTGACCTACTGCCCGGGCAATAGGCTTCCGATATGCGTTACAGACATACACGAGGTACGGGAAGAGTATCGAAGAGTCCGGACAAAGGTCGTGCACGAGCACAAGTTCTCAGAACCCAAGTACGGCCGCGCCCCCATGCAGCTCGGGCCAGGGTCGTCTCCCCTGCCCTAGGCCAGCATCTGGGCGGTACCACCAATAGGCCTGACACGCAGCCATGACAGAGTCAACATCAAAGCCAATTATCCTGAGCTACTTTAGTCCCTTCCTAGAGCCCCAGCCCCAGCCCCGTCCACACACGGACATAGGTCTTGTCCTGGCATGACCAGGTCATCGGGGTTTCCCACACCTCCGACCTCCCCCAGTTTGCAACACGTGCACGTCTTACGCCACCCCCATGCATGCAACGCTGTTTGTTGCTTTACGCTTGTGGATATCCAAACTCAGTTGCACTTCCGTGCCCGCAGTTGCAGGGGCGATGGCCTTGGAACCGAATGCGGATGCAGTCGTGTGCATGCATACCGGCAATGGCGCATCCAGTGTTTTCAACATCCTACGTGGCCCACACTACCACGCAGCCCACGCGTACGCCAAACCACACGAGCCAGCTACGCCAAGGTACTTCATACACCCCCATACACAAAGACCGCTGCGGCTTTCCTTATTAGCTTGGCAAAATACAAAGGCTACCAGCGCCTCCCAACACCACGTTTCCCTGCGTAGTGCGAACGGCTGGGCGCGTGGGCGGTCAGCCCTGGTCAGCCCTACGGTACCGGTGCACTATCCCTTCTACTGCACGCTGACTTCATGCAGGGCAACTGTCTCATCGCTAATCAGCTACGGTGCTTGCTTGACCCGCCCCGTGCATATTCTGCCCTGCGAATTTAAAGCCGCCTTGCCTGCAAGTCTTGTGCATTGCTTCCGGTCTGCCCACCACCCAGTCACTCCTTGCGCCTGCGCTTTGTGTCCCCCTCGCCGTCTGCCCGCCTGTGCTGCAGCAGCTGCAGCGCCAGCTCAGGGCTCTCACGCATCAGCCGCAGGACGTCCTCGTCCGGCAGCAGGCGGCCCGCCTCAGGCTCGTTGTGCTGCAGGACCCACTCCTTGAGGCCGCCCAGCAGCGCCCCGAAGCTGCCGCTGCGCTGCTCCGCCCACAGCAGCAGCCCCACCACGCTCTCCGCGCACACGCGCCCCAGCAGCTGGCTGCCCACCTGGGCGCACAGGCCCGGCAGCAGCAGCCGGTCCGCCAGCTCGCCCACGGGCTGCAGCAGCTCGGGGGGCACGGGGCCCGCGCTGTCCGTGTACATGAAGCGCAGCACCGCGCCAAACGCAGCCGGGTCGGCGTCAGGCAGGCTCAGCCGCGGCGCGCGGCCGTCCGCAAAGCCCGCCCCGGGGTCCAGCCGCTGCCGGAAATAGGGGCTGCGTGCCGCCAGCACGCTGCGGTGTGCTGCGAACACCTGCCGTCCCACCTCCACCTCAACGTCCGCGCTGCCGTCCGGCTGCCGGTCCAGCAGTTCGCCTAGGTCGGAGGACAGGGTGCCGGGCACGATGCTGCGGGGTCTGGGGCCGCCCCATGAATCCGCAAGGCCCAGCTGCACGAGCCGCATCTCCTTGTCGCCCGGCTGCAGCAGGGCCAGGCACCCGTTGCGCAGTACGGCGGCGCAGGTGCAGCGGCCTGCGTCCCACACAGTGGTCACCGCGCCGCTGGGGTCCACCCGCCGAAGGTGGGAGCCATAGATACTGCCAAGCAACTTTTCCTCCTCCTCGGAGTCGGAGCCATAGCCGGACAGCTCTCTATCCCGGTCGAGGATCCATGCTGTGCCGCTGTTGTCCACAGCAACACTCCGGATACAGCGGAAGCGTGCTGCCTTACCCACGCCATCCTTGAAGCCGCTGCCGGCGCTACCGCGCTTACCCGCCACAAGCACCGTTTTGTGCAGCGCCCCTGGCGCAGCCGCCCCCAGCCCCGCCACAGGCAGACGGCACACGGCCGTGCGGGTGCACAGCACCAGGCAGCGGCTGGCGGCGTCGTAGGCCCCGCGGCGCAGGCGGCCGTCCAGGTGGCCGCATCCCACCGTCGTGACCCGAACCTCTCCACCTGGTGACGCCCTAGCTGCCGTCCCCGCTGCACCGCTGGGCGACGGCCCCAAAGTGCTAGGGAGCTGCAGTCTGCGAAGCTCGTGCTGGTCGATGACATACAGGCAGCCTTGTCCGTCACTTAGTATTTCGTTGCAGCACGTGAAGCGCGCTGACAGTCCGGAGCCGTCCAGTCTGCCCGCCTCCGTCGGGTGCCCCGCAACAACGGTCGCTTCGCCCTGCTCCGACAAACGCACCATGGCGCGGCCCACCACCGCGAAGGCGTGGCCAGTGTAAGCATCCCAGCAAATGGAGACCAGCCTTGGCTGGGCCACCCGATCACTCGTGGCGAGCGTTTTAGGCTCACAGATGCGGATGTCCGTCGGCACGCTGAGCGAGAGTCCTCCACAAGAAGCACTGGAGCCTTCCAGCCATACAACTTTCACCTTTCCAGCGAAGATGGCCTGTGTAGCTTCACAACTTTGCCCTGCGCTGGCGACGCGCTGCCAGGCAAGACGTCGACTTCAACGCCCCAGCGAAATATTGCTGCCCAGCAATGTTGATCATAGCGTCACCCTATGCAAGGGGTGATAAAATTACATAAATCGGTGTAGCTCTAGGATCTTCGGGTCCGTCGTGCCGATACTCTCGAGGCTTTTGGTACGGCAGTAACGCAGGGCAGCTCAGCACAAGCCACGTGGCAAACGGGCACGCGGAATGGACTGGAGCAGTGCACACGTGCAACCAAGCGCGGTTTATCGCAACGGCGCTGACAACTTGATGCTTGTTGTCTCGTGGTTATGGCACGACCGTCTTTGCGCCGGGCCTCCCCGTGCCCTCCTGTAATCCTTGCTGCCTCCCCTCGCTGGTGTCTGCGCCAAGCGGGCGCCAAGTCGCCGTATCTCGACAAATCCCGACCCCAGAAGTCTGCCCGACCCGATGCAAAGGACTTGCACACAGGGTGTCATCATGCATTAGTTGCATGGACAACGTATCGATCCGTTCCAACACCGTAGCCCTACACGCTGCCCGTGGCAGTCACAACTCCACCAGCGCTGGGAAAGCGACTGGTCATACTCCTGACAACTCTTTTTCCCAGAGTGCGCCTGCTGCACCTAACTGCACCACGAACGGCAAGCACATTTGGACGGCCCCCAGACCCTCGCTCCACGGCTCACGCACAGATTCACGCCCCCGCCCCCCCCCCCCCCCCCCCCCCCCCCCCCGCCGCCCGGCCCGGGGTGGCTGGTCCGGGTGCCCCCGGGCCCCGCCCCGCG